>Ga0307374_10014747_pt1 | contig 10598 bp, 9 predicted proteins | sample OX3MG_FD_202532 | JGI IMG/M metagenome (GOLD analysis project Ga0307374, IMG submission 202532) | Soil microbial communities from Risofladan, Vaasa, Finland - OX-3 | ecosystem: Environmental > Terrestrial > Soil > Coastal area > Acid sulfate soil | place: Finland: Risofladan, Vaasa | collected...
CACGGTCTGGGCGATGCTGTCACGCCTGCTGGTCGGTTGGGGTGAGGCGTCCCCCCTCGTGACGCCCCTGGCCCTCCTGGCCATCGCCGCTGGTATCGGGAGCCAGTACATCCCCGACGGCTGGCTCGACCGGGTCAAGGCGGTCTTCGCCGGCCGCCGTCCGGTGTTGCAGGGGGGCATACTGGGACTGGTCCTGTTGGCCATCACGACCCTCGGACCGCAGGGCGTGGCGCCCTTCATCTACTACCGCTTCTAGCTCCTACTACCGTTTCCATCCGCACATGCCCGCCACCTCGCCGCCATCGACCAGCGATCCCCTGACGGGGCCGTCCGGGGGCCTGCCGGCCGACTCGCCGGCGGCACACGGGTGGCTGCACTCGGACAGCCGCCCCTCGATCCCGTGGACTCGCATGCTGTTCATCGGGATGGTGTGCTTCGGGGTGTGGCTGCTGCTCGACGCGCCGAGCCTCCAGCGGTCGGCGACCGTCTCACCCCTCGGCACCCGCCGGACGGTCTCGCTGGACCTCGTCGGCCCGATCGCCGCGCTGAGCCGCACCCTCGGGCTCTCCCACGTCGTGGGCTGGACAGACGAAGCGCTGGGCAGGACGCCGGGGGGCGGCCCCTCGCTGGCCGCCCGGAAGCCGGGACGCACCCCGCCCAAGCCGGTGCCCGTGCCCGGGGCGACGCCGCCCGGGGGGGCCGGCACGACCACCACCACGCTCCCGGTCCTGAGCCGCCATCCCACCGCCGCAGATCCGCTCCGGGTGTTGGTGATCGGCGACTCGATCGGACTCGATCTCGGACAGCCGCTGGTCAGCGACCTGGCCGCCACCGGCGTGGTGACCACGACGCTCGACGGGAGGGTCGACACCGGCCTGTCCCGACCCGACTACTTCAACTGGCCGGCCGAGCTCAGCGTGGACCTGTCCAATGTCCAACCCCAGCTGGTGGTGGTGATGATGGGCGCCAACGACCCACAGTCCCTGGTCAGCCTGGGCGGCAGCATCCCCTACGGCGCCCCGGGGTGGAACGCCGCCTACGGCCAGCGGGTCCGGGCGTTCATCGACGAGGCCAACGCCGCCGGGGCCCATGTCCTGTGGGTGGGGATGCCGCCAATGGCCGCGGCCCAGCTCGACGCCCAGATGCAGGTGCTCAACGGCATCGTGCAGGGCCAGGTGGCGGCACGCCCGTCCGGGGCCACCTACGTGGCCTCATCGGCCGTGTTGGCCGACGGCCAGGGGAACTTCACCGCCTATCTCCCGAACAGCTCGGGCGCCGAGGTCAACATCCGGACACCGGACGGCATCCACCTGGCCCCCGGCGGTGGCGAGCGCCTTTCCCAGGCGGTGATCGCCTCGATGCGCTCGAAGCTGCACATCGACCTCCCCTGAGCCGCGACCACGCACCCCGGCCCCGGGGGGTGGGACGGGGTCAGACCAGCGGCCAGGGATAGGGGGGCCGGTCACCGAGCGGCTCGGGGAAGGTCCCGACGTCCGCCAGACGCCCGATCCGGTCGATGACGGCGTCGCACTCCTCGCCGTGGAGCCAGAGGGCCAGCTCCTCGCGGAGGTGCCCCGCGGCCCGTTCCAAGTCGGCGAGGAGGTGACGGGGGACCGGCTCGCCGGCGAAGTCCCAGATCACCGTGCGCAGCTTGGCCTGGTGGTGGAAGCAGAGTCCGTGGTCGATCCCCCACAGCCGACCGTCGGGTCCGAGCAGCACGTGGCCGCTCTTGCGGTCGGCGTTGTTGGCCACGATGTCGAAGGCGCACATCCTCCGGAGCGCGTCCTCGTGGCCTCCCTGGTCGAACAGCGTGAAGTAGTGCTGCTCGTAGTCGGCCGCCACGAACAGTTGGAGGGAACCCGGTCCGAACGGGCCGTCGTCACGCTCCACGGTGGGAGGGACGATGCCCCAGCCCAACGCCTCGGACAGGACGTAGGCCGCCACCTCGCGACGGTAGAGGCCGTCGGGGAAGTCCCAGAGCGACTGCTCGCCGCCGGCCGGCTTGTACACGGCGTGCAGAGGGACCGGAGGATCCCCGGTGCCGTCGGCCTCACCACCCTCCAGCGCCACCAGAAAGGTCAGATTGGAGCTCCACGGCAGCCGACCGACGATCGACAGCCCGCTGTGGCGGAGACGCTCGGTGGCCGACTCGAGCCCGGGTCCGGTGGCGGGGCTCCAGCCGTTCACACTGCCGGCGGGCGGTGGCCGTTGGTCCGTGGACACTCGTGACCAGACGGGTCGAGGGGCGATCCGCAGAGGGGGCACGGGGGCCGCCCCGACTCGACGAGCCGGGTGGCCTGGATGGCGAAGGCGGCGGCCTGCTCACGGGAGATGGACAGCCGGGCGATGGCCCCGGTCTCCTCCTCGGGGACCAGCTCCTCGATGACCAGCACCACCCGTCCCTCGCTCTCGTCGTAGGACACACCGACGGTGCCCACCACCCAGGCCGGCTCGGCCGGCTGCTCCAATTCGAGCTCCTCGGGCAGGTGCCCGGGACGCGACTGGTCCCGCACGATCCGTGCCAGGTAGTCGGCCACCACCGCCACCTGCTGCTTCTCGATCTTGAGGGTCAGCAGCGTCGGCCCCTGGCGGCACTGGAGCAGGAAGAGCCGCTCGCCCACCGGGCCCACGGTGCCCACGGTGATCCGGTCCGGTGCGGGTAGGTCATAGCCCTCGCTCACGGAACTGCCGCTGTCACGAAACGGCCTCTGTCACGGAACGGCCTCTGTCACGGAACGGCCTTTGTCACGAAACGGCCAGGTCGCCGAGCGAGGCCGTTGAGTTGACGGTCAGGACGTGGGGGCCGTGCTCGCTGTAGGCCAGAGCCGACACCGAGCACGGGGAGATGCTCAGTCGCTGGAACAGATCGAGGTGGGTACCGGCCGCGGCCGACACCGCGACCTTGATCGGGTCGGCATGGGACACCGCCACGATGGTCTCGCCGGGGTGAAGTTGCACCAGTCGGCTGATGGACGACGTCACCCGGGCCTGCATCTCGAGGAAGGACTCGCCGCCCGGGAACCGGAATCCGCTCGGCCAACGCTGGACCTGTTCCCACTCGGGCTTCTTGACCAGGACCTTGAGCTGGGCGCCGGTCCAGCGTCCGAAGTCGCACTCGAGGAGACCCCGTTCGGTCCGGACCCGGAGCCCGAGTCGCCGGGCGATGGGCTTGGCCGTCTCGGCGGTCCGCTCCAGAGGGGAGGCGTAGACCGCGGTGGGCCCGGTCCGGTCCGGGCCCACCAGGGCGGCGATGCGTCCCGCCACAGCCTCGGCCTGGGTCTGACCCTCAGTGGACAGGTGGAGGTCCGCAGCCCGGCCGGGGAGCACCTTGCCGGTCGTCGGTGTCTTCCCGTGGCGGACGAGGAGGACCACGGTGGGTCGTTGGGGAGGAGTCCGTCGGCTGGCCACGACCGTTCACCGTACTCCCTCCCCACCACGCCCCGACCACCCGCTGCAGGCCCGGCATGCAGCGCCGGGCCGCCCCCCGCCGAACCTCCGGTCGCCTGTCCGGCGGGTCCCTCCCGCTCCGGGGGACCCCCGGCTGAGTCGGTCAGTCGGCAGGTCCGAGTCCCGCCCCGACCAGTGGTCGACCGTCCGGCTCGACTTCTGCCCCGGCCGGCCCGGGCCCGTGGCCCAGGGGTCCTCCCCGGCCGTCGGGCCCGGAGTCGGGGAGGACCGGGTCATGGCTGTGGTCCTCGTGGGAGAGTCCCGACGGCCACCAGTTCCAGCGCCCGAGCAGGACCACCACCGACGGGACCAGCAGGGTGCGGACGAAGAAGGTGTCGAGCAGGATCCCCGCGGCCAGACCGAGCCCGATCTCCTGGACCTGGGTGGAGCCGGTGGCCGTGAGCACACCGAACGTCCCGGCCAGGATGAGGCCGGCCGACGTCACCGTGGTGCCGGTGGCCTCCACGGCCCGGCGGACCGCCACCCGGATGGGCGCATGGTGGGCCTCCTCGCGTATACGGGTCATCACCAGGATGTTGTAGTCCTGGCCCAGCGCCATGATGAAGATGAACATGAAGAACGGGAGGACGAAGTTGATCCCGTCCTGGCCCCCGACCAGCTCGAAGGCCAGCACGGCGAGCCCGAGCGAGGCCAGGTAGGAGAGACCGACGCTGACCACCAGGTAGATGGGGGCAACCAGGCTGCGCAGCACCACGGCCAGCAGGAGCGCCAGGACGATCATCACGATGGGGATGATCCGCATCAGGTCATGACCCGAGATGGTGCCCACGTCGGATGCCACCGGCGCGTTGCCGGCCACCCCTGAGGAGGTGGCTCCGATGTGGTGGGCCACGGCCGTCACCGCGTTGCGCACGGCCGGGACGGCGTCGGCCGCCGCGGTGCTGGTCGAGGGGCCGCTGCGCAACGAGGTCAGATACCGGACCGTCCTCCCGTCCGCACTCACGAACTGGGCCGAGGCCTTGTAGGCGCTGTAGACGGCCGGGGCCACCGTGACCCGGGACGGCGGCGAGACCGGCAGTTGGGCGGCGGGTCCCAGCGCCTCCAGCTGGAGATGGGCGGCGGCCAGGTCGGCCGGGGCCACCGGGGCGCCGTCGGGGTCGAGGGCGCTGGTGACCGAGGCGAACTGCCCGGACCGCGCCAGGCCGCTTCCCGCCGTGGCCAGCAGCTGAGGATCGTTCCACACCGACGTCGGGAGGTGGAACACCACACTGGTGGGATCGGAGTCCGAGGACGGGAACGCCGAGTGCAGGACGGCTTGGCCCCGTCCCGAGTCAGAGCTGGCCGGGGCGGGAGGATCGCCGAATCCCGACGGGGCGTAGGCCAGCATCGACAGGGCCAGACCACCGAAGATCACCAGGCCGATGACGAGGGTCAGGACCGGTCGCCCCACGACCTTTCCGGCGATGCGGCCCCAGGTCCCGCCGCTGCGCTGGCCCTCACGGGGGATCCGGGGCCAGAACACGCTGCGTCCCAGCACGGCAAGCAGAGCCGGGAGCAGGGTCAGGTTGGCCAGTAGGGCCACCGCGATGCCGATGGCCAGCGCCGGACCGAGGCCCTGGTACAGGCCGAAGGTGGCCACGACCACCGTGGCCAGGGCCCCGATGACGGTCAGGCCGGAGAAGGTGATCGACTCGCCCACCTTGCACAGTGAGAAGGAGACTGCTTGGTGTACCGACTGGCCGCGTCGCAGCTCTTCTCGGACCCGGAAGATGAGGAACAGGCCGTAGTCGGTGCCGGCGCCCAGCAGGACCACGGTGAGGAGGATGGGGGTGAGGTCCGACACCTGTACGCCGACATGGGTGGAGACGGCGATGACCGGGCCGGACGCCACCATGGCCACCACCGAGGGGAGGAGGGCGACGAAGGGGGCGAGCAGGGCGCGGAAGGTGAGGAGCAGGAGGGCCAGGATGAACAGGACCGAGAGGACCTCGGTGAGGGTCTGGGCATGTCCGTTCTGGGCCTGTTGGTCCACGGACGAGGCCACCCCGCCGGTCAGGTGCATGGCCAGTCCGGGCGGCGCGCCGGTGGTGGAGAAGGTGGACCGGAGCCCCGCCACGGTGTCGGTGGCCAACTTGTCGGTGGCCGATGAGGGGAGGTCGAGCTGGACCATGGCGCGGTGGGCCTCGCCCCCTGCCGACACCCCCTGGTCCACGACGTCGGTGACCCGGGGGATCGATCGCATGGCCTGCTCGGCTCGTGCGATGGCGGCGTCGTCGGCCTGGGTCAGCACGCCGTGCGTGGTCGAGGCCACGAACGTGAGCGTCGAGGCGGTCCGGGGGTTGAAGGGGCTGGCCAGCTGGTCGGCCCGCACGCTGGCCGCATCGGACGGGAGGAACTGCGAGTTGCTGGACTTCTCCACGCTGGAGAGCGAGGGCAGGCAGATGACGAGGATGACGGTCGCCACGATCCATCCGGCGATGATCAGCCAGCGGAAGCGTACGGTGAACCGTCCCAGGGCGGCGAACAAGCGTGGTCCTCCAGAGGTCATGGGCACGGCCCGGCGCACCGGATGCACCGCCGGGGATCGGTCGGTTCACCAGGCACTGCCGGAATCCCTACCAGGCCCCGGTCACCGGATCGTGCCGGGCCCTTCCGCTCAGGCTAGGCCCACAGCACCGGGGGTCTCAGGGCCCTTCGTCCCGAATCCGCCGATTTTTACGAGATTCTCACGTGGGGTCGGGCAGACGGCGGGGCATGGGAACGGCGGTCTCGGGCCAGCGCCTCCGGCTCACCCGGGCCAGCCTGTGGAGCAGGGCGATGGCCCCGGGGTCGTCGTCCCCCGGGCGGGTCTCCACGGCACCCCCGGCCACCATGGCCTCGATGAGCTCGCGTCCGGTGTCGGTCCGGATCATGGTGAGCGTCCAGTCGTTGAACGCCCCGATCCCGCCGGTGGAGATGTCGGCGTGCTCGGCGGCGAAGTCCGGGCACGACGTGCAGCCCTCGCGGGTCCAGGCGTGGGCCTCCTTGAGGGGTATCTCGTGGTAGCTGCCGTCCCGTGTCCAGACCTGGAACACGCCCTTGATGTTCATCTTGGCGATGTCGGACCGTGCGATCCCGTACTTGGCCTCGAACAGTTCCGGGAAGATGGCGTCGTCGAAGGTCTTGGAGCACATCAGGCCGATGGTCAGCGAGAGCCGCCGGGCGATCTTGCCGGCCTTGCGGGCCTTCATCACCGGCGCCGCCGAGGCCTGGCACCCCATCCCCACCAGGGCGATGCGCTCGGCCCCCGCCTCGATGGCCAGCGGGTAGGCCAGCGGGTTGGCCGAGTAGGTGTACCGCGACCCCGCCGCGGCCAGCACCTCGGCGCGGTTGGTGGCCAGGCCGGGGACGGCCTTCCAGGTGGAGCCGTCCCCCTCGAGGGTCGAGACGAGGGCGGCGTCGATGACGTCGTGCTCGAGGGCCCAGATGAGGAGGGCCGACACCAGCCCCCCGTCCTGGCCCCGCTCGAGGAGCTCGGGATCGGTGGCCCGTACCAGCAGGATGTCCGACGACACTCCGGCCGCCTCGTCTGGCGTCCGCTCCCGCCCGAACAGGTGGGTGTCGATCTCGGGCTCCCAGAGCCGGAACCGGGGGCAGGCCCGGGTGCACATGGTGCACCCCTTGATCCCGTGGGTGCAGTTCTCTGGGCCACCGTCGGCATCGATGTGGAACGGCCGGTACTTGCCACCGGTGTCGTCGTAGGACAGGACGTCGTAGGGGCATGCCACGATGCAGCCGGCACATCCGGTGCACAGCCCGGACGTCACGACCTCGGTGAACAGCTCGGCCCACTGCGGCTTCTCGGGTGGCATGGCCCAACCCTAGCGAGGCCCACCGAACACGGGAGCGACGCGGATGGCTACCCTCGGGCCGTGCCCGAGCTCCCCGAGGTCGAGACGTACCGCCTGTTGGCGGAGTCCGCGCTCGACCGCCCCATCGCCTCGGTGGCCAGTCCGGACCCCTGGTTCCTGAAGGGTGCCGCCACCGGGCCACTGCTCCGCCGGGCACTGGTCGGACACCGGTTCGTGGCCGCCCGACGGATCGGGAAGCTCCTGGTGCTGGACGTGGACGCCGGCCCGACGGTGGGGATCCGCTTCGGGATGACCGGCACCCTGGTCGTCGACGGTCGGGCCGGAGTGGACCAGATGCACTTCGCCCCCCGCCGGCGCCACCCGGCGTGGGACCGCTGGAGCCTGCGCTTCGAGGACGGGGGCTCGCTGGAGGTCCACGATCCGAGGCGTCTGGGCGGTGTGATGGTGGACCCCGACGAGTCGACGCTCGGGCCCGACGCCACCACCGTCACCGCGTCGCAGCTGGCCGCGGTGGTTCGGGGCTCACGGACCGCCATCAAGGCCCGGCTCCTCGACCAGTCCCGGGTGGCCGGCGTCGGGAACCTCATCGCTGACGAGGTGCTGTGGCGGGCCGCCCTTTCCCCCCTGCGGCCGTCGGGCACGCTGACGCCGAACGAGGTCCGGCGTCTCCACCGGCAGCTGGGCCTGACCATCCGTGACCTCACCGAGGGGGGAGGATCCCATACCGGCCGGCTGATGGACCAACGCCATCCCGGCGGTCGCTGCCCCAGGGACGGGACCGAGCTGACCCGGTCGACGGTGGGGGGACGAACGTCCTGGTGGTGCCCCGGCCACCAGTCCTGAGGCCTCCGGTGCGCATACTGAAGGAGATGATCGTCCTCGGCTCGGCCCACGCCACCTCGACCGCACCCCCACGGGCGTTCTTCGAGCGCTGGGCCGACATGGACACCTGGCCGGAGTGGGACGAGGCCATCGAGTGGGTGCGACGGGACGGTCCTTTCGCCGAGGGCACCACCGGCAGCCTCAAGCCCAGGGGCGGACCGAAGGTGTCCTTCCTCATCGAGACCCTGGTGCCTGATCGCGAGTTCACCGACCGCTCGTCGATGCTGGGGGCGGCCCTCGTCATCCGGCACCTGACGGAGGTGGGCGAGGACGGCAGGACCACCGTGGACATCGTCGTCTCCATCGCCGGTCCCCTGGCGAGACTGTGGAAGGTGTTCATCGGCAGGGGCATCGGCGAGTCGACTCCGGCCGGACTCCGCCGGCTGGTGGAGATGGCCGAGGCGGTCCCGGGCGGCGAGACCGCAGCCGAGCGGTGACCCCGTCCACCTCCGGTCGGGGCCAACCCGGCGCTCAGGACCCGAGCTCGGCCAGTACCTTGGCCGCGTGGCCATCGGCCTTCACGTGGTACCACGGTCGGACGATCGTGCCGTCTGCGGCGATCAGGAAGGTGGACCGGATGACCCCGACGGACTTCTTTCCGTACAGGGTCTTCTCGCCCCAGGCACCGTAGGCCTCGCCCACCGAGTGGTCGGCGTCGGTCAGCAGGGGAAAGGTCAGGCCGTACTTGGCCCGGAACTTCTGGTGCTTCTCGGCGCTGTCAGCCGACACGCCGAGCACCGGCACCTTGGCCTTGGCGAAGGCGCGCAGGTTGTCGTTGAACTGGCAGGCCTCCTTGGTGCAGCCGGGCGTGTCGTCCCTCGGGTAGAAGTAGAGGACCAGCCGCCCGCCGGCGAAGTCCTTGAGGGAGACCTTCTTGCCGTCCTGGTCGGGAAGGGTGAATGCGGGCGCCTTGTCGCCGGCCGCGAGTAGTCCCATGGTGGGCTTCCTTTCGTGTGGGCGCACCTCCGAGTGGGTGTGATCCCGCGTGGGCCTGCCCTGGTGCGCGCTGTGGATTCGGGTGGACCGCCACACAGGGTAGGTGAATGCGCCGGGCCGGACGTCCGTCGCCGGAACCGGGCCGAGGACGGTGGCCCCGGACGGGGGCGGTGAGGCCACTCGCCTTCTGACCTGGTGTAACGGCCCGGAGCGGGTAGACTGGTCCCCGTGGTCGAGCTGGTGCTCTGCCACCGGGGTCTTCCTCATCCTGTTTCCGGCCTGCGACCCAGGCCGGACGATGGCCCGAGGCGGGCCCGCAGGCATCCGTGAATGGCACGGTGTCGACGGTCGGCCTCCGGCCGTCACCGAACGATGAGAGAGAGTTGCCCAACCCCATGACCACCACCGTCGATCCGTCGGATCGCGTCCTCGATCCCTCTGATCTCCCGCCGGCCGATCCCGGCGCCCCCCGGACCTTCGCCTCCCTCGGCGTCGATCCCTTCCTGGTCAAGGCCCTGGCCGACCAGGGCATCACCACCACGTTCGCCATCCAGGCCATGACCGTTGCCGATGCACTGGCCGGGCGGGACGTGTGCGGCAAGGCCAAGACCGGCTCGGGCAAGACCCTGGCCTTCGGGGTCCCCCTCCTCCAGCGCACCATGGCTGCCAGGTCGACCGAGCCGGGCAGGCCCCGTGCCCTGGTGCTCGTCCCCACCCGTGAGCTCGCGGTGCAGGTGAGCGAGGTGCTCGAGCCGTTGGCGAAGGAGGCCGGGCTCCGGATCGCCGCCGTCTACGGCGGAGCCGACATCGAGCGCCAGGTCAAGAAGCTCCGCCGCGGCGTCGACGTGATCATCGCCACACCGGGCCGGCTCATCGATCTGGGCGACCGGGGCGAGCTTTCGGTGGCCGACATCGAGACCCTGGTCCTCGACGAGGCCGACCGGATGGCCGACATGGGTTTCATGCCCCAGGTCGAGTGGGTGCTCCGGCGCCTCGAGCGCGAGCACCAGACGCTGCTGTTCTCGGCCACGCTCGACGGAGCGGTGGACCGCCTGGTGAGCCGGTACCTGACCGATCCGGTGATGCACGAGGTGGCCTCGCCCAGTACCACCGTGGACGCCATGGAGCACCGCTTTCTCGAGGTGCACCAGATGGACCGGGTCAAGGTCTGTGCCGCCATCTGCCGCAACTCGGAGAAGACACTGGTGTTCGTTCGGACCAAGCGGGGTGCCGACCGGCTGGTCGAGCAGCTCCGCAAGGAGGGGGTGCGGGCCGATGCCATCCACGGCGACCTCCGCCAGAGCAATCGGGAGCGGACCCTGAAGGACTTCAGCGAGGGCAAGCTGCCCACCCTGGTGGCCACCGACGTGGCGGCACGGGGTCTCGACATCGACCTGGTCGACGTGGTCGTCCACTTCGATCCGCCCGAGGATCACAAGGCGTACCTCCATCGCTCGGGTCGGACCGCCCGGGCCGGCGAGGCCGGCCTCGTGGTCACGTTGGTCCAGTGGAACCAGGTAC
>Ga0307374_10014749_pt1 | contig 10598 bp, 9 predicted proteins | sample OX3MG_FD_202532 | JGI IMG/M metagenome (GOLD analysis project Ga0307374, IMG submission 202532) | Soil microbial communities from Risofladan, Vaasa, Finland - OX-3 | ecosystem: Environmental > Terrestrial > Soil > Coastal area > Acid sulfate soil | place: Finland: Risofladan, Vaasa | collected...
AGGCGTGACGACGCGTGCCAACGCGCACCGGTGACGAGGAAGGTGAGGTCCGTCGGCAGCGGCCACGACCCGCGAGCCTCGCCGAGCACGACCAGCACGGTCGAGCGCTCCCGCGCACGATCGGTCAGGCGTCGCGCCGCCAACAGCGACGCGCGCGACGGCGGCCGCAGCACCAACAGGTCGACCCCGTCGAGCAGGTCGGCGGCCACCTCGGCCCACGCACCGCGCGGACGCGGCACGAAGAGCACGCGACGAAGGTCGAGGCCAAGGTCGGCGATGGCGACGACGCCGGGTCCGTCGACGCCGACCACCCCCACCCAGTGACCTCGCGCACTCGCCTCACTCACCAGACTGAGCGCCACACTCAACCCACCCCAGCCCGGCGGCGCCTGCACGGAGATCGTCGAACCGCGACGCAACGCGCCCGCCGGCACGAGCGCGTCCCAGGGCGCACCGAGCGCGAGGCGACGCCCCGTCGCCAGCGTGACGGGGCGCAGGGTGGCCACGAGGTCGTCGGGGAGGGTCGGTCGGGGGGCTAAAGCGAACACTTGTTCGTAAGAGTAGCCAGACCCGACGACACCCGCCACTGCGTCTTTGGCCGACGAAAAGCCCGTATTCTGACCAGTAATCGGCGCTGCGAGTCCCCCTAAGACCCGTGGGTCAGCCCAAGCTCGAGACCCAAGGAGAAGCCATGTGCGGACGCGTCGCCCTCTTCACGCCCCCCATTCGCCTGGCCCGCCTTCTGGACGCCGCGCTCGCCGCGGGCATCGAACCCGACGGCAACCCCAGCTGGAACATCGGGCCCCAGCGCCGACTCTTCGGCGCCGCGGACATTGAGGGGACGCGCGTACTCGATCGCTACCGGTGGGGACTCCTGCCGAGCTGGGCCAAGGACCCCAAGATCGGCAACCGCCTCTTCAACGCGCGCGGCGAAACCGTGGCCGAGAAGCCATCCTTTCGCAGCGCCTACGCCAAGCGGACCTGCGTGATCCCCGTCGACGGTTTCTACGAGTGGGACCACCGTCCGGGCAAGGGACGCCAGCCGCACTTCTTCACCCGAGCCGACGGCGACCCGCTCCTCTTCGCCGGCCTCTTCGAATACTGGCGCGACCCAGAAGGTCCGCGCGACGCCGAAGCGACGCGCACGTGCACGATCATCACCACCACGCCCAGCGACGACATGGATGGACTCCACGACCGCATGCCGGTGGTGCTGGAACGCGACGAAATCGAAACCTGGCTCGACGTCGCAGACCACGGTCCCGACGAGCGCGCGCTGCTCTTGCGCCCGGCCCCCGTCGGCACGCTGACGCACTTCGGCGTCGACAAGGCGGTGGGATCGGTCAAGAACGACGGTCCGGAGTTGATCACGCCGTCCGAGCCCGGGGAGCTTTTCTAGGGGCGTGAACAGGTAGCCGCAAATTGAAGGTCTACCGGTTTTACCTAGGAAACTGATTGCCCCCCAACGTGACGCAACTTATAATCCTCGGCGTTTACACATTTGGGGCTCCGTGACCGAAAAATACAACGACCGATCTAACCGACCCGATGTCGCTGCCGGTGGCGTCAAGATGATTCCGATTACGACGCCATTGGGAATCTTCAATGTGTGGACGAAGCGCATTGGCAATAATCCCGCTCTCAAGGTTCTTTTGTTGCACGGTGGCCCAGGCGGAACACACGACGCCTTTGAGGTTTTCGACAGTTTCTTACCGGCAGCGGGTGTCGAGTACTACTACTACGACCAATTGGGATCAGGTCGCAGCGACATCCCGACCGATTCAAGCTTGTGGGACTTGAACCGCTTCATCGACGAGGTCGAACAAGTTCGTATCGCTCTGGACCTCGGCCCCAGCAACTTCGTCCTTTTGGGCCACTCGTGGGGCGGCATTCTGGCGATGGAATACTCGCTCAAACACGGCGGTCAACTCAAGGGCCTGGTTGTCTCCAACATGATGTCAAGCGTCCCGGCCTACAACCGATACGCGACCGACATTCTGATGCCCGCCATGAATCAGGACGACCTAGCCGAAATCCAAGAGATCGAAGCCGCAGAGGACTTTGCTAATCCTCGTTACATGGAGTTGCTGGTTCGCTCGTACTACGTCGACCACATTTTGCGCATCAACCCCGTACCGGAGCCTGTGAGATATTCGTTCGCGCACCTCAATCACGACGTGTACCTGTTGATGCAGGGGCCCAGTGAGTTGGGTATCCATCGAGAGGCAATATTGGCCGACTGGGATCGTACGAGCGACCTCGAGCACATTGCCGTCCCGACCCTGGTCTTGGGTGGTCGTCACGACACGATGGACCCCACATTTCTCGAGATGATGGCGACCCGCATTCCCCGCGGTTCGTCCTATATCTGCGAGAACGGCAGTCACTTTGCCATGTACGACGACCAGGACGCCTACTTCTCGGCATTGCTGAGCTTCCTATCCAGGCTTTAGTTCGCACGACTGCTAGAAATCTTCTGCCAACAGACTGCGCACAAATGTCAGTAGTATCTGTGGCCGTCCTCGCGGACCGCTCTCTGTCTCGACCAGACTGGATGCCATGCCTGACTACAAGGAGTTTGCCCAGTTCTTTGACGCATTGGTAGGTGATGGCTCATCAAGAAGTTCGCGAATCCTCGATGCGATCGCGCGCTTCCGTGCGGGTGCCACTTCCCTGCTGGAACTCGGGTGCGGCACGGGATCGGTGTTAGAAGGGCTTGTTTCGGTCCCGGAATTGGTGGGGCTCGACATCTCCGAGGAGATGCTCGAAATCGCTGCCGGCAAGGTCCCGACAGCAACCTTCGTTCGCGAAGATATGACAGATTTCGATCTCGGATCTAAATTCGACGTCGTTGCGTGCGTTTTTGACACGGTAAACCACTTGGCGAATTACGCGGCTTGGGAATCCCTGTTCGATCGCGTGCAGCGGCATCTGAAGGCGGGCGGACTCTTCGTGTTTGACCTCAACACGATTGGACGGTTGGACCAGTTGATTGCTCATCCACCGTGGGTCGTTGACTTCGACGGCAACACGCTCATCATGGACGTCGCCAGGGATGGAGATGACGCGTCCATTTGGGACATCCGCGTCTTTGAGTCAATGGGTGGTGGCAAATTCACTCTTCATCACGAAGCGATCCATGAACTAGGCGTTGCGTTGGATCGAGTTCGCACGACTCTGGCACGAGATTTTGAGTTGCTGCTCGAAGAGGATGACCAGGGGAACGCCCCAACCGACGAATCCGCGCGCGCCTATTTCGTGTACCGGCGTCGGGCGTAACCGAACCTGGTTTGCGTGAGTTGAGGACGAGGGTTCTCCGCACGAATTCGCGCCCACAAAGCCGAGAACCCCGAGTGACCAGTGAGCCGAAGCTCCCCAGCCCCTCGGGGTTCCCGAAGGCACACCACCCGATGACCCGTGTCGGACAGGCCTCCGCGTGATGGCGGGCACTTCACGTCATTCGCCGTACGAACAGCGGACCGAACTCCGCTGCCCGGTGAGAAAGTCCGTCCCTCTTGCGAGGTCCCTTCCTTCTCCGTCAATCCACTCTCTCGAGTTGACTGATCGTCGACAGGTACTCCGTGAACTACGAGTGACACTGTGCCAGAGCCGTCACACGCTGTCCAATAGAAATTGGCAAATCCGACACTTTTGCCCAGAACCGGCCCCTTTTTGTTTCCTTTTCCCCAGGATTGCGGACTCAATCAACGAGATAACCCCATTTTTCCCACAGATGGGCCGCCTGTCGAGCCCTGCGCCCGCCTCGTGAATAGCGAAGTCCCCGTCGAGAAATTCTTCGATTTCGCGCTTCCACACGACGCCGGGGCCGGTTTGGCCAAGATTGCGAGGGTGCCCGCTCGCGCGGCACGCATGTGCGGGCAAACTCGACAGTGGAGGTGGTGATGCACGGTCGAGAAGACAGCGACGACGCAACGGATCCACCCGTGCCGCCCAACGGTTGCGCCCAAGGGTCGGACGGATACGGAATCGATCTCTTCTGGGTGCCGATTCGCACGCGTGGTTCCGTCGTACGGATTTCTTCAACGTCGTACGAGACGATTGACGCACTCGTGGCGCGACGTGCGCGTTGCGACCTGTACCACTCGGCCCTGCGTGTGCGCATCCCGGGGCGCGCGGTCATCATCGAAATGACGCGACTCGCGCGCGACGACGACGAACGCGGAGTCATCGCCGAAGGACCGGTCGCACTGCGCGGTGCGGCGCGATTTGGAATGCTCCGCTACGAGGTGCGTTGCTGGCTTGACGGCAAGGTTCGCGCGGACCCCGCGGTGAGCCCGCTGCAGCTCAGCGCAGACGCGACGACGACGCGTCGACTCTTGGACCTGGCGCCGTACGTGCCGACGCTCGTGTGGGGACGCGACGAGCTACGTGTCGGTGACCCGTGGAGCTCGAACTCCGTGGTGTCCTGGTTGCTCGAATGTTCGGGGTTGGACGCCGCGCACATCGCGCCGCCGGAAAGCGGCCGCGCTCCGGGCTGGTGCGCGGGGATCAGCGCCGCGCGACGTGGTCCCCTCACCGCGCCCACGGCCCCACGAGCTCGACTTCGTCGCACGATACGGCTTCGACTGTCCGCGCCACGGCGCATCGCCGCACCGATTGTCATCGAGGAGTTGTCACCGTCTCGCTAGTGCGCGGTCGAGCATCTGTTAACTCCCAGTGGCGTCACGCGACTGGTATCGCGGGGACGGGCTCGAGCGCCGACGGGGCCACGCCGAGGAGACGCGCGAACCGAGGTGGCAGCCACCAGTTGTAGCGCCCGAAGAGCACGACCAGTGCGGGCACCAGCAGGGCGCGCACGACGGTGGCGTCGATCAGGATGCCAATACCGAGGCCGGTGGCCATCACCTTGACGTCGGTGATCGGCGCGGACGCCAGACTCACGAACGCGAGGAACAGAATGAGGGCGGCGCAGGTCACGAGTCGGCCGGTGCGGCTCAGGCCCTCCACCACCGCGTCCTTCGTCGACAGCCCGCGGTCGTACGCCTCGCGCACGCGAGTCAGGATGAAGACCTCGTAGTCCATGGAGAGTCCAAAGAGGAACGCGAAGACCGAGATCGGCACCCAGAAGGTGATCGCGCCCGTCGCCGGGATGGAAAAGATGGCGGACGACCCGTGCCCGTCTTGCCAGAACCACGCGAGGATTCCGAACGTCGCCGCGAGCGAGACGATGTTGAGCAGGACCGCCTTGAACGCGAGCACCACGGAGCGAAAGGCCCGGGCCAAGAGCAGGAACATCAAGATCACCAAGACGAGCAGCAGCAGCGGGACATTTCCGTAGACGGCCGAGTTGAAGGCCTGCTGACCCGGCCCCTCCCCCGCCACGCCGATGACGCCCGCTCGACCACGCAGGGTCTGCTCCACGCCAATCACCGGGGCCATGGTGGCATTGTTGACGGTCTCGATGGAGGGGATGACGACGAGGTCCGAGAGGTGCGACCGCGTCCCGGCGTTACCGGACGCGAGGACGGCGGTATCGACTCCCGCCACGGGAGTGAGTCGGGCCTGCACCGACGTCGCGGCGCTCGACGTCACGAGAACCTCCATGGGTGTGATCACACCCGCGGGTATCCCGCCGGCCTGCAGCTGCTGATACAGCGCGTGCGCCGTACCGCGCTGCGCCTCGGCCTGGGCCGAGGTTTGACCGAGGCGAATGTGGAAGACCGGTATGACGGCGATGCCGAGGAGCACGATGGCGACCCCGGCGCTGCGCCAGGGACGCCGGGAGATTCCGCGCGCCCACGACGTCCAGCCGCGACTCGCGTGACTCTCATTACGCAATCGGGGCCAATCCACCCTCGGACCCACGCCGGCCAGGATCGCCGGCAGCAGCGTGAGAACCACCATCACCGAGACGAGAGGGATCAACATTCCGCCGATGCCGGTACTGCGCAGAAACGGCACGGGCAGGACGAGCAGCGACAGCAGACCGATCGCCACTGTCAGGCCGGACAGAAACACCGCTCGGCCCGCGGTCGCCATCGCGTGTACGACAGCCTCTTCGTTGTCCATTCCCTTGGCGCGCTCCTCGCGCCAGCGCGTTACCAGCAAGAGCGAGTAGTCAATCGCGACGCCGAGTCCAACGAGCGAGACGAGGAACTGGACGATGAACGACACGGGCGTCAAATACGACAGGCTAAGCAAGACGAGGAAGGTCGTGAGGATTGCCACCGCGGCAATGAGCAGCGGAACGAGCGCCATGAAGGAGGCGAACACGAAGGCGAGCACCGCGAGCGCGCCCACTCCCGCAACCAATGTCTCAATGAGGACGCTCGGACCCTTGGTGCTGCCCCCCGAACCGAGCGCGACGATTCCCGTCAGTCCGACGTGGTACCCGGACAGCGCCGACGTCACGCTGTGCTGCGCGGCGACGATTGCCTTGTCGGGGCCGAACCCGCTGCTGATCGGCACGAAGAGGTAGGCGAACGTCGTGCGGCCGTCGGAGGTCACGAAATGTGGGTCGCGCGTGTTGGCAACGTCAACGAAGCGGACCTCGGGGTTGGCCCGCTGCGCCTTCGCGAACGCCGCCGCGATCGTGGCGCCGTCGCTCTGGACACTCTGTCCCGCGGGCACGGTGACCACGAGCACTCCGGGCGAGACCGTGCCGCCATTGCCGTAGAGGTGGAGGATCTTCTGCCCGGTCTCATAGGCCGGCTGCCCGGGAAGCGAAAAGTCGTAGCTCAGGCGACTGGTGAGCTGGGACGCGGCGAAGCCGCCAGCCATGAACAGCACCAACCAGATCAGCATCACCCGTCGCCGGTGGCGGATCACCGCGCGAGCCAAACGCTCGAGCCTCGATTCACGGACTGCCTCGGCCTGAACCATAATCAATTTCCCTTCGGGGTCGAACCACTCCTGAAGGAATAGTTCTATCACGAACTAAAGTCAGATACACTGAATTTATGAGTCCTGAGGGTTCCCGATCCGAGTCCGGGCGGCCCGGGCCCGTAGCCGCGCACGCCGGGAACTCGGTCGGGTTCACCCTGTCCCAACTGGGATTCGAGACGTCGCGACGGTTCGCGACGGTGGTGGGTGAGCTGGGACTCGAACCTCGCCACTTCGCTCTTCTGCGCGCGATCGACAGTTCGGAGGGTCAGTCCCAGCAGTCGTGCGGAGAGCACCTCGCCATTCCGCCCAGCACCATGGTGGCGATTGTCGACCACCTGGAGGCGTCCGGCCTTCTCGAGCGTCGGCTTCACCCGACCGACCGTCGAACCCGAACCCTGCACCTGACGGACGCCGGTGCCTCACTTCTCACGGTCGCAATGGAACGAGCGATGGCCCTGGAGTCGACGATCTGTGCGGCTCTGACGGCCGCCGATCGAACCCAGCTTCTGGCGTTGCTGCGTCACGTTGCCGCGAACCTTGACGTGTCGTCCAATGCCCTGCCCGATCGCGGAAGCGGTGAGTTACCTCGCCGAAGCCACGCATAGCCGCTTCAAAGCACCGCGGGGCAACAGCACGATTAAGTGATGGACGTACCGAGCATATGTGTTACCATATGGTCCATGGGTCGCCGCGAAGTGCTGGTGCAACTAGACGACGATCTCGTCACGCGGCTCGATCGACTTGCCGCCGAACGCGGAACTAGCCGTTCCGAGCTACTGCGCAGGGGCGCAGTAGCCGTACTCGATGCCGAAGAGGTCCGCCAGGCTGATGCCGAACTTCAGGCGGCTTATCGCTTCACCCCGCAAGACCCGATCGTCGTTGAAGTTGCCGCTCGGCTGGCGAAAGAGACGCTTCCGAATTGGTAGCGAGAGGCGACATCGTCTGGGCAGATCTGGGAAGTCCCGCTGGCCGGCGCCCGGTGTGCGTGCTAACTCGAAACGCTGCCATTCAGGTCCTCTCCGCCGTAACGTGCGCACCAATCACGCGAACGGTCCGCGGAATCCGATCCGAAGTCGAGGTCGGCCCGGATGAAGGTCTTCCCGAGGAAAGCGTGATCACCTGCGACAACATTGTGACGCTTCCGTTTTCCATGCTCGCCGCCAGCCCAGTCGGGAATCTCAGCCTCGCCAAAAGAGCCGCGCTGGACCGCGCCCTTCGCTACGCGCTCGATATTCAGTACTGAGTGAATCCCCCTTGGAGACCGCGTGACATGCCCGACCTCTGCTTTTGGGCGAAGGTGCATCGATCTCACCCTAAGCATCAAGAACGGCAGTCACTGAGCGGTCCGCCCCACTCCGCGTTCGTGGGGCGGCGCCTGTGCAAGCTCGTTCGTCAGGAATACGTGTTCGGTATCGAGAATGATGTCGATTTCGCCACTGACCACTCGTCACTTCAGTGTCAGAATCAAAACGCGACCCGGAAGGACGCCCATCATGCGATACACCCTCATGCTCCGCTATCCCGAGCCGACCGTCGAGGAACTCAGCCCCGAAGCGCTCGCCGAGGGAATGCGGGCGTTCCACGCGTACGCCACGGCGCTCGACCAAGCCGGCGTGCTTGTCAGCGCTGAGGTACTTCAACAGTCCAACGCCACGACGACGGTCACGATGATCGGTGGCGAGTTGGTCGTCCAGGACGGTCCGTTTGCCGATACCAAGGAGCAGATCGGCGGCACGATCATCATCGATGTCCCCGACCTCGACTCCGCCATTGAATGGGCCAGACAGTCACCATCGGCGGCGTGGGGTCATGTCGAGATTCGACCGACGGCGACGCGCTTCGTGAACGGTTCGTGGCAGGGCGCCCAGCCAGTCCAATGAGCTCCAACGACTCCCGCGCGGCTGCAGAACGCGCCGCGCGGGAGTCGTACGGACGGCTCATGGCCGTGCTGGCATCGTCGACGCGAGACCTCGCGTTGGCTGAGGACGCCCTCGCCGACGCATTCGAACGGGCGTTGCGCACCTGGCCCACGAGCGGTGTTCCCGACAACCCGCAAGGATGGCTTCTCACCGTGGCGCGCAATCGCATTCGCGACGTGATCGGATCCGCGGCGGTGCGCACCGCGGCACCGCTCGACGATCGTCCCGCGGCCGCGCCCTTCGAACCCGATTCAGACCAACTGCCCGATAAGCGGTTGGAACTGCTGTTCGCGTGCGCGCACCCGGCGCTCAGCCCGACGGTGCGAACCCCGCTCATGCTCCAGGTTGTTCTCGGCTTCGACGCGGATCGCATCGCCCAGGTCTTTGGCGTTCAACCAGCCGCCATGGCCCAGCGACTGGTTCGTGCAAAGCGCCGCATCCGCGACGCAGGCATCCCGTTCCGAGTTCCGTCGCACGCGGACCTGCCCGCACGCCTGCCCGCAGTTCTCGAAGCCATCTACGGCGCGTACGCAATCGACTGGCTCGACCAGCGCGATCAGATCCATGAATCCATCGCCGACGAGTCCCGGTGGCTCGCCGTGCTCACGGCCAGCCTGCTCGACACCGAGCCCGAGGCGTGGGGACTCGCGGCGCTGCTCACGTTCGCCCAGTCCCGTGCTCCCGCCCGCGCGAGTACGCCGTGGCCGCCCCTCGACGAACAGGACACCTCTCTCTGGGACCAATCGCTGATCGCCGAGGGTGAAGCGCTCCTGCGGCGCGCGCACACGCTCGGCTCGCCGCTCGGTCGGTTCCAGATCGAAGCCGCGATTCAGTCCGCGCACTGCGACCGGGCCCGCACCGGAACGATCGACCGCACCGCCATCATTCAGCTTTATCGCGGACTCGTCATGGTTGCGCCCACCGCCGGCGCCATCGCGGCGTTGACGGCACTCACAACCTGAGTCAGTAGAGGTGTACTGGTCACACGACGTCTCGACCCACGACGTGAGTGGGCTGCTCAAGTCACTACGGAGGGAGTGCTCTCGGTCCTCGACGAAGTGGAGGTAATGAGAAGTCCCTTGTGCGCTCGACTTGCTTGGTTCATGGTATTGAGCTGGTTGACTACGCCGACGCATTACGGCCCATCCAAAGGATGGGCGGCAACGCCCTTTGAACCCTTGTCATCGCCTTTGCGTGTTTCGCCGTGCATCGGGATTGAGGCGAACTGTGCACTCAACCAGTGGGGGTGAATAACCTCCAACGACCCTCGGAGACAACTTCGACAGCACCGTCGTCCACTTTGATGGCGGTCTGGTCGTCAATTGCGTACGTTGACACAGGTACGCCCTTAGCCCACTTCTCGGCGTTCGCCATCGTGTGCTCTTCAAAGATCGGGTTTGGGTTGTCGATGTGAACCCACATCGTGAAATCCACCAGGCCAAGTGCCGACTCGCTCCCCTGTGTCATGTCACTGCCTTCGGGCGCGAACTGAACGTTCGATTCGGCATCACAGTTGAAGGGAGTTGTCACGATGCTCCCCGCACTGACGCCGACATAGACCAAGTTTTCGAGCGTCGGCAACAGATCAACCAGGCCCGACTTGCGCATCCAGTGACTCAGGTACATCACGTTGCCACCCCAGACGAGCAGCGCGTCAGCTTCTTGGAGAGTTGGGACCCAGTTCTCTCGCCTTACGCTCGGCAGAGCCGTAAGCTCGAGCAAGCCCAGCGATTTCCATCCGATCTCGCAGAGAGGACTCTTCGCTTCCCCCCGGATCGCCTCGATAACCCTGCCGCCATCGGGGAATGGGTGCATCCCGGTGGGAACGAAAAG
>Ga0307374_10014752_pt1 | contig 10596 bp, 13 predicted proteins | sample OX3MG_FD_202532 | JGI IMG/M metagenome (GOLD analysis project Ga0307374, IMG submission 202532) | Soil microbial communities from Risofladan, Vaasa, Finland - OX-3 | ecosystem: Environmental > Terrestrial > Soil > Coastal area > Acid sulfate soil | place: Finland: Risofladan, Vaasa | collected...
TCGGGCAGCACCTCGGTGATGACGCCGTCGAACTCGATGAGGCCTTCCTTGGTCATGCCCTTATAATACTCCGTGACGAGAAGGGGCGGCCGAAGCCGCCCCATTCCGCCGTCAAACCGCCTTCAGATTGGTCGCTGAACTCTTGCCGCTGCGTTGGTCGGCTTCCACGTCGAAGCTGACCTTCTGGCCCTCGCGCAGATTGCCGATGCCCGAGCGTTCCACGGCCGAGATGTGCACGAACACATCCTTCGAGCCGTCTTCCGGCTCGATGAAGCCGAAGCCCTTCTGCGGATTAAACCATTTCACGGTGCCGATCGTCATTGTGTCGTCTTCCATATCGTAAGTGCCCCGCCGGGCGGAATCGCACGGCGGATCGGACTGCGGTGAGGGTCGGGGTGCAGGTCCGGCGCTCTCAGGAGCGAAGGCAGCGTGCTGAGGACCCGCAACGAGTCGATACCAGCAGAAATAGGCGTTTAGCGGGAGGAAAGCAAGCTTGGTCTCCATGCCTCCGGTTGCAGCCGGGCGCGCGGCGGTGGTCCGCTGCGCGCGAGGATGGCTGCGCACGCCTTATCATCATCGGGGCCGCATCAAGGGCGCCGGCGTCGATTGCGCCATGCTCTTGGCCGAGGTCTATGCCGAAGCCGGCCTCGTCGCTCCGCTCGCCATTCCCCACTATCCGCCGGACTGGCATTTGCATCGCGACGCCGAGCGCTATCTCGGCGTGCTGCTCGATCATGCGGTCGAAATCGCCGGACCGCCCGCACCGGGCGACATCGCGCTGTGGCGCTTCGGCCGCTGCTTCTCGCACGGCGCGATCGTCGTCGACTGGCCCATCGTGATCCACGCCTATCTCGGCCGCGGCTGCGTGCTCGAGGACGCAGCTTCTGCCGCGTGGCTCTCGCATATCGGCGAGGGCCGCAACGCGCAACCCAATCCGCGGCCGGTGAAGTTCTTCACGCTGACGCAATGGGTGCATTCGTGATTCGTCATGACCGGGCTTGTCCCGGTCATCCACGACTTTGTGGACGGGCGAAGGCGTGGATGCGCGGGTCAAGCCCGCGCATGACGGCGGCATAAAAATCGAAGGCATCGAACCATGGCCGGACTTTTTTCCTCAGCCAGGAAGACGCAGGCGAAGCAGCACCCCGCGGTCTCCGGCCTGCAGATCCAGACCTCCGCCTACGGCAAGGTCATTCCGCTCGTCTACGGCACCACGCGCCTCGCGCCCAACCTGATCTGGTACGGCGACTTCCAGGCGATCGCCCATCAATCGTCGCCGCCGTCGTCGGGCAAGGGCGGCGTCGCCGGTGGCTCGGGCGGCAAGGGCGGCGGCGGGTCGACCACCTACACCTATCAGGCCGCGGTCATGCTCGGTCTGTGCGAAGGCGCGATCCAGGGCCTGGGCCAGGCCTGGGCCTCGAAGGAAGTCACCACGCCCGCGGCACTCGGCTTGTCCATCTTCACCGGCACACTCGGCCAGGCGCCATGGGGTTACCTTGCGACCAACCATCCGAGCGCGGCGCTCGGCTACAGCGGCGTCGCCTATGCCGCCGCCGCGCCGTACGCGCTCGACGGCCAGGGCCAGCTGCCCAACAACAACTTCGAGGTGATCGGACTCTACGCCAACTCGGTCGGCACGCTGCCCGACGCCGATCCGTCGCTGGTGGTCGCCGATCTCTTGACCAATCCGCGCACCGGCGCCGGCTTTCCGGCGGCGCGACTCGGCGATCTCTCCACCTATCAGGCCTATGCGCTGTCGGCCGGCTTGCTGATTTCGCCGGCGTATACCGAAGCGGCGTCGGCGGCAAAACTCCTGGACGATATCGCGAGCTATACCAACAGCGCCTTCGTCTGGTCGTCGGGCGCGCTCACGCTGGTGCCCTATGGCGACGCGCCACTCACGGGCAACGGCAAGAGCTACACGCCGCCTGCCGCGCCGCTCTACGACCTGAGCGACGACGATTTCCTGGCCAACGCCAATGCCAGCGGCGCGTCGAGCTCGACCAACGACGATCCGGTGCTGGTGACGCGCAAGCGGCCGTCCGACGCGCTCAACGACATCAAGGTCGAATATCTCGACCGCGCCAACCAGTACAACACCGCCATCGTCGAAGCCTCGGACCAGGCGATGATCGACGTCTACGGCCTGCGCTTCGACCAGACGCGCCAGGCGCATCTCTTCGCCGATGCCGCCGCCGCGCGGCTCTCGGCGCAGCTCCTGCTCCAGCGCCAGGCCATCCGCAACGCGTACCAATTCACGCTCGACCAGCGCTACATCCTGCTCGATCCGATGGATATCGTGACGCTCACCGACGCGCGGCTGGGATTGTCGCGCCAATGGGTGCGCATCACCGAGATCACCGAGAACGACGACGGCACGCTGCTGATCGCGGCCGAGGATTACCTCGCCGGCACCGGCGCGGCCGCCAGCTACAGCTTCCAGCAGGGCGCCGGCTACAGCGTCAATTACAACGCCGATCCGGGCGATGCGCTGGCGCCCATCGTCTTCGAAGCGCCGGTGCAGATCGCCGCGAGCGGCCTCGAGGTCTGGCTCGTGACCGCCGGCGGCGCCAACTGGGGCGGCTGCGACGTCTATGTCTCGAGCGACGGCTCGACCTACAAGCTCGCCGGCCGCAAGCACGGTCCGTCGCGCATGGGTGTGCTGACCGCCGCCTTTCCGGCCGGCGGCGATCCCGATGCGACCGACACGCTCGCGGTCGATCTCTCGGCGTCAGGCGGCGCGCTGCTCTCGGGCACGCAGCAGGACGCCGATCTCGGCCATACCTTATGTTGGGTCGATGGCGAGCTGATCGCCTACGAAACCGCGACGCTCACCGGTACGAGCCGTTACGCACTGGGCACATATATAAGGCGTGGTCTCTACGGCTCGGCCATCGCGAGCCACGCGGCGGGCGCCGCCTTCGCGCGCTTGGACGATTCGATCTTCGCCCTGTCTTATGACAAGAGCCAGATCGGCGCCACCATCCACGTCAAGCTGGTGTCGTTCAATCTCTACGGCGGCGGCTTGCAGCCGCTGGCATCGGTCACCGATTACACCCATACCATCGCCGGTCCGCCGCCGCCCGCCAACGTGACGGGATTCTCGGCGCAGCAGAGCGGCGGCGCCGTTGTCTTCAAGTGGAACGAGGTCGCCGACTTCGCGCTCAAGGGCTACGACATCCTTTACGGTCCGCAAGGCGGATCGATTTCGTCCGCCGCGTTCCTGACCGAAAGTGCGCGCGGCACCGAGATGACCAACGCCGCCGTGCCGCCCGGCACGTGGACCTTCTATATCCGCGCGCGCGACGTGGCGGATCAGTTCTCGCCGGTGCCGACGACCGTCGCTCTTGTCGTGACCAACCCCGACCCCGTGATTGTGGACGAATCGTTCGCGCCCGATTGGCTTGGCACCTTGTCGGGCTTCGTTGCGCACTGGAGCGGCATCCTGGTGCCGGACTCGGCAAAGCTCGCGAGCGCCCACACCAATGCGCAGCTCTTCGAGCAATTCGTGCCGTTTCCGGTGGCGAGCTCGACCTTCACGACCGCCGCCGCCGACACCGGCTTCGACGATGCGCTGCGTGTCTGGGCCTCGATCGCGACCGTGCTGGGCCGCGGCCAGGGCGGCACGCCCGCGGCCGGCCTCGCCATCGACACCTGGCTCACCGGCGCCAGCGATCCCGGCACCTTCGCCGCCTGGACCATTGGCACCGTGGCGATGCGCTATCTGCGCGGCCAGGCCGTGCTGACCAACGTCGCCGGCTCGGTTGCCTGCCTCACCGGCTTCGAGCTGGTCGCCGACCGCGCGCCCAAGATCGAGAACTCCGCCGCCAGCGTCGCCATCGCCGCTGGCGGCACCGGCATCGCCTTTCCGTCGCCCTATCACCTGCCGCCCAACGTGCAGGTGACGCCGCTGGGCGCGAGCGCGGTCACCGCAACCGCGGCCGATATCACCACCACCGGCTGCACGATCCACGTCTTCGATCACACCGGCGCGGACGTCGGCGGCAGCGTGAGCTGGACCGCGACCGGCGAGTAGCGGCTTTACCGGCTGCCGGTCCAGGCGGCGATCACGTCGAGCGGCGCATTGAGCGCCTGTGCCAGGCGCAGCACGGCAGCGAGGCTGCCCGGTTTCTTACCGGTTTCGATTTCCGTCAAATAGGAGCCGGAAACCGAGGCCTTGGCCGCGAGCGCCTCGCGGGTGAGCCCGCGGTGGCGGCGCCAGACGCGGATGGGATGCTCGCCAGCCATGAGTTCTCTGACTCGCTCGGCCGGCAGGTAACCGGCACGTGCCGGTTTCTTGCCGACGGCTTTTTCGCGCGCCAGCGCCGCGGCAATGGTCGCCCGGTCCTCGGCGTCTTCGAGCCGCGCGAGCAGCGTCTCATATTTCGCCCGCGGAAGGGTCACGGTGTCACTGTCTCTCATCGGTATATCTCGCTTCGATGTCCGATAGCCTCGACGATCACCACGTCGTCGTCCCGGTCGAGACGGCAAATGGCGCGCCAATCCCCTTGCCGGATACGCACGGCATCTTTCAAGCCCCTGAGCGGCATCGCCGCTGCAAACGGCGCGAAGGGGTTGGCGGCGAAAGTTTCGAGTTTCGCCATCAATCCGGCTCGCTCCCGCTTCGGCATCGTCGCGAGCGATTTGAGCGCGCCGGACGACAGGATCAGCCGCACGCGCCCATTGTCGCCATAAGCGACAACGCGGTCAAGCGTAATTGTCGCTCATGGCGACAAACGGCCGGCATCAACCGAACGGCAGCCGAAGCGCGATCGCCACGGGCGAGTAGCGAACACGCCGCTTGAATAATCGAGTGCCGTCATCGCCGGGCTTGTCCCGGCGATCCACGTCTTGACGGCGTTCGGCGAACGCGTGGATGCCCGGATCAAGTCCGGGCATGACGCAGAAAAGGAGACTCCATGACCGTCGCTCAATTCCTGCAATCCAATTACACGACGCAGACCGGCACGGCCTATCCGCTGGCGATCGACGCGGACTGGGCGGTGGCGTCGCGGCTCATCGACAATTTCGCGCCGCACGCGCAAGCGGCGCCGAACATGACGGTGGCGCTCGACGCCGGCCATCTCTTCAACGGCACGACGCTGACCGAAGTTGCGGCGCAGAGCACCGGCACGATCGCAGCACCCGTCGCCAATCCGCGCATCGACCGCGTCGTGATCGACCGCGCGAGCGGCGCGGTCTCGGTCGTCACCGGCACCGAAGGCGCGTCGCCCACGCCGCCCGCGATTCCCGCCGGCATGGCGCCGGTGGCGCAGGTGCAGCTGCAGACCACGTCGACCGCGATTGCGAATTCCATGTTGACCGACGAGCGCGACCTGGGCGCGCTCGGTCTCGCCTCGGGCGCCTACACCACGGTCGGCACCGCCGCGACGCAGAATGTTGGCACGTCCGCCGGCGACGTCGTGCAGCTCGACGGCAGCGGCCGCTTGCCTGCCGTCGACGGCTCGCAGCTGACCAATGTCAGTGCCTTTTCAACGGGTGACGTGAAGCTCACCTTCAAGGCCGCGACCGATTCTGGCTGGGTGATGATGAACGATGGCACGATCGGCGGCGCAAGTTCGGGAGCAACCACGCGCGCCAACGCTGACTGCCAGAATCTCTTCGTGCTGCTATGGAATAACATTTCGGACAGCTATTGTTCCGTATCCGGCGGTCGCGGCACATCGGCACTTGCTGATTGGAACGCCAATAAAATAATCCAATTGCCGCGAGCCTTGGGACGCGCGCTCGCGGTGGCTGGTTCTGGCAGCGGCTTGACGAGCTACGCGCTCGGTCAGACGACCGGCGAAAACACTCATACGCTGACCCAGGCGGAGATGCCGAGTCATACCCATAGCGTGGGAAACCAGAGCTCTCTTACAGTCGATACGGGAGCATGGTGTGGCATTGCGCAAGGAACGGCGGCGGCGTCAGGCGATGGAAGCACTGGCAGTGCCGGTAGCGGCGGTGCACATAACAACATGCAGCCGACTAGCTTTTTGAACGTGATGATCAAGCTTTAGGAGACCGACGTGGCAAACCTATTCCATCACCACGCACAAAATGACCTCATTAGGATCGAGAACGGCGCCCAGTGCTACATCGATCGTGTGGCTGCCTTTGCTGCTGACAATAGTACGCCAGTGCCGGCGCTTCCGGCCGGAGCGATTGAGCGGACTTACGAGCCAGGCGTTCGCCATGCGATCTCGAACGGCATCTCGGTGATCGGTGCCGGTCCGCAGCCCTGGTCCTTTGGGGACGCATCGATCGCCGCTATTTTGTCGCTGCTCGCGGCTCAGGCAAAACGTACCGCGCCGCAATCGAAGGCGACGCCGCCGGCCGCGACGACTGGCAGGTCAACCCGCACGGCGACGATCGCGTCCTGAGTATGGCGCCACCACGGCTGATGCCGCTCTCCGAGCGCTACTACACCTATGTCTTCGAGAAGGCCGGCGACGAACTGCCGCTACACGACCATACATTCACGCACGACACGGTGGTAGCGGTCGGCAAGATCGAATGGTTCACCGGGCGCCGCCGCGAGGCAGTCGAAGCGTGGCACGTCGTCACCTTTCCAGCCGGCGTGCGCCACGGGATCGTCGCACTAAGCGACGGCGCGACAATCCTTCAGTGCAACCAAATTGAGCGATGATTTCAGCGCGCGTAGAGATCGTCGAAGCCGCCGAACGTCCTGACCAACCGACAGCCGCGCTGCGCCAGGTGGCGTCGGAGCTTGTCGTTACGCGCGTTGTTCTCGACCGAGATCACCTTGATCTCAAAGGCGGCGACATCGAAGTCGTGGAGAATGCGCCACTCGGATCCTTCGGTGTCGATCGACAAGTAATCGATGCGCCGGATGCCATGTGGCTTGCAGAACAGCGATGATGGTACAAACGAAACTGCTAGTACGCTGTTGACGGGAGGCAATGATGCCGGCCGCTCAAACGTCCAATGGCTACATCTATCTAAACGTGACCGATCTATTCTGCGCATGGAACGTATATCGCGGCGTGCTCGCTTCGGCACATATCGTAACCCGCCAACCGGGGTGTTTGTCCGCGTGGATTGCGGCAAGTATCAGGCGCGGGCCGGGATCGGCTCGCGTGATTCGCGAATGCGGGCTCGAAAGAATTCGACGTGCGCATTATCAGGAAAAGGTGCCGCGAACCCAAGGCATTTACACCTTCCCAGATCGAGAATCGGCTGATCGGGCTCGGGCAGAATGGCAATTGCCGCACCTTTCTGCAGACAATTTGGCCGAGGTCGCTTTGTCGGATGTGAGACGCCTGAGCAGGCACGACTCTAACTGGATTACGTACCACAACGACGATCCTGATCCGAATTGGAAGCAAGCGTATTGGAAGGGAGAGCCGTGCCCCGGTCACACAGCGATTTGGGAGCAATTGGTTGAGGGGCACGTCGTTATCTATGGGACATCGCTGCGTCAGCGCGCGTACGAAGTGGTCAAGGCATCCGCGCCTGACTCGTTGATGTTTCTCGAGACCGGCCGTATCGCTGCCCTTCTCGGTTCCGAAGTTGGTTCGATCGCTGCCTTCATTGTGCCCCAGGGAGGCGACTACGCGATGATGTACTACCTCAATATGGAAGAGGCGGAGGACCCGGGCTTTCTGGCGAAGATGAAGGCATACATGTGCTCAGGCGCACCAGTAAACCGCCAAGACATCGCGCCGTTTGTGAAGCGCGGCACCTGGGGTTCTACGCCGAATTTTATGTCGCAGACCCTAGTCATTCCGAAAAGCGAGATGCCGCACTTTGCGGATTTCCTGTAGCACGGGGCGCCTGGAACTTTTCATATTCGGCGGCCGAGATCAGATAGACCGTCAGCCGCCCGTGGTTGATCACGCCGACCGGCTCGCGCTGCGCCATTACTCTTCACGCTTATGTCGCGCTCAACTGAAGGCCATCGCCCCCATGTTCTCCCGGACCTATGACGACGCGGCGGGTGCCCGACCGACGGTCGCCGTCGTCGATCGCGCGGCTTCGTTACGCGCGCCGACGGCTGGTCGCTCCTTTCGACTTGAGCTTGTACGGCTTAATCAGACTCTCGGCGGGAATTCCCCATTTCCGGCTTAGCTTCCATATCAGGTCAATCGTCAGGTGGCGACGACGATTGAGGATTTCCGAGGCGCGTGAACGCGAGCCGATCAGCCCTACGAGATCCGCGCGCTCGAATCCCTTCTGTTCCATTTTGAATTTGATCGCCTCGACCGGATCGGGCGTCTCGATCGGCCAGTGCTTATCCTCGTAATCCTCGATCACGAGGGCGAGAAAGTCGAAACGATCCGCCTCCAGCGTGCCGGGTTCGGGCTCGTGCTCGAAATAGCGCTCAATATCCTTGAGCGCGGCGTTGTATTCCGCCTCGTTCCGGATTGGACGAATCTCCATACGAGCCATGTCAGTCTTCTCCACTCCAAGTCATCTCTAACCACGAAAAATAGCCCCGATTCCTAGCGGATAATAACCCGCCGCTTCGCCGAAGGTCTCCACCCCCATGTTCTCCCGCACCTATAACGACGTCGCGCGCGCGCTGGAGCTTGCCCAGGCGGCACGCGCCCAGCTCGAAAAGCACGAGGCGGTCTGCGCCGAGCGCTACACCGAGATCCGCGAGGCGCTGCAATCGATCCGCCTCTTCCTCACCCGCTCGGTGCTGTCGCTGGTCGCAGGATTGCTGCTCACCATGGGCGCGATCCTGCTGCGCCTCTTCGAAGCGCGCGGCATCCTATGAGCGACGATCCGGTGTTCGACGCTGCCGTCGCCGTCGTGCTGGCGCACGAAGGCGGCTTCCAGAGCGACGCGAACGATCCGGGCAACTGGACCGGTGGTGCCGTCGGCGCGGGCGCGTGCAACGGCACGAAATACGGCATCAGCGCCAAGTCGTACCCGAGCCTGGACATTCCCAACTTGAGCGAGGCCGACGCGCGCGCGATCTACCGCCGCGACTGGTGGGACCGGCTCGGTCTCGCGCGGCTGCCGGCGCCGCTCGGCGCGAAGCTGCTCGACGCGGCGGTCAATCTCGGCTCGCGTCCCGCCGTCGCCTGTCTCCAGCGCGCGCTCAATGTCAACGGCTGCGCCATCGCCGCGGACGGCGTCCTCGGCCCGGCCACCGTCGCCGCCGCGCAGTCCATCCCGGCCGATGCCGCGCTCGCCGCGCTGCGCGACGCGCTTGCCGATCATTACCGCGCGATCGTCGCGCACGATCCCGATCGCGAGTGCTTTCTCGCCGGCTGGCTCGCCCGCGCCTACGCCTGATCGTTTTTCCGTTCGTCGATCCAAGCGCCGCGCCGCAAGGGCGGCGCTTTTCTTTTTCCCGATCTCCAACCGCAACTAAGGAGCTAGTCCATGACCAAATCGAAACTGCTGCCAAGCAGGACGTCACCGCCGCGCGCACCGGCCTGCGTGCCTGGATGGCGAATCATCCGTTCACCTGGGGCGCCATCGCTTGCGCCGTCGGCGCGCTCGCCGCCGCGCTCGCAGCATTCGTGCTGTGAGGGCGCGATGGCGTTCGGCATCGACGACCTCATCGGCAACGTCCTCGGCATCGTCAACAAGTTCATCCCCGATCCGGCGCAGCGCGCCCAGGCCGAAAGCGAGCTGCGCGCCTCGCTGGTGAGTTGGGATGCGGCGCAGGACCAGATCGACACGGCGGAAGCGGCGAGCCCGTCGCTGTTCGTCGCCGGCTGGCGGCCGTTCATCGGCTGGTGCTGCGGCGGCGCGCTCGCGTATCAATATCTGCTCGTGCCGCTCGCGGTCTGGGGGACGACGTGGTCCGGTTACGCGTTCCCGTCGCCGCCCGCGCTCGACGATACGCTCTGGCAGTTGATGTTCGGCATGCTCGGCATGGGCGGTCTGCGGACCTACGAGAAAATCCGCGGCGTTGCCGGCACGCATTGAACGCGGCCACCCGGTTTTTTCATCGTCATCGCCGCCCCCGGGCTACGCGTGCGAACGCCGTGTGGTTCTTATCCCGGGGGTCTCCCGGCGATCCACGTCTTTGGTCGGCGCGGCCAAGGCGTGGATGCCCGGATCAAGTCCGGGCATGACGCGTTGTTGCTGCCCGCTTCGCCTTGTCCGCAAGCCGAGACAAAGTCTCAAACTCGCGGAACCGCTTGACGCACCCCTGCCATTGCCGATTTGCTGGTGACTTGGCGGTGCCGCCGCGATAGACCCTCTGCCCGAAGAGAGGACAGAGCATGGCCGTGTCGGCCACACGCGCGGCCGCCGCGCCGCCGCAATTCAGCCATCGCGAGATTCTCGAGATCCTGTCGGGTGCGCTCATCGGCCTGCTCTTGGCCGCGCTCGACCAGACTGTCGTCGTCACCGCGCTGCCGGCGATATCCTACGACCTCAACGGCCTCCAGCACCTGTCGTGGATCGTCACCGCCTATCTGCTGAGCGCCACGGCGTCGACGCCGATCTACGGCAAGCTCAGCGATCTCTATGGTCGCCGTCGCCTCATCATCATCGGCATCGGCATCTTCGTCGCCGCGTCGGCGTTCTGCGCCTCGGCGCAAAGCATGGGCCAGCTCATCGCCGCGCGCACGCTCCAGGGCATCGGCGGCGGCGCCCTCATCAGCA
>Ga0307374_10014754_pt1 | contig 10596 bp, 10 predicted proteins | sample OX3MG_FD_202532 | JGI IMG/M metagenome (GOLD analysis project Ga0307374, IMG submission 202532) | Soil microbial communities from Risofladan, Vaasa, Finland - OX-3 | ecosystem: Environmental > Terrestrial > Soil > Coastal area > Acid sulfate soil | place: Finland: Risofladan, Vaasa | collected...
TCCGGTCCATTGCACTCCGACCAAGCCCGGGCGACCCGCCGTGGGCTTCGAACACGTCACGATGGCCGCGGCACGGGCGCGGGTGCCAGTGGTCGCGATCGGGGGGTTGGGACCGGGCACTGTGGGCCGGGCGGTCGCCGCCGGGGCGGATATGGTGGGCGTAGTGCGAGCGATCTGCCAGGCGGAGCAGCCAGACCTGGTCGCGGCGGCGCTTCGGGAGGAGGTCGAAGCGGCTATCCCGTGGTGCTGGCTGCAAGTCAACGGTGAGCCGCGCAAGTGCCCCCCCGGCAGTTCGGTTCAGGAGTTCCTCCAGCTACTGGAGGTTGGAATCGACGGGGTGGTGGTCGAGCTCAACGGCGATATCCTCCGGGCGCCGGAGCTGGGGGAAGTGGCACTCAAAGACGGCGACGATCTCGAAGTTGTTCACCTGGTGGGAGGAGGCATGGACCATGGCTGAAGGCAATTTGCGTCTCGGAGGAGTGGAGCTCACCTCCCGGCTGATTCACGGCACTGGGAGGTTCCCCTCCCCGAAGGTGCTGGCGGACGCGATCGCGGGCTCGGGGGTCGAGATGATTACCGTGGCGGTGCGGCGTCTCCACCTCGACGGCGACCATCAGTCCGAGCTGGCTGAGCTGGACCTGGGTGCCTATACCGTCCTCCCCAACACGGCCGGGGCCAAGACGGCGGCGGAATCAGTGCGGTTGGCCAGGCTGGCCCGGGCCGCTGGTCTCTCCGAGTTCATCAAGATCGAGGTGGTGGGTGATGAGCAGACGCTACTCCCTGATCCGATAGCGACTCTGGAAGCGACCCGGGAGCTGGTGGCCGATGGGTTCACCGTTCTGCCCTACGCCAGCGATGATGTGGCGTTGGCGCTGCGCCTGGCGGAGGCCGGCGCTACCGCGGTAATGCCAGGGGCGGCCCCGATCGGCTCGACCCTCGGGGTCCTCAACCCCCACAACATCCGGGCGATCATCGAGCGGTGTCCGGTACCGGTGATCGTGGATGCCGGGCTCGGCTCTCCCGCCGATGCCACCCGGGTAATGGAGTGGGGGGCCGCCGGGGTACTGGTGAACACCGGCATCGCCTACGCCCGGGATCCGGTGGCCATGGCGGCTGCCTTTGCTGCCGGGGTGCGAGCGGGACGGGCGGCCTTCCTCGCGGGTCTGGCCGAGGGCCGACCGGCGGCCGGCTACGGCGCCAGCAGCCCGATGGAGGGGCTGCCCCAGGCCCTCGCTTCGGTCCCCAACTGAGCTCGACTCAGTTGGTCTCATCGAAGAGCTTGCTCCGGGCCGCCGGCTGGGGTGATGGTCAGCCCATTTCCGTTCTGGGCGAGACGGCGCTGCTGCGCCAATTGATGGAGTTGGCGGGCGACCCTTTGGCCGGGACCGAGGTTGGGCCAGGCGATGACGCCGCTGCCTGGCGCGCGCCGGCGAATGGACTGGTGCTCTGGTCGACCGACACCCTCTGCGAGGGCGTCGACTTTCGGCGCAGGCATCAGACACCGTACCAGGTGGGGTGGAAGGCCTGGATGGCCGCCGTCTCTGATCTTTCCGCCATGGGCGCCTACCCCCGGGGCGGTCTGGTGGCGGCGGCCATCCCGGTGGATACCTCGACCGAGGCGGTGCAGGCGATCCAGCTGGGTTTGGTGGGGGCCGCCGCTGTCGATGGCGCGGCGGTAATGGGGGGAGACCTCAGCCGAACCGAAGGGCCGTTGGTCTTGACCGTGACCGTGATGGGAGGGGTGCCTGACGGTACGGCTGTGATTCTGGCCGGTGGTTCCCCTGGTGACCGAATCGTGGTGACCGGTGCTCTGGGGCTGGCGGCGGCGGCGCTCCAGCTCCTGGAGGACGGCGCCCACCCGGTGCCGTCCGCGTGGCTGGACCGGCTTCTGATGCCACCGTCTCGAGTCGAGGCGGGGAGTGCGCTCCGCCGAGCGGGCGCTTCCGCCATGACCGACATCAGCGATGGTCTGCTGCTCGACTTGAATCGGGTCTGCCAGGCGAGTGGCGTCGGGGCTGACCTGTGGCTGGACCGCCTCCCTTTGGGCACCAGGCTGGCTGATACTGGCAGGGAGCTGGAGCTAGCCCTCACTGGGGGAGAGGACTTCGAGCTGCTGGCGACCATCCCCGAAGCCTTGGTCGATGAAGTAGTCCGCAGCTGGGATGGGGAGCTTCCCCCGCTGGCGGTGGTCGGGATCCTCACGTCGCGGGCGGAGACTCGCCTGTTCCGAGCACGAGGAGGTGATCCCGTGGAGGCACCAACAGGTGATGGATTCCGGCACTTTTGAGAGCTGCCGGGGCGTGAAAGTGCGCAGCCAGTCGCCGGACGCGACGCGCGCGCTCGGGCGGCAAATCGGAGCTGGCTTGCAAGCCGGTGATTGCCTGGCGCTGAGCGGCGAGCTGGGCGCCGGGAAGACGGTCATCGCCCAGGGGATTGTGGCCGGGGCGGGCGGTGGCGAAGACGTGCGCAGCCCTACCTTCCTGCTCGCCGTGATCTACCAGGGCCGAATCCCCCTGCATCATCTGGACCTGTACCGGCTGGAGGGCGGATGCGACCTGCGCTCACTGGGCATCGACGAGGCGCTCGTGGACGGGGCGGTGATCGTGGAGTGGCCGGAGCGCGCCACGCCGGACTGGTTCACCGGGAGGATCGCTCTCGAGATCGCCTCTGCCACGGAGCGGGTGATCCAGCTGGAACTCAGAGACGGGTTGAGGGAGTGACTTCTAGCTTGGCCGCCGGGGACTGGGTTTTGGCGGTGGACGGCTCGGTGCGCGATGAGCCGCTGGTGGTGCTCGTCGCCAGCGGCGGTGAAGTTACCTGGGAACTCCGCGCCGCCCTGCCGGCTCCGGTTCTGATCACAGCGGTCCGCGAGGCGCTTCTGGCGTATCGCGAGCGCATCGGTTCAATCGTCGCGATCCGGGGCCCGGGATCCTACATCGGGGTCAGAGGTGGCCTGGCAGCCGCTTTGGGGGCGGCCCAGTCGCTCGGGCGCCCGCTGGCCCTGGTGGGGACAATGGAGGCGGTCGCGGCCCAGGTCGATCCCGGCGAGGGGCGCGTGCTGGCGCTGGCCGACGCCGGACGGGGCGGAACTTTCGGCCAGGAGATGGGTTCGGAGCTCTCGGCGGGCCGCGTGATCGGCTGGCGCCCCCTGGGTGGCTCTCTCCTGCTGGCCAGGGGCCTTCCGTGGCCCGATGCGTGGGCGGATCTCCGACTGGTCATCGGGACTCCGGGTGAGGGTCGCCAGCTGCCCTTGGGAACCTCCTCGATCTCCCCTATCCGTGGTCGGAGAATGGCGCTAGCCTGGTTGGTGACCGCGAAGCCGATCCCGATCTCCGGGTACGATCAGGTCACAGCGGATTACGCGGAACCAATAGGAGCTCGGTAGTGGTTCTGATCGGCGAGCAGTTGCAACTCAGTCCGATGCGCGATGAGGACATCGCTGAGGTGCGGGCGATCGAGTTGGCGGTATTCCCCACTCCCTGGCCGGGTAGCGCCTATCAGCGTGAGCTGAACAGCAACCGCGCGGCCCACTACCTGTGCCTCCGGCGCAACCGCCAGGTGGTCGGCTACGGGGGCCTATGGGCAGTTGGGGAGGAGTCTCACGTCACCACCATCGGGGTGGCCGCAGCGTGCCAGGGGCAGGGCTTCGGCCGAGCCATCTTCGCGGCACTGGTCAATCGCTCCTACGCGCTGAAAGCCAACTTCATCAGCCTCGAGGTTCGGCCCCACAACGAGCCGGCCATTCACCTGTATGAAACCTTCGGCTTCAAGGTGATTGGGAGGCGCCGCGGCTACTACACCGACAACGGCGAGGACGCGCTGGTGATGTGGTCGGACCTGATCCACGCCCCTCAATTCAAGGTGCGCTTTCTGGCCATCTTGGACCAGCTGGAGATTGAGGGGCTGGGCGCTCCACCCGCTGTCGACTTCCCTTCCCGTTGAGGCTCCTGGCGCTCGAAACCTCCTGCGACGAGACGGCCGCGGCCGTCGTCTCCGACGACTTCACCGTCGAGAGCTCAGTCGTCGCCTCCCAGGCCGCAGCTCACGCGGAATTCGGGGGCGTGGTGCCCGAGCTGGCGGCCCGAATGCACCTGGAGCGGATCCCTTCGGTGGTGGTCGAGGCAATGCAGAGTTTGGGTGGGCTGGCCGGCACTCTGGACGGAGTGGCGGTGGCCAAGGGTCCCGGCCTGGTGGGCTGCCTCGCGGTCGGAGTGACCTACGCGCAGAGCCTGGCGGCGGGACTGGGACTGCCGGTCGTGGGGGTGAACCACATGAGCGGCCACGTTCTCGCCGCACGGATTGAGGACCCCGCGCTCGAGCCGCCATTTGTGGCGCTGGTCGTCAGCGGCGGTCACACCGACCTGATCCACTACCAGGCACACGACCGCGTCGTGCTGCTGGGCGCCACGAGGGACGATGCGGTGGGGGAGGCCTTTGACAAGGTGGCGAGAATGTTGGGTCTGCCCTACCCGGGCGGTCCCGCCATCGATCGGCTGGCAGCGGAGGGCGACCCCACCCGCTACCGACTGCCGCGGCCGGTCTTGCCGAACTTCGCTTTCTCCTTCAGCGGTCTGAAGACGGCCGTCCTCTACCTAGTTCGCGACCTGGGCGAGCTGTCTCACCGGCAAATCGCCGATCTCGCCGCGAGCTTCCGGCTGGCCGCGGTGGAGACCCTCTGCACCCAGTTGGAGGCGGCAGTCGAACACACCGCCAGCACGCAGGTTGTCCTGGCAGGTGGGGTGGCGAGCAATCAGTTGCTGCGTCGGCTCGCCCGAGAGAGGCTGCAAGGCATCGCCGAGGTCACCATCCCAGCACCGGAACTCTGCACTGACAACGCTGCCATGATCGGAGCCGCGGCCTGGACCAAGGTTTCGTGGAGCGGCTTCGACACGGAGCCGTTCGGGGTCGAACCGGGACTCCGCGCATATGTCTAAGCAGGGTGAATCGTCCGATGGTGGTGGGCTCGGTAGGAGTTGATGCGGCTTGCCGCGGAGAAGGGACCCGACCTGACCCCAGCTCAGCCCCGAGGAGCTGCTGCTGGTCCGACCGGCGGCTAACCTTCAGCGACCGAGAAGTCCCAGAAGCCTTCTCGGCGTAAGTAGTGGCGGCCACAAGCAGCGCAGCTTGCCTCGGCTACCGACCAATTGAGGTCAGAGTGGCACTCGGGGCAGCGGGTGCGGCGGGCCAGTCCGGTTAGCTCGGGCGGAGTCGCCGGGGCTGAGGAAGCGCGTCGCACGGCTTGGGCACGGCTCCGAGTGGCCAACAGGAACTGGCTCGGGCCCCACCAACCGCGTCCGAGCCGCTGGGCGGCGAGTTCCATCGAGTAAACGGCAGGCCGCAGTCCGGTCACTACTCCGGAGGGCAGCACCTGGTCCCACCGCCGGAAGTTGTTGACGCTGGCAGCGGCATGGGTGCGGAAGCCAGCTCGGCGCAAACAGTCTCGGATAGCGGCGAGCTGGAAGGTGTAAAAGGGGTAACCGGTGGTGCCGGTCAAGATCGGCTTCGTTCCTCGGAGCTGGCGCGATGTCCCGTTGCGGGCGCTGCGTAGCCGCGCCAGGGCATGGTGCTTGATCGGCACGTCGACGAGCCAGCGGTGGCCCACGGTTCGGCACATCTCGGTCAGGCACCTTTCCACGTCAGTCATGTGGTGCAGCACCCGGACCACCATGGCGGCGTCGAAGGCGGAGTCATTCAGAGGCAACCGGCCGAGATCGGCGCGGATCAGGTGGACGCGGCCGGCCTGGATCGCGGGTGCCAGCCGTTCGGCAGCTCGGGTGAGCTGGGTGACCGAGTAGTCCACCAAGATGACGTTCTCGGCCACGCTCTGATAATGAATCGCGTTGCGTCCAAATCCGCCGCCAAAGTCGGCGAACCACTCCACCCGCCCCAGTCGAGGCAGCAGTCGGTGCAGAGTGCGCGCCTCGACCCACTGCTCGTAGTCGCGGTTGCCCCAGAAGGCGCAGTAGTCGAAGCCACTGTCGTAGTCGACGATGCGGACGTCGGGTCGAGGGTCAGGAGTTGAGGTCACGATCGCGGCGATGGTACCCGGTCGCCGAAGGCCCGCCTCGTCTTCTGGGTGCGTGGGAACCGAAAGCTGAGGGCGCTGTTGGCGCGGCTCCGGCAGGCTCCGCCATGGAGTTCCGGAGACTTTCGGTGGGCCCCTGCAGGGGTTGGGATGAGATCGGGGCCGTCTAGCGGAATTCGTCCGCCGACAACGAAATCCATCTCGGTGAACAGGAGGGAAGGATCGTCAATCTGGAGGTCTTGCACGGTCAGCTCGAGCGCTGCGCGCGTTGGACCCCCGGAGCCCCGGGCTAGCTCGGCTGACGGCCGGAGTGCGCCCTGAGAAGTCTGGACAGAGCCAGTCTTGGAGGCCCGACTCCCGCGTAAGGTGATGGGACTTGCAGATGGGACACTCCTCGGGATAGACTGTTAGCACTCACGAGGGTTGAGTGCTAACAGTGCAGGAGGTAGGGAATGGCCCTAAAGCTACGGCCACTAGCTGACCGTGTAGTCGTCAAGCCGCTGGAGCGGGAAGAGACCACCAAGAGTGGAATCGTTCTCCCGGACACCGCCAAGGAGAAGCCGCAAGAGGGCCTGATCGAGGCGGTCGGAAACGGCAAGTACAACGAGCAGACCGGGCAACGGGTCGCCCTCGACGTAGCCATTGGGGATCGGGTGATCTACGCCAAGTACTCGGGATCCGAGATCAAGATCGACGAGCAGGACTACCTGATCCTTTCTGAGCGAGACATCCTGGCCGTGGTCGCGTCCAACGGCAAGTCCTGAACAGATGAGCCGAGGGCTCGCGGAACCCATTTCGGGGGCCGCCGCGAGCCCCGCCCCAAGCCTAGGAGAGTTGATTAAGTGCCAGCCAAGCAGCTGAAGTTCGACGACCAGGCCCGAGACGCGCTCCTCCGGGGAACGGCCCAGGTGGCGGCGGCGGTGCGGCCGACGTTAGGCCCGCGAGGCCGTTCGGTGGTGATTGATCGCCAATACGGCAGCCCCCAGATCACCACGGACGGGGCGACCATCGTCCGGGACATCGAATTGCCCGACCACTTCGAGAACATGGGCGCCCAGCTTCTGGCCGAGGCCGCCCGCCGCGCCAACGACACCGCCGGTGATGGGACCACAACCGCCGCGCTCTTGGCCGAGGCCATGGTCGAGGAGGGCGTGCGCAACCTCGCATCCGGGGCCTCCCCGATGGGGCTCAAGCGGGGAATCGAAAAGGCCACCCAGGTGGCGCTGGTGGAGCTGGACCGTCAGAGCCGTCCGCTGGCGGGTCGCGAAGACATCGCCCAGGTGGCGACCATCTCTAGTGGCAGCCAGGAGATTGGGGCGATGATCGCCGATGCCATGGAGCGGGTGACCTCCGAGGGCGTGATCACAGTGGAGGACTCCTCGGGAATCGAGACCGAGGTCAAGGTGGTCGATGGCATGCAGTTTGATCGGGGATTCGTTTCCGCGTACCTGGTGACCGACCAGAAGGGCATGGAGGCGGTGCTGGAGCAGCCGCTCATCCTGGTAACTCCGCGCAAGCTGTCGGCGATGGCGGATGTTGTTCCCGCCATGGAGCTGGCCGTGAAGGCGGGACGTCCCCTGTTCTTGATTGCTGAGGACATCGACGGGGAGGCGTTGGCCACTCTGGTGGTGAACAAAGTTCGGGGCACGATCTCCGCCTGTGCTGTCAAGGCTCCGGGATTCGGTGACCGGCGGACCGCCATGCTGCAGGACATCGCGGTTCTGACCGGGGCTGAGGTGATCTCGGAGGAGCTGGGGCTCACGCTGGATGGCCTCACCGAGCCCCAGATGGGTTCGGCGCGCCGGATCGTGATCACCAAGGACGAGACGACCATCGTCGAAGGCGGCGGGAGCGAGGAGCTGGTCCGGGCCCGGGTGCGCGAGATCGACCACCAGATGGAGCTGACCGAGTCCGACTGGGACCGGGAGAAGTTCCAGGAGCGCAAGGCCCGGCTCATCGGCGGGGTGGCCGTGATCAAGGTTGGGGCACCCACTGAGACCGCGCTGAAAGAGCGTAAGGAGCGGGTCGAAGACGCCCTGGACGCTACTCGGGCCGCCGTCGCCGAGGGCATCCTTCCCGGCGGGGGCAGGAGTCTCCTGGTCGCCGCTGCCGCGCTAACGGCCCTTGATGGGACGACCGACGAGAAGACCGGCGTCGACATCGTGCGCCGGGCGCTGCAGGTCCCAGCCCGTCAGCTGGCGGCCAACGCCGGACTGGATGGCTCGGTCACTCTGGAGAAGATCCTGGCCATGGGGCCGACGGAGGGTCTCGACCTGTCGACGCTGAAGTATGGCGACCTGCTCAAAGCCGGCATCATCGACCCCACCAAGGTGGTCAAGACGAGTCTGCAAAGTGCCGCTTCCGTGGCCGCGATGATGCTCACCACCCAGGCCCTGGTGGCCGATATTCCCGAGCTAGCGCCGGCGCTGCCCGGCGGCGGTGGCGATGAGGGCATGGGGGGCATGGGGGGCATGGGCGGAATGGGGGGCATGGGCGGAATGGGGGGCATGGGCGGCATGGGGGACATGGACTTCTGACCGCCGGGCTGGCGGAGAATGTTCAGATGCCTCATACCTCGCGCCTCAAGGTGGCGGTGTGCCAGTACGCACCCCGGCTAGGGGATCCGGCGGGGAATGCGGACCGAGGAGCTAGGTGGATAGCCCGGGCCGCCGACGGTGGGGCAAAGCTGATCGTGCTGCCCGAGCTGGCCTCGTCGGGCTATGCCTTCGCCAGCGAAGCGGAGGCAGCTGCCGCGGCCCAGGACGGCGGCGGGCCATGCTTGGCGAGCTGGCAGGAGAGCTGCCGGGAACTTGGCGTCTTCGTGGTCGCCGGATTCTGCGAACAGGGACTGGGGGGTCGGTTCAACTCGGCGGCATTGATGGGTCCCGACGGTTTGATCGGCGTCTACCGGAAAGCGCATCTATTCCACGACGAACAGAGTTACTTCTATCCGGGCGACAGCGGATTTCCAGTTTTCGACTTGCCTTTTGGGAAGGTGGGGATGCTGGTCTGCTACGACTTGTGGTTTCCCGAGGCGGCGCGGGTGATGGCCTTGGCGGGAGCCGACGTGATTTGCGTCCCCACCAACTGGGTGGCCAATTTCCGGCGACGGGTCGCGGACGAGCGCGGCTGGATCATGGGCAACTACGCCGCGGTAGCAGTGGCCACCCAAAACCAGGTTTTTGTGGCGGCGGCCGATCGCGTTGGGAACGAGCGCGCGGTCGAGTTCATCGGCGGCAGCTGCATCGTGGGCCCGGAGGGCTGGATGCTGGCCGGTCCGGCGGCCCGAGCCGATGAGGCGCTGCTCCTGGCCGACGTCGACCTGCATCAGGCAGCCATTCGGCGCCAGCGCACCCCCCGCAACCATGCCTTTGGGGACCGGCGTCCCGAGCTCTACGGCGAGCTCAGCGCGGCTCGGTCACCAGCCTCAGAGTGACTCAATCAGCGGGGCTTGACCAGTCGCTCCTCTCGGTGACTGAGGACGCTGGCGAGGAGCTGCTGCGCGGACTCAACCCGGCCCAGCGGAAGGCGGTGGTAGCGCCCGACCAGCCGGTACTGGTGTTGGCCGGAGCGGGCTCGGGGAAGACGCGGGTGCTCACCCACCGGATCGCGTACCTGTTGGCGCAGCGCCGAGCCAGTGCCGACCGGGTGATAGCGGTCACCTTCACCAACAAGGCGGCTCGCGAGATGCGTACCCGGATCACGAGTCTGCTGGGGGCGGAGCCGCACGGCATGTGGCTGGGCACCTTCCATGCCTGCAGCGCTCGAATCTTGCGCGACAGGGGAGAGCTGATTGGCATTCCCCGCAACTTCGTCATCTATGACGAGGTCGATCGCTCGGCTCTCATCAAGGAGGCCATCCGCCAGGCCGGGCTGGACGAGAAGCGGCTCAGCCCCGCCACGGCTGGGGGGGAGATCTCTCGGGCGAAAAATGACCTCAAGGATGCCCGCTCCTTCGCCGAGGGCGCGGTCGGGTACGTGGAATCGCAGGTGGCCTTGGTCTATCCCCGCTACCAGGCCCTCTTGGAGGCGGCCGGTGCCCTCGATTTCGACGACCTGCTCTTTCGGGTGGTGGAGCTGCTCCAGCAATCGGAGGAGGTGCGGGCCCGCTACCGGCGGCGCTTCGACCATGTGCTCGTGGATGAGTACCAGGACACCAATCGGGCCCAATACCTCCTGCTTCGGGACCTGGTGGAAGAGCATCGGCACATCACCGTGGTCGGCGACCCGGATCAGTCCGTGTACAGCTGGCGGGGCGCTGACATCCGCAATATCCTGGAATTCCAGCACGACTACCCGGACGCCCTGGTAATTCCTCTGGAGCAGAACTACCGCAGCACCAAGGCGATTCTGGCCGCCGCCCAATCAGTGATCCGCGAGAACTCGGGGCGGGTCGAGAAGGGCCTCTGGACGGAGGGACCGGACGGGATGGCGGTGGTAGTGGCGCAGCTCTACGACGAGCGAGAGGAGGCGACCGCGGTGGCGCGTGAGGCACGCCGGCTGGTGGATGAAGGTGAATGTCACTTCGGGGACATGGCCATCCTCTATCGGACTAATGCCCAGTCGCGGGC
>Ga0307374_10014755_pt1 | contig 10596 bp, 10 predicted proteins | sample OX3MG_FD_202532 | JGI IMG/M metagenome (GOLD analysis project Ga0307374, IMG submission 202532) | Soil microbial communities from Risofladan, Vaasa, Finland - OX-3 | ecosystem: Environmental > Terrestrial > Soil > Coastal area > Acid sulfate soil | place: Finland: Risofladan, Vaasa | collected...
CATGTCGACCAGTCGGTGCCCACACTGTCTGCCGATCAGACCGAGCGTGCCCGAACGGTCGCGATACAACACGAGGTCCTCGCCAAGGATGCGCACGCTCTGTACCGGGTTCTCGTCGAGCTTCGCGGTGATTCCGACCGGGTGCCAGTAGCGCCTGAGCAGCGCACCTCCTGGGGTGCCCGGACCAACTTGAGTCAGCTTCGCGTTGTCTTCCGGCGTTATCGCCATTACCCGCTCCTTGTAGGACTCCCGAGGTGTTTAGCCTAGCGAACTTTAGGTTTTTGGGCAGAGTTCGGGCAAAACGGATTGAAATTGCCGGTGAAATGCGTTATCAACGCTCCGTGCTGAAAAGGAGGGATTTGATCACAACGGGGAGCGCGCCGCTCGGTTCGATGATCGTGCCGATGTCAACGAAGTCAAGAGGTGAGAATGTCAATCCGTCAAGGCACACCAGCGGTCGGTCAATTTTGTACTCGCTTCGAAGCAGCCGGCCGATCGTGGCTCCAATGTCTTGGTCGATCAGCACGATGAGTAGCTCTTGGCCCGATGACGACAGGGCATGGCTGAGTCCTTCAGCAAACGCACTGAGCCGTTGAAAGGAGGGCTCACCGCTCCAGGTGAACGAGAGTGCGAGGCGATCGCTCACCCGAAGTCCGTAGTCCGCGATCGCACGCCCGATCGAATCTGCTACGCCGGTTGCATCGTAATCTTCGCCGGACCGTCGATCTCCAAGTTCGGCATGAACGACCGGAACATTGCGCACCGGCAACATCGACGGTTCGCTTACGAATACGGTGCTACCTGACAGCTGTACAGAACATTGCGAGGCTCCAGCAACCGTGGCGCGAATGCCTTCACCTGGATCGACTACCGGGAGCGTGATCACGCCATTTTCAATCGCGCGCTGGATCTCGCTTCCTATGTGCGGGCCGAGATCGCCGTATGCCACGGTCTCTCGACGATAGATGTATTCGGATACTCCTCCGGAAAAACTCACCGCGTCGGGACGGAAATTTCGGGGAAGAACACGTGTGAGACGGATCTCGCGTTCAAGGGTGTTGTGATGATTCGCAGCTGCAAGATCAACAATTACGCTCACCTGCGCGCCAACAAACCGATGCTCATTCACTTCGGTGAGCGTCTCGCCGAGGTGGATCCGGAAGCCAGCGTGGCGGGCGATCGCAGAACTGCCCGCGGACGAACTGAATATCTCGCGTTGCGCGCCCAGGGAAATCTGTCTGCCGCCAACCATCACCGCTGCAGTCGCGATGACGATCCCGTTGTCGATCAACGCAAGCTTGGTTGTTCCGCCTCCAATATCGATGTGAAAAAGACGTATCGCGTGTTCCTGGGAGTACTTCACGGCTCCCGAACCAAAGGCGGCCAACGTGGCCTCAAGATGATGTCCGGCGCTCACACAGACGAAGTCTCCCGATTCAGCGGCAACGGCGTCAGCGAGCGATCTAGCGTTATATTGTCGCAACGCTTCGCCGGTAAGGATCACCGCTCCGCTGTCGATCTGGCTTGGATGAAGACCCGCTTTTTGATAACTCTCTTCGACAAACAGCCTGACGAGGTTGGTATCGATTCTTCTGTTGCGATAGGGCGTTAGTGCAATCTCTGATCGCCAGAGAATCCTGCGATGGACAATCTCGAACCTGCTCGAGTGGTCTTGGGTCTCCCTCTTCAGATGTACCTTTGCGAACATCAAATGGAACGTCGATGAACCAATGTCAATTCCGACCGTTGTCAGTTCCACGTTGTCGTGCAGATAGATGTAATCCTGAATCTCTGCGCTCGCGCCTTGAGTATTTACCTCATGCATCGTGCACCTTCACGCAAATAAACAGCCAGACCGTCGCGTTCGACGGATCCCTTGCTACACACGAGATGAGGGAACCGTCTAGGTACGGTCGAGCAAGGCGGGAATAACGGTGCCCACGGGAATCTGAAACGGAAGCTCCCCTGAATCGATGAGCTCGTTGACGGAGGTCAGAAGCTGGTGCTCAATATCGATCCGTTCGCGGAAGGCGCGCGCCGCGGTCAGCTGTCGTTCTGTCGTACAGGCCCAGTAGGAAAGTGCCTCACTCTCGAAGTGAATGTTCTCCATCGCGTCAGCAACGACTGCCTCGAAGACCATGAGTGCGTCATGGGGAACTTTGTAGTTTTCGCGAAGCGACTGGGAGATTTTGGGAAAGTACTCAATATAGAAACGATCTGCTGCATAAAGGTTCGCGATTCCGTCCAGCCAGGACCACTCCCATCCGCGCGAATAGAGACAGAGAGTCGAAATGCTGAAATAACTCCGCGTAAAGGTCTGCCACGAGGTCACTTCATCTCGCTCAAGACCTACGCCGAGGGCAAACCTCAGCCACAGCTCCTCATATGCCTGGTTGGTCCAGCTTGGTACGACATCATTGACAATGACTCGGCCCTCTACTTCGACCAGTTTGCGGAGCATGCCCTCGCGTGTTTTAGGTTCATTTGTCTTGATGAAGATCCCTCCAGTGCTGAAATACAACGTGTCCCAATAGCAATACATATCCTTTATCCAGCACTTCAGATTCTCGAGATCAAGCGAGCCAGAGATAATCTGCTCGTAGACGCGGGGCACGACAGCTGTCTTGCGTCCAAAGTCGCTATCGAGAATCTCGAGAAACGCAGTCGAGGAAAGTGCCGACTTGTCAAGATCTGCTGGTCCAAAGGGAAGCTGTGACATAAATGGGTTCCTTTAGGATGAATGGGATTTTACTGCTGGCGATCGATTTACTTGATGCGGGCGCGCTGCTGGAGGCGAAGGATGAAGACCTGTCGAATCTGCTCCTGAAGTCTCGGAGTTGTGCAGTACTCCTTGATGACCCGTTCATTGAATTCGGCGTGTTCAACGTCGATCCCAGCGTGTTCCTTACGATTCAACAGCGCCTCTTCAATGCGTGGCATTCCCCATTCGCGAAATGTCTCTGCATCTTTTTCAATCGCTGCCATCTGCTGCTGCGCGAAAAGACGATTCTCCCCTTCGCCGACGAGGCCGCTTCCGATCGCGACCGGAAACGGGTAGTAACGGTCTCTGCTGACATGCCAACCACGCCAGATCAAAACGCCAGGATCAGCGTCAGATCTCTCGGCATCCTCGATCTCTTCTTCGGTGAGGCCAAAGGACTGCGATTCCCACTTGGCGAGGAGCGGATGGCTTACCTTCGTCCCGCCGAAGGCTATCTCACCACCTTCGTCAACGAGCTTGCGCAATTGCTTGCGACGCATCGCCTTGTCCGTGCAGTTGATATAGCGTTCGCCCTCGAAGCGATGGTTGATGTCCCCTCCCGAGTGCGAGCGGAGTTTCGAAGCGGCGAGACCAGGAAGTTCATCCTTGCTCTGAATCGTCTTGATCCGGTAGGGATACCTCTTGTAGTGCTCCTGGCGAATTGCCTCAAGCGCGTCGATCAGCTCGTCCGCGCTCAGTACTTCCGATTTCGTATCTGTCACTGGCATCTGGTCCTCCTGTGCACCAACGTAGGCCGTGCACCGTCATTCCGTAAGGTTCCCACGACAATCTCAGCGAAGGGATCCCTCCTCGACCCTAGACGCGACCCTCCACTTTCGCCAACATGTGTTCTGAAGGAGCCCGCTCTACTGATTCCGCATGGCGCTATCATCGCTTACAACGCGAACGGAAATGAACATGACAGAGAGACTTCGAGCGGGAACCATCGATGAATTTGTCTCGAAGGGAAGTCTCGTCGTCAAGAACGGACGCAACGAGATCTGTATCATCAGCGACGGCGAACGGTTTTATGCCTTGGACAACAGCTGTTCGCATATGGGAAGTCAGATCCATCGTGGTGAGATCAAAGATGGATATATCGTCTGCCCCTGGCATCGGGCTCGTTTCGAGCTTGCCAGTGGTAAAAGCCTGGATCTCTACGCATCGGACATCAAGAGCTACCGCGTCATCGTTGATGCGGGGGTGCTCTTTGTGGATCCGGTGCCGCTTTCGAACGAACAGATGGAATAACGCCACTTGTGCCTACTCCCAAATTGCAAAGGCCATCCCTGTTCCCGTACCCGCAGGCGACCGATATCCAGGTATGTAATCAATCACGCGCATTTGCAGATGCTCGAGGGATCCTCCAGCCGTGATCCAATTGAGTACCTCCGAGGTGCCTGAGCGAAAGAACGATCGCGACAACCTGGCGATCGCGTCGGTATCGTGTTCGCCAACGGCCCTCAGTACCTCTCGATCAAATTCCTCAAGAACCACAAAATGACTCAGGCCACCACTCCCGACAACGGCCACGCGAAGATCCTGATCAAAACAGTCCACCGCATTCTTGATTGCCTGACCGAGTCGATAGCAGCGCGAGGGAGAGAGCACATTCGGAGGGATATAGGTGTTGAGAAGTACCGGGATAAATGGAATCTCCTCATCAAGCCTGAGTCGATAGCGCACGAAATTGAACGCATGACCGATGGATCTTCCTGTGGGTTGATGTTTGATCCGAGTCACGTCAAAGTCATGCAGCGCGAGCTGCGCGGTCAGGTGCTCTGCCAGACCTGCATGAACTCTGTGTTCATAACCGCTCTTGCTGTGACTCGCCCAGTGCGACTGGCGCATACCCTCGCTCAGTCGCGCGAGGTGTTCATCTGAGATCGGCAGGTCTCTCGCGATCCCTCCCGTAAAGATGCCTACGGCAGGAATGCCCTCTGGACCAAAGAGTTCGTTTTGGTCATCGCCAACAACGATAACGACATCGGGACGCGTCGCGCGCAAGGAGAGTTCAAGGATGTTCAATCCTGACTGGGCACGCTCATGTTTTTCTCGATAGACCTCCAGATCAAGTTGACACAGCACCGAAGGCGTCGCCTCTTTCGCAAGTTCCTCGTAACGATGCACCTCACCGTCTCGTCCTATGAGCGAGAGATTGCGCAGATCACGTCGCGCGTGATCCTCCCAGAGACCAGGATCCATCGTCATCTGTGGGGTATGCGAGGTACCGATTCCCAGAACGATTTGCGCCACGTATCCCTCCAACTGTTCGACGACGGGTAGATCCAACACGTCACGACGAGTCTACGATCAACGTCATCTCCTCTCTGCTTCTTTGAGGGCACAAGAAGGCACCTCCTGCTGGGAATCAAACCCCCGCTAGCCTCTAAGGAACATGCAGATCATCGAGGGCGCCACAGGTCACCGGGGAACGTTGATTCGATGCCCCCAACGCGTGGATTTGCACGGATCGACCGCGTCGCGCTTGGTTGTATCTGCAGATCTGGGTGTGAACCAGGAATGGAGCCTGCCGGCGTATCTTCACGTCGCTGCTATCTCCCCTCGACGATGAGCATGTTCTCGCTTCCCCCAAATGAGGAAAAGACGGACTTCGTTCGCTCAATGTTTGACTCGATCGCCTATCGCTACGACTTCGTAAACCGTCTCATCACGCTCGGGCTTGATCGTCACTGGCGTAAGCAAGCTGTAGGAGAACTTGGGTTAGCTCGAGAGATGCTTGTGCTTGACATTGGATGTGGAACCGGTGACCTCACTCGCGAAGCTTCAAGAGCTGGGTTTGTGTGCATTGGCATCGACCTGTCATACGAAATGCTGGCGGTAGCACGAGCGACAGATGCCCGATTCATCGAGGCCAACGCGGAGTCACTTCCAATCGCGTCTGCGTCGATTGATGGCGTCATCTCTGGATTTGCGCTGAGAAACTTCACCGATTCACACAAGGTCTTTCGAGAGATCGAGCGCGTTCTCCTTCCGGGGGGCAGACTCGTCATCCTCGAGGTGGATCTTCCGTCAAACCCCTTTCTCCGGTTCGGTCATCGAATCTGGTTTCACCAGGTCGTTCCAAAAATTGGAGCTTTGCTGAGCGTCGCTTCCGCCTATCGCTATCTTCCTCAGTCCGTTACCTACCTTCCAAATCAGACAGACCTCACGGCAATGCTCATCTCCTCTGGTTTTGGGGACGTTCGATACCGGCACCTGCAGGGCGGCTTGGCTCAGATTGTCGTCTGTGCCAAACAGGGTGGGCCGGTATGAGTCCAGCCAACAATCCCGACCCACATGAGGAGGTCGCCTCGTTCGAGATGCGGACACGAATGATCAATCGTGACTATCTCATCGCGGCGCGTGAGATTGCTCATCGGTCCGGATGCGTCATTGAACGCGATGGTCTTGCAATCTTTGCGCTCGGGTGTGCGATCGAGGTAAATCTGGCTGACGGCATCGCTCAAGAACCGGATGTGATCCCGCGTCTTCTCCATGCAATTGCATCACGTTCACCAAAGTCCGAACACCGGCCAGTTGTAGTAGCCGCCTTTCCCTACGATCTTCGGGCGCTCTGTTCATTCTCGGTCGCCGAGATCACCGTCGTCGACCGAGAAGGGAGCCCTCCATTTGCCATCTTCATCGGCAGACAAGGACAGATTGGGGAGATTTGGGCTCGCGACCTCATCGCAGAGGCGGCGGCTCAACATCGGGATGAGCAGGGTTCCCCGGAGAATTTCTCCCTCGACCCAGTCATTGGTCATGAAAAATTTCGGAAAAAGGTAGCCGACGCGATAGTCGCCATTGAAGACCAGCGCCTCAAAAAGGTCGTGCTTGCGCGAGAGGTCGTAATAAACGCGGATCGGCCATTTCTCCAACATGAACTGCTTGGACGATTACGCGCCCTACATCCCTCGTGCCTCTCATTTGCCATTCACGGATTTGTCGGCGCAACCCCTGAGCTTTTGCTGAGAAAGTCCGATCATCAATCTATATCCATCCTTCTCGCCGGAACGATGGCAAGGAGCGGTGATCCCGAGGAGGATCGAAGACTTGCAAAATCCCTACTTTCGTCGCGAAAAGAACGCGAGGAACATCAGTATGTTGTCGATGAAATACGCGACAACCTGAGATCTTTCACCGATAGCGTTTCTGTACCCGACGGGCCACATATCCTTGAACTCCGCAACGTGATTCATCTCGCGACAACGATCATTGCGACGAATATTGCCTCCTCCGTCACCTCGCTCGAAGTCGCCTGCAAGCTCCATCCGACGCCGGCGATCTGCGGAACTCCGCGGCTGCAGGCAGCGGCATATATTCAAGAACACGAGGGACTCTCGCGCGATCTCTACGCCGGCTTGGTGGGTTACATGGGCGCGGATGGCGATGGTGAATGGTGGATCGGTATCCGCTCTGCAATGATCGAAGGAGCGACGGCTCGTATGCTCGCAGGAGTCGGTATAGTCGCGGATTCTGACCCTGCTACCGAATTCGCCGAGACCCAGCTCAAGCTTCAAGCGATGCTCGCCATCCTCGTGCGGCCCTAGTGATTCACCTTAGGGGGTATGACGATCGAACAGCAGGCGACGCAGGCCCCACTTCGTCACAAGGGCGAGCGCCTCGGTTACGACCGAAGAGGACATTTTTGACTCCCCGTGAACCCGGTCCACGAAGCGGATCGGCACCTCCCGAATCACCGCACCGGCTCTTTTTGCTCGAAAGGTCATTTCGATCTGAAATCCGTATCCACTTGCCGTTACCGTGTCAAGTTCTATCTCCTTGAGGATTCGCCCTGAATAGACACGAAATCCAGCGGTCGAATCCTCCACGCCAAGATCGAGCATCCATTTTGCATACAGGTTCCCGAACCGAGAGAGCAGGCGGCGTGAAAGTTTCCAGTCTGGAATCGAACCGCCCGGAACGTAACGCGAACCAATAACGAGATCGGCTCCGTCGGTCATCGGATGAATCAGCGCCGGCAACGAAGCCGGATCATGGGAGAAATCAGAGTCCATTTCGATAAAAGATTCATATCCGCGATCCATCCCCCAGCGAAAACCCGCAAGATATGCGGGTCCTAGGCCACTTTTTTGCGGGCGGATCAAGACGTCGATCGAACCCAGCTCCCTGCTCATCGTTTTCGCGACATCAGCGGTTCCATCTGGACTTGAGTCATCGACAACGAGAATATTTGCAGTCGGGAGATTGACACGAACCGAGCGAAGGATCTGCTCAATATTTGCGCTCTCGTTATAGGTCGGAAGAACAACGAGAATTCGCACGGGGATAAACACTAGCCGCGGCCCCGTTATGCGTCAGGGCTGGTACGGAGGCCCTTGCGGATCAAATATCCGCGCGCCGAAAACTCCCGAATCATCACCTGAACCGCCCCAGCTGCCGGCAAGGCGAAGATAGCACCGCAAATCGCACCAAATGTCGATCCTATGATTGCGCCCGTCTCGGCGCCAAGGATCACGGACAAGAGCACCCATAGAGGGTTCAGTCTGAGAGTTCGGGAGATGATCAGTGGGTTGAGAATGTGGTTTTCAATCTGCTGATAGATCAGAAATACGACCAAGACCACGATCCCCGCTGGAACAGAGTGTAAAAACGCAACCCCGACTACCGGAACGCCAGCGAGAAGTCCTCCAACGAGTGGCAAGAAATCAACGAGAGCTGTCCAGATCGCAAGGACGCTTGCAAAGGGTACGCCGGTTGCAAGTAGCGCTACATACGATACAACTCCAGCAATGACAGAGGTGGCGAAGTTCCCAAGCATGAAGCCAGTGACCTGTTTTGTCATCAGATAAATGACCCGTCTCACGTCGCTCGCGTGATCCTCGCGAAAAAGGCGCAAGAAGCCAGTGACGACCCTTGGAGCCTCGAGAAGGATAAAGAACGACAGGAACAAGACGGTGATCAAACTCGTGAATCCGCTGAGGACGGTCTTCCCGACCGCAAGCGCCGGTTTCCCTAGTCGGGCTACGTAACTCGACAGGGCCGAAGAATGGCTGGCGAAATACGTTGCGAGATGAAACCGCGCAATCAAATGCCCGACCGTGCCTCGGCCATTCTGTGCCTCTCGGACGAGAGAGGGCAGCGTATGGGCAAAATGCGTAGCCTGAGTGATCACCGTGTTGAAGAACGTATAGCCGACCCCAAACATGAAGATCAAAAGGACCAGATAGACCGTCATCACTGCAAGGGTTCGGCGCATGCCGAGTTTCGTCAACAGGTTTAAAGCCGGATTCAAAAGCGCGGCTATGAAAAAGGAGATCAGCACGAGCAAGAGAATCAAACGGAGTCGCCACGCGAGAAGTACGACAACTCCAAAAGCAAAACTGATCGCGAGGACTTTCAGAGCAATCGCGATGATAACGCTCTCTAGGGAGCGTGACTTTAGTTGCTCGTTCGGCATCGCTCTGCCTCTCTGTTTCTACCATCGCTGGCGATACTCGGTCCCGGGCGAAAAGAAAGATCCCAAGTATTTTAGTGAAGATTGACCAGTTGGAGAGGGATGCTTCAATGACCCTTGCAAGGGTTCACCTGTTGAACGGTAAGTCGTGCAAGCATGGTGAAATGGAGCGATCGAACGAGATTCAATGAAGGGCCGAATGTGGAGAGCTGCCACCAAACACCGCCTTAGGCGGGGATTCCTCATTTTCGCGGTACTGCTTATTATTGAATATCTCGTCGTTCCGAGACTTGTGGTTGCGAGCAAATCCCTTTCACTTCTTTCAAATATAAATTTCTTCTGGTTGCTTGCTGGGATCGCGCTAGAGGGGCTGGCACTGTTCTGTTACGCGCTGTTGAGCCGAACGGTGTTGCCCAGGAACGCGCCCAACCTCAATACGATCTTACGCGTTGACCTCGCTACAACTGCGGTTGCACATGTTGTCCCCGGTGGAACCGCAGGTAGTGCCGGACTGGGTTACCGGCTTTTTACGGCGTATGGGATGAGTGGCACTCAGGTTGGATTCGCAATGGCGACGCAGGGTATGGGTTCTGCAATCGTGCTCAATATCATGGTGTGGATTTCTCTTCTGATATCAATTCCGCTCGCCGGCGTACATCGCATCTATATCATCGTGGCTCTTGTCGGGATGCTCGCAATTCTGGCAATGGCAGCAATGGTCTACGCCTTTACGATTGGCGAGGAGTCAGCGGCTCGATTCATTCGATCAATTACAAGACATATTCCTCGTGTCAACGAGGACCGACTCGAAGAGGTTGTGCGCCACATCGGCGTGCTATTGCGAGAGCTTGGCAAGGATCCGCAACAACTCAAGGAGGCGATCCTCTGGGCCGGATTGAACTGGCTCCTCGACGCGGCATCGTTGATGGCATTTCTGGCGGCGTTTCATCGTTTTGTTGACCCCTTCGAGCTCTTTGCCGCCTATGGCATCGCGAATGTTCTTGCGGTGATTCCAATTACGCCAGGTGGTCTTGGATTCGTTGAAGCTTCCTCGATCGGTCTTTTGGTGAGTTTTGGTGTGCAGAACAAGGTGGCAACGCTCGCGGTTCTGGGCTGGCGTCTCGTCAACTTCTGGTTGCCGATCCCCGTGGGCGCTATCTGCTATATCTCGTTGCGCGTTCAGCGCGGAGCAGGCTTTGAAGAACGAAGACGCGCACTTCTCAAGATGCCAATCGATGCTCTGCCGCTTGACGACGGCGAGAACCCTGCCCCCTAGTCCATCAAGTTGCTAGCCCTGATCTTTCACGAGAATGTCTGAGCGGGACCTCCGCTCATTGTCCGACCCGTCGTGGTCGGTGATCCGTTGATTTTCATTTCGCACCGGTCGTCTCGAGCTTCAGTTCGCGTGATGGGT
>Ga0307374_10014756_pt1 | contig 10595 bp, 9 predicted proteins | sample OX3MG_FD_202532 | JGI IMG/M metagenome (GOLD analysis project Ga0307374, IMG submission 202532) | Soil microbial communities from Risofladan, Vaasa, Finland - OX-3 | ecosystem: Environmental > Terrestrial > Soil > Coastal area > Acid sulfate soil | place: Finland: Risofladan, Vaasa | collected...
AGCTCATGAGCTTCAAAATCCGCCGCATCGTTACCGCGCATGATGCGAGCGGCCGCTCGATGCTCGGCTCGGACAGTGCGATCGAAGCGCAGCCCGGCAAGATGCAGGCGAGCGTCGCGGTCGCCAATCTCTGGATCAACGAGACCCTGCCGCCGGCGCTCGACGGCCCCGACCCGACGACCAGGCCGTTTCCGGTTCTGCCCCAGGACGGCGGCGCGGTCTTTCGGATTCTGGAGCTGGCGCCCGGCACCGCGCCGCATATGCACAAGACCGAGACCATCGATTACATCGTGGTGCTGGCGGGCACGCTGAGCATGTTGCTCGACGACGGTTCCGAAGTGACGATGAAGCCGCACGACACGATGATCCAGCGCGCGACCCTGCATGGTTGGGCCAATCGCGGCGACGTGCCGTGCCGGTTCGCGACCGTCGTCATCGACGCGAGCGGCGCAAAGTAGGAGAGAGCGATGGCTGAATCGGCGATGCGCAATGCGATCTCGACCGCAGAGCTGGAGCGGCGCTGGAGTGCAGCGCGCGGCGCGATGAAACAGGCGGGGCTCGATGCGATCGTGCTGCAAAGCGCGGAAGACTGGATGGGCGGTTATACCCGCTGGTTCACCGACACGCCCGCGACCAACGCCTATCCGCGCTCGGTGATCTTTCCCGCGGGCGGGCTGATGACGACCTGCGAGGTCGGCATCTTCGGCGGCGAATGGACCTATAACGGCGATCACCCGGAATTCCGCGGCATCGGCAAGCGCGTCTCGACGCCGAGCTTCAACGGCGCGGTCGATTATACCGCGCGCTACGATGCCGAGCTGATGGCCAACGAGATCAAGCGCGCCGGCTATCGCCGTGTCGGGCTCGTCGGCGCCAACGGCATGTATCACGGCTTCGCGCAGGGGTTGAAAGACCTGCTGCCGGATCTGCGCTTTGCCGACGCGACCGACATGATCGACGATCTGAAGGCGATCAAGAGCCCCGAAGAAATCGCGCTGATTCGCGCGACCGCCGAAATGCAGGACGAGGTGATGAGCCTGCTGCTCGATCATGTGAAGCCGGGCATGAGGGAGTTCGAGGTCGCCGCCTATATGCAATATCTGACGACCCTGCGCGGCGGCTCGCAAGGACTCTATATCGTCATGGCGACGCCGCCGGGACAGCCGAGCTTCGTCAAGCCGAAATACATGCAGAGCCGCACGATCGAGAAGAACGACGTCGTCGGCATCATGATCGAATGCAACGGGCCGCACGGCTTCTACACGCATCTCTTCCGCTTTGCCGTGATGGGCAAGGCGCCGCAAGAGATCGTCGACGCGCACGCCCTCGTCATTGCCGCCGAGCAGAATGTGCTCGACCGGATGAAGCCGGGCGCCGCCTGCAAGGACATCTTCGCCGCGCATAACGACTTCATGCGCGCGCATCGCCTGCCCGAGGAAAAGCGCATCCTGTGCCACGGCCAGGGCTATGAGATGGTCGAGCGGCCGCTGATCAGGCAGGATGAATCGATGACGGTGCGCGAGAACATGAATCTCGGCCTCCATGCCTCGATGCTGGTCGGCAAGAACTTCATGAGCAACACCAACAACTTTCTCGTCGGCCCGAACGGCCCCGAGCGGCTGCACAAGACGCCGCAGCGCTTGTTCGAGCTGGCATGAGCGTGGCGACACGGCGCGGCGAGGTGCGGAAGATCGCTTCGGGAAGCATTTTCCTGGCATTCGGCGTCGCCGGCATCGTCATGGCCTTGGGCTACAATCTCGGCACGCCGACCCATGTCGGCCCCGGCGGCTTCCCGCTGATCCTCAGCATCATCCTGGCCGGGCTGGGCCTTGCCAGCCTGGTGCAGGGCTGGCTCGCGCCCTATGCGGGTGGGCTCGGCTCGTGGCGCGCACGCGCGATCTATCTCATTCCGCTGAGCGTCGTATTCTTCGGCGTGACGGTCGAGCGGTTTGGGCTGATCCCCGCGATTGTCGGCACCACGATCATCGCCGGTCTCGCCAATCCCACCATCCGCCTCATCGAGATCGCGATCATGTGCGTCGCGCTCGCCGCTTTCGGTGCCGGCGTCTTCGTCTACGGTCTCGACCTGCCGTTCTCGTTGTGGCCGGATTAGGCGATGGATGCCATCCTGCATAGTCTCGGCAGCGGTTTCGGCGTCGCGCTAACGCCCGATAATTTGATCTATTGCCTGATCGGCGCCGCGCTCGGCACGGTGGTCGGCGTGCTGCCCGGCCTCTCGCCGGTGACGACCATCGCGATGCTGCTGCCGATCACCTTCAAGATGCCGGCGGTCGCGTCACTGATCATGCTGACGGGCATCTATTACGGCGCGCATCACGCCGGCTCGACCACCGCGATCATGATGAACATGCCGGGCGAGCCGACCTCGGTGGTGATCTGCCTCGACGGCCATCCGATGGCCAAGCAAGGCCGCGCCGGGCCGGCTTTGTGCGTCTCGGCGCTGGGCTCGTTCTTCGCCGGCTGCGTCAGCGTCGGCGTGATCGCGCTGTTCTCGCCGCCGCTCGCCATGATCGCGCAGAGCTTCGGGCCGGTCGAATACGCCTCGATGATCGTGCTGGCGCTGGTCGCGGTATCGGTGATCACCAGCGAGGATGCGGTCACCACGATCGCGATGGCGGTGCTGGGCTTGCTGCTCGGCACGATCGGCACCGACGTCTCGACCGGGCTGATGCGCTTCACCTTGGGATTCCATCAGTTCGATGACGGGCTGAATTTCGTCGCGGTCGCGGTCGGGCTCTTCGCGCTGGCGCAGATCACCGCCAATCTCGGCGCCAAGACCACGCGCGTCCTCGCCGGCAAGGTAACCGGCCTCATTCCGACGCGCGCCGACCTCAAGGCGGCCTGGGGAGCGATCTGGCGCGGCACCGCGCTCGGCTCGGCGATCGGCATTTTTCCCGGCACCGGACCGCTGATCGCGTCCTTTGCCTCCTACAGCATGGAGCGGCGGCTCGCCAAAGACCCGACGCGCTTCGGCCAAGGCGCGATCGAGGGCGTCGCCGGTCCCGAATCCGCCAACAACGCCGCGACCTTCACGCATTTCATTCCGATGCTGACGCTCGGCATTCCCGCCGGCGCGCCGATGGCGTTGATGCTCGCCGCGCTGATGATCCAGGGCATCACCGCCGGCCCGCAGCTCATGACCCAGCACGCCGATCTGTTCTGGGGCGTGATCGCCAGCATGTTCATCGGCAATGCGATGCTGCTGGTGCTGAACTTGCCGCTGGTCGGGCTGTGGATCCGGCTGCTCGCCGTGCCCTATCGCTTCCTTTATCCGCTCGTGCTGGTGTGCTGCTGCATCGGCGTCTACAGCGTCAACAACTCGGCTTTCGACGTGCTGTTCGCCGCCGGGGTGAGCCTCATCGGCTTTCTCTTCGTGAAGCTCAAATGCTCGCCGGCGCCGCTGATCCTCGGCCTCATCCTCGAGCCGATGCTGGAAGAGAATTTCCGCCGCGCCTTGCTGATCTCGCGCGGCGACGCCTCGGTATTCGTCACCCAGCCGATCAGCCTCGCGATCTTGGTCGCGACCGCGGCGCTGCTGGTGGTGTTCTGCGCACCGGCCTTGCGCCGCAGGGCGATGCAGGGCGCGGAAGAAGGGATCGACTAGCCGGCCGCGCGCAGCCTCGCGATCTCGTTCTTCACCGCATCGAGCGTTGTTCGGTTGCGCGGATCGGCCGTGAGCCCGGAGCGCGCGAGCCTCTGCGCCGAAACGGTGCATCCCGCACACGGCTGTATCCCGCGCGCGGCTTGCCAAGTCGCGTTCCGCCGCGCGATACTTTGCATCAATTGCGTCAAGGACGCGCCAACGGGAGGACAACACGACGATGGCCGACGCCACGCCTAATCGCATCGACGTTCATCACCACATCTCGCCGCCCGGCTACATCGCCGAGCTCGATCCCAAGGGCATCCTGACGCGCGAGACGCGCGCGTGGACGCCGCAGCAATCGATCGATCTGATGGACCAGGGCGGCATTCAGGTCGCGCTGACCTCGATCACCACGCCGGGCCTGTGGTTCGGCGATGCGATGGCCGCGAAGAAACTCGCGCGGCTCTGCAACGATTACGCCGCCGGGCTGGTCGCGGACCATCCCAAGCGCTTCGGCATGTTCGTCAACCTGCCGATGCCCGATATCGCGGCGAGCCTCAAGGAGATCGAGTACGGCCTCGACGTGCTGAAGGCCGATGGCGTGGTGTTCTTCACCAGCTATGGCGATAAATGGCTGGGCGACCCGGCGTTCGATCCCGTGTTCGACGAGCTCAACCGCCGCAAGGCGGTGGTCTATACCCATCCGACGACCGCGACCTGCTGCACCAACCTGCTGCACGGCATCGGCGATCCGATCATCGAATATGGCACCGATACGACGCGCTGCATCGCGCAGATCGTGCTCACCGGCCGCGCCGCGCGCTTCGCCGATATTCGCTTCATCTGGTCGCATGGCGGCGGCACGATGCCGTTCCTGCTCGTGCGCTTCACGCGGGCCGCGAAGGGACAGTTCAAGAATAATCTGCCGAAAGGCTTCCTCCACGAGGCGCGTCGCTTTTACTACGACACCGCCGCGGTCTACGCCCGGGCGCCGCTATTGGCGTTGCGCGAAGCGGTCACGCTCGAGCAGATCGTGTTCGGCACCGACGTGCCGTGGGGCGATCCGGCCGAGATCGCGAAGGACGTGGCCGAATGCGGCGTCTTCAGCGCCGACGAGCTGCGCAAGATCGATCGCGACAACGCGCTGCGCATCCTGCCGCAATTCTGCTGAGGGCCGAGGCGATCATGGCAGAAGAACTGCGCCGCATCGATGTCCATCACCACATCGCGCCGCCCGCTTACCTTGCGGCGGTCGGCAGCGAGGTTGGGCCGCCGCTGCAGAAATGGTCGCTCGCCAAATCGCTCGAAGATATGGACGAGGGCGGGGTCGCCACCGCCATCGTGTCGGTGACGCAGCTTTCGATGCGTCTCGACAGGCGCGACGCGTTGCGCGCATTGGCTCGGAGCTGCAACGATTTTGCGGCGCGGCTGGTCGCGGATCATCGCGGCCGCTTCGGCATGTTCGCCGCGCTGCCGATGCCCGATATCGATGCCAGTCTCGAAGAGATCGCATACGGCATGGATGTGCTGAAGGCCGACGGCGTTGGCCTCTACACCAGCTATCGCGACAAATGGCTGGGCGATCCGGCGTTCGATCCGGTGCTCGCCGAGCTCGATCGCCGCAAGGCCGTCATTTACGTCCATCCCGCGACGCCGGATTGCTGCGTCAATCTCGTCCCCGGCATGCAGGACGCGAATATCGAATACGGCACCGACACGACGCGCGCGATCGCGCGGATGGTGTTCGGCGGCGCGGCGCAACGCTTTCCCAATATCCGCATGATCTGGTCGCATGCCGGCGGCACCATGCCGTTCCTGATCGAGCGCTTCATGCGCACCGCGACCTTCCCGGAATTCCGCAAGCTTCTGCCCGGCGGCTTCCTGCCCGAGGCGCAGCGCTTCTATTACGACACGGCGCAGGCCTCGAACAAAGTCGCGCTGACCGCGGCGCGGATGGTGATCCCGCCCTCGCATTTCGTCTTCGGCACGGATTACCCCTATCGCGGCGCGCTCGAGCATGTCGAGGGCTTGCGGCAATCGGGCGTGTTCGACAATTGGGAGCTGCGCGGCATCGATCGCACCAATCTCTCGGGCATTCTGCCGCAATACGCCAACGACCGGCAGGTCGGCGCGGAGGGACGGCTCAGCGCGTCAGCGTCCGCCAGCGCAGCAGCCGGCGCTCGGTCATGACCAGCGCCTGGTTGGTGAAGAGGCCGAGCACGCCGAGCACGATGATGCCGGCATAGAGCTCGGGGCTGCGGAAGCTGCGCTGCGCCATCAGGATGTTGAAGCCGAGGCCGGTTTGCGCGGCCTGCATTTCGGTCACGACGGCGAGGATCAGCGCGATCGCGAGGCTCACGCGCACGCCCGCGAAAATGTCGGGCAGCGCGCTCGGCAGCGCCACTTTCCAGATGAACGCGACGGATTTCATCCGCATCGCCGCCGCCATCTCGGCAAGCTGCGGCTCGACGCTGCGGAAGCCGTGATAGGCGCCGAGCAGCACCGGCCAGAGCGCGCCGAAGGCGATCACGGTCACCGCCATCTTGCTGGTGAGGCCGAGGAACAGGATCGCCGGCGGAATGATCGCCGAGGCGGGCAGGGGGCGCAGGAATTCCAAGAGCGGCTCGAGATAGGCGCGCACGGGGCCCGAGCGTGCGATCGCCGCACCGAGCAACACGCCGACCAGCGAGGCCAGCACCCAGCCGTAAAACATGCGCAAGGCGGTTGCCGCCATCGGCCGCCACAGATCGCCGCGCTCTTCCATCGCAACGAGGGCGGCGAAGGTCCGCGTCGGCGAGGGGAAGAACACCGGCGAGATCAGTCGCGCGTCGGCCGCGATCTGCCAGAGATAGATCACCGCCGCCGCAAAGGCGACCGCGGCGAGCTTGAGCATGATCCCCCGGCCCCTCATCGCGCGCCGCCGGTCTGGTAGCGCTGCAACCAGCGGCGATCGATGGTCGTCAGCAAGCGGTTGAATGCCCAGCCGGCGAATCCGACCCAGAGCAACTGCGCCCACATCAGCTCGGGCCGCAGCGATTGCGCGGCGATGATCATGCCGTAGCCGAGGCCTTGCGGGTTGAGCACGATCTCGACCGTGACCGCGACCACCAGCGCGACACCGGCGCCGACCCGGATGCCGACCGCGATCCGCGCCATCGCCGCCGGCAGCACGATCCGCCGCATGCGGCTGAGCGCCGGCATCTCCAGCATGCGCGCGACCTCGATCAGCCGCGGCTCGATCCCGCGCACCGCCGAGACGGTCACGATCAGCACCGGCCAGACGCAGGCGAACACGATGACCAGCACCTCCATTCGCACGCCAAAGCCGTAGATCAGCAGCGCCAGCGGAATGAGCGCCACCGCCGGCACCGGGCGGATGGTGTCGAGCGTCGGCCCGATCACCGCTTCGAGCACCGGCGAGAGGCCGATGAGGATGCCGAGCGCGATGCCGATGACGGTGCCGATGGCGAGGCCGAGCAGCGCGGTCTGGAAGGTTTGCGCGGTCTCGAGCAGCAGGCTGCCGTCGAGCAGCGCGTTCCAGCCGGCAACCGCGATCGCGCTCGGCTGCGACATGGTATCGGGCGGCAAGGTGCCGACCCGCGCGCCGATTTCCCACAGCGCCACCAGCACCACCGGTATCAGCAGCCCGCGGAAACGCGCCAATTTCATTCGGCGGCTTCCCGGATCGGAAAATCGGGAATGTTCGCGAGCTTCGTCTTCGGCACTTTCAGATTGAAGAGCTTGGCCGCGTTGAGGCCGAGGATGTTGCGCTTCTGCTGCTCGTTGAGGAACGGCAAATTGGCGATCGAATTGGGCGGGTTAAAGTCCCAATGCGGCCAGTCCGACGAGAACAGCAATTGGCTTTCGGCATTGACCGCCTTGAAGGTCGCCGCGGTGAGATCGAGATTGCTGGTCTCGAGCGGCTGCGAGGTGAAGAACATGTCGCGCATGTAATCGCTCGGCCGGCGCTTCAGCAGCGGCGCTTCCGAGCTGCGCATCAGATATTCGGAATCGAGCCGCTGCATCAGGAACGGCACCCAGGCGAGGCCGCTCTCGATCCAGATCACCTTCAATTTCGGGAACCGCTCGGGCAAGCCGTTGAGGATCCAGTTGGTCATGTGCAGGATGCTGAAATGCACGAACGAGATCGCGTGCATGCCGATGAAGCGGTTGATCTGCATCATCGACGGATCGCCCCAGTAATAGCCGGCATGGAAGGCAAGCGGCTTGCCGGTCTCCTCGATCGCGCGATAGAGCCTCATGTACTGGTTGTGATGCACCGGCTTGTAGCGCGTCGCGGTGATGCAGAAGCCGATCACGCCCGGCTTGTCGCCGAATTCCTTGATCGCGGCGAGACAGGCCTCGGGCTCGCAGAACGGAAGATAGACCAGCATCTTCATGCGCGATTGCTGCGGCAGAATCTTGTCGGTCATCCAGCGGTTGAACGCCTTGCCCAGCATCACCTCGACATCGGGCTGCGGATGCATGCCGAGTTGCAGCATCGGCGTCGGGAACACGATCATATAATCGATGCCCATCGAGTCCATCGCGCGCTCGGTCAGCTCGACCTGGCGATGCTTGGTCTTGCTGCTCGAGGTCTCGCCCTGCATGTGGTCGTGCGGGATGCGGCCGAACACGTCCTGATAGCTCATGCCGCCGGCGATGTTCATCAGCGCGGTGCCGCCGCCGCCGGCGCGATCGCGGAAGGATTGCGCCCATTGGCGATAGACATCGCTGTCGAGCAGGTCGGTGATCTCGTTCCAGAACGCGACCTCGGTCACATGCGCGTCGACATCGACGATGAAATAATCTTTGAGCTTCTGCGCGTCCTTGGCGGCATGGGCGAGAATGTCGCGCGTGTCGGTGCGAACCGTGATCCGCGGCAATTCGCGCACCGCGGACTTGCCCGTGCTTTTTCGCTCGCCGCCGGCGGCCGCGGGCTTGCGGCCGGCGCCGTTGTTGCTGCGCTTGGGCGGCTGGAGCATCACTTCCGCTGTGGCAAAAGCTTCAGCGCGTTGTCGCGCTCGATCGCCTTGAGATCGCCGTCGGAGAAGCCGCATCCGCGCAAGCCTTGGACGTGGTCCTCGGCGTTGCGATAGGGGAAGTCGGTGCCGAACAGAAGCTGCGAGATCGCGATGAATTTCGTGATCGACGACATGGCATAGGGATGCGAGGCCTGCGCGGTATCGTAATAGAAGCGTTTCAGATAGTTGATCACGCCCTCGGGCACCGAATCCGCGATCTTCTTGTCGGTCAGCGGATGGCGGGTGTAGCGCTCGAGGATGTAGGGCATCGTCCCGCCGGCATGCGAGAAGATGAATTTGATGTCCTGGAAGCGGTGCGCCGCGCCGCTGAACAGCATCCGCGCGATCGCGCGTGCGGTGTCGGTGCCGAATTCGATCATCGAATCGTTCACTTCCGGCATCATCATATTGGCCGTGCAGGTCGGCGCCATCGGGTGGGTGTAGATCACCGCCTTGCGCCGGTTGAGCTCCTCGAACAGCGGAAAGTAGTAGGGGTCGCCGAGCCATTTGTCGCCGATATTGGTCATCATGTTGATGCCGTCGGCCTTCAGCGTGTCGAGCGCGTATTCAAGCTCTTTGAGGCTGGCCTCGATATTGAGAATCGGCAGCACCGCGAAGACGCCGAAGCGGCCGGGATGATCGCGGCCCTGCTTCGTCATGAACTCGTTCCATTCGCGCGCCTGCTTGATCGCAGCGGCTTGATCGCTCGGCCAGACGACGATCGGGTGGTTGAGCGACAGTACCGCGGTCGCGACGCCGTTCTTATCCATGTCGTCGATCGACATGGCGGCGGTCCAGTCCTTCATGTGCGGCGGCACCGCGCGGCGGCCGTTGGCGATCGTGCCGGCGGGCGTCGGATGATGATGAACGTCGATGCGGAATGGCTGGGCCATGATGTCCTCCCGAATTTCTTGTCGCGCCGACTATATGAAGCGCGCCCGATAGGGTCAAACGCGGATCTCACACCGCGCTTTCCTTTGCCGCGAGACCGGCATAGGGTTGGCGGCAACGAAGTTCGTAAGCCGGGAGGTTATCCGATGCGTCGGGCAATGCTGATCGCATGCGCTATTATTTCGATTCTGGCCGGCGGCCCGGCGCGGGCCGACGCGCCGCTCAAAATCAGGACCGGCTGGATCACGGTGCCGACCTCGCTCGCGCCGATCCTGTTCGCCAAGCCCGAGCTGGCCAAGCATTACGGCAAGACCTACACGGTCGATGCGGTGCATTTCGAGGGCACGGCGCCGATGATCACCGCCATCGCCACCGGCGATCTCGACATTGCCGAGCTGGCCTTCGCGTCGTTCGGGCTGGCCATCCAGAACGGCCACATGACCGACCTCCGCATCATCGCGGACGAGCTGCAGGACGGCCACCCCGGCTATCTGTCGAATGGATTCCTGGTGCTGAAGGACGGTCCGATCAAGACCATCCACGATCTCAAAGGGAAGACGCTCGCGACCAACGTCATCGGCGCCGGCACCGACATCGCCACCCGCGCCTATCTTCGCCGCATCGGTCTCGAAGCCGGCCGCGACTACAACGTCGTCGAGACCAATTTCTTCACCATGATTCCGTTCTTGACCTCGGGCAAGGCGGACATGGTCACGACCATCCCCAACATCATGAACGATCCGAAGGCGCTCGCCGTCGCTCGGCCGCTCTTCACCTTGCGCGACGCGATGGGCGGTCCGACCCAGATCCTGTTGCGCGTTGCCCGCGCCGCTTACATCGAGAAACATCGCGCGGCGCTGGTCGATTATTTCGAGGACGAAATCCGCGCGCTGCATTGGTACCTCGATCCCGCGAATCACGACGCGGCGGTGACGATCGTGTCGAACTTCACCCATATTCCGAAAGCCGCGCTGGAGCCTTGGCTGTTCACCCACAAAGACACCTATCGCGATCCGAACGATCTGCCGGACCTTGCCGCGCTGAAGCGCAATCTCGCGGTGCAGAAAGAAGCG
>Ga0307374_10014757_pt1 | contig 10595 bp, 9 predicted proteins | sample OX3MG_FD_202532 | JGI IMG/M metagenome (GOLD analysis project Ga0307374, IMG submission 202532) | Soil microbial communities from Risofladan, Vaasa, Finland - OX-3 | ecosystem: Environmental > Terrestrial > Soil > Coastal area > Acid sulfate soil | place: Finland: Risofladan, Vaasa | collected...
ATTTGCGCGCGGCTAGGAGTTCGACAATTTTGCTGACCACCCACTACATGGACGAGGCGGAAAACTGCTCGCGCCTGATTTTACTCGACGAAGGCCGATTGGCCGCGCAGGGAACCCCCGCCGCCTTAAAGGCCGAAATCGGCGGAGACGTCATCGCCATCGGGGCCGAGGATCCGGCGGCCTTGGGCGCGCGAATCAAGGAGCGCTTCGGCGTTGCTCCGGCGCAGGTGGACGGAGTCCTGCGGCTTGAACGCGAAAACGGACACTCCTTCATCCCTCAAATCGTGGAAGCCTTCCCGGGCCTCATTCGCTCCGTGAGTTTGTCGAAGCCGACCTTGGAGGACGTGTTCATGCACCGCACCGGCCACCGCTTCTGGGTCAAAGAAGAGGAGGCTGAATGAATTTTTCCTTGGCCGTGGCCAGCCTGTGGGAGCGGGAAATGAAGCGCTTTTTCCGGGACCGCGCGCGCGTCATCGGCGCCATCGCGCCTCCCGTTCTCTTTTGGTTTCTCATCGGCTCCGGCCTGGGGCCGAAGGTCCTGCAGTACTATTTTTCCGGAACTCTCGTGCTCATCGTCCTTTTTACCGCGGTCTTCGCCACCATTTCCATCATCGATGACAGAAAGGAAGGCTTCCTTCAGTCGGTGCTGGTCTCGCCGGCGCCGCGCCTAGCGGTCGTGATGGGCAAGGTTTTGGGCGCGGCCACGGTCGGCTTCGTCGAGGGCCTCTTTTTTCTGGTCTTCGCCCGCGCCGTGGGGCTTCCGGCGGGGCTCCTGGACTATTTGTGGGCCGTCTTGGTCCTGGCCCTGTGCGCCCTGGGCCTGACCGGCATCGGTTTTTGCATCGCTTGGAGCATGGAGTCGACCCAGGGCTTCCACGCGGTGATGAACCTGTTCCTCATTCCTCTTTGGATGCTCTCCGGCGCCTTGTTCCCGGTTGCGACCGCGCCGGTCTGGCTGCGGTGGGTGATGCGGATTAATCCCGTGACCTACGCCGTTGTGGGCCTGCAGGAGGCGCTCTCGCCGATGCGCGCCGGCGGCGCGGCGTTCGCCTCGCTGTCCTCGTGCCTCATCGTTTTGGCGGGTTTCTCGGCGGTGATTCTGGCTTTTTCCGCGTGGCTTGCGGGCACCGGCACGGCGGCATGACGGAAAAACACTCTAAAGCGGCGCCGCATATTTCCGCGGATGCTCGCGGTCCAGCTTTAAATTGGGCCTGAATTTAAGTCGCCGTAATTTTTTGCTATCCTAAATTTATGGCCCAGCCAACCATGGCCGTCTCAGGCGGCCCTTTCGGCACGATGGATAAGGCTCTTCTGCTCAAAATCCATACCCTAATGGTCCGCGCCCGGATTTTGGAGGAGCGCTGCATCAAGATGGGGCGCACCGGCGAGGGCTATTTCTGGATCGGCGGTCCTGGAGAAGAGGCGTTCAACGTCAGCTTAGGCCTCCAAGTTAAAAAAGGCCAAGGGCCACGCTACGATTACCTGAATTTTCACTACCGCAGCAGCGCCACGCTTCTGGCCATGGGCGCCACGACCATCGACGGCATCCGCCAGATGCGCACGGTCGCGACCGATCCCTATACGAAAGGGCGCAACTTCGTCAATCATTACTGCGTTCCGGAGTGGAACGTCGTGCCCGTGACCTCGACCATCGAGACCCAGTATTCCACGGCCATCGGCACGGCCATCGCCAACGCTCGGACGCCCGGGGACGCCGTCACCATCGTCACCGGCGGGGACGGAGGCACGGCGGAGGGGGACTTTCATTCGTGCCTCGTGTGGGCCAACCGTCCGGTTCTGCCGCTGCCCATTCTCATCATCGTGGTCAACAACCACTACGCCATCTCCGTGCCGGAACAGACTCAGCACGGCGAGAAAAAGATTTCGGACTGGGGCAAGGTTTTCGGCATGGCGGCCAAGACCATCGACGGCAACGACGTCGCCGAGTCCTATGGCGCTATTAAGGAAGCGCTGGCCTACTGCCGCGAGGAAAGAAAGCCCTATCTTCTGGAAGCCGTGTGCAGCCGGCTCTACGGCCATTCCTCGGCTTCGGGCGCCAACCGCGTCAACGAGCCGGACTGCATCGCCCTGTTCGAGGAGAAGCTCGCGGCCCAGGGCGTGGCGAAGAAGGAAGATTTAGAGAAGGTCTGGTCCCAGGCCTTGGCCGAAGTCGACGACGCCCATCAGCAGGTCAAGAAAGAGCCCTACCCGGCGCCGGAGTCCATCTGGGAAGGAGTCTACGCGGAGCCTTTGCCGCCGTCCTATCCCACCAAGGGAGGCAGCTGATGGCGAGCATGGTCCAAGCCATTCGCCTGGCGCTTCATTACGGCGAAGAAAATTTGGGAGTGCGGGAGATTTTCGGCGAGGACGTGGGCCCGCCGCTGGGCGGAGTCTTCACCGCGACGCAGGGCTTACGCACCGCCTGGAACTCGCCCTTGGACGAGCGCGGCATCGTGGGCGCGGCCATGGGCTTGGCTTGGGCGGGATTCCGTCCCGTAGCTGAAATTCAGTTCGTCGACTACATCTTCAACGTCATCGATTTGCTTAAGCTCGCGGCTAACGCGACCTGGACTTCCGGCGGGCGCTACAAGACGCCCATGGTGGTCATGACGCCCACCGGTTCGGGCATTCACGGCTCCATCTACCATTCGCATTCCTTTGATTCCATCGCCACCAAACTTCACGGCATGAAGGTTGTCTGCCCCTCAAACCCTCTCGACGCCTACGGCCTCATGATTTCCGCCATCAAGGACGACAATCCGGTCCTCTTTTTAAAACCCAAGGCGCTTTTGCGCGTCAAGGGAGAGGATCTCATCCCGGGCGAGCCTGCGGATGAGAAGGAGCTGCGCGCGATGATCGACGCGCCCATCGGCGACCGCACCCAGTGGAAGCCGCGCTGGCCGGACGTCAAGGAATACGCCGTTCCCATCGGCCAGGCAAAGATTTCCAAAGCCGGGAATGACGCCACGGTCGTGACTCACGGCCGCTTGGCGCCGGTCGCCCTCGATGTGGCCAAGGCGTTGGCCGCGGCCGGAACCGGCGACGTCGAAGTCGTGGATATGCGCTCGTTGGTTCCATATGATTGGGAACTCATCAAGGCGTCCATCAAGAAGACCGGGCGCGTTCTTTTCTTGAATGAGGAAACCGAGATCACCAACTTCGGCGAGCACTTATTCCGGCGGACCGTGGACGAGCTTTTCTACGACCTGAAGGTCCGGCCCAGGCTTTTGTGCGGCAAGGCGACCCCTGGAGTCGGACTCTCGCCCGTCCTTGAATACGCCACCGTGCCCCAGAAGGCGGACGTCGAGCGCGCGTTGCGCGAGCTTATCGACGAACCGGCCTGACCAAACCCGCCGCGTCTAGTTTATCTTCCGGCTTTCCCGCCGCGTCGTGGGTGCCGGGCGGTAATCGTGGAGTGCATGCCCCCGCGCGTGGTGAATTTTCCTTCCAGTTCCGCCCAAACGGGCTTGGCGGCCTTGACGACGTCATCCAAGATGCGGTTGACGGCGTTCTCGTAGAAAATCCCCAGGTTCCGGTAGCCGAGCAGGTAGTACTTGAAGGATTTGAGCTCGATGCATTCCTTATTCGGAAGATAGCGGAGCGTCAGAACGCCGAAATCGGGAAGCTTGGTCTTGGGGCAGATGGAGGTGAATTCCGGACATTCGATTTTGATTTCGTAGCCCCGGTATTGGTTCGGCCAAGTTTCCAGCGGAGGCAGGCGTTCGGATTTTCCGGAAAAGGCGAGATCGGGAGCGTACCCGTAGAACGACCCCTTGGTTTTTGACTTTTTTTTCATGCCGCCTCCTTCACGATTTTGCTTGAGTTGATCCATTGCGCCAGGATTTGCGCGAGAATGACCCCCGCCGCGAGGGACTCGGGGATGAGGACTCCAAAGCGAGGATAGAGAGCGCCCGCCGCCGCCGGAAGAAGCAGCGCGTTTATTCCCAGCGCCCAAAGGACGTTTTTTCGGGCGGCCCGGCGAATGGCATCGCCCATCTCGAAGGTCCGCGCGACGCGTGAGATGTCGCCGTCCTCGAGCACGACGTCCGCGATTTCCTGGGCGACGGAGGAACCGGGTTCGGCCGAAAGGGAAAAATCCGCCCGGCAGAGGGCCTCGGCATCCGAGAATTTCCGTCCCAATAGGGCCACGCGCTTTCCCTCGGCCTGGAGCCTTTCGACGAGGCGCATTTTTTCCTCGGGCAGGGTTTCGGCAAAGACGCGGGCGATGCCGGTCTTCTCAGCCGCCCGGTAAGCGCTTTCGTTGCGATCCCCGCACACCAGCATGGTTTCGATTCCCATTCTTTTAAGCCGCGCGACGGCCTGGGCGGCGCCGTTTCGAAATTGGTCCTCCAGGATAAAGACAAGAAGAGAGTCTTTGTCCCAGGCGAAACCCACGGCGGAAACGGCTCCTTCGATGGCGGCGGCCGGTACGGCGACGCCGCTGGCCTTGAGCCAGGACAGGCTGCCCAGCCGCGCGGTCCGTCCGCCGATTCTGGCGGTGGCGCCCCGGCCCTGATCCATCTCGAACGATTCGATCGGAAGCGGCCGCGCGCCGGCCTCTCGGGCGTACGCCGCGACGGCTTCGGCCATGGGGTGGGGCGAGCGTTCGGCGATGGAAAACGCGGCGGCGAGGGATTTTTTCTCCGTTCCGGGTTCCGCGCCCATGACCTTGATCACGCTTGGCTTTCCGCGGGTCAAGACTCCGGTCTTGCCGACTAGGACGACGTTAATGCGGCTCATCCCGGCGAGCGCGCCCAAGCGGCGGAAGTTGACGCCTTTTTTGAGGGCTTGCCGCCATCCGCAGAGGGCGGCAAGAGGCTCGCCCAGGGCGAGCGCGCAGGGGCAGGCCGCCGATAGGACGGAGAAAAGAACGGCGCTGGCCCACAGGGGGCGCGGTTTGGGGCCGTCGATGGCCCAAATCACGGCCATGGTCAGCGAAGCGATGAGCACGAGGGGAAGGCTTAGAGCTGCGGCGTTATCCGCGAAACCGAAGAAGCGCGAACCCGAAGTCCTTTTAGCGGATGATTGGCTCACGATTCGGCGCAACTCGGATTCGTCGCCCGGTTTTTGGGCGCGCAGCCACAGGGAGTCGGATTTGTTCACGGCCCCGGCCGTGACGGCGGCTCCCTCGGATTTTTCGGCCGGGCGGGGAGCGGCGTGGATAAGCGTCTCGTCGACAAGAGAAGAGCCCGAGGCGACGACGCCGTCCGCGGGAATTTGCTCCCCCGGCCGGACATGCGCGATGGCTCCTGCGGCGATTTCCTGGACGGGCACCGTTTTTTCTCCGGATGAGTTAAGTATTCTTCCGGTCTTGGGCGCGAGCCGGAGCAGCCGGTCCAAAGCGCGCCCGCCGCGCGCGTCCATGCCGTCGGCGATCCGGCGCCCAAGAGAAGAGATAACTACGAGCGAGCAGAGGATGTCCGCGCCGGAGGTTCGCGTCGCGGCGGGCAGGATGCGCGGGAGCAAGACGATGGCCGCGATGGAGACAAAAGCCGTCCAAGACGAAAACGAGATGAGCGCGTCGGCGCCAAGTCCTTTCCAAATAAAATTCCTAGCCGCGCTTTTGTGAAAACTCCAGCCGCCGGCTAAGACCAGCAGGAAGGACAAGGCCAAGCCGGTGTAGGGAGAAAACCCCATAGCATTCTGAGCCAGGATGGGCGCGGCCAGGAGGATTCCCGCCGCGATCTGGAATAGAGGGACCCTGTTCGCGCCGTTTACTGCAGAAGGGATGTCTTCCATGCGCTGTAGAGAGAGGCCAGATTGCTCCAGATTCCGGGAAATCCTGCCGCGACCGCTTGATCGAGAGTTTGGCCCTTTTGCAGGGCGGCCAGGAACTGCGAGAAGCCCATGCGGCCGCCGTGCTCAATCATGAATTGGACCAGGCTTTCGGCCTCGCAGTACCAAACGCTGACCGTATGGGCCTCTTCGGTCGCCGGGGCCAGGTTAATCATCTGATCCATCGGGATGGGGCTTTGGATCATGGTGGGCCGCACGCTTGGAAAGATGTCCACCATGCCCTGTCCGCCGGAGGCCGCTTTTTCCTCCTCATAGACGGCTAAGCCCTCGTTGACCCAGCGGTGCTCGGGATTTATGTCGCCGCCGGGATAGCGCATGTACTCATAGAAAATGACGTGGGTCATTTCATGGGCCAGAATGGGGTAGAGCTGCTGGCCCATGTAGGTGTAGATGGAGTTGCCGTAAGCCATGCCGCCGGACCAGCCCGGCTGGCCCGTCTTCTTGAGATACTCGGCCTGATCGGCATAGACGTAAATCTGATAGAGCCCGTTTTGAGGCATGAAGGAGTAAAGATTGGTGTCCATCATGATGTTGTTGTAATCGGTCTCGGCCGCGGCCGAGATTTGGTTGGCGGCTTGGTCGCCGTAAGCGTGCACGGAGAAATGCAGGCTGTCGACTTGGCTGGCGCCAGTATCGAGCGGCCCGAAAGAGCCTTGGGTGACGGCGGGCGCGCTTGCGGAGCCGGAGTCGTCCGGGCCGCTTTGCGGGTAGGGAACGCAGGCCCCGGCCGCGAGCGCGGCTGCGGCGAGGAGCGCCGAGCGCATTTTCATGGAGCGTCCATTTTACAAAATTGTAGGATGAGGCCGTGCCCGGAGAACGGCAGGTCCTGAGGCTCAAGGTCGAGCGCTTGGCGCCCGAGGGGGAGGCCATCGCCCGGGCGCAAGACTCCTCGCGCGTGGTCTTCGTCCCCTACGGCGCCCCTGGCGATGAGCTTGAGGCGGAAATCGTCTCGACCAAGGGAACCTACGCCCGCGCCAAAATCCTGCGCGTCGTGGCGCCCGGCCCGAACCGGGTCGATCCGGACTGCCCCATTCATTTCCGCGCGGGTTCCGCGGGCCTTTTTTGCGGCGGCTGCGATTGGCAGCATTTGAGATATCCAGCACAGCTCGAATATAAGCGGGGCATTGTCGAGGACTGTCTGCGCCGCATCGGCAAGATTTCTAGCGCCAAAGTGCTCCCGACGCTGGCCTCTCCTTATATATGGGGCTACCGCAACAAGGTCCAGATTCCCTTCGGCCTTAATGGAAAAGGCGAAATTATCGCGGGATTCTACGCCCCGCAGAGCCACCAGATTGCGGATTTTTCCGCCTGCCCGGTCCAGCCGGATTTGGCGGTGCGTCTGGCGTTAAAGGCCAAGGCGTTGGCTCGCCGCCTCAATTGGCAGGTCTACGATGAAAAAAGCGGCCAGGGATGGCTCAGGCACTTCTTCGCGCGCACCAACGCCCAGGGGCAGGCGCTGATCGCCTTGGTCGTACGGTCGGCCGAATTCCCGGATGAAGATCGCTTCGTCGAGGAGATGCGCGCCGGGACGCCGGAACTGGCCTCGATTTACCTCAACGTCCAGCCCGAGAAAACCTCGGTGGTCTTGGGGCCGCGCTGGACGCGGCTTTGGGGCGTTCCACGCATCGAGGAGCGGGTCGGGAAGTTTTCGTTCTCGGCCTCGCCGGGTGCCTTCCTGCAGGTGAACACCCCCGCCGCGGAAATCCTCTACGCCGCCGCCCGCGAAGCTCTGACCGAGGGCGCCCCAAGGTTCGATCGAGTTTTAGACCTTTACTGCGGCGTGGGTACCCTGACCACGTGGCTGGCCGACGCGGCGGATAAAATCGTTGGCGTCGAGGAGAATCCGGAGGCGGTCCAAGACGCCTGGACCAATGCGCGCCAAAATGGCATTAAAAACGCTCGGTTCGTGGCCGGGCGGGTGGAGTCCGTCTTGCACCAGCTTTCCGCAGAACTCTCCGGAGCCTGTGCCGCGGTGGTCGATCCGCCGCGCCAAGGGCTTTTGCCCGGCGCGCTGCGCGCCCTTTCGCACCAGGCTTTTGAGCGCGTGGTCTATGTCTCCTGCAACCCGGCCACCTTCGCCCGGGACGCAGGGCTGCTCTCTCGCGCGGGCTATAAGCTCGAGCGGGTCCAGCCGGTGGATTTATTTCCCCAAACCTCCCACGTTGAGCTTGTCGGCCTTCTGCGGCGCTCCCGCCGCGGTATTTAAGCCCCTTTTTATCCCCGGTCGGGCCCTTGACAGGGGTGGCTTCTTCCTTTATCCTGATACCGAGGTCGAAATCATGGGGAGAATGCGGATGTGGGCCGCCTTAGCGGCGATGATTTTAGTTGCGGGAGCGGGGGTGGCGCGCTCTCAGGATGAGCTTAGTTCTCATGATACGAGCAGTTCCACCAACAAATTGGCGCCAAAGGTCGTCCTCCAAACTAGTCCGACGATGGCGCATGCCCAGGGAGCGACCCAGAACCAGGACCATGCGTATGACGGTAACGTAGCTCCTTCGCAGCTTCCCGCGAACGCAGGCTCTGTCAGCGCGGTCAATGGCGCGGTTAAAGAAACGAAAGCCCAAGGCCAGCAACTTCTAGCCAACGACTCCAATGACGATATGGCCGCGCCGAATTCGGTCCATACGGAAGTGGGCGTTCCAGCTCCTAAACCAAAAAGTTCAGACAAGCGGGCGAGTCGCAACGGCATCGTTACCGGCGCGTATGCCGGCTATGTGGCCATGTCGGTTTTTGGCCTCGGATTCCTGGGCCTTTTGTTCGCGGTGGGAGGGGGCTATTTATTTGGAAACCACATCTGGAAGATGGAGCATCCATCCAGCTAACCGACGGGCTTTGCGTTGCGCTTCTCCACGGCGTCATCTTTGAGTATCCCCAGTCCCAGGCAGACCGCTCCGACGCTCACGCAGGAATCCGCGACGTTGAACACGTTGAAGACGTCGAACGAGAGGATGCGCAAATCCAGGAAGTCCACCACGTGCCCGTATAAAACCCGGTCGCAAATGTTTCCCAAGGCTCCGGCAATGATCAGCAGAAGCCCTATTTGAATCCAGAGATTTTTCTTCGCCCAGAGATTCTGCAGGTAGACAAGAACAAGCAGCAGGGCCGTGGACAGGGCCAGGAAAAGCTCGTTTCGGTGGCGGCCCAATCCGAAAGCCATGCCGGTGTTCTCCACATAAACGAAGCGAAAAAAAGAAAAGACCTGGATAACGGCCCTGGGCTTGAGGCATTTGACGGCCCAGAGCTTGCTCAGGCGATCAATTCCGAAAAGCGCCGCGACAACGGCGGCGCGCGAGGGAAGGCTTAGGCTCGGAGGCTGAGGTGCTTGACGCATCGGCCGCACAAATCGGGGCGCCGGGAATCGGCGCCCACGTCATCGGGATAGCGCCAGCAGCGGGCGCACTTGGGACCGGTAATCGGCAAGACCGCGACCTTTAGCTCGCCGGGCCCGGCTTCTTTCCGGACGCGGGAGACCAGAAGCGTTTCGCACCAGCCGTTCTCATCCAGAAGCGCCGCGCCGTCGCCGGAAAGCGTCACGGCCGCTTGGAGCGAGCTGCCGATTTTCCTGGCGGCGCGCGCTTCTTCCAGGGCCTTTTGCGCGACTCCCCTGATGCGGCGGATGTGGCTCCACTTCGCGGCTAAGTCACTGCCGCCGTCGTTCGGCCGCGTCCCATGTTTGGGCAAATCCGCGAGGAAAATGCTTGCGCCTCTGCCCCACCGATGCGGGCCTGCCTGCCATGCTTCCTCCGCGGTGAACGAGAGGATGGGCGCGGCCAAAAGTAACAATTGCTCCAAGATTTCGGCCATCACGGTCTGCGCCGCGCGGCGGGACGGATCGTTCGCGGGGAAGGTGTAGAGCCGGTCCTTGACGATGTCAAGGTAGAAGGCCGAGAGGTCGAACGCGCAGAAATCGATGAGGCACCTGGCCGCGGCCCGGAAGCGGAACGCCCCGTAGTCTTCAAGGACGTCTTTTTGAAGCGCGGTCATAAGCTCCAGGACATAGCGCTCGAGTTCCGGCAGTTTTTCGGGCGGGATGGAATTCTTGCTTGGGTCAAAATCGAAGGTGTTGCCTAAAAGATAGCGCACGGTATTGCGGAATTTCCGGTAGGCCTCGGCCGGGACCTCCAGAAGCTTGTCCGAGATGCGCACGTCATCGTTGTAATCCGCCAAAGCGACCCAGAGCCGCAGCACGTCCGCGCCCATCTTGCCGATCACGTCTTGGGGAGAGACGACGTTGCCCGCGGACTTGTGCATGGCGCGGCCGCGCTCATCAAGCACGAAGCCGTGGGTCAAGACTGTTTTATAGGGCGCGCGACCGGTCAAAGCGGTGGAAAGCACCAGCGAGCTTTGGAACCAGCCGCGGTGCTGATCAGAACCCTCCAAGTAGAGGTCCGCCACCGGCGCGTCCTGCGGATTTTTTGCGCCTGATCCCAGCACGGCCAGCCATGAGGCTCCCGAATCCATCCAAACGTCCAGGATGTCGGTCTCGCGGCGAAAGCTCTCATGGCCGCAGACGGGACAGCGCAGATTTGGCGGCAGAAAGATCCAGGTTTTGGCGGAGACTTCCGCGCCGGGGCTCTCGAACCAGAAATCGTCGCCGTCTTGGGCGACTTTTTCTTGAACGGCTTTTAAAACTGAGTCGCCAGCGTCGCCGAGAATAGGTTTGGAGCATTTGGGCGCGGCGCAATAAAGAATTGGAATCGGCGTGCCCCAGACGCGCTGGCGCGAGAGGCACCAGTCCGGCCGGTTTTCCACCATGCTGGAGATGCGCGATTTGCCGATCTCGGGAATCCATTGGGTCT
>Ga0307374_10014759_pt1 | contig 10594 bp, 8 predicted proteins | sample OX3MG_FD_202532 | JGI IMG/M metagenome (GOLD analysis project Ga0307374, IMG submission 202532) | Soil microbial communities from Risofladan, Vaasa, Finland - OX-3 | ecosystem: Environmental > Terrestrial > Soil > Coastal area > Acid sulfate soil | place: Finland: Risofladan, Vaasa | collected...
CGTGCACTCTGGCTGCCACCACGGGCGCCCGGTCGACCTGGGCAACCGGACCGACCAGCACCCGCGCCGCGGTGGGCAGGGCACCGGCAAAGTAGGCCATCCCCAGCAGTGCGGTGGTGCCGTAAAGACGGATGCCGATCGCGTTGAGACCGGGAAGGTTGTACACGAAGATGTACCCGGCGCCGAGCACGATGCCGGGCAGCGCGACCGTCCCAAGCAGGACCAGGTCCACTGCTTTGGCAGTCACCCCTCCCCCCGCTCTGGTCAGGTACATCGCCACCGGCACTGCGATCAAGGCCACCAGGGTGGCCACCACCGCAGCTATCTCAGCGGAATAGGTGAGCGGCGTGAGCAGGGCTCCATCGTGGAGCAGCGCTTGGTAGTAGCTCAGGGTGAGCCCAGTGATGGCGAAACCCCGGCTGGCGGGTTGCAGCAGAGAGCCAGCGATCGCTCCCAGCGCGGGGACTCCCAGGGAGAAGAGGAAATAGCCGGTGATCAGCGCCAAGCCGAGAGCCTGCCCCAAGGGCCCAAGGGCCACCCTGGTGGGCGGCCGCGTGCGGCCGCTCAACGAGCCATACAGCCGACCCCGCAGGGCCCGCGACTGGAGGAAGAGCGCGACCCCCACCGCCCCGATGAGCAGCCAGCCCACCGCCGCCGCCACCGGGAACTGACTGGGGAAGCTGTCAACCGCGCCAAACAGCGTGTAGGTGGCGAGCTGAAACTTGCTCGACGCGGCCAGGGTGTAGGCCACCCCAAAGTCGCTGATCGTCTCGGCGAATACCACCGCCAGCGCCGACCAGATCGCGGGAGCGATCATGGGCAGCAGCACCCGCCACGCCCCCCAGCGCCCGGCCCCGTGGATGCGAGCGGCGTCCTCGAATTCACCCCCGAGTGCCAGCATGGCCAGAGAGGTTGCCAGGTAGGCGAAGGGAACCCCCTTGAGAATGTAGACGAACACCACCCCGACCGGGCCAAAGAACAAAGAAGTCAGCCAGGGGAGCCGGAATCCCATCTCCCAGAAGGAGCCATGGTTGGCCAGTAACTGCTCCCAGCCCAGAGCGACCAGGTAGGAGGGCGCCAGCAGCACCGCCCAGATGAGCAGCGGCCAAAAGCGTCGCCCCCACAAGCTCGAGCGCGACGTGAACCAGGCTAGGGCTAGCCCGATGGCCAAAGACCCCACGGCGGCAATGGAGCTGACCGCCACGGAGTTCACCAGGCCTTGGAGGGCACCGCCCTGGATGGCCCCGGTGAAGCCCGCCCCCGTGAGCCAGGCGGTGCCCTGACTGAACAGTCTGGGGCTGAAGGCCACCACCAGAAACAGGCCCACAGGAAGCCCCAAGGTAGCAAGCAGCACAGCGCCCAGGAGAAGGCCGGGGGCTCTTGAAGGAAGCCCCCGGCCCACCTGCCGTAGCCGGTCCAGACCAGCGCCTGCGGACACCGACTCAGGCGACGATGTTGTTGGAGAACCACTCATCGATGGTTGCTTCCCGCGGCCCCCAGGTGTACGCGTTCAGGACCTGGTACGGGATGGAGCTGAAGGGCGGCACCGTGGCGAGCTGCGGGTAACCGTTCACGACCGGCCAAAAGAGTGAGTCGCCGTGGGGGTCGCCGATCATGCGCTGATGCTGGCCTGCGGCCGAGAAGACGAAATTGACGAACTGCTTGGCCTCGACCTGCTCCTGGGCCGAGGCCTTGCCGTCGATTCCAATGACCGAGGGCAGCAATGTCACCGGGTTCAGATAGGCGAGTTTGAGACCCTTGTCCTGGTAGGCCGCGCCGATGCCAGCCGAGTTCTGCACCAGGGCGACCTTGATCTGGCCCTGAATCAGCGCGGCCAGAGTGGGCTTGTTGGTCGGGTAGATCTTCAGTCCGTTCGCCTTCAATTGCGAGAAGTAAGCCTCCCCCTGGGCGACCCCACCGAGGTTCTGCATCATCCCGGCCACGAATGGGTAGGTGGGCCCGGACACCGCCGGATTGTTCATTCCCACGGCGTTCTTCCACTGCGGCTGCAGCAGCTGTTGCCAGCTGGTCGGGGGCGACGACACCACCGCGCTGTTGTAGACCAGCGCCGGCATGGCGGTGAAGCCGGTCGGGATGTAGCTGTGATCCGGCGGCAGGACCCGCCGGGCCGCCGCCGTCCAATCTGCCTTGGGCTCGAAACCACGCAAGAGGTAATGCTGCTTGTCCAGCGCGGCGAAAGCCTCGTCGCCGTCCACCCACAGGAGCCCCCACTGCGGGTTGTTGACCTCAGCCTGGATCTTGGCCAGCAAGGGACCGGTGGAATCGTCCACCAGCTGCGTGGGAATGCCGGTCTTGGCTTGGAATGCGGCTACTGTGTTGGCGTCGTAGCCCTCCGCCGCGTAGACGATCAGGGGCACCTTCTTGGCCGCGGTGTGGGTGGCCGCAGTGGCGCCACAGCCCGTCAGGGCCAACGCAAGTCCGCTCATGGCCAGCAACAGCGGCCGCCAGCGCAAGCCCGCGCCGTCAGGCACCTTAGCCGACAAAGTCACTCTCATCCTTCACTCCCTCAACCTAAACGGCCCCGGGGGCACCACTCCGAGGCGGACTCCGCCATGGTCGCGGCATCCTCGCTAAGCAGGATTTAAGGAAAAACTATGGGCCGATTAAGACCGCCTGGGCGGGGGCGCACGGGCCAAGGGAGCGCTCGCGCTCCGGCGTCATCTTGGAGCGGAGGGCTAAGTGGGCAACTGGGCGGCATAGCGAGCGGCCCGCCGACCAGCCCACCTGCCCAGGCCGATCAGGGCCAGGATCATAGCCAAGATGATTAGCCCGGCCGCCCCTGCCACCTCATGTTCCAGCTGGGTGGGCAAGGTGGCATTGAGGTAGACAACGTAGGTCAAATAGCCGATGGGATGCTGGAAGAGAGATAGCGTCGGGTTCTGGTCGGTGAACCCTACCGTGTAGAGCAGGGGAGCTGTCTCACCGACGGCGATCGCCAGCGCCACCACCACTCCCGATGCGATCCCCGGAAGGGCAGGCGGCAAAAGGGCACGCCGGAGGATGGTGACACGGGGCAGCCCCAGTGCGATGGCGGCGTCGCGCAGGGTGGCGGGAACCTGCAGGAGAGCCACCTCGGTGGTCTTGACTACATACGGCAGGACGATGGCAGACAGCGCCAGGATCGCCGCCAGCAGCGAGAAGCCCCAGTGGAACTCTTGGTCCAGGACTATGTAGCCGACGAAGCCGATCACGATCGAGGGGATCCCGGCCAAGGTCTCGTACCCGAGGCGAAGAATGCCGCCGCGGCCGGGACTGGCGAACTCAGCCAGGTAGATGCCGGCGGCGATCCCCACCGGCCCGGCCACCACCAGGATGCCCACCATCAGAAGAAGGCTTCCCAGAATCGCGTTCTGGAGACCGTTGGTGGCCGTGGTGGCAGTGACCAGGTGCGGGTTCAGAGCTGGGGCGGACTGCTGCAGGAGGCTGGCGATGATGGCCAGGGAGGGCACGATCACGAGGGCCAGCGCCAGCAGGCAAAGGCCCCAGAAGACCGCATCGCGTCCCCGGCGGAGGGTGGATCTCACGCTCAAATGCCTCGGCCCACGGGGAGCACCGCCCCGCCACTGACGCGCCTGATCACCAGGCGGCCGATCAGGTTGGTGGCGACAGTTATCACCAACAGCACCACGCCGATGGCGGCCAGAGCGTGAATCGCCATTCCGGTGGCATCCGTGAGCGCGGAGTCCAGCATGGCCACGATGGTGGCGGCCATGGTCGAGAACGGCGAGTAGATATTCACCGGAAAGCCATTTAGCAGATTGCCGCTGATCATCAAAACTGCCATGGTCTCCCCCAAGGCACGCGCCCAGCCCAGGATGGCCGCCGCCAGAATGCCCCTCCGGACGTAGGGGATGGTCACCACCTTGGCAGTTTCGTACTGGGTCATCCCCAGCGCCAGCGCCCCTTCCTTGGCCAGGATCGGTACCGTGCGGATGAGCTCACGAGTGGTGGCGGCGATGATCGGAACGATCATGACCGCCAGGATCAGAGAGGCGGTCAGCAGCCCCTCGCCACCGCCTACCCCACCTCGGAAGAAGGGAAGCACTGAGCCGAGGCCGGTCAAGCTGGGGAAGACGTGCTTGGCCAGCAAGGGCCCGAACACCAGGATGCCCCAGAAACCGTAGACCACACTGGGAATCCCGGCCAGCAACTCCAAGAAGATCGAGAGGCTGCTCTGAAGCCTCGTCGGCACTCGCTCAGTCAGGGCCAGCACCGCCCCGACCGCCACCGGCACGGCGATCAGCAGCGCGATCAAGGATGACACCAGAGTGCCAAAGATGAAGGGCAGGGCGCCGTAGCTGGCCCCGTGCGGCGCGGCCACGCCGTTGTGGATGGTCTCCTTGGTGACGTAGAGATTGCCGAAGGTGAAGATCTGGCCGGTGAAGAAGTTGCTGCCGCTGTAGACGAACGCCGGAATCGCCTCCCGAACCATCTCCGCCGCCAGGAACAGCAGCATCAGAGTGGGCACCAGCGCCGCCGCCAGGAACGCGGCGCGCACCGCCCTGTCCCGACGGGTCAGGTCGGCGTCGGCAAGCCGGCGGCGCGGAGGCACCACGGTGGGACCGGCGTCGCCGCCGGTCCCACGCGCGTTGCCAAGGAATCTCATCAAGCGGACCACTGCTGCCTGGGCTCTACCCCGTGATCTTGTTGATCGCGGCTTCCACCTTGGGGATCACGCTGGTCGGCAGAGCCACGAAGTTCACCGCCGAGAGGTTGCCGCCAGTGGCACCACCGGTGGGGCTGATCGCCCAGTACAGGAAGGTGCGAATCGCCTGCGCGGTGGTGGGGTTGGGCTGGGTCTGCTGGATCATCAGGTACTCGAAGTTGATGATCGGGTAGGAGTTGGCCCCCGAACTGTAGATCAGCGACTGGCGCAGGTTGGCCGGCGTGCTGCCGGACGAGGCGTTGACCGCTGAGGTGATCGTGGCCAGGTCGGGGACCAGGTACTTGCCCGCCTGGTTCTGCAGCAGGGCCTCCTGGAGACCTTGCTGAAGGGCGGTGTTCTCCACGCTGACACCGATGTAGGCGATGCATCCAGGATTCGCCTTGCAGACCTGGATCATGCCGGGGTTGCCGTTGGCGGTGAGTTCATTGGAGACGGAGGGCCAGGTCACGGTGGTCCCGAAGGCGGGCCCGTTGGCCCAGGCCGTGTTGGTCTTGGTCAGCAAGCTGGTGAAGATGAAGGTGTCCCCAGAGGAGTCCACCCTTCGCACCGGCACCACCTTCACGGCCGGGAGCGTGACCCCGGGGTTGATGCGGGCCAGCTGAGGGTCGTTCCACTCCGTGATCTTGCCCTCATACATTTGGGCCAGGATGTTGCCGGTTATCTTGAGATTGGCGGGCATCCCGGGCACGTTGTAGTCGACCGCTTGGGCTGAGATCGCGATCGGGATGTTGAGCAGGCTGGGATTGGCGGTCGCCTGCGCAGGGGAGAGGTAGGCGTCCGAGCCCCCCATCTGGACCAGCTTGCCGACGGCCTCGCTGATCCCCAACCCCGAGCCGCCTGGGCCCGGAGCCAGGGTGATGTTGGAGTAGGCCGCGTGCACCTGAGGCGCCAGCACCTGCAGGTAGGGATATATCAGGGTCGATCCCGCCTCGTTGAGGGTGACGGGGGTGCTGGGGTTACCAGTGGCCGCCGCGGCCGGACTGCTGGCGCTGCTGCTCTTGGCCGAGCTCTTGGCGGGGTGGGTGGGGGTGGTCGTGCCGCAGGCGCTCAGCGCCAACGCGCAGACGCCGAGCGCCAGTGGAATCACGCCGAATCGTGGGTTGCCGATGAATTTAGGGTGCATTGAATCCTTCCATAGAAATTTGCTGAACCTCCATCGAACTGGTATGGGGCGTCCCCCTCGCAGTTAGACCGTTCGTCCCTCAACGTAGGCGCGGCTCCGCTCATCCCCGGGGTGATCGAAGAAGTCGCGAACCGGCGCCTGCTCGATCGCCTCCCCCGCCATCATGAACAGGACCTCGTCGGCGCAGCGCGCCGCCTGCTGCAGGTTGTGGGTGACAAACACCACCGTCTTGCTGCCGCGGAAGCTGGCCACCAGCTCCTCAATCCGGCCGGTACTGCGGGGGTCTAGCGAGGATGTCGGCTCGTCCAAGAGCAGAACTTCCGGCTCCACCGCCAGCGCCCGGGCCATGCAGAGGAGCTGCTGCTGGCCCCCCGAGAGCATGAACGGAGTCCCGCCGAGGCGGTCCCGCACGGCCTCCCACAGGCCCACATCCCTGAGCAGCCCCTCGGTTCGCGCCTTCACCTCGCCCCGCGCCCAGAGCCCGTGGATGCGTGCCCCCAGGGAGACGTTCTCCGCGATGCTCTGGGGAAACGGGTTGGGCCGCTGAAACAGCATCCCCATTCTCCGGCGCAGGTCGCGGACGTCGGTGCCGCGAGCGTAGATGTTGCTCCCCTCCAGCCGGATGCTCCCCTCGAGGTGAAATCCGGGCCGCTGGTCGTGGAGCCGGTTGAGCGCCCGCAAGAGAGTGGTCTTGCCACAGCCGGTGGGCCCGATCAGGGCGGTGACCTTGCCTCGGGAGATACGCGCCGAGATCCCCTTCAGGACCTCTGTGGCCCCGAAACTGACCCGCAGGTCGTCAAGAGCGACGGCTGCCTCTCCGACCGCCGCGAAAGCGCCCTCAGGCGGCACCGCTCTGCCCTCCATAAGCATGGCGCCAGCATATGGGCGCCTTACTAAGAGGCGGTTATGCAAAAGCTATGGGGCGGTTAAGGCCTCCCCGTCGGGGCGGCCAAGCCGCCGCCAGGCTGGGCTCAGTCCGACAGCTGGCGGAATGCCAGACAGGCGTTGTGGCCGCCGAACCCGAAGGAGTTGTTGAGCACCAGCCGCGGGTGCACCAGCCGCGATCCCTCGGTGACGTAGTCGAGATCGCACTCGGGATCCGGCGTCTCGTAGTTGATGGTCGGAGGCACCCGGCCGTCCACGATCGCCATCACCGAGAAGACCGATTCGATGGCTCCCGCCGCTCCCAGGCTGTGCCCCGTCATCGACTTGGTGGAGGAGACCGGGATCCGCAGCGCCCGCTCTCCCAGCACACCCTTGATGGCGGCGGTCTCAGCAGCATCGTTGAGGGGAGTTGAGGTGCCGTGGGCGTTGATGTAGTCAACATCCGCCGCGGTGGCCCCGGCCTTCTCCAGCGCCCTTTGCATCGCGCGGCGGGCGCCCCGCCCCGTCGGCTCCGGCGCGGTCAGGTGATAGGCGTCGGCGCTGGCGCCGTAGCCGGCCACCTCGGCCAGGATGGGAGCCCCCCGCCGAAGGGCTCGTTGATACTCCTCCAGCACCAGAATCCCGCATGCCTCAGCCACCACGAAGCCGTCTCGGCCGGCATCGAAGGGCCGGCTGGCGTGCTCTGGATCATGGTTGCGCTGGGAGAGCGCTCGCATCGAGCTGAAGGCGCCCACCGCCAGGGGGGTGATGGTCGCCTCGCTGCCCCCAGCGATGCAGGCGACGGCGTCACCTCGGCGGATGATTTCCGCAGCCTCGCCGATGGCGTGGGCACCGCTGGCACAGGCCGAGACCAGGCCGAAGTTTGGCCCGCTGGCGCCGAAGCGCATGGCGATCTCCCCCGCGGCGATATCCACCATGATCATCGGAACCGTGAAGGGGCTGAGACGCCGGGGCCCCTTCTCGGCCAGGGTCAGGGTGGCCTCCTCCATGACCTTGAGACCACCGATACCGGAGCCAACGATCACCCCCACCTCGTCACGGTTGGAGTCGTCGACCACCAGGCCTGACTGCCCCATGGCCTCGCTGGTGGCCGCCAGCGCGAACTGGGTGAAGCGAGCGGTTCGACTCACCTGTTTGCGGTCGATGAAGTCGGTGGGTTCAAAGTCGAGGACCTCACCGGCCATCTGCGAGCCGAAGGGGGAGGGATCGAAGGATGTGATCCGGGCAATCCCGTTACGGCCGGCGCACAGCGCCTCCCAGCTGGCCCGCACCCCAACTCCAACCGGGGTCACGGCGCCCATCCCGGTGATGACCACTCGGCGCGACCGCCCCTCGTCTGAACCGCTCAACCCCGCTCCTCCTCCCCGGTGCCTGCCTCGTTCAAGGCCGAGCCCAGATGCTTTGCCGAACGCGAACCGGCACCCGCGGGATCATCGATCCCGATCGCCGTCGACCCCCAGCGGAGCAGCATCCCGCCCCAGGTGAGTCCAGCGCCGAAGGCTACCAGACAGATCAGATCCCCGGTTTGGCAGCGGCCCTGGTCAGCCGCCTCGGCCAGAGCCAGGGGGACCGAGGCCGAGGAGGTGTTGCCCAGCCGCTCCAGATTCCCGGCGAAGCGATCCAGCGGCAGCTCCAGGCGCCCGGCGGCGGTCGCCAGAATCCGGGAATTCGCCTGATGCGGGACGACCATGGTGATCTGGTCCGGACTGGTGCCCACGGCCTCCGCCAAGCGGACCACGACCTGCTCCAGGATCTTGGTGCTGAACCGGAACACTTCACGTCCGTTCATGGTCACCACTCGCCCCAGCGCCCGCGGCGAGGCGGTGTACTCGGGCATTCCCGGGGGTTGGGGACTGGCCCGGAACGGCAAGGTCCCCAAGGCCAAAGCGCCTCGGCCGTCGGCGCCCAGGTCGATGGCGACCAGCTCACTGCCGCTCACCTCCGGTCCGCCGACCAGGAAAGCTCCGGCGCCATCCCCGAAGAGGACGGCCGTGGACCGATCCGACCAGTCGACCAGGCGGCTGAAGATCTCGGCCGCAACCACCAGCACTCGCCGGCTCAGCCCGGTATGGATCAGTGCCTGGGCCAGAGCCAACCCGTAGATCGCTCCGGAGCAAGCGGCCTGGACATCGAACGCCGGACCATGGGGGCAGCCCAGGTCCGCCTGGAGGCGACACGCGAGGGAGGGGAAGGTCTCATCCGGGGAGCTGCTGGAGCAGATCACAGTGTCGACCTCGGAAGCCTCCACACCGGCGGCGGTGAGCGCGGCTCGAGCGGCCCGGGCCGCCAGCTGCAAGAGGGTCTCCTCAGGGCTGGCGACCCGCCGCTCCCGGATCCCGGTCCGGCTGGAGATCCATTCATCGGAGGTATCCAAAAAGTGCTCGACCGCGGCATTGGACACCACGACTTGGGGCAGGGCGCTGCCGACCGCCATCACCCGGCAGCCCGGGATGGCCGCACCCGTCCCGGCATCGCCGGGCTGCGCCCTCCACACTGATCCCATCGGGTCTCCAAGGCTCAAAGTGCCTCCTAGGTTACGGGCTCGGCCCGGATTTGGCCCAGGGCGTAACCTTTCCGGCGATGCGGGACTCTGCTTGCGTCGGTAGGGCGCCCAGGCGCGACCACTTGAGGGCACCGGAGATGCGCCAGAGCGGAATGCTCGAGAAGGGAGGACGTGGATGTCGATAAGTGCCACCTACGCCCGTTCGCAGGCCGCCCCGGATGCCGGGGCTTTCACCTGTGCTGCGTGTAAGGTCACCTACCCGCTGGCCCAGGTGGCCGGCAATCTCTATGTCTGTCCCGGTTGCTCGCATCACGCCCGCATCGGCGCCCACGAGCGAGTGCGCCAGCTGGCCGACCGGGGCACGTTCCAGGAGTGGGACGCCGCCCTTGCCGGCACCGACCGGCTGGAGTTCTTCGACACCAGGGCCTATGTCGACCGTCTTGACGAGGCCCGCGTCCGGCAGCAGCTTCCGGACGCGATTCTGACCGGCCAGGCCGCCCTCCACGGCCATCAGGTCGGTCTTGCCGCCTTTGACTTCGGATTCATGGGTGGCAGCCTGTCGACCGCGGTGGGCGAGCGCTTGGCCCGCGCCATCGAGCACAGCGCCGATGCCGGACTGCCCTTCGTCTGCGTGACGTCCTCGGGCGGCGCCAGGATGCAGGAGGGAGTCTTCTCCCTAATGCAGATGGCCAAGAGCGTGGCTGCCCTGCACCGGCTGGCGGAGGCGCACCTGCCCTTCATATCCATCCTGGTGGATCCCACCATGGGAGGCAGCATCGCCAGTTTTGCCGCCCTGGGCGATGTGATCCTGGCCGAGCCCAAGGCGATGATCGGATTCACCGGGGCCCGGGTGATCACCCAGGCGACCTATGAACAGCTTCCGGCGGGCTTCCAGACCAGCGAGTTCCACCACGCTCGGGGGCTGATCGACCGGGTGGTCGACCGACGCGAGCTAAAGGCGGTCCTGGCTCAGCTTTTGGCGGTCCTGGCAGGGCCGTCAGGGGAGCACAGCCAGGCTCTGGCATGACCCTCGGTGAGTCCGAGGAGCTCGCGCCGCCCGATGACGCCGCCGCCGCCTGGGCTCACGTCGAGGTTTCCCGGCATCCCGACCGGCCCTATTCGCTGGACCTGATCGCGCGCTGCCTGGACGACTTCATCGAGCTGCACGGCGACCGCCAGGGCGGCGACGATGCGGCCGTGGTCATCGGGTTGGCCCGGCTGGGCGGCAGGCGCCTGGCGGTGGTCGCGAACCAGAAGGGGCGGACTCTTGAGGAGCGCGGCCGGCGCAACTTCGGCATGGCTCATCCAGAAGGCTATCGCAAAGCGCAGCGGCTCTTCGCCCTGGCGGGTCGGCTGCAGCTGCCGGTGGTCAGCTTCATCGACACCCCGGGCGCAT
>Ga0307374_10014761_pt1 | contig 10593 bp, 10 predicted proteins | sample OX3MG_FD_202532 | JGI IMG/M metagenome (GOLD analysis project Ga0307374, IMG submission 202532) | Soil microbial communities from Risofladan, Vaasa, Finland - OX-3 | ecosystem: Environmental > Terrestrial > Soil > Coastal area > Acid sulfate soil | place: Finland: Risofladan, Vaasa | collected...
ACTGGGGCGCTGGAGGCTACGGGCTGTTGGAGGGCGGCTTCGGGGCCGGAATCCTGCTCGGGGGCTTGGCCATGGGAGTTGGTCTCAAGCTGCCGCGTCTGGGGCTGTCCGTGATGGTACTGGTGGGGGCCCAGGCGGTCCTCCTGGGACTACTGGGCCTGGCCGGGTCTCTCCCCCTGGGGGTGGGACTGTGCGCCTTGATGGGAGTTCTTTTGAGCGCCATCAATGTCTCTGTCATCTCCCTAGTCCAGGTCGTCTCTCCCCCCGACCTCCTCGGGCGGGTGTCCAGTGTCCTGATGTTCGCCAGCATGAGCCTGACCCCGGTCTCGTATGCCCTGGCGGGCGGCGTGGTGGCTGTGATCGGCGTGCCCGGCCTCTTTCTGAGCGGAGCGGCGCTGGAGATCGCGGTGGCGCTGGCTGGCTCGAGCTCGTCGGCGATTCGCGCGGGCGCTCCACCGGGGGTGGTGACGCTGGCGTGATCGGCGGGAAGGCCGAGAACGCCAGCGCAGCAAGCGCGCCACGCGGCGGCGACAGTGAACTGGCGGACCCTTCGGAGTGGACAAAGAGGGCGTACCCCGGGGGCCCGACACCCAGTCCGTCGCCGTGCCGGCGATCTGCCTTCATTAGGCGGCCGCATAACTCTGAATCTGCGAAATGTTCCGGATGTTGTCGTCGAGCATGTCGCAAGAGGTATTCTCGTTCCGGCACAGTGGAGCAGCGGCAGCCCGGAGACTTGGTCGGTCGCGACGGGCCCCTCCCGGTCGCACCGGCACGATAGCGACGATCGAGGGGCTCTCACAGCGAGTCCTCGATCCGGAGGCTAGCTCAGGAGGGATGGCAGAGCGGTCGATTGCGGCGGTCTTGAAAACCGCTAATGCTGCAAGGCATTCCGGGGTTCGAATCCCCGTCCCTCCGCCAGTTTGATCTCGATTGGAGACTTGATGTCGAGCGGTTTGGGCGCCACACGTATGCGCTTGACGGCAACCGTGACGGCAACCCAGCGAGCCACATGGCCGCAAAGCTCAGTCGCCTTTCCCGCTGGGCGGAAGGATCCCCGTCGACCCACGGCGTTTGGGCCCGGTCCGAACAAGCGGACTGCCCTCGAAGGCATAACCGATCTTTCAGAAGCGTCTGGCAGAGGCCCCCCAAGCACTTCCGTCTTGGGTAGGAACTGGACGCCAGGTGCTCGCCAGAGGATGTCCCACCTCATGAGGTCCGGAGTCTGGAGGCGGCTGGCGGTGGGACTGTTCAGGCGTTGACCGTGGAATTCCAGAGGCCGATGCGTTCCTCGACGTATTCGGCGTCTGCCAGCCAGATCGCTCCGTGCCCCTCACACCAGAGTCGGCTCCATGGCTGACGCCCGGACCTGTGGCCCTGTCTGAGGAGGTTGTACATGGAGCGGATCCTTGGGACGAGCTGCGCCACGAACTCCTGGCGGTCTCTGTCGGCTAGCCCGTAGCCGTCAACTAGGCTGGCGAGTCTGTGGGCGGCCTCAAGATCGGTGACCGAGGAGCCCGCGCCGAGCGGCACAAAGCCGTGCGCCGCATAGGCGAGGTCCCAGAGCCGCGATCCTGGGCCGGCTCCGTCCCAATCGATGAACACGAGGCCGGACTGGCTGCGGACCAGATTCCAAGGGGCGAGGTCGTGATGGCAGATCAGATCCTCGCGGTCAGGACGAATGGCAACGTTCCACACGGATCCAGGGGGAGGCGTGAACGAGCTGACGGCATCGTGGAAGTCGCGGATCTCCCTGCCGGCGTCGGCCAGGCGCTCCCGGTCCAGGTCCGAGGGATTCGGATCTACGAATCCCTCGACGAAGGAGAGGACCTGCTTGCCCGCTTGGTCGTAGCCGAGAGCCCGCGGCGCGCCCTCATATCCGGCCCGTTCCAGATGCAAGAGGAGGGCGTCCACGCTCGACGACCACGGGCCTGCCGGGCGGTGCACCGTGTCACCCACGCGCACCACCCCACCGGCAACATTGCCGCCGTAGAGGGGCTGTTCAGTAGGCTTGGGATACACCGCCCACGAGTGTAGAGAGAGCCTCTTCATCGGCGGCAGGACTCAGTCTTCCTCGGGTCGGGTCGGGGTGGCCCCGGAAGGTCGCCAACCTCGGACTCGCTGTCAGAGTCGATCCCTTGGCCCGTGCGAGAATCCGACGATGATTCGAGCTCTCTCGGGGTGGCGGAGGCGGGCGGGGCCGCTTCGAGAACGAGACTTTCGCATCCTGTTTGGAGCCCGGTCGCTGGCCTCGATCGGCACATCTATGACCCCAATTGCGATCACCTTCGCGGTGTTGGAGGGCCTGGGCTCGGCGGCGGCACTCGGGGCGGTGCTGGCGGGCGGAACGGTGGTGGAGATCGTCCTAGTGCTATTTGGCGGCGCATCCTCGGACCGCATCCCGCGTCGAACCGTGGTGATTGCGAGCGACATCACACGGGCGCTGGCCCTCCTCTGCACAGGCGCGCTGCTGCTGACAAGGCACGGCTCCATCTGGGAGCTCGCCATCGCTTATGCCGTGGTCGGGGCCTCAACCGCGTTCTTCCATCCTGCCATGACCGGGCTGATCCCAGAGACTGTGTCGTCGCAACATCTCCAGGCGGCCAATGCCCTGCGCGGCCTCTATGTGTCGCTGAGCTCGGTAATCGGGCCGGCGCTCGCCGGCCTTGCGGTGGCGCTGGGCTCACCGGGATGGGCTGTGCTCGGTGCTGGCGTGACCTACGCTATCTCCTCTGTTCTCCTGTTGCGCATGAACGCGGGGAGGACCCCGGCTGCGGCGTCGTCGCCCTTGTTGCACCAGCTTCGAGCGGGATGGAAGGAGTTCTCTTCCCGGAGCTGGCTGTGGAGCGTGGTCGGGCAGGCCTCCGTCTGGCACATGATTGTCTGGGCGCCGTTCTTCGTTGCCGGCCCCGTGCTCGTCCTCGCTCATCTTGGCGGCGCGTCCACCTGGGCTTGGATGCAGAGTCTGGGCGGCGCGGGAGCGATCTTGGGCTCGATCCTCGGCCTGCGCCTGCGGCCGCGCCGCCCTTTGATAGTCGCGCTGGCTGGAATGCTGGGGTTCGTGCCGGTGCTAGTGGTGCTCTCAGCCCAAGCTCCAGTGGCCGCGGTCCTGATCGTCTCACCCCTCATCGGGTTGGGGCCGGCCCTGTTCACGGTCATATGGGACACCAGCATTCAGCGCGACGTGCCATCGCACGTCCTATCCCAGGTCAGTTCCTACGACTACTTCGGATCAGTCGCCATACTGCCGATTGGGTACGCCGTTGCCGGGCCCCTGGTGCTCGCGATCGGGCCACGAGCCATGCTGTGGGCGGCAGCGGTGGCTGCGCTGCTGTTGCCCCTGGCAAACCTGATGGTCCGCGGGGTCCGGCGATTTCCTACGGCATCCGCGAGGGCTTTCGTGGACCCTGAGACGAGCTGATTTGACAGCAGTGTCAGCGACCAGCCATTCCGGCTCCTTCGTATGGGCAGGCCGCCAATCGAGGCATGGAAGTGATCGCAGGTCGGAGCGCAGCAATTGAGCTGCCCCATCAGCGGGTGGGCCGGCCAACGAAGGGCACACCGCTCCCGGCTCTAGCGCTCACCCAGGTTGAAAGCTGGTGAGTCGGCCATTCGTGCACGTGTATCCGTACGTGGTGCCGCCGACGGTGACTCGCCCTTCAGCTTGCTGGGAGGACACCGAGCTTCCGCTGCTGGTCATCCCGCTGCGGCCGCTGGCGGACCCGAAAAGAGTCCATATCGGAACACTGCTCTGCACGCCGCCGGGAATGCACTCGACGACAGGCCCGCTAATGGACAGTGCGCTGAGAGGGATGAGACCTGCGGAGAGCATCAACCCTGACCCAAGCAGGAAGTGCCGCTGAACCAAGGGCTGGTGGCCAGCGAGGCGCAGGCGGATCACCAAGCAGGCGATGGCAGCGAGAAGAAGGCCCAGCCCGATCGAGAATATCGTGAAGAATCCCCACAAGAAGAGCAGCGCCGTCAGCACCGTCAACCAGGGCCGCAGGCCGTTGGTGTCGCGGGCGGCGACGTACGCGCCAACCATGGTCAGCACTCCGCAGAAGGCGGCGACGGCCACCACTGAGACCGGCATGGCGTAATTGGGTTCCCGCCACTCTTGGCCGATCACGACAGCGGTCCGTGCGGCGAAGGCGATGACCAACAGCCCGAGCGCTACCGAGACGAGGTGAGACGTCTGAGCGTTGTCCCGGTTGCCTGCCGCCACAAGGAATACCTCACTACGGGCACCCCGACTAGTGTCCGGGTGTCGACCTCGCATCGAAGGGCGCCTGAGCATCTCAGAGCCTATCACAAGGGGGAAGCGCTCACGTCCCGTATGTAGGTGTAAATTCCGGCACTCGATCTGGCCCGAGGGAGGCGAGAGAGAACCACATCAGTTTGGAGCAGCTCGAGCTACCCGCTCCCAAGGCGGTGCCATGTTAGGACAGGCTGAGGTCGAGATCCTCACCTGCCTCGCCTTCCCTCGGGAGCACCACAGCTCCATCACCCAGCAACGCCATCGAGCCCCTCCAGGCCGAGGTGAATCCCAGAGCCAAGGGGGTGGGGATCTTCCCCAACTCAGACTCGCTCGTGGGGCTGGCAAGCGCAGACGTCCAAGGGCAGCCCGATGAGTGCCAGGACGGCCAGCGCCATGTCGCCCCAGCCTCCAAAATACGGCTTCGAGGCGACCTCCAAAAACTCCTCGCCAACCCTCTCTTTACCGCAGGGCTGGCTGCCTGATGAACTGCCCCCCGTCCCTCTCCCCAATTGCCCCAACTCGAAGGGACTGGACTGGCCATTGTTCTCCAGATGGCAATCCTCACATGCTCAGTTGGCCTGCGGGACACCGTCGCAGTAGGTCACGACAAGATCACCGGTTGAGTGGTTCATGGTGCTGTGCCAAGACATCGCAGGCGAGCTCAAAAGCACCAATCAAACCTTGGTCATCGCCAAGTTGAGCTCGTTCAATTCGGCAATGCTGCCGTACTGTCTCAAAGCTGCCCTGCGCCACACCAGACACCATACTGTCCCAGAAGTGGGCACCGGCGCCCAAGACTCCGCCGCCTACGGCGATCATCTCCAGATTGAGCAAGTTGATTAGTCCACCGAGTGCCAGACCCAGGTGACGCGCCGCGGCGTCGAGAACTGCTTGGGAAAACTGATCCCCAGATGCGGCCGCGAAGCCTACGTCCGCCGTGCTGGACGCTTCGGCCGCCCGCGCGATGGCACGGCCGGAGGCCACCGCGTCGAGACATCCACGATTTCCGCAATTGCATTGGGGTCCGTCCGGGGCGACGACGACATGGCCGAACTCGCCAGATGCACCGGTTCCCCCCCGGTAGATGCGATTGTGGAGGATGAGACCCGCGCCAATTCCAGTGCTCACCGTAATATAGGCAAAGTTGGCTACACCGCGTCCTGCACCACGGCGATGTTCCCCAAGCGCTGCCAGGGTCGCATCGTGTTCCACCAGGCAACGACATCCCAGATTCGCCTCCAGCAGCTTCCGGAGTGGGACCTCCCGCCAGCCGGGGAGATTGGACGCAGCATGGACGACTCCCGCCACCGGATCCACCGGTCCCGGGACACCGATGGCGACTGTCATCGGACCTGTATCTGCGCCCGACGTTGGCATGCTCACTTCGCGCACCAGGGCGCCGATTTGATGGACCAGTAATTGAGGGCCGCCTCCCTGTTGGGTCCTTGCGCTGGCCCTTCGGGCAATCAGGCCATTTGCTGCAAACCGCCCTGCCCGCACCCAAGTCCCGCCTAGGTCGACGCCAACAATTCGGCCGCGGCCCCTGAGGCCGGATGGCGTCGAGACCGCTGGCCGTCGTGGCGGCTGGGCTCCGAGATGCTCGTCGACCGGCTTGGTCAGCGTGCCCGCCTCCAATTAGCCTCAGCCGCACACATTTGTACGTCCAGGTCGTCCTGCCGAGGCACTGGCGATCCATCGCTCACTTCTCGGGCCAGCGCGCCGGCCGCCGAAGAGGATCGAGGCACTGGTCAATCGAGATCCTGTACGCCACTTCTGGCCCCTTGACAAATCGAGTCTGAGTTTCTCAGAATACGCTCACTTTCGATCAGCCCACGCCGATCGTGACAGACCACTTGGGGGAGGACATGATTATGGACATACGAGGGCCTTCCGGGCATTTGGTCGATATCGATCAGCTTCGTACGACCGCCCCGAGCCAGTCGTTGAGGCGACTGAGTGAGCTGTCTGCAGGTCATGGCGGCAGCCACCCTGGGAATTTGGATGGGGCTGACGACCCGGTCGTCTACGAGGTATTTGAGTGGACCACTGGATCGACTCCGACGGATCTGCTCTGTGCCGTCACGGTGCTGTATAGCAGCCCAGACCCAGAGCAGCCGTTCCACACTCGAGGGCACTTTCACCGAGATCCCGACGGCGGGGAACTGGTGGTGGGCTTGGAGGGCACAGGACGCCTTGAGCTGCTCTCGCGGCAAGGAGAGGTTCGGCCGGTGGCGATCGACCCTCTCACCTGGGCGCAGGTGCCACCTGGTTGGGCCCACCGGGTAACCAATCTCGGGCCGGTGCCGCTGGTCTTTCTGTCCAGTTGTAGCGCCGTGGTCGGTCACGACTACGAGGGAGTGCCCAAGGAACCTTGGGTGGACGATTTGTTGGGGAGGGAGACATGAGCGGGAACACGACTCCACACGGCGGTACCCTGGCGACGGACTCCTTGGGGATGCCTCAGGTCATCTTCCAGTCCATCTCCAATATGGCCCCCGGGCTATCCGTGGTGGCGGGCTTGACCGGTGTCGCGGCCTTCGCCGGGGGTGCGATGCCCTTGGCGCTGGTCCTGGGCGTCCTGCTGGCTGCCCTGCTGGTGATTCCTGTCATCCAGTACGCCCGCCGGGTCGCCAGTGCCGGCGGCTACTACACGTATGTGACACGCGGACTCAATCCCCGGGCGGGGCTCTACACCGGTTGGATCTATCTTCTCTATGAGGCCGCCAGCTTGGCCGGCACTGTGCTCTTCTTCGGCTACTTGTTGCCTGGCTTGCTCAATATCGACTTCGGTATGCATGTAGCGAATTGGATGTGGTGGCCGGCCACGATGATTTCAGCGGGCTTCATCTGGTTCATGTCTTATCGCGGTATCCGCATCTCCCTCAACTACTCTTACGTCATGGGAGGACTTGAAGTCCTCGTCTTCTTGGTCGTGGCGATCTGGTTACTGGCTCTGCACGCTCATCAGAGTAGTGGGGTCGTCTTCACCCCCAAACTGTCCCCTACGGGTCTGGGCGGGGTGGCTCTAGGGGTGATCTTCTCCTTCCTCAGCCTGACTGGCTTTGGTGCCGCGGTTACCCTCGGAGAGGAAGCGCGCAATCCCCTCAAGACGATCACGCGCTCAGTCATCATCGCCATTGTCGGAATCGGTGCCTTCTACATCTTCCTCGGCTTTGTGTCCGTGGTGGCTTGGGGACCCCACCATATGTCAACCTATGCTTCGTCAACTGTGCCTTTTGTAACCTTGGTGCAGCACAATCTCAGTGCGGTGTGGGTATGGCTGCTGACCATCCTCACCCTAAATGGCAGCCTCGCCTGTGCTCTCGCCATCCACAATGCCCAAGCGCGCATGCTCTTCTCCCTCGGACGAGACAACCTAATAGTTCCCCGCCGCCTGGGAGTAACCCATCCTGAGTACCGGACGCCCTACCGTGCCATTCACCTCTCGGCTATCGTCACGGTGGTCGGAGTCAGTATCGCCGGTGCCCTACTCGGGCCCCTAGAGGGGTTCTTCCTGTTTGGTACGATTGCCACGCTGGGCGCTTTGGCGGTGCACGTCGCAGTCAATGTGAGCGTCCCTGCGTACTTTCGCAAGATCCACTCTTTTAGCTTCTTTCTCCACTTCGTCATCCCCATTCTTGGTGCGCTCCTAATTCTCCTCCCGATCTACTTCTCCGTGGTTCCCCTGCCGGCGTTTCCGGTGATGGTAGCCCCCTTTGTCGCACTGGTCTGGCTAGTCGCAGGCGTATTCGTGGTGCGCTCGGTGGGCCGACGCCATCCCGAGTTGCTGGCGCGAGCGGGTATGCTGAGCGGGGCTGATCGGGACGCCGACAGCCAAGCCTAGAGGGGCAGGCCAGCCCGCAGGGGCTGGCCTGCCAGCAGCGCGTTCACCCGCGGAGACCACGGCCATGGGAAGTGATGTGCCCGTAGTGGAGGCGGCCACTCAGCTTAAGGGGGAGCGCCACCTCAGCATCTTGTCGGTCTTGGAGAACCAGGGCCGGGCGGAGGTGCGGCAACTTAGCCACTTGCTGGGCGTGTCGGAGGTGACCATTCGGCGCGATTTGCGCGAGCTCGACCGACAGGGAGTGTTGGTAAACGTCCGGGGCGGCGCCTTGGTGAGTCGAGGCACTGGATTCGAGGTCCCATACGCGGCCAAGCTTGGGGAGCACAAGGACGAAAAGGTCCGGATCGCCCGGGCGGCTTGCGACCGCTGCCAACCAGGGGAGACGGTCTTGCTCGACGCTGGCACCACGGTAGGGGCGATGGCTGCCCATTTGCCCAATAGTCAGTTGACTGTCATCACCAACGCTCTCAACGTGATTAACATCCTGGCGAGACGGGGTTCAGTTCCATTTTTGGTGGTCGGTGGCGAGTTCCGCGCAGTTTCCCAGGCCTTCCTCGGCCCGCGGGCACTGGAGGCGCTGGCGGCGCTGCGAATCGACCTCGCCTTTATTGGTACCGAGGGCGTTAGCGCCGACCGCGGCCTTCAGGTGCCAGATAGCAGTGATGCCTCGTATAAGCAAGCCATCGTGCGGGCAGCCCGAAAGGTTGTGGTGTTGGCCGATCACAGCAAATTCGAGGTTGAGCGCTTGTTCACGTTCGCCGGCTGGGACGAAATCGACGAAGTCATCACCGGGAGCGAGACCCCGGCTCCAAAGGTTGCCTCTCTCCGAGCCATGGGAGTTACGGTAACCGTCGTGTAGTCCGCTACTGCGTGGCCCCGGTGGTCCATGCTTCTTCAGGGGCCGTCCGATCCACCGTGGGTTTGCGGCGCTCCAAGCATATGGCGCTGGCTTGGCTGTAGGCCGGGACGGTCCGTCCAGACCGCGGCCCGGCTCAATCTCGCTTGAGGCGGGTGAAGCGCTGCCATGCCGCAAGGTTGGTCAGCGCAGGGTGAGGCTCATTCACGAGCGCGACGCCGCGGCCGGGTTCGGGGTTCAGGTACGACCAGGTGGCTTCCAGCCGACGCCAGGTGTTGGAGTCAGACCTAGATCCGCGAGTAAGGGTTCCGGCGGGGGTTGGATTGCCACCGCGGCTGGGCAAACGCGCCTGCTGAAAGAGGATTAGGGCTGGTGGGGTCGGTGGAAAGGGTGCGGTGGGACTGGAGCCGCACTCTGACCTACGGGGGGCGGGTTTCTTGGGGTGGAATCGCCTCTCCCAGGCGCGTTGGTCCGCCGCCTTTGCGGTAGAGGGAAGCGGCCGGATGGCCAGTGGCTTGCGGTTTAGCCAGTCGGAGTGGGAAGGGCGCCCAGGAGCTGGTAGGCGGCTAGGAAGGGCCCGTCCTGCTGCGCGGGGGCAAGTCGCCCCACCAAGCGGCGGGCGTGTCTAACCACTCGGGCCGGCACCCCGATGAGTTCCCGGCGCAGCCGCTTGCCGTGAGCCCGGTGGGGATGGTCGTTGCCGCTCAATGCCTGCAAGGCCGCGGAGAGGGTGAGCGCCAGAAAGGCGGCCCACATCCAGACTTGGTTGGCCACCGCGAAGCCGCTGGGCAAGTGCCGAAGCGCCATCCCGAGCTTGGTGTCCTTGATGCGCTCCTCGATCTGGGCCCGCTCCCGAAACCAGGCCTCGATGGCCTGGGCCGGTCCTTTCAGGTTGGTCACGATCGGGTAATAGGCGTAAGCATGGCTCACAGCGCCTTCGAGAGCGAGTTGGAGCTGAGCGGGATCGAAGGTGCGCCGACGCCGGGAACGCGGATCCTGGGAGATCTCATTGGCCTCGATCCGTACCCGGCGCACGATCATTCGGGTGTCCTTGGGCCAATCCTCAGGGACATAATCGGCCACAGCCACCGCTGCTCCCCGCATCCCCGTCGCAGGCCGCCAGGCGTCCTTGGGGATCCCCTGGATGGCGCGGCACACCGCCGCATTGCGCGCCGCAGCGATGGCGAAGTCCGCCTCTGCGTCCACTGCCGCCCAGGCCCCATCGCCGGAGAACAGCCCAGAATCACAGCGCACCCGGGGGCGCTTGGTGCCCTTGGGCAGCGCGGCCACTGCCTGCCGCATCCAATTCGGGGCGGTGGGACGGGGGTCCTGGTCCCCGGCAAGAGTTCGCCCGTGAGTATCACCCCCGCCTCAGCCCAGGTGACCAGCACCGGCCGCCCGGCCCGGACCCCAGCGTAGGTCCAGCCAATTCGCTCTTTCTGGGTGCCGTGCACCTCCACATCCGGGGGATCCACATCAATGGTGGGCCGCTTGCCCAGCAGTGCCCGCCGCCGCCGGCGCGGCAACGCCGCCACGTGCCGGCCCACGAGTTCCGCCTGGGCCGTGGGCAGGGCGGCCAGCTGCTCGGGGCTGAACCGGCGGGCCAGGCCCAGAGCAGTTGTGGCAGCGGGGGTCGCC
>Ga0307374_10014762_pt1 | contig 10593 bp, 7 predicted proteins | sample OX3MG_FD_202532 | JGI IMG/M metagenome (GOLD analysis project Ga0307374, IMG submission 202532) | Soil microbial communities from Risofladan, Vaasa, Finland - OX-3 | ecosystem: Environmental > Terrestrial > Soil > Coastal area > Acid sulfate soil | place: Finland: Risofladan, Vaasa | collected...
AGGGTCTCGGCTGAAGAGGCGCTCGCGCTGCGGAGTGGCAAGAAGGGTCAGCTATTCACACCGGTTCTGCAGGCGCAGCTTCTCAGGCTCAATCTGGGTGTCATGAACGCCGATCGTGCCGCGGATGTGATCCGCCGGCTCCGGCTGATCCGACCATCCATCGAAGGCAACCGGGACGCCCTTCTCTGGCTCCGTGGGGAGCAGTCGGTCTTCGTTCCCGAAGAGAATCGCGAACGGAACGTGACGCTTGTTGATTTCGCCAGTCCTGACGACAACATCTTCCAGGTGACGAGCGAATGGAGCCACCAGGGCCAGGTTTATACCAACCGGGCCGACGTGGTGTTCCTCATCAACGGAATGCCGGTCGCGGTGGCGGAGACCAAGGCGGCCAGTAAGCCAGATGGTCTGTCAGAAGGGATCGATCAGGTGCGGCGCTACCACCGCGAGACGCCAGAGATGCTGGCGATCCCACAGGTTTTCGAGGTGACGCAGCTCCTGGACTTCTACTATGGTCCCACCTGGAGCGGCAACCGGAAGAACGTCTTCAACTGGCGAGACGAGCAGCCTGGCGATTACGAGGCCAGGGTCAAGGGATTCTTCGACCGCCGGCGGTTCCTCACGGTCCTGAAGGAGTACATTCTGTTTCTGACCCGGGATGACGTGCTCACCAAGGTGATCCTGCGTCAGCACCAGACGAGGGCGGTGGAGAAGGTGGTTCAGAGGGCGATGGACCCGCGGAAACGGCGGGCGCTGATCTGGCACACACAGGGCAGCGGCAAGACTCCCACCATGATCACGATAGCGTCCCAGCTTCTGCGGGCCGGTGGCGGCACGGACAAGCCGACGGTGGTGATGTTGGTGGATCGGAACGAGCTGGAGGCGCAGCTCTTCGCCAATATATCCAGCTACGGCATCACTACCGCCCGCGTGGCCAACACGAAGCGGGAGCTGCAGGATATCCTCGCCTCCGATTACCGCGGTCTGGTCGTCTCGATGATCCACAAGTTCGACGGCATCCCTGCCAACATCAACACCCGCGAGAACGTGGTGATCCTGGTGGATGAGGCGCACCGGACCACGGGCGGCGACCTTGGCAACTACCTGATGGCCGCGCTGCCCAACGCCACGTACATTGGCTTCACCGGGACCCCCATTGACCGGCTGGCGAAGGGCAAAGGGACCTTCAAGACCTTCTGAATCGACGACGAGCGAGGCTACCTGGATAAGTACTCCATTGCCGAATCGATCCGGGACGGGACCACGGTCCAACTGAACTATTCGCTGGCGCCCTCGGACCTCCGGGTGGATCGGGAGACGCTGGATCGGCAGTTCCTGAACCTGGCGGAGGCGGAGGGGATCAGCGAACTGGAGGAGCTGAATGCGATCCTGGACAGGGCGGTCGAGCTGTAGGAGATCATGAAGGCGCCGAGCCGCGTGGACCGGATCGCGGCGGCGGTAGCGAAGCATTGCCGCGAAACCGTCGAGCCGATGGGGTTCAAGGCGTTTCTCGTGGCGGTGGATCGCGAGGCATGCTGCCTGTACAAGGAAGCGCTGAATAAGTTCCTGCCGGAAGAGATGACCCGAGTGGTGATTTCCGCCGCGCACAACGACTCGGAGCTTCTCAGGAAGTACCACCTGGATGAGCTTGCGGAGAAGGAGCTGCGCCGGCAGTTCGTCCGGAAAGACACCCAACCGAAGATTCTCATTGTCACGGAGAAACTTCTCACCGGCTTCGACGCTCCGATTCTCTACTGTATGTATCTCGACAAGCCGATGCGCGACCACGTGCTCCTCCAGGCCATCGCCCGTGTCAACCGGCCGTACGAGGATGACGAGGGGCAGAAGAAACCGTGCGGCTTCGTCATGGACTTCGTGGGCGTCTTCGAGCGGCTGGAGAAGGCGCTGGCGTTCGACTCCGACGTGGTGGCTTCGGTCATCCAGAATCTGGACGTGCTGAGGGACCTGTTCGCGAAGATGATGGCCGAAGAAGGCGCCGCGTATCTTCCGCTGGCCCGCGGGTGGGATGACAAGAGCAAAGAGCGGGCGCTCGTGGCGCTCGAATTGAAGGAGGATAAGGAGAAGTTCTACCGCTTCTTCAAGCAGATCCAGATGCTCTACGACATCCTCTCGCCGGACGCTTTCCTGCGGCCATACATCGAAGACTTCCAGGCGCTCACGATGCTCTATGCCCTTGTTCGCAACAGTGAGCCGCACCCATACGTGGACCGGGAGCTGACGGCCAAGACGAAGTCAATACTCCGGGAGCGGACGGCGCTCTACAGCGTCGACCTGCCGAACAAGATACAGGAATTGGGCGCCGAAGAGTTGTCGGCGCTGAAAGAGAGCGACGCCAATGACACCACGAAGGTCCTGAACCTTCGCAAGGCCCTGGCTGAGGTCATGCAGCGGGAGGGCGCCGCCAGGCCATTTGTTGTCTCCATCGGCGAGCGCGCCGAGGCGCTGGCCGTGGCGTACGAAGATCGTCAGTTGACCACGCAGCAGGTCCTCCTGGCGTTCGAAAAGCTGGCCGATGAGTACGTTGAGGCGGAGGACGAGCGGAAACAGCTCAACGTCGACGAAAACACGTACGCGATCTACACGACACTGAAGGCAAAGATGGATGGGGTTTCCAGCGCGGAAGCGCAGAAACTGAACGCGCTCTACCACCAGTATCCTGATTACCAGTGGGACCCGGAACAGGGGCGAAAGCTCCGCACCGAACTGTATAAGGCGCTCCGCCCGCTGGTGGGGCCGGCGAAGATGGTGGATACCGCCAACGCGCTGCTGAGGCTGCAGCGCGTATGACGAGAGCCGGCGGAGAAGACGAGGCACGCTCTGGCCGCGACCGGTCCTGCGCGAACGGCGCGGGCGGATGGTACGACGCGGACGATCTCCGGTGGGCGGTACGGCGCTGGGCGGCGCGTATGGGTGTGAGCCTGCGCCAGATTCACATCCGGACGATGTCAACGAAATGGGCCTCGATTTCGACCGGAGGCCGCCTGACGCTCGACGCCGGGCTGTTAGAGGTACCGAAGGACCTGGGCGAGCTGGTCATCGTCCACGAACTGGTCCATCTCCTCGCTCCCAACCACGGACCGGTGTTCCGCAGCTTCATGCTCGCCTACCTTCCCGACTGGGAAGAACGCCAGCAGCGCCTGGATAGCCGCGGCCGGGGGAAATAGGCGCGGGGCGCGAGGCGCGAGGCATGTGAGGCAACGGTTGACACGTATCGTTGCAGGGGCGAAGCATTCGCCGAAAAACCATGCCCGGTCAGCCCGTAACGTTGTAGGGGCGAAGCATTCGCAGCAGATCTCTCGTACCCCTAAACGTCTTGCGAATGCTTCGCCCCTTCGCCGGGCCCCACACGAACACCGCGTGCAACGGAAACGCCGCGTCCAACACGTGCGCCGCGTCCAACACGTGCGCCGCGTCCAACACGTGCGCCGCGTCCAACACGTGCGCCGCGTCCAACACGTGCGCCGCGTCCAACGCAAACGCCGCGCTGACGTAAGGGGAGATTACAATTGAGGTAGAACGGTCGGTCAACCGGAAAGGTTTCGAGCGCCAGGTTGCAGAAAGAACGGATGGGGGACGGCTATGAAACGTGATACGAAAATGAAACGGCGTGATTTTCTTAAGATGGGCGCAGCAGCGGCGGGAACTCTTGGCCTCGGTGGCGCGGCGTTGTCAGACGCCTTCGGCGCGGGCTTGAGTGACTTCAAGACGATTCCGATCGCCCGGGCCGAAACTTCGGCCGGTCTCTATACGCCCAGCCGGGCGCCGCTCCAACCGGTCCCGTTTATGAAGCTGCCGCCTGGCAGCATTACGCCACGGGGCTGGCTCCGCGGCCAGCTCGAATTGCAGGTGAACGGCCTCTGCGGCCGCTATCCGGAGGTTTCGGACTACCTCAAATATGACGGCAATGGATGGGTGGACCCCACTTCCGGCTCGGGCTGGGAGGAAGTGACGTACTGGCTGCGTGGGCTGACCGATCTTGGATACGTGACCGGTGATCAAGGAGTGATCGCGCTCGCCCAAAAATGGATCACCGGAATCTTAGACAGCCAGCAGCCGGATGGATGGTTTGGTCCGAAGGGGGCGCGCTCTTCGCTGGATGGCGACCCCGATTTCTGGCCGCACATGCCGGCGCTGTACGCCATCCGGTCGTTCTACGAGGTCACGCAAGATCCGAGGGTCATTCCGTTTCTGACCCGCTATTCCCAGTTCCAGAGTGAGCAGCGGCCGGAGATGTTCATCAAGAGTTGGGCGGGAGTGCGCTGGGGCGACAATATTGACAGCATCTACTGGCTCTACAATCGCACCGGCGACTCTTTTCTGGTGGACCTGGTCAGGAAGATTCACGCTAATTCCGCGGACTGGACCGGCGGCGTGGCCAGCCTGCACAACGTCAACTTTGCGCAGGGTTTTCGAGAGCCTGCGCAGTACGGGCTGATCGGTCACGATCCGAAGTTTTTGCGGGCTTCGGAGCGCAACTACGCGCAGGTTATGGACGAATTCGGTCAGATGGCCGGGGGCGGGTTTGCCGGAGACGAGAACGCGCGCCACGGTTACCGCGATCCGCGACAGGGATTTGAGACCTGCGGGATTGTCGAGTATATGCTGAGCTTCGAGATACTCGGCCGGCAGACCGGCGATCCGTTATGGATGGACCGGTGCGAGGAGATCGCTCTGAACATGCTGCCGGCCGCCTACGATCCGGAGCAGAAGTCGCTGCACTACATCACTTCGATGAACTCGGTGCAGCTTGATAACGTCGCCAAGACGCACGGTCAGTTCCAGAACGGCTTCGCGATGCAGGCGATGATGCCCGGTGTTCACAACTACCGCTGCTGCCCGCACAACTACGGCATGGGATGGCCCTATTACGCGGCAAACCTCTGGCACGCAACCGCGGACAGGGGCCTCGCGGCCAATCTGTACGCCGCGTCGGAAGTAACAGCCCGGGTTGGGGATGGCGCGGCGGTGACGATCTCACAAGAGACCGGGTATCCATTCGGCGATACTGTGAAGCTGAAAATCAAGTCTCCGCGCGCGGTCGCTTTCCCACTCTATCTGCGAATTCCGCGCTGGTGTGATGGCGCCGCCGTGCGAGTCAACGGACATCCGGTCGCCGCACATCCCACTGCGCTTTCCTACGTCGTCCTGAACCGGACCTGGAAGGACAACGACACGGTCACGCTCCATTTACCGATGGCTGTGCGGATACGGCAATGGAAAACCAATCAGAACGCCGTTTCGGTGGATCGCGGCCCGCTGACCTACTCACTCGCGATTGCCGAAAAGTGGGATCGATACGATGGGACAGAACAGTGGCCACATTACGCCGTCTATCCGCAGTCGGCGTGGAACTACGGCCTGGCGCTGGACGCGGAGAATCCGGCGCAGTCGATTCATACCGTCCAGAAAAAGGGACCGGTTCCCGTCAACCCGTTTACCCACGAGACGACGCCGATTGAGCTGCGAGCGCCGGCAAGGAAGATCCCGAACTGGCGGGTGGATAGCGAGAATGTGATCACCACGCTTCAGCCCAGTCCGGTCCGATCCACTGAGCCAACCGAGACCGTGACGCTGATTCCGATGGGAGCGGCCCGGCTGCGTCTGACCTCGTTTCCGACAATCGACGGGCCCGGCGCCCATGAATGGACTCCGGCTTCCAACGTGCGCGTGAGCGCGTCGCATGTGTATGACTCGCTCGACGCCATGAGCGAATCCACCGATCCGACCTCTTCCGATGACCAGCAAACGCCCCGCTTTACCTGGTGGGATCACCGAGGGACGACCGAATGGGTCTCTTACGCTTTTCCGGCGACTGAAGAGGTTTCCTCAGCCTCGGTATACTGGTTTGACGACACCGGCGTCGGGCAGTGCCGTGTTCCTCAATCGTGGCGGCTGATGTACAAGGATGGCGCAACGTGGAAGCCCGTCGAAGCGAAAGGCGTTTACGGCGTCGCGCCCGATACTTACAACACAGTCACCTTCACCCCGGTTAAAGCAGCGGCCTTTCGTCTGGAAGCACAGCTTCGGGCCGGCTTTTCCGGCGGAATCCTCCGCTGGAGGCTGAATCGCGCACGGTAAGGTGTTCGGGAGTGTTCTTCAATACGGGCCGGCGATACGAAATGCAGGAAAGAACTGTCCGTCCGAGAATCATAAGGATAGATGAAGACAGATTCTCTTTTCTACGAGCTTTTCAGAAGACTTCCCACTCTTCCGTTTGAATTGCTTGGGGAGGATCCCGGTCACGCCGGCGAATACCATTTCGACTCAGTCGAGCTCAAGCAGCCGGGTTTCAGAATTGATGGCGTGCTCCTGCCAGACAAGGATTCACCGGGTCACTGGATTTACTTTCTGGAGGTGCAGTTCCAGAAGAACCGTAAATTCTACCCGCATTTGTTCGCCGAAGTTTTTCTCTATCTCGAACAGAAGATGCCCCGGTCGAACTGGCGCGCGGTAGCCTTTTTCGCCCGAAAGGGTCTTGATCCGGGAGTGCCGATACAGTATGAGATGCTGAGGAGCCGGCTGAGCGTTGTCTACTTAGACGATCGCGCGTCAGGGCAGGAGTTGACCCCAGCTTTGAGTCTCGTTCAAATGATAGTGGCGCCGAAAAAACAGGCGGTCCGGACGGTGCGCAGACTACGTAGGAAGATGGATGAGGAACCGGGAAAGGCCGGAGTAAGTCGAGAGATAATGGAGTTGATGGAAACGATCTTACTCTATAAGTTTCCGAAAATGAGCCGCGAGGAGTTAGAGACCATGTTCCAATTGGAGGACATCCGGAAGAGCGTTGTTTACCAGGAAGCTCTCCGGGAAGGCAAGCTCGAGGGCGAGCGAGAGGGCGAAATCAGGGGCAAGCAAGAGGGTAAGCGAGAAGGTAAGCGAGAAGGTAAGCGAGAAGGTAAGCTCGAGACGGTGCCGCTACTTCTGCAATTAGGACTGGGAATGGAAGACATTGCGCAGGAACTGGGTCTGGATGCAGATGCTGTTCGGGAGGCAGCCGCTAGATCACAGAAGCGGAAGCGAAAAGCAAACGGGACGCAAGGGTGATCCCGATTGGTAGCGACAACCCGCGGCTTTCCAGCCCGCATTCACATTCTATTGGCGCGTGAGGCCCCGCCGGGGGTTGTGACCCGTCGAGGGCCCCGACGTACGTCGAGACGCTTTTCCAGGATCGGCAAGGATAGTCTTCAGATGGGCCAGTGGAGTGGGCGGAACGGGATCGCCGTGCTGGCGCTCTTCGGCGCCGTTTCTGTGGTCCCCGCACTCGCGGCGGCGTCCGTACCGACTGCATCGCCGGACCCCTCCGCGGCGCCGCCCGCTCCAATCGCCTGGTGGCCGGCCAATGGCGATACCATCGATAAGATTTCCGGCGCCGCAGCGCCGACGGTTGGGACGGTGGTCTACTGGCCGGCGGCGCTTGGCGAGGGCTTTTTCTTCAATGGCGGAGCCAATGCCGTCGTTCCCCCGCCGGCGGCCCTCCCCATCACGAGGGCGCTCACGATCAGCGCCTGGGTGGAACTTTTCACTCTGCAGCCCGGTAAGCCCGTGACTCTCCTCGGTGCGAGCCAACCGGGCCTGGAACCAGCGCCTTTCGCGCTCACCGTTTCGTCAGTTAAGCAGGGCGAGGCGATCGCCCGGTTCGAAGTCGCGAGCGCCCAGCCTGGGGCGCCAGCCGTCCAGGCCGCTGTCAGCGCGAATGTTCCACTCCGGCAGTTCTTTTTCATAGCCGCTACCTTCGACGGGACCGGTAAACTCCGCCTCTTTCTGAACGGCGACCCCGCTGCAGCCGCCCAATCCAACCTCGCGATTCCGGGATCGAACAAGCCCGCTGTTCAGACCCGGATCAGCATTGGCAGCGACGGTCCCGGCGCTCCCACCGGGCAGCCGCTCCATGGAATCCTGTGCGATCTGCGGCTCTACAATCAGGCCCTATCGCCAGACGCCATCCAAGCCCTCGATAGTGAACGAGCGGCTCCTTCTCTCAGCGAGCTCGCTCGATGGGCAAATAGCTACCAGACCCTCGCCGACTCGGCGGTGTCTGATCTCCTCAAACATTTTTGGGTCGGGGGCGACGCCGGCCACTTGCTCGATACGGCACACGGCTTCGGTGGGGCCATCCAGACACCGGATCAGCGCGGAATTCTCTGGGAGAGAGCCACAATGATGTCGGCGCTGAGCGCATATGAGCGACTCACCCGGACACCCGCTATCCGGGATCGCATTAATTCCGATTGGCGCCGCGAACGGACCCGGTTTTCAGAGACCGAGCTCACCTCATGCGGAGATGGGTCGCAGAAACCAGCGTGCGACGACGCAGGCTGGACAGCCACCATGTACTTCAACATCTACGAAGCCACGAGGGATCCCGCGGCCCTCCGCTGCGCGGCAGAGTTGTTCAACGCCGCCTGCGCCCGGTGGTCCGACGCCGCGATGGGCGGAGGAATGTGGTACAACGACAAACGGGAATACAAGGCAAGCGTCCAGGCCGCGCTGATTCTTGTGGGCGTCCGGCTCTATGAAATCAACCGGCAACCGGTTTACTGGAAAAAAGCTGCGACCCTTTACACCTGGGCTGAGAGCCATCTCCGGCGGGAAGATGGCCTTTATTGGTGCGTTGATCTGCCGAGCGGACCACAACAATTCCCCGATCCGCCCCGCGAAGCCGCCAGCGACACCTTTCTCGCCGCCAATATGGCAATGAACATCATCCAGGCGCGAATGTACCGTGACACGCACAATGAAGTTTACCTTCGCCAGGCTCTCGATACAGCCAGGGCGATCACGACCCACGAAACCGATGGCCGCGGCGCATTTATGGACGACCGCGATGCGTGGGCCAACGGCTACTTTATGAGCGACTGGGTCCGGGAAGCGCTTACACTGCCCGGAATAGATCCTACCGCGGCCCAAACAATCCGCCGCACCGCCCTCGCCATCTGGAGCCGGGACCGTACTCCGCAGGGGTACTACGGCGGGTGCTGGGACGGCCCGCTCTCGGGGAAAGGATGCCCCTGGGATCGGCCGGCGCCGCTCAAACAGGCGCCGGGACAGGTTTTCGACGCCATCGCACCCGAGCAGATTATGACGAGCTCCAGCGCCGCCAGCGTTATCGTCGCCGCCGCTCTCCTTGACCGCCTCAAGCTCTGATTACTACACGGTTTTGAGGCGCAAAACGCGCATGTGAAAGGAGGCCCTGCGCTGCCCGTCGAAGACATAATCTATCGGTTATCACAGCGTTTGAATATCGGACGCACGGAATCCCCGGGTCTCTTCGCAAGCCGGTTCAATACGTCGGCGCTAATAAAGGTAGTTTCAAAGAGGCGTAACTATGTCGGTGATCAGCAAGTCACGAATAGACTATTACTACGACAGTCATCTCACCGAAGAGGATCTGATGGGATACAACAAGTTTCAGGCCGATCTGGTCAAGTATCTCCTGAAACTATTGGAGTGGCTGTTCCACATCGAAGGCTGGTACGTCGCCCTCGATCTCAACGTTTACATGACTCCGGATCCGCGTGAAGTTCCGACAGTCCCGGAGATCGCGGTGTATAAAACCGTGGTTCTCGCGGAGAATCAAGACGATAATATCTCGAGCTGGCGGATCGACCCGCCGGAGTTTCCTCCTCCCGCCATCGTTTTGGAGGTTGCCTCAAAGGACACCTACCTAAAGGACCTGGTCGAGAAGCCGGAGACTTATGCCCGGATGGGAGTGAAGGAGTACGTCTACTTCGATCCCCGGACCAGGCGACCGAAAGACTCGCCAAAACTGAAGGTGTGGAGGATGACGCAGGGAAGAGCGGTCGAGCTGCCAGCGGATGAGCGCGGGAGGGTATGGAGTGAAGAGCTTCAGAGCTGGCTGGTTCCGGAGGCGCGGTGGCTGAGGCTCTCTGACGGGAATGGACAGATGCGGCTTACGGGAGAAGAAGCCGAGCGTGCCGCTAAAGAAGCCGAGCGGGAGCTAAAGGAACGAGCATGGGAAGCGCTGAGAAAGCTGGGTGTGGACCCCGAGAGTCTCGGGTAGTGCGCCCCTTCCACACCGCAAGTTCTGCTACAATGTGTAAAAGGTCCGGGGCGTAAGCTGCCATGGAGGACCGGACTGTAATTTGGGGAGGGTAATGAATGAAGTTGCATAAAGTTTTGAGCGGTGGGGTGGCTCTGCTGACGGTCTGCGCTGCTGCTGCTGCTGCGGCCGCACCGCCGAAGTCCGCCGTAACGGGAACGTATCTGGAAGCGCGCGATGCCAACGTCTTCGTGGGGGCCTGTCACTTTGGCAGCGAATACCAGAGCATGGGCCGGGACGCGATTCTCGCCTGGCATATTACGTCGGGCGTCCGGGATGGTGTTTCGCTCGCCGGTTTGAACGTAGTGGCCGTGGTGGCCGGTCAGAACAACCTCGCTGTCAGCGGCGCGGCGAGAAGCAGCGTGATCTATCTGGATGAGAACGCGAACCCGGCGCAGAAAGCCGCGTTAGAGGCGCTGGCGAAAGAAGAATCCGGCACTTCTCTTGGAGAAGTGCGCGCGGTACATACTTCCGCCATTCATTTTGCCGCGGCGGGTGACACCTTTGGGATTGCG
>Ga0307374_10014764_pt1 | contig 10592 bp, 5 predicted proteins | sample OX3MG_FD_202532 | JGI IMG/M metagenome (GOLD analysis project Ga0307374, IMG submission 202532) | Soil microbial communities from Risofladan, Vaasa, Finland - OX-3 | ecosystem: Environmental > Terrestrial > Soil > Coastal area > Acid sulfate soil | place: Finland: Risofladan, Vaasa | collected...
ACGCACGCGTCTGTCAAGCCGCGCCGCCGAGGCGACGACGCCTGTCGCGCGGGGCCGAGCGGACGTCCATCGCTACGACGCGTCGCCCGCAGTCGCCGGCAGGGCCATGTAGAAGGTGGCGCCGCGGTCGGCCGCCCCTTCCGCCCACACCCGGCCGCCGTGCCGATGCACGATCCGCCGCACGTTGGCCAGGCCGATGCCGGTCCCTTCGAACTGGTCTTCGGTGTGCAGCCGCTGGAACACGCCGAACAGCTTGTCGACGTACCGCATGTCGAATCCCGCGCCGTTGTCCCGCACGTAGACCACCACTTCACCGGGCGCGCCTGGCCGGCTGCCGATCGTGATCTCCGCGGTCTCCCGGCCGCGCGTGTACTTCACGGCGTTCGACACCAGGTTGAACAGCGCCAGGCGGAGCAGCACCGGGTCACCGTCGACCTCCGGCAGCTCACCCACGGCCCACACGCAGCGGCGCCCCTGCAGCTGCGCCTGCAGCTCGACCTGAATCCCGCGGGCGAGATCGGCCATCGCCACCCGGCCGGGCTGCAGATCGACCCGCCCCGTACGGGAAAACGTCAGCAGCGCGTCGATGAGCCGCCCCATCCGGGCGGCCGCCTCGACGATCGTCTGCAGGTGGCGGCGGCTCGAATCCGCCAGCCGCTCGTGCTCCGCCTGTTCGAGCAGCTGCGCAAACCCCGCCACGTGCCGGAGCGGCGCCCGGAGATCGTGCGACACCGAGTAGCTGAACGCCTCGAGCTCGGCGTTCGCCGCCTTCAGATCCGCGGCCGTCCGGCGGAGCGCTTCCGCCGCCGTCGCCTGCTCGGCGACGAGGGCGGCGTAGTCGAGCGCGATCGCCGTCTGGTCGGTGAACAGCTGCAGCAGCGCGACATCGTCGCCGGCGAACAGCAGGCCCCACCGGAGCCAGACGATGAGCACCCCCCAGGCTCGCTCGCGGCTGAGAATCGGCATCGCCAGCAGCGCGCCCGCCTGCACGCCGGCCGCCAGCCGCGCCTCGTTCGGCCCGAAACGCCCGGCGCCGATCGTGATGGCCGGCCGGCGCGTCTCCCACGCCTGTTCGACGGTCGTGTCACGCCCGTCGAACAGCCCCTCCGTCTCTCTCGTGCCGGCGGAGGCGCGCACCACGAGCTGCCCCGTCCCGGCGTCGGCGAGCGCGACCACCGCCGCGAGGCCGCCGACGCTCCGGACGGCCGTCTTGCACAGCTCGACGTTCATCCAGCTGCCGCGCTCCGCCGGCGGACACTTCGCCTCCTCGACGAGAAAGCTGCGCAGCTCCGGCAGCACCCAGGCGGCCCGCAGCAGGCGCGGCGGGACGAACCCGATGTAGTACACGACGAGCGCCGCGGCCAGGCCGATCGACACGCCCGGCAGCGTGTACGGCGCGGTCGCCGGCGCGATCGCGTGAATCCCCGACAGGGTCAGCGCCAGCGCCAGCAGCGCCGCCCCGCACGCAATCAGCAGCAGCCGCCAGTGGGTGACGCCGCTCGTCGCCCGGGCGCCCCGGACGAACGTCGCGGTCGCATAGCCGGCGGCCAGCACGACGTACGCCAGGATGACGCCGGTCCAGAGCGGCGCGCGCGACAGCGGAGCGATCGCGATGATCGCGGCGGCCGCCAGGAACCCGGCGAGCGCGCCCGCGTGCAGCAGGCGCGGCACCCGGCGGAAGTGCTGCGCGAGCCGCACGAGCAGATACGGCTGCGGCACGACGACGAGCGCCCCGAGCATGCGCACGACGCCGGGCCGCGCGTGTCCGGCGATCGCCGCCTGCTGCAGGATCAGCAGCAGGGCCGGCGATCCGCAGATGAGGAGGATGTCGAGGCGCGTGCGATCGCGGTGGCGCAGGAAGCCGGCCGCCGCCACGCCCGCAATGATGACGAGGAGTCCTTCGAGAGTCAGCCCGACCAGCTGTGCGACCGCCATACGGCTGCAGAGGGAAAGCCCGTCCGCAGGCTAGCACCGGCGGTCGGCCGCCGCAAGGCTGCCGGCCGCCAGGCGCGCGCGGCGCGTGCAAGCGCGGGGCGGATCACAGAACTGTCTCGGCCGTGGGCCGGGCGCCGGAGGCCCGGCGGCCGATCAGAAGCCGGGTGAGAGGCCGAAGGCGAAGATCCAGCCGGCATGCGGGCGCTGGAGCGGCCGGACGAGATCCATTTCCCCGACCGCGAAGCCGAAGAGATTGACGCGCACGGCGACGCCGACGCTCGTCACCGGGCTGCGCGGCCCGACCAGGAACGGAGGACGGTTCGCGTCGTCGTGCCACGCGTAGCCCGCGTCGGCGAAGACCGCCAGTTCGGTCGGCAGCGACCGGAAGTACTGGCTGCCGAAGCCGAACGAGCGCTGCAGCGGAAAGCGCAGCTCGACGTTGGCCGCGGCGATCCGGCTGCCGAGCAGCTGGTCGATGGCCGGACAAGGCTGCGTCGCGGTCGGCTGGCAGTCGTTCGCGCTGAACGACGACAGGTCGTAGCCGCGCACGACATTGCGGTACCCGACCGACAGCGGCAGCAGCCGGGGATCCTCGGCGCCCGACCCGTACCGCCCGTCCTCCATCACCCGGAACGCGATCGTGTACCACGGCGCCGGCCTGATGTACCGCCGGTAGTCGGCGAGGATGTCCTCGTAGCCCACCGTACCGCCGACCGCCGTCACCTGCAGCCGGTAGCGCTGCCCCTCCACCGGGCTGGTCGCGCCGAACACCGAGTGGTCGGACACGAACGCGACCGTCCCCTGTACCAGGTGCAGCGGCCCGGCGCTCGGGACCACCAGCGGCGACGCCACGCCGACGAGCGACCCGACTGGCGACGTGGATGACTGCACCTGGCTCTCCTGATCGAACGTCAGGTGCTGATAGCCGGCCGACAGCTCGAGCCGCCGGCTGGTGTCGAACGGATAGGACGCCACCGCGAAGAGGCCGCGGTAGATCTGGCGGAACTCGATCTTTTCCTTGACGGTGACCGGCAGGCCGTTCACCGTCTCCGACACGCTCCGGAATGCGCCGGCCAGATGCGGCACCTGCTGCACGACCACGCCGCGCGTCCACCGCCCGGTCAGGTCCTGGTACGCGATCGACGCCGCCCCGTTCTGCAGCCGATCGACGAAGCGCGGCCCGAACGTGCTGCCGACCTGCAGGCTCGTCGACAGCGTGTGGTTGTCGAGCAGGTCGCTCCAGAACAGCGACACGCCGCCGCCGATGAACGACGCGATCGGATCGCCGACCGCCACCTGATCCGGCAGGCCGATCCGGTCCAGCGACAACCCGCTGTGGTACGGCCGCTCCCGGAACGCCGTCTCCGGCACGAGGCCGAGCGCGAGGTCGCGCCGCAGCACCAGCAGGCCGCCCTCCACCGGATCGGCCGGCGGCAGCAGCGCCGGGTGGAGCGCCGCGACGGTGTCGGTCACCGGCTGCCCCTCGAGCGTCGCCGGCGAATCGATTGCGTACACCAGATCCGCCCCGCCGACCAGCGCGCTGAACAGCATCCGCGGCACCTGCGTCGCCATCGAGATCGCCGGACTGAGACCGGTCAAGCCGCTGATCCCGGTCTGCAGGTTCGTGACCTGCCGGATCCGGCCGTCCGCCGGCCATACGCGGTAGAGATTGCTCACGCCGTCACGGTCGGACACGAAGAACAGGCTCCGGCCGTCCGGCGCCCACTGGGGGCTGATGCTCTTGCCGGTCGGGAAGGTCGGGATCGCCGAGATGCGGCCGGTCGCGAGGTCGAGCCGCGCGAGCTGATACCGGCCGATCTGCAGGTCGTAGAGCCGCGTCGAGAACTGATCGGTCACGAACGCGATCGACCGGCCGTCGGGCGACCAGGCCGGTTCGAGGTCGGCGTACACGTCGTGCGTGAGCCGGCGCAGCCGGCCGTCCGCCAGCCGGTAGAGATACAGGTCGCTCAGCCCGCCGTTCATCGCCGAAAAGACGATCGACCGGCCGTCCGGCGACCAGGACGGTCCGAGAATCTGGCCGAGTCCGGGAAACGGAATCCGCCGCTCGACCCGGCCGCGGGCGACGTCGATCATCACCAGCTCCGGATGGCCGTCGCGCTGGTCGGCGAGGACGAACCGCCGGTTGTCCGGCGCCCACGACCCGGCCGACGCCGCCGACTGCAGCAGGTCGACGCGCGGATCGAGGCTCATGCTGGTGACCCGCCGGATCACCGCGCCGGTGTCGGCGTTCCCCAGCAGGAGATCGACGGCGAGCCGCGACGACTGCGACAGGAACAGGAACCGGCGGCCGTCCGGGCTGATCGACGGCGAGCCGCCGGGGCCCGACCGGCTGGCGTCGAGGCCGGCCAGCGGGCGGCCGTAGGCGCCGGGCGGCCGGGTGACGTCGAGCACCGGCTGTGCCTGCGCCTGCAGCGCCGCCTGCCAGTCGCGCGACAGCCGGGCGATCGTCAGGTTGGTTTCGCGTCGCAGCGCGGCGTCCACGTTGCCGTTGCTCGACGCGGTCCGCAGGATGTCGCCGAGCGCCCCGTCCCCCCATCGCCCGGCGATGTACGCCCAGAAGATCTGCCCCCACCGGTACGGCAGGAACGCGCGGCCCCCGAGCTGGCGGATCGCCGGCAGCGCGTGCCGCTGCGCGGCGTCGCGCACCCACATGGCCGCATCGGCATCGACCGGCCCGCGCGCCAGATACGCCGCCATCCCGTCCACGAACCACGGCGGCAGGCGCGACGCCCCGGGCGCGCCGCCCGCCCAGCTCCGGCGCCGCGTCATGTCGAGCTGAAAGGCGTGCGCCAGCTCGTGGCCGATGATCCGGTTCGACTCCCGCAGCGACACGTCGAGCGGCAGGACGATCCGGCGCCGGACGATGCCGGCCACGCCGCCCTCCTCGTCCACCAGCTCGCCGGGCGCGACGTTGGCCTGTTCGAAGTCGGCCCGGTCGGCGTACAGGATGAGCCGCTGCCGCTCGGCCGGGTGGTGATTCAGCACCAGCGACAGCAGCGAATACCACCGCTCCGCCAGCCGGGCGGCGATCAGCGCCGCCTGCTGCTCGCTCCGGTAGTAGCAGACTTCGAAGTGCGGCGTCAGGAGGACGCGGTAGTGGAACCGCCGGTAGCGGACGCGGTTCTGGCCGAAGTACTGCGCGGAGGCGCCGGCGGCGACCGACAGGCAGACGAGGACGGCGACCGCGACCCGCAGGCTGCGGGCGAGGGCCGGTTGCCGCCCGCCGCAGGTCCGTGTCAGACTGGCGGACAGGCATCCCGTGACGTCCACGCTCAGCGATCCCGGCCTCGACCTCGTCACGCGTCTCCCCCAGCGGCTGCAGATCGGCGACCGGTGGGTTCGCCGCGACGCGCGCGGATTCACCTGGTGGGGCCATCGGCTCGCGCAGCGCGTGTGGGCCGATCCGGTCGCGACCTACCACGACACGTCCGTGTCGCGCGTCCACGTCGCCACCGATCTTCTCACGGACGTTGCCGATCGGCAGCAGGCAATCGAGGCGCTCGTCCCGCTGAACCGCGTGGCGAGCCTGAGCGGCCTGGCGGTCGACGCCGGAGGGACCGTCCGCCTGGAGGCGTCGGTCGCCGTCACCGGGGACAACGCGACGCTCGTCGGCAGCCTGGCACTGCACGCGATGGCGATTCAGGCGGCCGACGCCCACATCAAGGCGGCGCCGCTCGCCGACTTCCTGTCGGCCCGCGTCGCCGGGACCGCGCATCCGTCTCACGGGCGCCGGGAGGCGCCGGATGAGATTCTCGATGCCCTCGCCTTCTACGCCGACAAGGGGCAGGGCGCGTCACCGTTCGCCGCGCTCGACTTCGCGCAGATGGCGCTGATGCAGCCGCGCCCGTGGGTGCTGGCGACGGCACGGGCCGGCGGTCTCGACGTGGAGCTGCCGTTCCTCGGCAGCCACCCGTCGATCCTGCACGGCCACGGCGCCGCCGCCCCCGAGACCGCGCTCCTGCAGGTCCGCACCGACCATCGCCATCCCCAGCTCGGCGCCGGGCTGCTGCTGCGCCTCGCCCTGCCGCTGCGCGGGCCGGCCGCGCTGGCCAACGACCTGAACCTCGCCGAAGCCGCGCATCCCGAAGGACATCACCTGGGCGCCTGGACGATCGATCAGCGGAACCTGGCCTTCTATACGTTCGTGCCGGCCGTGGCGTTCGCCGACGACCTGGTCGAGACACTGATCTGGCATGCCGCCGCGCGCGCGCAGTGGGCCCGCGACCGCCTCTATCCGGCACCGCCGCGCCCCGAGCACTGAGCCCCGAGCCCCCCTACCCTTCCGCCCGGCCGACCGTCAGCAGTCCGAGCGCATGTTCGAGAGTGGCCAGCAGGTGGCTCGCCGGCACCTCGAGCGTCCCCACTTCGGTGAGCATCTGCCGCAGCCGGCCGACCGCCTGCACGACGACCGCCGGCTCCGGCTGGCCCCGTCTCCAGCCGCGCATCGCATGATCCAGCTGATCGCCGTCCTTCAGGATCGCTTCGATCGCGGCCGCGTAGCGCTGGTGGCGGGCGGCATCGTAAGCGTGGTCGGCGAACGTCCTCTGTTCCGCCTGCTGCACGGCCACCATCGCCTGGCTGATGGCGTTGTCTTCCACCAGCATGCCGCGATACGTGCGCGGGCCGCAGCCGGCGAGCAGGCCCGCCAACAGCATCGTCAGAACAATGGCGCCGGCGTGCCGGCCACCGGCCCGTGCCCGCGCCGCGCCCAGCCGCCCCCCGCCGGGCGCCGATCGTACCCCGTTCGACATGTTCTGCCCATCCCTGCGATCCCTGTTCGACATTCGTCCGACTCCGCGAAAAGCCGGTCGGCGCGACCGGTCTGAACATTGTAGCGGTCCCGGCTCTGGAAATGCCGTGCAGGCTGAGCTGGGAGTCGCCGTCCGGCCGGTGCCCGCCGCCGGGCCGCCCCGTCCGGGCGCATGATCTTCGTACGCCGCTGTCTGCGATCAGTGCGGCGGCGAACCTGCGGGACCGTCCGCGCGTCAAACGATCCGGCACGTGTCAGGCGTGTTTCCATTCACCGTCCAGCTGGCGCCGGATATGGTATGAATCCTGCTCAGCCTCGTGCCTCGGAGCGGCTTCGGCGCCGGACGCGCCGGCCGCTCGTCCGGCCCACTTTCGCGGCTCCGGCCGCGTTCACGCGTCTCAGAGGGTAGACATTCATGAGCATACGGAACGCCGTTCTGACGGTCCTTGCGGCCGTCGCGCTCGCCGGCCTGCCCGCCGGCGCCGGCGCCCAGTCGGCCCCGGCCCCCAGCCACCCCGACATCTTCGCGCACCTGAAGTTCCGCAACCTCGGTCCGCCCCGGGCGGGCGGCCGCGTTGCCGCCGTGGCCGGCGTCCCCGGCCAGCCCAACATCTATTATGTCGGCGCCGCGGGTGGGGGGGTGTTCAAGACCGTCGACGGCGGCAGCACGTGGAAGGCGATTTTCAGCCACGAGCCGACTGCGTCGATCGGCGCCATCGCACTGGCGCCGTCCAACCCGCAGGTCGTCTGGGTCGGCACCGGTGAAGCGAACATCCGGAACGACATCATCGACGGGCAGGGTGTGTACCGCTCCACCGACGGCGGCCTGACCTGGCAGTTCATGGGGCTCAAGGACGCCGGCCAGATCTCCACCATCGTCATCAATCCGGTCAACCCGGACATCGTCTTCGTGGCGGTGGTCGGCCACGCGTGGGCACCCAACCCGGAGCGCGGCGTCTTCCGGACGACCGACGGCGGCAAGACCTGGCAGAAGGTGCTCTACGTCAACGACACGACCGGCGCGTCCGATCTGGCGATGGATCCGGGCAACCCGATGGTGATCTTCGCCGGAATGTGGCAGGTGCGCCGCTATCCGTGGACGATGGTCGACGGCGGCCCCGGCAGCGGCCTCTACCGGTCGAACGACGGCGGCACGACCTGGAAGAAGCTGACCGAGGGGCTGCCCGAAGGGCCGCTCGGACGGATCGCGGTCGCCGTGGCGCCGAGCAATCCGGACCACGTCTACGCGCTCATCGAGGCGAAGCACGGGATGCTCTGGGGGTCGACCGATCTCGGCCAGCACTGGCACGCCATCAGCGACGATCACGCCTACGACGTCCGGCCGTTCTACTTCTCGCGGATGATGGTGGCGCCCAACGACGAGAACAAGATCTATTTCATGTCGTTCAACCTCGTCGAATCGGACGATGGCGGGAAGACGATTGCGCGGACCGATTCGAGCGTGCATCCCGACCATCACGCGCTGTGGATCGATCCGACCAATCCGAACCGGATCATCCAGGGGAACGACGGCGGCGCGTTCCTGTCGACCGACGCCGGCAAGACGTGGCGCTTTCTCGACCACCTGCCGATCGAGCAGTTCTACATGGTGGCCGCCGACAGCGCGACGCCGTATCAGGTCTGCGGCGGCCTGCAGGACAACGACTCCTGGTGCGGGCCGTCCAATTCGACGAGCGCCAACGGGATCCGCAACAACCGGTGGCTGGACGTGGTCGGCGGTGACGGCGAGTACGCCGTGCCGGCGCCGAGCAACCCGGACATCATCTACACCGACGCCCAGAACGGCTACATCATCCGCTACGATCGCAAGACCAACCTGACGCGCGACATCCGGGCGTACCTGCCCGACGTCACCGTCAAGAAGCTCGCCGACCTCAAGTACCGCTTCAACTGGACGGCGCCGATCGCCGTCTCGCCGACCGACGCCAACGAGGTCTACCTCGGCGCGAACGTCGTCTTCCGATCGATGGACGGCGGCGGCCACTGGACGGCGATCAGCGGCGACCTGACGCGCAACGACAAGAGCAAGCAGGACTTCACCGGCGGCCCGATCAATCTCGACCTGAGCGGCGCCGAGTCCTACGACACGATCCTCTCCATCACCCTGGCGCCGACCGACCAGCACGTCATCTGGGTCGGCACGGACGACGGGCTGGTGCAGGTGACGCGGGACGGGGGGCAGCACTGGACCAACGTGACGGCGAACATCCCCGGGGCGCCCGAGTGGGCGCGCGTCTACCAGATCGGCGTGTCGCCGTTCGACGCCGGGACGGCCTACGTCTCGTTCGACGCGCACATGCTGGACAACCGCAAGTCGTACGTCTACATGACGACCGACTACGGCAGGACGTGGAAGAACATCACCGGCAACCTGCCGGAGGTCCCCGTCTACGTCGTCCGCGAGGACCCGAACCACCGCGGCCTGCTGGTGGCCGGCACCGAGAGCGGGCTGTTCTACTCGGCGGACAACGGCGGGTCGTGGTCGAAGCTGACGGCGCACTTCCCGACGGCGGCCGTGTACGATGTGAAGTTCGTGAAGGCCTCGCACGATCTCCTCGTTGCCACGCACGGGCGCGGGCTGTTCGTGTTCGACGACATCCGGCCGATCGAGGAGATGTCGTCGGCGGTGGAGTCGAGCGACTTCCATCTCTTCACGCCCGGGCCCGGCACCGAGTTCTACCTGTGGAACAACCAGCCGGCGCGGCCGTCCGAGTTCAGCACACCCAACCCGCCGTACGGCGTGGTCGTTGACTACTTCCTCAAGAAGAAGCTGACGGCGACGCCCGACGAGGCGAAGCAGAAGGAGACGCCGGTGAAGATCGTCGTCACCGACGCGACCGGGCATGTCGTCGCGACGAAGTACGGCCCGTCCGCCGAGGGGGTCGACCGGTTCGTCTGGGACATGCGGTACGACGGGCCGACGCCGATGACCTTCGACCATGGGCAGCCGCTGCCCGGACCGATGGTGGCGGCCGGGACGTATCACCTGGCGGTGACCGTCGGCGGCCACACCGAGCAGGCGACGGCCGAGGTGCGGAGCGATCCGCGGCTGTCGATCGCGCCGGCCGTGTACGCGGCGCAGCTGGGGGCCAGCCTCGAGCTGCGGAACGAGGTGAGCGCGCTCGACGAGATGATGAACCGGCTGCACGCCATGACCGGACAGATCGCGGCGTTCGAGGATCAGGTGCAGCAGCGGACGAAGGCGGGAGCGCCGGCCGCCGAGTACGAGGCGGTCGTCACGCAGGCGAAGGCGCTCGACAAGAAGCTGAGCGACCTGCTGGATTCGGTGTACAACCCGGACATCCAGCACAACGTCATCGAGGACGACATCCACGCGCTCGTGCGGCTGGACGCGCAGCTGCTCGGGATGTACTTCACGATCCCGCCCGGATGGGGTCAGGCGCCGAATCCGCTGCACCTGGCGGAGATGGCGCGGCTGAAGACGGAGCTCGACGGCAAGCTGGCGGCGTTCAACCAGCTGCTGAAGACCGACGTGGCGGCGTTCAACAAGGCGGCGTACGCGAAGGGGGCGCCGACCGTGTTCGGCGGCGCGCCGATTCGGGTGCCGTAGCGTGTGAACTCTGGAGGCGATCGGCTGCAGGCGCCCGCCTGCGGGCGATCGCCTCCAGGGCGGTCTGGGGGGCGGCGGTCCCTGGGGCGCCGCCCCCTTCGTTTGCCTGCGCGTGCGCGTCCGGCCGTCCCGGCATCGGGCCGGCCGTCGTGGCGCTCCGGCGCCGGGGGCGCGGGAGTCATGCTAGAATCTTGAGTTCGTGGCGTGAGGTCCGGCCGTGCCGGGCGCTGCGCCGCGTATTCCCTGCCCGTCCCCATCGTCCAGAGGCCCAGGACGTGGCCCTTTCAAGGCCAA
>Ga0307374_10014766_pt1 | contig 10591 bp, 10 predicted proteins | sample OX3MG_FD_202532 | JGI IMG/M metagenome (GOLD analysis project Ga0307374, IMG submission 202532) | Soil microbial communities from Risofladan, Vaasa, Finland - OX-3 | ecosystem: Environmental > Terrestrial > Soil > Coastal area > Acid sulfate soil | place: Finland: Risofladan, Vaasa | collected...
GGCGGTTGGCGCCTTACTTCGCGGACGCGGCGTGCGTGATTGACCAGGCGTTCCAGCCCCGGCTGGCGGACGGCATGATTCGCTGCTACCTGGCCCAGGATCGGGTTGTTGGTTTCGGGCACCAGATGGTGACCGCGCTGCTCGCCCCGATGGAAGCTGGGGCCGAGACCCCGCCTCCGCCCGCACGCGTCTACTACGGACCCGACGAGACGGAATTCGAGGCTGTGCGTGCCAGGATGGAGTCGGAGTGGCTGCCAGACCTCCTTCGAGCGCTCGACCTCGACGCCGCGCAACTGCCAGCCGTGTGGGATGCGGACCTGCTCTACGGTGAACGTTCGACGACGGGCGAGGACAGATACGTCCTCTGTGAAATAAACGTCAGTTCCGTGTTCCCTCTTCCGGACGAGGCACTGAAGCCGCTCGCTCAGGTCGCTGTTAGGTCTGCCACCGCCGCGAGAACGACCCGCAGCCGCTAGCCGCCTTGATGGCCAAGGGCTGCCACGATTCGCTCGTAGCGTGCGTCGTCACGGACTCGAAGGAGGTCCGGAGGAGGGTTCGTCGATAGACCAATGGGCGAGGTGCAAGAGCGGTCACAACACGTTGATGACGACGCTGCGGCTCGTGCAGGCGCTCGCGTTGCAGAGTTTAACGGTAACCGTCTCGGGACCGCTCAGGGTGTAGACGGTCGTGAAAGTGAGCGCGACGTCCGACGACCCGGAGGCTGAATTCGGCGTGCCGCCCGGCGCGGACCAACTGATGGAGGTGGCGGCGCCACCGACGGCCGTGCAGTGCACCTGGACGTTGCGGTCGATGGCTGCCGGACAGGTCAGCCTGGTGATCGTCGGCGTCGTCGGGGTATTGGTCGGGGGGACCGGAGTCCGGCTTAGCGTATTGGTCGGCGACGCCGTGGGTAATGGCACGGCCGTTGCCGGGTCGACCGAGCCGGACTGCGTAGGAGTGGCTGTTGGTGGAATCGCAGTTGCCGCGGCAGCAGCGTTGGTCGTCGAGGCGGTCGGGGCCGGCGTGGAGCTGGGCTTCGGGGTCTCGGTTGCGACGGCTGCGGGGTGGGGCGTGGGCGTTAGGGGTGCTTTGCCATCGTGGCTCGACACGAGCGTCGCCACGATCGCCGCGACTCCGACAACAGCCGCCGCTGCAGCGACGACGACGGGCCACCAGTGGATTCCGCCTTCGGATACCGGCGCTAACGCCGGCGGTGCGGGCCGTGGGGCATCGTCAGGCAATGGGGCGGGTTGGGCGAGCGAAGACTGCGGTTCCGCGCGAGGAACATTGGGTGCCGTCGGCTGGTCGCCTCGCGGCGCGATCCGCGCTGGAGCCAGGGTTGGCCCAGCCGGCGTTGCCGCGGCCGGCCTCGGCCCCGGCTCGAACGGGAGCGGCGTGGCCTTCGATCCCGGCAATACTGCAGTCTTCGCGAGTCGGCCTGGCGACCGCTTCCCGGGTCGCGGACGGACCGCACGCGACTCGTCAGCGGAGCCTGCCCGGTGGCTGGCTGTTGTCGCGGTCTGGACCGCGCGCTCCTCCGGCAAGAGCGACGTCGGGTCGCTGGTGACGGCTCCAAAGATGGCGAGCTCCCTGGTTTGCGAGTGAACCGTGAGCACGGCAGCGGGCGGCTGTCGAAGCGATTCACACACCGCGCCGTCCAGCCCGCCCCCCTCGGCCGCGGTGATGAAAGCCGGAAGTGCGGTCCGCGGCACCAGTACGAACGCTTCGCTTTCGCCCGTGCCCGAGGCAGCCCGGTAGACGATGAAGTCCCAGGTCGCGAGGAGAGGCGCCAGCGAGAACGCGGGACGCCGGAGCGGTCGCATCGCTTGGCCGAACGGGGATGCAGCAGGAGCGTACTCGTGGTCGCCGCGAGGCTCTTCTTCAGCTTCAACGCCGAGCGGGGCCTTGCCATCCACGATGTTGGCGAGCTGGCGGAGGTCCTCCGGCGATGCGTGGTCGCCGAGGAATTCGCGGCAGAGCTGAAGCGATCGAGAGAGCAGCTCCTGCCCGCCGATGGTCCCGCCGGTTTCGACCGGCAAGCTCGACTCGCGCCCTTTACCGTACAGATCGAGTCCGGCGGCGAACCGTTGCACGCGGATGCCGTAACGTTCGACCCCAGCCAACCGGTCCAGGACAACGCGTGGCAGCATGCGATCGTTGCCCAACTCACCTCTGACCGCGGCTGCACAGGCGCGCGCGGAGCCCACCGCGAACGCGGCGACGGCGCCGAGTCGTCGGCCGTCCACGAATTCGCCACAGAGCTCCAGGCGCCCCGGCCGAGGACGAATGTACACGCCGTTCGAGCGCGACCCTTCAATGAGCAGTGCGAAGGCCGGAGCGAAAGTTAGTGAGTAGAGGTCGGCCACCTCATCCACGATCTCGTCTGGCATCGCAACACTGATGTGCGTGGAATAGCCCACCATTGACGCACCGCCGGGCAAGGTGGCAGCGAGCGCTCGGTGGCCTTCGGCGGCCCAGGCTCGCACTTCGCGGGTGAATCCCGGGGACACGTTGACCGGTGGAGAAGCGATTTCGGCTTCGGCCCCGTCGGCGGTGAGAGCCAACCCGCTCGCCAGGCGGTAAGCGTTCCCGTCCGCGGGATCGATACGGAGGCCATCAATCGCGAGATGGTGGATCAGCTGGCGAAAATTGGCCGGTGCGCCCGCGAGGAGCACCTGATATTCGTGTTCAAGCCCGACCAGCCCACCGATCTCCTGTGGCCACGCCCCACCTGCCAGGGTACGAAGCGGCTGAACTGCTGCAGCGGACACGCCATCGGAGATCGAGGAATTGGTTAGGAGCATCGGCAGCCGCCATCCGTGACAGTCCGGGCCAGCGTCGGAGCACCGGACCGGCCGCCGCTCAGTTGTTCGTGATGTTGGACTTGCTCTTTACGACCGCCGCATCAACAGGCTCCGGCCCCCCGTCACCGGAACCGTCCTCGGCGACTTCGGGCGCGGCGACCCTTCCGCTTGCCTGGCCCGGAGCCAGGTCGCGCTGCGTTAACTCGCCTACCGAGGGGGCACCTGACTCCCGCCCCATGCCCGTCCCGCTGCTGGAGCCAGCGGTCTTTTGTTCCGCGATGCCGGCCATCCCCGGGTCCGCACCGGACATCGTCTCTTTTTCACCCACAGCGGTTCCTCCAATCGGCCGTCCCGGCGTAGTCTACGCCCGGCGGTCAACCACGAACGGGTCCTGTCAGGCCAAGGGACGACTTGAGGCGTTGGCTGGCCACCGACAAGGAGAATCGCAAATCGCAACGGACCCCAAGGCTACGGCGCTGTCGAACGGTTGGGGGCGTGTCGGCGCCGGATCTCCGATACACGATAGACTCGAATTTGGCTCGTCGATCACGATGACCGCTTTGTGCCGCAATGACCGTGGAAACGCGGCTGGCGGCAGCGGCGACGAATCTGACCGTGTTCGAACGGGCGCCAATGCCTGGCAGGTCTGTCCGAGAGCGTCCAATTCAACGCACTACCTCACCAGCCTGCTGGAGTCGTGACCCACCCAACCGCAACACGGCTGCAAGGTTCGACGGGAAGCGCGTTACCCGTATCGGTCCGGCGCAGGTGCACTGTGAACATCGACCGGGCACGAATTTGTCTCGCGGAGGTAGCTCGATGAAATGGCTCAAGCAGAAGATCCAGGACCAAGCAACCGCGCTCGCCGGTGGCGAGACAGGGCAGACGTATGCCTACGGCGGCGGCGGGCTGGTTCTGGTCGTCGTGGTCGTCCTCCTCATCATCCTCCTTCGGTGAGGCGCGAAATGGGGACGTGAGCGCCGGATTGGCGGGTCGGCGCCAGGTCCGTCACGAAACGCGGAGGGTGCGGCTTCGGCCCAGGGGCTTCGGCCACGAGAGGTATTGGAACTCGATATGGAACTCTGGATGTGGATAGCAATTGCCGCCGCGGGCGTCATCGTTTGTGTCGTGCTTTTCACTTCGTTGAAGAAACGAAGTAGCGACAAGCGCACGGACCGTCTGCAAGGGAAGTTTGGACGCGAGTACGACACGACGGTCGAAGAGAAAGGTCGAAAGGATGCGGAGGCAGAGTTGGGCAAGCGCCAGGAGCGTGTGGAGGCGATGCCCCTTCAGGAACTCACGCCGGAAGAGGCGGAGCGCTTCGCGACGCTCTGGACCGCAACGCAGGCTCGGTTCGTGGATGACCCGGGCGGGGCGATGACGGACGCTGACCGCCTCGTGGCCGATGTGATGCGCGCGCGCGGCTACCCCGTCGGTGATTTTGAGCAACGCGCCGCAGATGTTTCAGTCGACCACCCGCAAGTCGTGGCGAACTACCGGGCTGCGCACAACATCGCCGCGCGCCATTCGCGCGCGGAAGCGACGACCGAGGAGCTGCGGCAGGCAATGGTTCACTACCGCGCACTCTTCACCGACCTGCTGCAAACGGCTGCACCCGCCCCGCACAAAGCGGCGGTTCGCTAGGCACCAGCGTCGGGGAGCTGAGAAGAAGGAGAAACCTCATGGTTCCCATGAGCACCGGCACAAGCCTCATCCTTATCGCAGTCGGCGCCATCCTCGCATGGGCGGTGAGCTTCACCGTGGCGGGCATCGACATCAAGATCGTAGGCGCCATCCTGATCGTCGTGGGCATCGTCGGTCTGCTCATGTCGCTCCTCTTCCTCGCGAGCTTCGCACCGTTCGGGCGTCACGACATCCGCGAGCGCCACGACGACATCTAGTCCGGCCGTACACGGGCTACGGCTGCGAGCGGCGGCCACGCCCGAGGTGCACCAACACTGAATCACCTTCCAAGCCGCAGCCGTTCTCGGGAGGCACTGCGGCGTAGCAAGACGGAACGGGACGAACGTGGGAAGCCTGACCTGGATCCTGGTAGGACTGGTCGCAGGGCTGGCGGCGGAACTCGTCGTGGGTGGCGGGCTCGGCTCGCTCGGCCTCCGGGGCGTCGTCCTCACGACCCTGCTCGGAGTCGCCGGGGCGATCCTTGGCGGCTTCATCAGTACGGCGGAAGGCTGGGGCGCGGTGACGGGCTTCAATATGCGCAGTCTGCTCAGCGCTGCAGGCGGTGCAATCATCGTCGCACTCGTCTGGTACGAGTTCGCCGGCGGCAAGAGGCAGCGCCGGTCGGCGTAGCGGGGTTCAGGTCCTTGAGGGCTTCCCCAGCTCCGCCTTCACGCAGTCATCCCAGCTCCTCTATCACTGTCCGACGGCTTGCACGAAGGTGGTGCCCGGGGCAGCCGATGCTAGCCATGCGGACGGTCTTCGTGGAAGTCATCACACTGTCTCGAAATGGCGCCCTTCGCCACCCCACGATGCCGTCGACAGTGCGGATCGAACACCCCAGAGAGGATCCGCGGTATCAGGCGCGCAGGCTCGTACAGGCGCACCGTTTCGCACACCGGGCATCTCACGCGAACCTTTGAGCGGCGGCTACCATTCCGCTCTTGCACGACCACCGTATCCGTCCAATCCACCGCCGGATGGACCGGCCGCTCCGGGGAACTCGACCTGGGCTTTCCGATTAGACGGTCTCGGAAGCAGCGCCCAGTGAACGTGCCTCCACGCAATTGGGCCAAGACATGTCCCGTCTCGACCATCCGCGCTACGTGGCAGTGGGGGCAGACCACCCGGACCTTCGACCCGGTCCGGCCCCCTTCGCGAAATGCCCAATCGACCGCGGGGTGCGAAGGTGGCTCAGTTGCCCGCATCTGGTGGACCCGCGTCTGGCCGTCGCGCGAGCAGAGCCCGCTGAGCTTCCCGTGCGTGATGCGCCAGCGCACCTCCTTGGCAGGACGCATCATCGTCACGCAGCATATAGGGCAGGTCACACAAACAAGCGCATGGCCTGGCCCACTCGTGAGCGTGCTCCAGTTCACCGCCGGGTGTGCAGGCTGACTCGATTCACGCCTTGGGCGCACGGCGAACCTCGACAGTCAGAGATGAAGGTGATGGCGGTATTGGAAATCTGCCGCTCACACCCGCCGCCGCGCCCCAGTTTACGGCACTGTGACCGCGAGCGAACCACGATGTAGGTTGCGGAAGCGTTTGTTCGGCCCGCCCGCCGATGTTGTCGCTTCCTTTGCCGCCCGCTGCGCAGTGGCCTCTGGCCGCGCCACTTATTTGACCAGCCAGCGCGCCAAATCGAGTGACTTTGGGACGCTGACCCAGGCGCTGAACGCAGGGGCCGTTCCCGTCAGGTGCATGACGTGTCCGTGGCCCTCAGTGTCATCGGCGAGGAGGACATCGCCCGCCTCAAATCGGCGACTGCTCCCGTCCGCGAGTTGGACCTCCGCCGTCCCCGAAATTTGTATCACGAACTGCCGCCGAGGGGCTGGATGATAGCCACTCACTAAGGGACTCGGCGAGCCAATGAACGAGACGCCGTTCGCTGGTATGAACTCGGTAAACCACCGACCGGCGGCGGCGTCCGTCGTGGGGATCTCCAGATCGGCGAAGTGCGATTCGCCGTCGTCGCCACTGTAGAGCCAGGTGACCCGCATACCCGAACTCCTCGGCCCTGAAATGGACCTAACGTTCGACGATACACGCTTTCACGGACCTCCTGAACTCCCCGGACCTCAGCGCCCGTCGAGAGCGTTTGATTCGACGCGATCTATGCACGATGACCGAATGGTGCGGGTAACGGGCCGCTGATCAGCGGAGTCGGATCCTCGAACCCATGCTTCAGGAGAGGTCGATTGGCGTGGGGGTGACGAAACGCTGCGTCTCGCATCGGCCGTCGGCTACCGATCCGTATCCAATATTGAGGCGCGTCTTGACGATGGCCAGTTTGCGGAGTCCCGTTCAATCTTCGCGCGCAGCCGCGACGCCTACACGCCGAGATATTGGACCCCGCCCAGGTATTCCAGGCCCCACACGTTTTGCTCTATTTGTTAGCTCGATAGCGGCATAGCGCAATTGATGCCATAGTTGCCCGTCATTGGTACCAATGACCGCCCTGGCCGGTCCGGTTGGCAGTCGTTCGACCTCGATTCGAGGGCGATGATCTGGACAGACGTTGGGTGAGGTCGGCTACAAGGACCGTGCCGAACCCGGGAAACACAGAGAAAGGGAACACGCATCACATGTCACGGAGAACACTCGATTTCGTCTTTGCAGGAGGAGGCGCGATCCTCGGCATCCTTCTCTTGGTCCTCGGCTTCGTGTTGGCCGACCAGGCAAGCTTCGCGAAGAACTACGTCGCCGATCAGCTCGGTCAGCAGAAGATCACCTTCACGGCGGCCGACAAGCTCACAGCCGAAGAGAAGAACTGGAAGCCCGGTTCTGTCTGCTTGACCGATTACGCGGGCCAACTCATGACCACAGGCAAGATGGCTGAGTGCTACGCAAACTTCTACATCGCACTCCACCTTGAAACCGCTTCCACAACGGCCGGCTACCCGGGCGAGACCTACGCAACCCTCGGCAACGTCCAGACCACGCTTCGCACGCAGATCGCCACGGCGAAGACCAATAACGACACGGCTGGCGCATCCGCCGCTCAGACCAAGCTTGACGCGGTGACCTCGCTGCGCAGCACCGCCCAGACCGGCGAAACCCTTCGCGGCCTGCTCCTGACCTCCTACGGCTTCAGCGTCTTCGGCGATAAAGCCGACTTGGCCGGGAACGTTTGCTTCGCCATCGGTTCGATTCTCCTGGTGCTCGCAATTGCCGGTGCGATCCATGCAGTCCTTACACCCGCCGACAAACTCGTGGCTGCTCCGGCTGGCTACAAGATGGTGCCGGCGGACACGGGGCCAGCCGCACCCGGCGCCTAGACTCATCGGATTCTCAGCGCAAGAGCGCCACCATTTCGGTGGCGCTCTTCTTTGTTCTAAGAAGACGGAGACGCCCACCCGCATGAAAGGGCCGTGCGACCGGAAGTCGAGCAAACCGGCGCAATGCCTAATGACGTTCCAGCGGAACCTATCGCCAGAGCGGTCCTGCCGGCCGTCCACGATGAACACATCGTTCCCTGCCAGCCCGTCCGCGTACTCGGGGCCGCGACGACGCAGGCTTCCAAACTGACGACAGCTGGCTGAAGGTGGCCGAGGCGATCGCTGTGTAGACACCCCTGAGCGGCCACTTACAGGCTCTCCGGAACCACCAAGTGCCACCTTTGCTGGCAGGGGGAGGGGGTCTAGACGACGGGACCTGCTCAACCGCGATCACGGGGAATCCTCGATATCTTCATCGTTGCACACGTCTTCGGCGGCGCTGCGATTGGCGCCGGGACGCGGATCGCAGCTGCCGGCTCTTCGTCATACGTGGGCAAGTCGCGCATACTGGTCCCCTGAGGTTTCTCATGCACTTGCTCGTCTTCGGTGCCAGCGGCTACATCGGCAGCAACCTCGTCCCCCATCTCCAGGCCCAGGGACATCAGGTGCGAGCCACGGGGCGCCGGCAAGAGGTGCTGGAAGGCCGAGGATGGGACGGAGTCGAACTCGTCTCCGCCGATGCTTTGGATCCCGCTTCGCTTTGCGCTGCGTTGAACGGAATCAACGTCGCGTACTACCTCGTGCATTCAATGGGCTCTGGAGACGACTTCGAGGATAGAGACCGCATTGCCGCGGAGAACTTTCGCAGTGCGGCAGAAACCGCCGGCGTCGAACGCATTATCTACCTCGGCGGGTTGCAGCCGCCCGGTGAGAGTACCCGGCACCTCCGGTCGCGCCAGGAGACCGGCGACATCCTCCGGGCCGGTCCCGTACCGGTCACCGAGCTGCGGGCCGGCATCATCGTCGGTGCGGGGTCCGCGGCCTTCGAGGTCATCCGCGACCTGGTCAATCACCTGCCCGTTATGACGACGCCACGCTGGGTACGGTCACGGACGCAGCCTATCGCCCTGCAAGACTTGCTGGAGTACCTCTCGAGTCTCTTAGGACTTCCGGTCACGGAGGGAAAGACCTACGACTTCGGCGGACCTGAGACGCTGAGCTATGGGGAAATGATCACGCAATTTGCAACCGCAGTTGGGAAGAGACGATGGGTGATCCCGGTACCCGTTTTGACCCCTCGTCTGTCGTCTTATTGGCTCGACCTGGTCACGAGCGTTCCCGCGTCGGTGGCACGCCCACTCATCGATGGGCTCAGGCACGACCTCCTCGCGGACGACGCTCCGCTCCGCGAACTCATCCCCATGCCGCTGCACACCTACCGCGAGGCAATCGAAGCAGCGCTTCGCACGGAGCGGGAGTTGCCGCTCCCGGCGCGCTGGACGGAGGGCTCGCTGGCTTTCAGGGGCTATGACCCTGCCGTTTCCTTCTACTCCAAAGGCACAAGGACGGAGTTGAACGCCGCTGTGTCAGCGGCAGCCGCATGGAATGCCGTACGGCGCATCGGCGGCGAGCGGGGCTACTACTACGCCGACGTCCTATGGCGCCTACGCGGCCTCCTCGACCGCGTCGTGGGCGGAGTAGGAATGCGACGTGGTCGACGACACCCAACTGACCTGCGCCCGGGTGACGCGATCGACTTCTGGCGCGTCGTCGCGCTCGAACCTGGTCGTCGCCTGACGCTCGTCGCCGAAATGAAGGTGCCTGGATCGGCGGTCCTCGAGTTCGAGGTCATCCCCGAAGGCGAGGCGAACTGTCGGCTCGTGACAACCTCTCGCTTCCACCCCTCTGGATTCTTTGGCCTCCTTTACTGGTACGCTCTCCTTCCCGTTCACGGCCGCATTTTCGTGGGCATGCCGCGAGGGATTCTGCGCTACGCGCGACGATTGCCCGCGGCGTGATGCGTTCCTCGCGAAGGACCCGCGTTGCTGGTCACGCTCGCCGATGCCGGGAAGAGCCTCGCGACCATGGCCTCGCAGGAGTCCCTCTGGCAGGCGGGCGCGGGCGAACGCGGAGTGACAAGTGCGACGGTGCGAAAAGCCGCGCCGACCTTGTGCGGGCGGCGGTCCGTGATGGCATCGTCGGGTTCCGGGAAACGGATGAGCCCGAGCCGCTCCGGTTTCCGACCAAGGATCTGACCGGGTAGGGTTCGGTTCTCCGGGTGACGCCCCTTTTGGTGCTCTGGCACACATGCATGGCATCCTAATCTTCGCCTCCAACTCGAAGTCACAGGCACACATCCGGCGCCTCCCCCGGTAGGGATTAGACGCTGCACGCCGGTCTGGAAGGATGTCGGTACCTATTCGGCGAGCCGCTGAAACTGAGACGGTGAAGTGTCACCGACCTCTTGGAGTGAGCCGATCTCGGGCCAGGATGCCGTTATGGGACTCAACGGCAACCGCTTTAAGCTCAGCCACCACAGCCAGCCCTGCCTCGAATGCCTTGGCTATCCACCCCCTCGTGCCCCGGGACGGACGCTTGGTCCCCACCCGCGAGCGCTGCGGCGGCTCCGGCAACGTACGGCGCCAAGGGCACGAGAAAGCCGCCTCGGAAGGCGGCTCTCCTGACCTGCGGGACGGGCGTTAACGACGTATCACCGCCCACGCGTCTTTGCTCCCGTAACGCTCCTGCTCGCCCTCGACGATGAAGACGTCGTTGCCCGTCAGCCCGTCCGGGTACTCGCCATCATCTTCGGCGCTGCAGCCTTCCTCGTGGGGCTCGTCGAAGCCGTGGTCGCAATCGCATTCCTCGCCTGCGAAGTCCCCGCGCACG
>Ga0307374_10014767_pt1 | contig 10590 bp, 11 predicted proteins | sample OX3MG_FD_202532 | JGI IMG/M metagenome (GOLD analysis project Ga0307374, IMG submission 202532) | Soil microbial communities from Risofladan, Vaasa, Finland - OX-3 | ecosystem: Environmental > Terrestrial > Soil > Coastal area > Acid sulfate soil | place: Finland: Risofladan, Vaasa | collected...
GCCCGACGGATCTCTCCGACGGACCGGGGCCTGCTACTGGGCTCTCTGGCATTTACCCAGGCGGGGCTTGCACCCGCAGGTCTGGTCCAACTTTCAGGACGCACCACGGGTCGGATCGTAGAACCGGGCGACGCCGTCGGAAAGCCCGGTGGGCCGCGTTCCCCACCGCGGTCAGGTCCGGTTGCCTCCCGCGGTGGCCCCGCCGATGCGGACGGTGTCCCCGGGCCCCCGGAGGCCGAGGGCGTCCGAGGCCGACGCCCGGTCGAGCACCAGGGACATCCTCCCGTTGGCGTCCTCCATCACCCCGAGCTCCCCGTCGCCGAGCTGCCCGAACGCGGTGACCCACCGCCCGGAGACCGCGGCGCCGGCTTCGACGGTGACCAGCGCGCTCCCGCCCACGGTGAGGCCGATGCCGGCCAGTGCGGTCGGGCCCACGGAGAGCTGGGCGTTTCCGAACCGGTCGACCCAGGTCACCGACGACACCACCACGGGCCCCGGCGGCCCGACCCCATGGAGCGCCGTCCCCTGCGTCCCGACGGCGGGCAGCTCCACCAGGGTGGCCGGGTCGATCGGAGCACCGATCTCCCCGGCGGCGCCGCCGGTGGCGAGATGGGCTGCCGCCGGGGCGAACAGGTCGCGCCCGTCGAAGGTGCCGGGCCGCAGCCGGCGGCCCAGCCGGGCCGGGTCCAGGGCCACCGCCGTCCGCACCCCACCCGACGAGGTGGCCAGTGGCACCAGGAGCCCGTTGTCCGGCCCCACCATCCAGCCGGGCCGGCCCGACGCGACTTCGAGGGCCACGGCCCGCCGGTCCGTGGCCACCCCGGGGTCCACCACGGCCAGCACCACTCCGGCCCCGAGGTGCGGTCCGGCTCTGACCAGCATGGCGGAACCGGCGGCCACGTCGAAGGCCGGGATCTGGTGGGAGAGGTCGATGACCGGCACCCCGGGCGCCCACCGGTGGAGGACCGCATGGACCACGCCGACGAACTCGTCCGCGGTCCCGTAGTCGGAGAGGAAGTACACCACCGGATCAGCAGGGGCGACGCCCGGCTCCACCTCGGCGTCCACCGGTTCAGCCTCCTCCGGGACGATCCGGGCCGCTCATCCGCTCAGGGCCGGGCCGGGGTGCGGTGGCGAGGGCGTCGGGTCACCGTCCCAGCTGCCTCGAGCGCTCGGTGGCTGCCGCCACCGCTTCGATGAAGGACGAGCGGACCGCCTTGAACTCGAGGGTCCGCACCGCGGCCGCCGTCGTGCCGCCCGGGGAGGTGACGCCGGCCCGGAGGACGGCGGGATCGTCCCCCGTCTCGGCCATCATGCGGGCCGAGCCGAGGACGGTGCCCACCACGAGCTGCCGGCTCACCTCGCGGGACAGTCCGGCGGTCACCCCGGCGTCGATCAGGGCCTCCGCCACGAGGAAGACGTAGGCCGGTCCCGACCCCGAAAGGCCGGTGACGGCGTCGAGGTGCCGCTCCGGAAGCCGGACCACCGTGCCCACGGTGCCCAGGATGCCTTCGGCCCAGTCGAGATCGGCCGCGGTGGCCGTGCTGCCCCCGGACATGCCGGACACGCCGGCCCCGATGAGCGCCGGGGTGTTGGGCATGGACCGGACCACGACGTCCCCGGGCCGGAGCGCGGCCTCGAGCCGTGCCGTGGACAGTCCGGCCACGACGGACAGGAGCCGGGTGATGCCCACCGCCGAGAGGGTGCGTGCGACGGCCTCGGCCACGTCGGGCTTGACCGCCAGCACGGCGGCGTCGGCGGCCACGGGGCCCTCGACCACCAGCAACCCCGGATGGTCCCCGGACAGCCGCCGGCGTCGGGCCTCGTCGGGCTCGCTCACCGCCAGGTCCCCCACCGGAGCCCAGCCGCCCGAGACGAGGCCGGCCAGAAGGGCGGATCCCATCCTGCCGCCCCCGACGACGACGAGCTTCGGTGCCATGCGCGGAGACGCTACCAGCGGGCCCACGGGGGCCCGAAGAGCGGCCGGTGGGCGACGCCCCCGGCCATGGGCGCCCGGCCGAAGGGCTCAGGGCCCGGCGATCGTCCCCACGGCCCCCGGGCTCACGGCGGGGGGACACGCTGCGACGGGGGACGGCGACGGTACCTTCCCTCGTAGCCGATGGTCATGGCCGTGGGGAAGCACTCGTCGGTGTAGGCCAGCGACGCCCCCATGATGCGGTCGAGCTCCTCGTCGTCCACCCTCTCCACCGGCACCCGACCGACGAGGTAGACCGCGTCCTCGGGGCCGAGGGCGAACGCCATCCCCAGCAGGTCGGCGTTCCTCTTGAGCAGGTACTCCCAGGTACCCTCGACGTTGGTCTCCGGCCCCGGCATGAACTGGGTCTCGTGGTGGAGGGTGCGCTGGCGCAGGGTCAGCCAGACCGTGACGAACTCCTTCTCCTCGCCCCGCAGCCGCAGATACCAGCGGGGCGCCCCCGTCACCGGATCGCCGCCCTCCTGTCGGTCGACGGCCACCAGCGCGGCGCCGTCGGCCAACTCCCGCGCCCCCCAGCGGTCGATGACCTCGCACACCGCGTCGCGCTCCTCGGGGCCGAGGAGTCCGGCCCAACGATCGGTCACGAGCACTCGACGAGACGGCCCGCAGTGAGATCGGCGTAGATCTCCGTCAGGAGGTGGGCCGCCCGCGCCCAGGTGTAGCGGCGGGCCCGGAGCACGGCTCCGGTGCTCAGGCGCTCGGCCAGCAACGGCTCGGCCAAGATCTGGCGTATCCAGGCGGCGAAGGCCGCGGGTGTGGGCTCGTCGACCAGGTAGCCGGTGCGGCCGTGGTCGACGAGGCTGCGCAGCCCTCCCACGTCCGAAGCCACCACCGGGGTTCCGCACGCCGCGGCCTCCAGGGCCACCAGCCCGAAGGACTCGGACCGGCTCGGCACCAGGCAGACGTCGCTGGCCCGGTAGTAGGTCGACAGCAGTTCGTGGGGCTGCGGCGGCACGAACACCACCCGGCCGGCCAGCCCCAGCCGGGCCACCAGCTCCTCGGTGCGGGCCACCTCGCCCTCGCCCTGGGGCCCGCTCGGCCCCCCGACCACCACCAGGCGGGCGTCGGGATGGTCGGCGGCCAGGGCGGCCAGGGTCTCCACCGCCACCGACACGCCCTTCAGGGGCTGGATCCGGCCGACGAAGAGCAGCAGGGGCCCCTGACCGGCGAGCCCGAGGGCCCGGCGGGCCTGGAGCCGGTCGCCCGGTCCGAAGAAGGCGTGGTCCACGCCCGGGGCGACGATCCGGATGCGCGACGGGTCGGCCCCGTACAGCTCGGAGATCTGGGTGGCCTCCACCGAGCAGGAGGCCAGGACGGTGTCGGAGCACCGGATGATGGCGGCCTCTGCCTCGGCGCGCCGGTGCGGGGAGTCGGCCTCGACCTCCTCCGGACTGGCCTCGGCCTTGACCCGGTCCAGTGTGTGGAACGTCGACACGAGGGGCAGGTTCAGCCGGTGCTTGATGAGGTGGCCGGCCATACCGCTCAGCCAGTAGTTGGCATGGATGGCGTCGAAGGGCGCGTCCCACTCGGTGCCGAGATCCTCGGCGCCCCGCATGCTCTTGACCACGCCTTCGGCGAACTCCTCGACCACCGAGGGAAGGGCCTCCTTGGCCGTCGGCCGGGGCGGGCCGGCCGACACGTGGTGGACCCTGAACCCGGGCTCGATGTCGACCACGGACGGAAGGTCGTCGGACCACGCCCTCGTGAACACGTCACAGGCCACCCCGGCCCGGGCCAGCGCCGAGGACAGTTCGCGCACGTAGACGTTCATGCCGCCCCCGTCCCCGGTGCCCGGTTGGGCCAGGGGCGAGGTGTGCAGGGAGAGAACAGCCAGACGCCTCATGCCTCCGGGAGCCTACTGGCCGGACTGGCTCAGCCGACTGCCGACGTGGGGCCGCGGCCCACCGTGGCGGTCGCCGGCCCGGCCCCGCCCGGTCCCTGGTCGGCCCCCGGACCGGTCCCGTCCGGGGCGCCCACCTGCCCCGATCCGGACTGATCCTCGTTCTCGTGGCGGAACGAGAGGTAGATCCGGAGCAGGGCCTGGCGCTGCTCCTCGGTCAGGTGGTGGTCGGCGAAGATGTGCCGGGAAAGGTCGGTGTCCCCGTCGGGCCTCTCGAGGATGCCGGCCTGGACGTACAGCGTCTCGGCCGAGATGCGCAGGGCCTTGGCGATCTGCTGGAGGATCTCCGCCGAGGGGCGACGGAGCCCCCGCTCGATCTGGCTGAGGTAGGGGTTGGAGATCCCGGCCAGCTCCGACAGCCGCCTGAGGGAGAGGCGAGCCGAGCTGCGCTGCTCCCGGATGAACGAGCCCAGCTCGTTCACCAGTTGGACCCCCTCGCCCCGGGCGGGCTCCTTCACGGCGGCACGCGGTTCACGTGGGCAGGCTTCTCACTTGAGCAGGCCGTCGACCGAGGCTCGTCCCGTCTTGTGCCGGTCGACCAGTTCGGCCTGGAGGGCGTCGATCCGCTCGTGGAGCGCCCGCCGCTGGGCCGACACCCGGGTCTCGATCGCCTCGAGCTGGCCGGCGATGCTGTTGAGCTGGTCGATGTCCAGGTCGGCGAGGGTGCCGATCTCGTCGGCGCCCAGCACGGCGTCGAGCTCCACGGTGAGATCGGCCTCCTCGGTGTCCGGGGAGAGCAGCTGGGGAAGGTGGCCCGGGCCGGCCGGCCGGCCGGGTCCCGACGAGAGGATGCCGGGCAGGTCGTTGACCAGGGTCCCGAGGTCCCGCAGGGCATCGGAACCGGGGTGCTCGAGGTAGGTGTGGACGATGTCGAGACGGCCCTGGATCAACCGCCGGAGGTAGGACAGGGCCACCTCTGACTCCTGGCACTCGGTGCGCATGGACCGGATGTCGGCCAGGGTCCGATCCCCGATGTTGTCGAGGTAGGTGCTGGTCAGGATGCGGTCGAGATCGTCCTGGTGGGTGGTCATCACGGCCGATCGTACTCCTCCGACCCGGGCACCGGGCCGCTCCTGCCTGCCGGTGCGTACCGGTAGACCGCCCGCCCGACGATCGCCGACCTCGACACCGGGCCGAACGACCGGCTGTCGGTGCTCGACCGGCGGGCGTCTCCCTCGACCTCGAGCGTGCCGTCCCGGCCGTCGACCGATCGGACCCTCTTGATCAGGACACGGTCGGTGCGTCTCGGATCGCGGACCGCCACCACCTGTCCGGGGGCAGGCCCGAAGGGCGGGCACGGGGGCAGCCGGACCACCACCAGGCGGTCGCCGGGCCGGAGGGCCGGGGCCATCGACGACCCGACCACCTCCACCCGGCGGACCGGGCGGTACCACGCCACCCCGAGCACGCCTGCCGCCAGCCCGGCGGCTGCCAGCACGACCGGCCGGCCGGCCGGCCGTGCCCCGGATGCCATCAGGAGGGCCGATCGGCGAGCCCGACGCACCACGTTCGGGCCCCCACGAACCTGGGTAAGGTGAGCGGATACCGCACCATGACCAAGTCTGCACCACCGCGGTGCGGCGGTGCGGAAGCACCGAAGTCCTGCAACAACACCGGACCCCGAACACCAGCACCCCGAGAAGGAGCCATCGCATGCGCCTCGTAGACCAGCTGCTCGCCACCATCGACCGAGTGTCCGCGCCCCGGGCGGTGCACGCCCACTGCGACCTGCCCTGCGGGGTCTACGACCCGGCCCAGGCCCGCATCGAGGCCGAGTCGGTCAAGGGCATCATCGAGAAGTACAACGCCTCCGACGACGAGGCCTTCAGGACCCGGGCCATCGTCATCAAGGAGGAGCGGGCCGACCTGGTCAAGCATCACCTGTGGGTGCTGTGGACCGACTACTTCAAGCCGGAGCACCTCGAGAAGTACCCCCAGCTCCACGAGGTGTTCTGGAAGGCCACCAAAAAAGCCGGCGAGGTCAAGAAGACCACCGACGTGGCAGTGGCCGACGAGCTGTTGGCCCAGATCGCCGGGATCGACAAGATCTTCTGGGAGACCAAGAAGGCGTGACCGCGTCGTCGGTGACCAGCCGCAGCCCTAGTCGCCGTCGATGCCCACGACGGGCTGGTTCAGGTGCATCGCACCCGTGGATCCCTGGAAGACCGCGCCGGGACCGAAGCTGAAGATGCCCCCGTCCCTGGCCACCAGCCAGTAGCCGTTGCCTCCCGGCGCCGCGGCCATGCCCACGATGGGCTGGTTGAGGTGCATGCCCCCGGTCGACCCGATGAAGGGGGCGCCGAAGCTGAAGACCCCACCGTCGGCGGCGACCGCACGGTACCCGGTTCCGGCGGCCCGGAAGGTCCACGTGTCGCCGCGCACGCCGTTGCCGACCGGGGACACCCCGGAGTAGATGACGCCGTACCCTCCGAAGAGGACCACCTGGCCGATGGCGGGGTCGTCGGCCATGGACGCGCCCGTCCGAGCCGAGGGGCCGCTCGGCGTCGAGGCCGGTGCCCACGTGGAGCCGTCATACGTCCAGGTGCCACTGAGCAGGGTGCCGGCCGTGCCCCCTCCGCCGAAGACGACCAGCTGGCCGAGCACCGTGTCGAAGGCCATGGAGGCGTCGCCTCGAGCCGGTGGGCTGGTGGCCGGCGAGGCCGGCGTCCAGGTGGTGCCGTCGTACGTCCAGGTGTCGTTGAGGGGGCTGCCACCGGCGGCGGCACCGAAACCGCCGAAGAGGACGAGGCCGCCGACGGACGGGTCGTAGTCCATGGATGCGCCTGATCGAGGCGCCGGGCTGGTGGCCGGCGATGCCTGCGTCCAGGTGGTGCCGTCGAACGTCCAGGTGTCGTTGAGGGGGCTGCCACCGGTGGATGCCCCGCCGAAGAGGACCATCTGGTCGGTGGACGGGTCGTAGTCCATGGATGCGCCGGATCGAGGCGGTGGGCTGGTGGCCGGCGATGCCTGCGTCCAGGTGGTGCCGTCGTACGTCCAGGTGGCGGCCACGGGGTTGCCGGCGGCGGCTGCCCCGCCGAAGAGGACCATCTCGTTGATGGCGGGGTCGAACGCCATGGAGGCACCGCTCACCGACGGGCCGCTGGTCGTCGCCTGGGTCCAGGTGGTGCCGACAGAGGTCCACGTGCCACCGGGCGGGGCGCCGTGGGCGTCCACGCCGGGCAGGAGCACCAGTCCGCCGATCGCCGGGTCGTACGCCATGGCCCCCCCGGAACTGGGCAGGGGACTCGTCGCCTGCAACTGCGGAGCCCATATGGTCGGGGGCAAAACCGTGGTCGCTGATGCGTCGACGGACGAGAGCACGCCGCCGGCCATCAGGCCTGCCAGCCCGAGGACGACAGCAACGACCCCTGTGGTCCGGCGGGAACGTCTCGCTCCCTCCCGCCGGCCGCGAGGATCCGATCGATGCAACTCTCCGCGCATGTCAACCACCCTTCGTCCCGGATCATGATTCCACCGAACCTCCCGGTCTGTCAGACTCGGCCGCCAACCACGGGGCGGGCACGGGGCGGACGGGGCGGGCACGGGGCGGGCACGGTAAGAGGGCGTGGAGGGGTCGTCGGACAGGCGATCGGCGGTGTCGTTGCGCGCGGGTTACCCCGGTGTCGGCGTCACGGGCGGCGGGCGGGACGCCCTGGCTGTCAGCAGCTCCCTCTCGCGGGCGTTGCGGGTCAGGGCCGCGGCTCTCCCGAACTCCGCACTCCCCTCCTCCTGTCGACCCAGGCGCTCCAGCAGCTCCCCGCGCACGCTGGGCAGCCAGTGGTAGTCCTTCAGGGCCGGCTCTCCGGCCAAGGCGTCCACCAGAGCCAGCCCGGCGGCAGGGCCCTCGGCCATCGACACGGCGACGGCCCTGTTCAACTCCACCACCGGTGACGGGGTCAGCACGACCAGCCGCGCGTACAGCGCGGCGATCGCCACCCAGTCCGTGTCCTCGTAGCGGACGGCCCGTGCATGGCAGGCGGCGATGGCGGCCTGCACGGAGTACGGGCCGTCGCCGGCCCGGCGCAACTCGTCCATGCCCCGTCGGATGAGCATCCGGTTCCACGTCGTGCGGTGCTGGTCGGCGAGGAGGACCGGCATGCCGTCGCCATCCGTGCGGGCGGCCAGGCGTGAGGCCTGGATCTCGAGCAGTGCGGCGAGGCCATGCACCTCGGGCTCATCGGGCATCAGTGCGGCCAGGACACGGATCAGCCGGAGCGCGTCCTCGCACAGGGCCGGGCGCACGAGGTCGTCTCCCGCGGTGGCGGAGTAGCCCTCGTTGAAGACGAGGTAGATGACCTCGAGCACCGAGGAGAGCCGGGCGGTGCGGTCGGGCCCGTACGGGACCTCGAAGGGGACTCCGGCCGTGGCCAGCGACCGCTTGGCCCGGACGATGCGCTGGGCCACCGTCGCCTCCGACACCAGGAAGGCGCGGCCGATCTCCTCGGTCGTGAGGCCGCCCAACAGCCGGAGCGTGAGTGCGATACGGGCATCCGGCGACAAGACGGGGTGGCACGCGGTGAAGATCAACCGCAGGAGATCGTCGTCGATGTCGTCGGTGTCCCCCGGCTCGGGCGCCGACGCGTCCGCCAGAGACCGTCCGACCTCGGCCAGCTTGCGCGCGTAGGCATCCCTTCGGCGGACGAGATCGATGGCGCGGTGCTTGGCCGTGGCCATCAGCCAGGCCCCGGGATTGTCCGGGACCCCCGACGCCGGCCACTGCACGAGGGCCGCCACCAGCGCGTCCTGCACCAGCTCCTCGGCGATGCCGACGTCTCGCACGATGCGCGCCACGCGTGCGATGAACCGGGCGTACTCGATGCGGACCACCGCGTCGACTGCGTCGGACTCCCTCGATGCCGTCACCGCCACCCATCAGACCAGCCGCACCCGCGCCGGGCAAGCACGGCTGCGGCTACCCCTCGGCGATCTCCCGCACCTCGGCCGTGACCGTCCAGAACTCCTCGTGGCACTGGAGGAACCGCTTGGTCCACTCGAGGGCCTCGGCCTTGTCCTTGGCCTGGAGGATGGCGTACCCGCCCACGACCTCCTTGGTCTCGGTGAAGGGCCCGTCGGTGTAGCTGAGCTTGCCGCCCGACCAGGTGACCCTGGTCCCCTGGGAGGTCGGGGTGAGCCCGGCCGTGTCGAGCATGACCCCGGCCTTGGTGATCTCCTCGAACAGCGCGCCCATACGCTCGCTGAGCTCGGGGCTCGGTCCCTCGGCGGGTGCGTTCTGCTCGTCGATGCGGATCATGGAGAGGTAACGCGGCATTGAGCCTCCTTGGTCGGGTGGGCGGGGGATCTCCCCACCACACTCCTACGTCGAACGGGGGGCGGCCGGATCGACACCACGGCCGCAATTTCGGTGGAAGTCGCCGGGCCAGCACCGGTCGTCAGCCGACCGGGGGGAGTCCGGCGGTCCGGGTGTCGGTCCCCGAGCGCAGGGTGCGCCCGGGTAATGCTCCGGTGAGCCGGTCGGCCACGACCACTTCCGTGCCGTTGACCAGGACGTGCTCGATGCCGGTGGCGCCGGCGAACAGCCGGCTGGCTCCGCCCGGGAGGTCGTCGCGGGTGCGCATGGGCTCCGGCCCGATCCGATCGGGGTCGAAGACCACCAGGTCGGCCCACCATCCCTCGGCCACCCGGCCGCGGTCGGTGAGCCCGTAGAGCCGTGCGGGCACGTCGGTGAGGAGTCGGACCGCCTCCTCCACCGGCAACAGCTGGCGCTTCCGCACCCCGTCGCCGAGCAGCGAGGTGGAGTAGACGGCGCCGCACATGGTGTCGAGATGGGCACCGGCGTCCGAGCCTCCCACCACCGCCCGCGGGTCCCGCCACACCTCCGCCCTCGCCCGCCAGTCGGCGTCCGACTCGGGGATGGGCACCGCGAACCCGGTGCGCAGCCGGTCCGCCACCATGACCCGGCACATGGCGTCCCAGGCGCCCGTCCCCCACTCGGCGGCGACGTCGCCCACCGTCCGTCCCTCCAGGCCCTTCTGTCCGGGGTCGAAGGTCTCGGCGATGACCAGACGGGCCCAGCCGGCCAGATAGCGAAGCACTCCGGCCTCGTCGGACTGGGCCCGCTCGTCCATGGCCCGTCGCACCTCCGGATCGGACAGGGCCCGGATGCGGTCGTCCACCGGGGCGGCGAAGAACTCCCGCCAGCCGGGGAGCCCCTCGAGGATGGCCCCGTGCTCGAACGAGAGGCGCAGGGACATGGTGTGGGGCAGCGTGAGGGCCACGACCCGCGCCCCGGCCCGTGACGCCGCCGACGAGGCGTCGAGCTGGTGGGCCGTGCCGTCGGGGTTGGAGGCCGTGACGGCCAGCACGTTCCAGTTGACCGGGCGCCCGGACAGCAGTGAGATGCGGGTCAGGAGCCCGACCTCCTCGTCGCTGAATCCGTTGAGGCACCCGGGCACGATCATCTCGATGCTGGTCCCGGGATGGTCGGACACCACCGCGGCCAACCGCTCGAGCTCGGCGGTCCCCGCGGACCTCGACGGGACGGGCTGGCCGTCACCGTCGTTGTGGGTCGGGGCCTGCGACGTGGAGAAGCCCATGGCCCCCTCGGTCAGGGCTCGGTGCAGGGCCTCCTCCATGCCGACCAGCTGCTCCTCGGTGGCCCGGTGGCCCACGGCGTCGGCGCCCATCACCGCCCGCCGCAGCGTGGAGTGCCCGACGAGGAAGCCCGCGTTGACGC
>Ga0307374_10014769_pt1 | contig 10590 bp, 9 predicted proteins | sample OX3MG_FD_202532 | JGI IMG/M metagenome (GOLD analysis project Ga0307374, IMG submission 202532) | Soil microbial communities from Risofladan, Vaasa, Finland - OX-3 | ecosystem: Environmental > Terrestrial > Soil > Coastal area > Acid sulfate soil | place: Finland: Risofladan, Vaasa | collected...
TCGGCCGCCTCCTCGACGGCATCGATGAGGACTACCTGAGCTACGTCATGCACGCCGAGCTGAACGTCCAAGCCGCCCCGGAGCCGGACCTGGGGGCCCTCAGCTATCAGGCGCCGGATGACAATCCAGTCCACGGCACCCAGAGCGTTATGGAGGCGGCCCAGGGAGCCCCGGCCGCGGTGGAGGCCGCCCTGCGAGTCGAGCCCGAGGCCAACGGCTCAGCCCCTCCGGCCGTCCCGGCGGACCCGGCCCCGGGGATGGCCACCCAGCCTGCTGACGCCGCCCCGAGCGCTGCCGCCGCCCCGAGCGCCGCCCCGGCCCCGGCGCCGAGCCCCGCCGACCCGAGCCGCGCCGACCCGAGCACCGCCCCGGCCCCGGCGCCGCGGCCCCTGCGTCCGCAGATGCCGCCGGCTCCGGTCGGTGTGGCCGGGCGCGGTTCCAGCCCGACCGAGGCCGGCCAGCTGCCGGGCGGGCCGAGCCAGAACCGGTCCCCAACGGGCGCTCAGGCGGGAGGGCCCCAGGCCAAATTGGGCCGGAACGATCAGTGCTGGTGCGGCAGCGGGCGCAAGTTCAAGCACTGCCACGGCCGCTGAGCGCCTCGAGGGTGACGATGCAGGACCTGACCCCGGAGTTGAGCGCGCTCCGACGCCGCATGGACGAGGCGGCCGCCTACCTGGACCTGGACAGATTGCGCCAGCGCCGGGAGGCCCTGGAACCCGAGGTGGCCCGGCCCGATCTGTGGGACGACCCGGATACGGCCCGGTCGGTGACGTCCGAGTACGGGCAGGTGACCGATGACATATCCGCCCTCGAGGCCTTGGAGTCCCGGCTGGAAGACGCCGTGACCCTCTTCGACCTGGCCCGGGAGGAACAGGACGACTCGGTCGAAGCGGAACTGACCGGCATGATCAGAGAGCTGGAGAAGTCCCTCGACAGCCTGGAGGTCCGGTCCCTCTTCAGCGGGGAACACGACGAGCGCGACGCTGTCTGTGAGATCCACGCCGGGGAAGGAGGCACCGACGCCCAGGACTGGGCCGAGATGATGCTGCGGATGTACCTGCGCTGGGCCGAGCGCCGCGGCTTCGCCAGTGAGGTCGATGAGGTCACCGAGGGCCAGGAAGCCGGCATCCTGTCCGCCACGCTCATCATCCGGGGCCGTTACGCCTACGGGCTGTTGAGCGCCGAGCGCGGCGTGCACCGTCTCTACCGCATCAGCCCGTTCGACTCCCAGGCCCGCCGCCAGACGTCCTACGCCGCTTTCGACGTGGTCCCTTTCCTGGAGGACATGTCCGAGGAAGTGAAGATCGATGAGAAGGACCTGCGCATAGACACCTATCGCTCGTCCGGCGCCGGCGGACAGCACGTCAACGTGACCGACTCGGCTGTGCGCATCACCCACCTGCCGACCGGCATCGTCACCTCCTGCCAGAACGAGCGGAGCCAGTTCCAGAACAAAGCCAAGGCCATGCAGATCCTGGCCGCCAAGCTGGCCGAGCGGCAGCGCCAGGAGCGCCGGGCCGAACTGGACGCCATCTCCGGGCCTCAGAGCCAGGTCTCCCGGGCGGGCAGCTTCATCCGGGGCTACGTGCTGGCTCCCTACCAGAAGGTCAAGGACGAGCGCACCGGCCACGAGGTCGGCAACGTCGAGGGCGTGTTGGACGGGGACCTGGACGAGTTCATGGAGTCCTTCCTGCGCTGGCGCCGGGCCCAGGGCGAGTGATGGTCCGCACCGCAGTGCCCCTGCTACCTTCGAGCGTCGTGAGGTGGTCAGTGCAGGCCCCGGGGAGGGCCCGTTGATCAAGCTCGAGAACGTCACTAAGTCCTACAAGGGCTCGACCGTGGCCCTGCGCGACGTGTCGGTGGAGATGAACAAGGGTGAATTCGTCTTCCTGGTCGGACCCTCGGGGTCGGGCAAGTCGACCTTCCTGCGGTTACTGCTGCGGGAGGAGCGCCCCGAGGAGGGTCGCATCTGGGTGGCGGGCAAGGACATCTGTTCACTGAGCCCGTGGAAGGTGCCATTCCTCCGGCGCAACATCGGTTGCATCTTCCAGGACTTCCGCCTGCTGCCCAACAAGAGCGTCTACGAAAACGTGGCCTTCGCCCTGGAGGTGATCGGCCGGCCCCGGCACGTCATCTCCTCCCAGGTTCCCCAGATCCTCGATCTGGTCGGTCTGTCCAAGAAGGTTGACAACCTGCCCACCGAACTGTCCGGCGGTGAGCAGCAACGAGTGGCCATCGCCCGGGCTTTCGTAAACCGGCCCCTCATCCTGCTGGCCGATGAGCCGACTGGAAACCTGGATCCCAACACCACGGTGGGCATCATGCGCCTGCTCGATCGCATCAACCGCACCGGCACGACCGTGGTGATGGCCACCCACGACGTGGGCATCGTGGACTCGATGCGCCGGCGCGTGATCGAGCTGGACCGGGGCACAGTCGTGCGCGACCAGGCCCGCGGCGTCTACGGCATAGCCGCCAACTGATCCGATGGCGCTCTCTGTCGATTACGTGGCCCGCGAGACCGCCGCCAACCTCAGGCGCAATCTGCTCATGACGACGGCGGCGGTGCTGACCGTGGCCATCTCCCTCATGCTGGTGGGCTTCACGCTGTTGGTCCGCCAGGGCGTGGCCGAGGCCACCGTCCAGGTCCAAAGTGGGGTGCAGGAGGTCCAGATCTTCATGAAGCCGGCGGCCAGTCCGGGAGAGACGGCTTCGGTCTCCAGATCGCTGGCCAGCCTGGAGAGCGGACAGGCCCAGGCTTTGGGCACGACCCCTCAGGTCAAGACCTTCCGGTACTGCAACCAGAACTGCGCCATGGGCGAGTTCAGGAAGCTGTTCGTCAACCAACCGGTGATGCTGCAGAACGTCACCCCTTCGGTGTTGCCCCCCTCCTTCAAGGTGGAGCCGCAGAACTCCCAGGCCGATGATCTGCTCTACCAGCGCTTCTCCGGCTATCCCGGTGTCTACAAGGTCAACTACGAAAAGCAGACCGTCGACTCCTTGGCCAAGGCGGCCCACATCGCCCAGATCATCTTCATCCTCATGGGGGCGATCATGGTCATCTCCGCCATCGCCCTGATCCTCAACACCATCCGGATGGCCATTTTCGCCCGCCGCCGGGAGGTGGCGGTCATGAAGCTGGTCGGGGCGGCCAACTGGTTCATCCGGGTACCGTTCATGTTGGAAGGACTGATCCAGGGCTTGGTCGGTGCCTGCGCCGCCTTCCTGTTCGTCTTCCTGGGCCGCGACCTCATGGCCAACCTGGTCACCAACGACAACATCCGCATCCTCAACAGCCTGGTGGTGTCCCCCGGTGATGCGGTCAAGACGGGCCTGGTCATCCTGGTCATCGGCACCGTCATCGGGGCGGCCAGCTCGGCCGTGGCCGTGCGGCGCTTCCTGGACGTGTGATGGCTCGGGCCGGAGGCGGGGCATGAGCGCGGTCCGGGCCGGCGGGCGGGCATGAGCGCCGCTTACGTGGTGGTGGCCCGCAACGCCGCCACCCACTCGGACAATCGCATCCACGAGGACACAGTGGCCAAGACCTACGGGTTCAGCGGCGGCCTGGTCCCCGGGGTCACGCTCTACGGATACCTGATGCATCCGGTGGTGGCCCAATTCGGCCTCGAGTGGCTGGAGCGGGGTACGGCCGATGTCCGATTCACCCGCCCCGTCTACGACGGCGGGCGGGTCGAGGCGGTGGCGGAGCTGGACCCGGCCGTCGGCCGGGAACTCAGCCTGCGCCTGGTCGACGCGGAGGGGATCACCTGTGTGACCGGCACCGCCGGCCGGCCCGAGCGGCCGGCGCCGGTCTTCGACCCGACCTCGGTGACCTGGGCCGACCTGCCCGAGGAGCGCCCCGGCGCCGATGCGGACTCGTTGGCCCCCGGGCGGGTGCTGGGTAGCCTGTTCGCCCCGGTGGAGGCTGATCATTACCGGGGCTATCTGGACATCCTCGATCAGGATCCCGAGCCGTACCGGAGCGCCGGCCTGGCCCATCCCGGGGCATTGATCCTGTCGGCCAACACCATCCTGGCCACCAATGTCCGCCTGGGACCCTGGGTCCACGTCGGCAGCCGGATCGCCAACCTGGCTCCCGTACCCCGCCGGGCCGAGGTGGAGACCCGGGCCCGGGTGCGGGACCGCTATGAGCGCAAGGGCCACCAGCTGGTGGAACTGGAGGTGGTCTGGCTCCATGACGGCAGCCCGGTCATGACCGCTCTGCACACCGCTATCTACCAGTTGAGACACGAGGAGGAGCCCGGTGTTCGAGTGGAGTGAAGAGCAGAACATGCTGCGCGATGCAGTGCGCAAGTTTGTCGAGGCCGAGATCGCCCCCAACATCAATGAGCTGGAGCACGGGGACACACCCCCCTACGACACGCTGCGAAAGATGTACAAGACCTTCGGCATGGACGCCATGGCCCGGGCCGGCTTCGAGGCCAGGATCAAGCGGGAGAAGGAGGGCCCCGCCGCCGCCCCCGAGGGTGAACGGAGGTCGGGCGGCGGTGACGGCGCCGGCTTCATGCTGATCCCGATCATCGAGTTGTGCCGCTACTGCCCCGGGATGGTCACGGCCATGGGGGTGAGCGTGGGCCTGGCGGCCAGCGCCGTCATGTCCAAGGGCACCGTCGCCCAGAAGGAGCGCTGGGGCGTGGACCTGCTGACCCTGGACAAGATCGGGTCCTGGGCCATCACCGAGCCCGGTTCGGGTTCGGACGCCTTCGGGAGCATGAAGTCCACGGCCCGCCGCGACGGTGAGGAGTATGTCCTCAACGGGTCCAAAACCTTCATCACCAACGGGCCCTACGCCGACACCATCGTCTTCATCTGCAAGCTGGACGAGGGCAACGACCCGAAGGACCGCAAGGTCCTCACTTTCGTACTGGACTCGGGCATGCCCGGCCTGGAGCAGAGCAAGCCGCTGCGCAAGATGGGGCTGCACTCCAGCCCCACGGGCGAGTTGTTCTTATCGGATGTGCGGGTGGGCCGGGACCGCCTGTTGGGCGAGACCGAGGAGCAACCCTCCCGGGAAGGGGCCAAGGAGACGTTCTCCATGGAGAGGACCGGGGTGGCGGCCATGGCCCTCGGGATCGTGGAGCGCTGCCTGCAGGAGTCGGTGGCCTATGCCAAGGACCGGGTCCAGTTCGGCCATCCCATCGGGGAGTTCCAGCTCATCCAGATGAAGCTGGCCAAGATGGAAGTGGCCCGCCTCAACATCCAGAATCTCGTGTTCCGCCAGATCGAGATGGGGGCGGCTGGGAAGGGCATGTCGCTGGCCGAGGCTTCGGCCTGCAAGCTGTATGCCGCTCAGGCCTGCATGGAGGTGGCTTTGGAAGCGGTCCAGCTCTTCGGTGGCAACGGCTACATGGCCGAGTTCGGAGTCGAGCAGCTCTGCCGGGACGCCAAGGTCCTGCAGATCTACGCCGGCACCGATGAGATCCAGATCTCTCAGATCGCCCGCAGCCTCCTGGCGTGACGCATTAGAGCTTGCGCAGCCTCACCCGGTGCACGGCGTGCCCGGCGCCCTTTTCGAGCACCAGGTGGGCCCGCTCCCGGGTGGGCAGGATGTTCTCCTTAAGGTTCAAGGCGTTGATGCTGGCCCAGATGTCCCGGGCGGTGGCCTCCGCCTCTTCGGCGGTGAGGGCGGCGAAGCGGTGGAAGTACGAGCGCTCGTCCCGGAACACGGTGTCGCGCAGAGTCCGGAACCTCTCCACATACCAGCGCTCGATATCGGACTCGTCGGCATCGACGTAAATGGAGAAGTCGAAGAAGTCCGAGACGAACAGCCTGGAGCTGTGGGCCCGGTCCAATTCGCCCTGCAGGACGTTGAGGCCCTCGACGATCACGATGTCAGGCCGGCGGACCATCTGGCTCTGGCGCGGGAGGATGTCGTAGGACTGGTGGGAGTAGACCGGGGCGGCCACCTCGGCTTCGCCTGACTTCACGGCGGCCATGAAGTCGACCAGCCGGCGCTGGTCGTATGACTCCGGGAATCCCTTCCGACCCATCAGGCCCCGCTCGGACAACACCCGGTTGGGGTAGAGGAAGCCGTCGGTCGTGACCAGGTCGACCTTGGGGTGGTCGGGCCAGCGGGCCAGCAGGGCCTGGAGGATGCGGGCGGTGGTGCTCTTGCCCACGGCCACGCTGCCGGCGATGCCTATGACGTAGGGCACCTTGAGCTCGGGCTGGCCCAGGAAGGTGTTGCTGGCCCCGTGCAGCTTCTGGGTGGCCCCGACGTACAGGTTGAGCAGGCGGGACAGGGGGAGATAGACGTCGGCCACCTCAACCAGATCCACCGCTTCGTTGATGCCCCGCAGTCGGTCCAGGTCGGCTTCGCTGAGGGTCAGGGCGGTGGCGGCCCGCAGCCCGGACCACTCCTCCCGGCTGAAGTCCCGGAAACGAGAAAGGCCACGGGTGTCCAGGGCGCCCTCGGGGACCATCCCCTCCGTAGTGGACATCGCCGTCACGCTAGGCCGTGGGAGCAACGCCTATTGCACGCGGTCGGGTGACACCGGGGCGGTGGCGCCGCTCAGGGGGCCCGAACGGAGGGCCGGGTACGCTGGAGCGGTGGCCCGTCGCGCCCCGGCCAGGACTGCCGACGGGGCCGAGGCGACCGGCCCCGGCCCCGGCCCCTCCCACGCCACGGCCCGCTACCTGGAGGCCATCTACTACCTCGACCACGAAGGCGAGGAGGTGCGCCCCGGCCGGCTGGCCGACTGGCTGGCGGTGAGCCCGCCGACGGTGACCGTGGCCGTGCAGCGCCTGGTGCGCGATGGTCTGGTGGCAGTGCACTCCGATCGCACCATCGTCCTCACCCCGGTCGGTGCCTTGGCGGCGGCGGCGGCGGTCCGCCGGCACCGGGTGGTGGAGTGCTGGCTCACCGTGGAACTGGGCTTCGACTGGGTCACGGCCGATGCCGAGGCCGAGCGGGTCGCCTACACCCTCTCCGATGTGGTTCTGGACCGGCTCTTCGAGCGGCTGGGGGAGCCGACCACCTGTCCGCATGGCAACGAGATCCCCGGGCACGGGCCGGTCCAGCGGGATCTGGTCTGTCTCACCGAGCTGGCGGCCGGCCACCCGGCGCGGGTGTCGCGGATCTCGGAACTGGCCGAGCACGATGCCCCCCAGGTGCTGGGTCTGCTCGACAGCGAGGGCCTGGTCCCGGGGGCGGCCGTGACCGTCGAAGCTGAGGCTCCCCTGGCCGGGGTGATGCGCCTGTCCGTGGACGGCAAGCCGGTGGCCCTCAGCGCGGCCATGGCGGCGTCGGTTTGGGTGGAGCGCCCGGCCTGAGCGGTGGCCGTAGAGTCCGGGGCATGACCGAACCCGCCCCGATAGTCGAGCCTTTCGACCACCTTCCCTTCGGTTCGGACGGCAAGTCCCGGCGCTATGACACCTCCCGCTACCGCGGGGCGGTGGGCCTCAACTGGTACCTCTGCGACCCGAGCCTCCAGTTCATCATCCGCTCCCACCTCGATGGCCCCGCCCTGGCCTGGGCCGAGCCCCGGCTGGAGGCGGTGGGCGAGCTCATGGGTGGGCCGATAGCCGAGCGGGCCGAGGAGACCGACCGGAACCCACCCCGTCTGGAGAAGTACGACCGCTGGGGACACGACGTCAGTTTGGTGGTGACCCCGCCCAGCTTCGAGGCCTCCAAGCGCGACCTCCTGGCCAACAGCTTCTCCGATCCGGCGTTCCGGTCCGAGGCCCGGGCCGCCGGGGTGGATCCGGGCCCCATGGCGGCGGCCTGGAGCTACATGCTCAACCAGGCCGAGATCGGCATGACCTGCGCCCTCGGGACGGGTGGCGACATGGTCGTCCGTCTGGCCGAGGAGTTCGCCCCCGAGGACGTGAAGGCCCGCCTGGCCGAGCTGGTCGGCGGCGCCGAACTGGGAGGTGAAGCCGCTCAGATGCTGACCGAACGTACCGGCGGCTCGGACCTGGCCGCACTGGAGACCACCGCCACCCCGGCCGGGGATGCCTGGCGGTTGAACGGTCTCAAGTGGTTCGCGTCCAATGCCAACGGATCGGCCTTCGTGGTGCTGGCCAAGCCGGAGGGCGCCCCGGACACGAGCCGGGGCATCGTGCCCTTCCTGGTGCTGCGGGAGCGCCGGGACGGGGGCCGGAACGGGGTGATGATCCGCCGGCTCAAGGACAAGCTCGGCACCAAGGCGGTGGCGTCGGCCGAAGTCGAACTGGTCGACGCCGAGGCGTTCATGCTGGCCCCGGGGATGGGGACGGCGGGCAGCGGCAGCGCCGAGACCGGCTCGGCCGGGGGTGACGGCCGGGGCCTGGCCCGCATGATGGAGCTGACCAACGGCGCCCGGCTCGGGATCGCCATGATGGGCCTGGGTTGTGCCCGCCGGGCCCTGGTGGAGGCCCTCTGTTACGCCCGGGCCCGGGAGGTCTTCGGCTCCGCTTTGATCGACCAGCCGCTGGCCCAGCGCAAGCTGGCCGAACTCATCGTCGAGGTGGAGGCGGCCCAGGCGCTGGTCTTCGACGGCTTCCTCGGCCCCCGGCTCCGCCTCGGCGCGCCGCTCATAAAGCTGCGGGCGGCCCGACTGGGAATCACCGCCGCCAGCGACGCCATCGAGATGCACGGCGGGAACGGCTACATCGAACAGTGGCCGGTGGCTCGTCTGCTCCGCGACGCCCAGGTCAACACCATCTGGGAGGGACCGGACAACATCCTGTGTCTCGACGTGCGCCGGTCCATCCGGCGGGATCAGGCCGAGACCGCCTTTCTGGAGCGGCTGCGCTCGGCCCTGGCCACCGCCCGCTCCGGGGACCAGGCCACCGTCGACACGGTGAGTCAGTCGATCGAGCTTCTGGAGGAGGCGATCGGGGCGTGGAAGAGCTTGGACGGCGCCACCGCCGAGGCCCGGCTGTATACCCTGGCCACGCTGATGGTCGACGTCTACGCCGCATCCCTCCTGATCGAACAGGCCGGTTCCGATTCGGGAGACGGACGCAAATCGCTGGTAGCCCGGCTCTACGTCCGGTCCCACCTCGGCCGCGACCGGCTGCGGGGCCTGCTCGACACGCCGGACGAGTTGGAGCGCTTCAAGGAACTGGTGGACGGCACCTTTGCCGATCCGCGGGGCTGAGATGTCCGATACCGCCCAAGCCGCCGCCGCCACCGGCGTCGATGCCCCCATCGGGGCCACCACGCCGGTGGTGAGACGGACCACTGGTGTGGCCGGGATCGCCTTCTTCGCCCTTGGCGCGGTGGCCACCGTTCTGCGCCTGCTCGGCCCCGGTAACGATGCCAGTGGTACCCAGGTCGAGTCTTACGTCATCGAGCACTACCACGCCCAACAGGCCTCCATCGTGCTGGGAGCGGCGGCTCTGTTCGCCTTTGTGATCTTTGCCGGGCACCTGTCGGCCCGGATCCGGCGGGCGGATGCCGCCGTGGGGGACTCCTGGACTCCTTCCTATCTGATCGGGGCGGCCGGAGTGGTCATCCTGGGTCTGGCCGCCGCCGCCGGTCAGGGGGCGTACCAGGAACTCGCCCACGAGACGGCGCTGCCGATCGAGGTTCTCGACGTCTACCACGTGGCCACGGGGCTGGCCTCGGCCTCGGCTCTCGCTCTGGCGGCCATGCTGGTCTCCATCGGCCTGTCGGGTCTGTTGAACGGCACCATCCCGGTACCCCTGTCCTGGTTGGCTCTGGTCACATCGGTGGTCGCCATCGTGGCCGGCGGCGGCATCGGAACCTCCCGCACGACGTTCGGAATCCTGGTGATCGTGGCCGATGTCCTCTGGCTGGCCTGGACCCTCGGGGTCAGCGTCTGGCTACTGGCCGCCGAAGACCGCCGGCCGGGGACGGCTTGAGCCCGACCCAACCCCTGCGGATCGGGTTGGTGGGAGCCGGGCCGTGGGCCGCCATGCTCCATGCTCCGATGCTCGCCCGTTCCCCCGATGTGGAGCTGGTCGGCATATGGGCACGGCGTCCGGAGGCGGCCACGGCACTGGCCGAGCGCCGCCACACGTCTGCCTTCGAAAACCTCGACGCTCTCATGGACGCAGTAGATGCGCTGGCCTTTGCCGTGCCACCCGACGTGCAGGGCCAGTTGGCGTTCCGAGCGGCCCGGGCCGGTAAGCACCTGCTGTTGGAGAAACCACTCGCCCTCGACCTGTCCGGCGCCGCCGAGCTGGTGGCCGCCGTCGAGGAGAGCGGGGTGCGCACCCAGATGGTCCTCACCCGCCGTTACATGCCCTCCACCATCTCCTTCCTGGAGCGGGCCGCCGCCCTGGGTCCCTACGGTGGGCGGGCCGCGGCCATTTCCGGGGCGGTGTTGGGCGATGCACCGTTCGCCACTCCGTGGCGGATCGCCCACGGCGCTCTCCTGGATGTCGGTCCCCACGTCCTGGACCTGCTGGATGCCGCCATCGGTCCCATCGGACACATCTCGGCCCGCGGCGATGCCCGGCGTTATCTCGTCCTCACCTGCGAGCACCAGAGAGGGGCGGTGAGCCAGGCCGCCCTGTCCATCAGTCAGCCCATGGACGGAAACATCTGGACCTTCGAACTGTACGGACCGACCGGGACGCTGAGCCTGGAGGACGGCGGAGCGGACGCCGCCGACCAGT
>Ga0307374_10014770_pt1 | contig 10590 bp, 8 predicted proteins | sample OX3MG_FD_202532 | JGI IMG/M metagenome (GOLD analysis project Ga0307374, IMG submission 202532) | Soil microbial communities from Risofladan, Vaasa, Finland - OX-3 | ecosystem: Environmental > Terrestrial > Soil > Coastal area > Acid sulfate soil | place: Finland: Risofladan, Vaasa | collected...
GAGCGGAGCTGCTGGTGTTCCTTGTCGGTGAGGGTCTGGCTGGGGGCCACCACCACCGAGTCCCCGGTGTGGACGCCCATGGGGTCGAGGTTCTCCATGTTGCAAACGCAGATGCAGCTGCCATCTCCATCGCGCATCACCTCGTACTCCAGCTCCCGCCAGCCCAGCAGTGCCTGCTCCACCAGCACCTGGGTGATGGGGCTGGCGCGCAGGCCCCGGGCGACGATCTGCTCCAGCTCCTCGTCACTGCTGGCTATGCCGCCGCCGGTGCCACCCAGGGTGAAGGCGGGCCGCACCACCAAAGGCAGCCCGACCTCGGCGGCGAAGTGGACCGCCTCGGCGACGCTGTTGACCGTCCGCGAGGGCGGCACCGGCTCCCCGATCGCCACCATCCGGCGCTTGAACCGGTCCCGATCCTCGGAGTCGCGCACCGCTTCCAGCTGAGTTCCCAGCACCCGCACCGAGTGGCGCGCCAGAACTCCCTGGTCGTCGAGCTGGACGGCGAGGTTGAGGGCGGTCTGGCCGCCCAGCCCGGCCAGCAGGGCATCAGGGCGCTCCAGAGCGATGATCCTCTCCACCGACTCCACGGTGAGGGGCTCCAGGTAGACGCGGTCGGCGGTGTCCTCGTCGGTCATGATGGTGGCCGGGTTGCTGTTGACCAACACCACCTCGACGCCCTCCTCGCGCAGGGAATGGCAGGCCTGAGTCCCCGCGTAGTCGAACTCGGCGGCCTGCCCGATCACGATCGGCCCACTGCCTAGGACCAGGACCTTGCGGGGCCGGTCGCGGCTTGTTCTCGGAGCCGGCGCCGCCTCCACCCGCGGCTCGTCCCGGCAGAGCGCCAGGAACTCGTCGAAGAGGTGTTGGCGGTCCTGGGGCCCCGGGCTTCCCTCGGGGTGGTACTGAACCGAGATCACCGGCAGCTGCCGATGCCGGATGCCCTCCACCGAGCCGTCGTTGAGGTTGCGCTCCGAGACAAACCAGCCTGAGCCCTCGGGAATGCTCTCCGAGTCGACCTGGAACTCATGGTTTTGGGGGGTGACGAAGACCCTGCCGGTGGTCTCGTCCTGAACCGGGTGATTGCCCCCGTGGTGTCCGAAGGGGAGCCGGCTGGTGGTCGCCCCGATGGCCCGGCCCACCAGCTGGTGCCCCAGGCAGATGGCCAGCACCGGGTAGCGGGCCAGCACCGCCCGGGTGAGCTCCAGCTCCGCCGGGAGCTGGGCCGGATCGCCAGGTCCGTTGGTCAGAACCACCCCGTCCGGGGCCAGCCGCTCCAGGTCGGCTGGGGCGGCGGAGTGGGGGAGGACCCACACCTCGGCGCCTCGGCTGACCAGCGACCGCAGGGTGTTGTACTTGACTCCGAAGTCGATCACAGCGATCCTCAGCGGCTCCCCGCTCCTGCCGCCAGCAGCGCCCCGGAGCAGCGCCGGATGAAGCGGGTCGCTGGCCTGGTAAGTAGCCGTGCAGGAGACTTCGGCGACGAGCCGTTGCTGGGAGACCCCGGGCGACTCCCGGGCCAGCTGCAGCAGCTCGATGGGATCCCGCCCGTCCAGCGGGGCCAGCACCCCCTTGAGCGTCCCGTGGTCGCGGAGGTGTCGGGTGAGCGCCCGGGTGTCGACCCCGGTCAGGCCCGGGACGCCCTGGTGCCTCAACCAGTTGGAGAATGTCTCCTGGGCCTGCCAGTGGGGGGAGGTGGGGCTGGCTTCGGCGACGATCACACCCCGTGCCCAGGCCCGGCTCGACTCCATGTCGACTGGGGCACAGCCGACGTTGCCGATCAGGGGCTGGGTGAAGACCACGAACTGGCCCGCGTACGAGGGATCCGTCAACACCTCCTGGTACCCGGTCATGCAGGTGTTGAACACCACCTCGCCAAAGGCCTGCTTCGGTGCGGCGCCCAGCCAGGTGCCCTCGAAGCTGGCCCCGGACTCAAGCACCAGCAGCCCTCGAGTCCGCCGCGCGCGGCTCTCGTCAGTCAAGTTCGATCTCCGCGCCCAGCCCGCGGCTTATGTACACCGCCCGGCCGCGCGAGAAGGTGGCCAGCACGGTGCCCCGCAGCTGCTGGTGCCAGAAGGGGGTGTTGGTTCCCAGCGACAGCCATGAGCTCCGGTCAGGGGTCCATCTGCCGGCCGGATCGAACCAGGTGAGGTGGGCCGGCTCGCCGACCTGGATCCCGGTGCTGGGGAGCCCTTCCGCGGCCGCCCCCAGGACCCTGAGGGGGCCGGCGCTGAGAGCTGCCACGATCCGGGTCAGATGCGAGCCGGAATCCTGGTGGCCGAGCACCACGGAGAGCACGGCCTGGACCCCGCTGAACCCCGGCGGGCGCCTCTGCAGGGGATCGGTGGGCACCTCATGGGGAGCGTGGTCGCTGGCGATGGCGTCGATGGTGCCGTCCAACAGACCCTCCCAGAGGGCGGCTCGATCCGCCTCCGTGCGCAGCGGCGGGTTGCAGGTCAGATTGAGCCCGGGGACGTCGGGGTCCCGCAGGAAGCCGCTGAGCATGAGGTGATGGGGGGTAACCTCCGCCGTCAGCGCCAGCCCTTCCGACTTCGCCTGGCGAACCAGGGTCACGGAGGTGGCGGTGGTCAGGTGCTGCAGGTGGAGCCGGCCCACCTCGGCATCCCGCAGCGCCGCGATCGCGGATGTCACCGCCGCCTCCTCCGCCTCCGCCGGACGCAGGCTCCAGGCGGTGGGGTCGCTCCCCGACCATTCGTTGGCCATGGCGACGATGCGCTCGTCCTCGGGGTGAATGGCAACGAGGCGGCCCAGGGAGTGGGCGCGGGCCAGCCCCTCCGCCAGAATCCGCTGGTCGCAGCCATGGCGGCCGTCGTCGGAGAAGCCAGCGGCGCCGGCGGCGACCAGGCCCTCCATGTCGACCAGCTCCTGGCCGCGCAGGCCGGTGCTGCAGGCTGCGAACTGCAAGATGGGAATCCGGCCCCAGGAGCGGTTCTTGCTGCGCGCCTGGCGCAGCCGCGGCTCAGTGTCCAGCGGCGGCTGCAGATTCGCCATGGCGCAGATCGCCCCGAAGCCGCCCGCCGCGGCCGCCGCGGTGGCGTTGGCGATGCGCTCCTTCCATGGCTGCCCGGGCTCACGGAGGTGGCAGTGGAGGTCGAGGAAGGCGGGGCTGACCACGCTGCCGGGCCGTTCCAGCACCACCCCGCCGGCGGGCAGGACCAGCTTGCTCGCCATTTCGGCCACGATCCCGTCTCGGATCAGCAAGTCGTAGCTGTCGCGGTCCTTGCCCCCGACGGGGTCGACGATCCGGACCTTGCGAAGTAGCAGCTCTTTCACGCCTTAGGCTCCTCGGACCGCTCCAGCCGGATGGCGTCGTCGGCGTCACAGCCGACCACCGTCACCGCCACCCGCTCGTTCTGGGCGGTGGGGATGTTCTTGCCCACGTAGGTGGCCCGAAGAGGCAGCTCGCGGTGCCCCCGATCGACCAGGACCAGGAGCTCGACCGCCCTGGGCCGGGCCAGCTCCGCCAGGGCCGCCAGGGCCGCCCGCACAGTCCGGCCGTGATAGAAGACGTCATCAACCAGCACCACCACCCGGTCGCGAACCCTCTCCGCGGTAGCCGTGGGCAGCGGGAAGTCGGGCATGCCTCCGGATCGGCTGGCCCCCTGGGGCCGGATCTCGTCGTCCCGGTAGGGGCCGACGTCGAGGCTCACTGCATCCCAGCTCCCACCTCCCTGCTCCTCGATCATGCGGCGCAGGCGGTCGGCCAGGAAAACGCCCCGGGTGACGATCCCGCAAAGGGTCACGAGAGCTGGGTCTCGGTGCCGCTCCTGAAGCTCCCGGGAGAGTCGGAAGAGGATGCGCTGAACCTCGTCGGCATCGGCAATAAGCTGGTGGGGCGGCACCTTCAGGTGGCTGCCGGTCAAGCCGTCAGAACCCGGCTCAACAGCGCCATCCGCACCGGTACCCCGTTGCGGGCCTGACGGAAGTAGGCGGCCCTGGGGTCACTGTCAACCTCGGGATCGATCTCGCCCACCCGGGGCAGCGGGTGCATCAGAATCGCTCCCGCCGGCAGGGCCCGCATCACCGCCGGGGTGATCGCGAACCGCTGCCGCTCCGCGTCGGCCTCGAGCCAGGGCTCGGAGAGGCGCTCAGTCTGAATCCTGGTCTGGTAGACCACGTCGGCGCCGCCGACCGCGTGCAAGAGGTCCTCGGCATGTTCCACCTGCACCCCGCGCTGCCTCAGGCTGGAGATCAGATCGCCACCCATCCTGACCCTTCCGGGGGCTACCAGCGTCAGGCGCATACCCGGGTACATGGCGAGCAGGTGAGCCAGGGAGTGGACGGTCCTGCCGTTGGCGAGGTCCCCCACCAGCACCACGTGGAGATCGTGCAGGCGCCCCAGCTCAGCCGAGATCGTGTAGAGGTCGAGTAGGGCCTGGGTGGGGTGTTCCCCCGGGCCGTCCCCGGCGTTTATCACCGGGACCGGGGAGACTGACGCCGCCCGGGCGGCGGCCCCCTCCTCAGAGTGCCGGAGCACGATGCAGTCGGCGTAGCCGCCCACGATCCGCACCGTGTCCTCCAGCGTTTCGCCCTTGACCGCGGAGGAGAAGTCGCGGGCATTCTCGGTGCCCACCACCTGGCCGCCCAGGCGCAGCATCGCGGTCTCGAAGCTGAGCCTGGTCCGGGTGCTGGGCTCGTAGAAGATGGTGGCCATGATGCGGCCCCCCAGAGGCCCTAGCTGGCGGCCCTCCAGCAGGGCCTCCATGGAGCGGGTGCGCTGGAAGAGATCCTCCACCAGGAGGGGATCAAACTGGCTGGCCGAGATCACGTGGCGTAGCCCAGCCGAAACTTTCCCCTGCACCATCATGGCCAGCCTCCCGTGAGGTCCAGCCGGGTCGCAAGGCGGCGGCGGCCACAAAGCCGCCCAGCTCCTTGTCGGCCTCGCTGGACCGGCTTCAAGGTCGCGCTGGAGGCAGTATAGCGCCAGCCGCACCGCCTCCACCCGGCTGGGTCGCGCCCACCACCGACCCCCGGGCGCTCTCTAAGCTGGGCTGGTGGCAGCCGACGGACACAGGCACGTTCTGGCGATCGGCGGGCTGGCGGCAAGCCCTGCGGAGGGGCGCCTGCCCCGGCTGGTGGAGTACGCGATCCACCTGACCGGCCGGCCCGAGCCGCGCCTGTGCATGCTGCCCACGGCCAATGAGCCGGACCTCCGATGGGTGCTCGAGGCGCACCGGATGCTGGCAAAGACGCCCTGCGTTAGCAGCCATCTGACCCTCTTCCCCCAGCCCAACGTTGCCGACCCAGCGGCGCTGCTGCTGGCCCAGGACCTGATCCTGGTGGGCGGCGGCAGCGTCGCCAACATGCTGGCGGTGTGGCGGGCTCATGGCCTGGATTCGGTGCTGCGCACGGCCTGGGAGCGGGGGATCGTGCTCGCAGGTGTCAGCGCCGGCGCCATCTGCTGGTTCGAGAGCGGCACCACCGATTCCTTCGGCCCCGAGCTCCGGCCCTTTCGGGATGGCATCGGCCTGCTGGCCGGCAGCTACTCTCCCCACTACCGCTTCGAGCCGAGCCGGCGGCCCACCTTTCAACGGCTGGTGGCCGACGGGACTCTCCCCGCCGGGCTGGCCTGCGACGATGGCGCCGCGGTCCACTTCGTCGATGACGAGCTGGCAGAGGTGGTGGCCGAGGAGGCTGGCGCCGGCGGCTACCGCGTCATTCCCGACGGCCGCGGCGGCTGCTTGGAGACCCCGGTGCCGGCTCGGGTCTTGCCAGCTTTCAGTCCCGAGAGCTAGCGGCGAGCGCGGCCTCTGGGGGCCGCGGGCCTGGGGCCCCAGGCCCTACATTGACCCGTTCGCTCAGCTCCGGCAGGGATCTGACCTGGGCGACGGCCGTGTCGTAATGCCCCAGCAGCCGCGCCCAGCCGTGCTGGCCCTCCCGTGGGAATGCCGCCAGCAGATGCCGGACCAGGAGCCGGCTCACCCGGAACCCGGTGGCCGAATGCCACTTAAGCTCCTGGCTGCCGTTCATGGTGGCGGTGTTGGCGGTCTCCGTCTTGGCCTTCAGGGTGCGCAGCCGGGCATCCTGCTCCGCCTTTGGCAGTAGCAGGATTCTGTCAACCTCGGCCAGGACCTCGCGGGCCGCCCCCAGATGCGTGACCACGGTGTTGTGGGTGGTGGCGTCGATCAGTCCGGATGCGAACTTGAGCTCGTTGATCCCGGCCGCGACCCGGTAGGTGGTGTCCACGATCTGCTCCCTCGTCATCCAGTCAGTCTCGTAGGAGAGCATCTCCCGCCAGGTGGGCCCGAGCAGGGCTTGACGGTGCTCCTCCAGGGTGGTGAAGCGGCGGTGATAGCCGAGCTCGGGTTGCTCGAAGCCGCGGCTGCCCGGATCCAGGAATGGCCCCAGAGGGGCGACGTAGAACTGCAGCCTCTTGTCGGCGTGGAAGCGCTCGACCAGGTGCCGGCAGTAGTCGACCGTGGCCAGGGCGTCGGCGGGAGTCTGGCGGGGCAGCCCCACCATGAAGAAGAGGTCCAGCTTCTCGCAGCCCTGATCGAGGGCGGCCGCTATCGTCTCCTCCACGGCGGCGTTCGACACCGGGAACTTGCCGTTGACCTTGCGGATCTCGTAGTCGGGCGACTCGATGGTTATCTCCAGACTCCACCACCTGGTGGCCTTGCGAACCATGGCGAAGAAGTCGGGACCGGCGGGGTAGAACAGCTCGATGGTCAGCTCATTGGGGATCTCGGCTCGGCCAACCAGTTCGAAGATCCGCTGGGCGCGCTCCACCCCTCCCACCCTGGGGTCGTGGACCATGAAGATCGGGGCCCGCGAGAAGGTGGCTATCCGGCGCATGTCGGCAACCAGCTTCTCGGGCGATCGATAGGCGGCCCGGGCCCGGCCGGCCACAATCTGGTAGCCCGACCTGGAACCGCCGCAGATGGAGCAGTTGTAGGGGCAGCCGCGGGCGTTCAGCACCATGGTGCTGGGGTACTGCAGCCACTCCGCATAGGGCACGAAGTCGGCGAGGCTGCGGTATTTGAAGACCGCGTGGAGCATGAAGTCATAGGCGGGGACGTCGATCCAGTCCAGGTTGGCCGGGATGAATGTGAGCGGGTTCACGACCACCTCTCCGTCGGGCCGTTTCCAGGTCAGGTTCTGGACCCGCTCCAGAGGCGATCCCTCGCGCAGCGCCTGCAGCAGCTGACGGCAGGGCTCCTCGGTGGAGTCTCCTCGCAGCACGAAATCGACCGCCGGGTTCGCGATCAGCTCCCGGTGGAAGTAGCTGGCGGAGAGGCCGCCGAGTAACACCTTGGAGTCGGGATGCACCTGCTTGACCAGATCGGCGATCCCCAGCGCGCCGTTGGCATGGGGGAGCCAGTGCAGGTCGATGCCGAAAACTGGGGAGTGCAGTTTGCGGAGATGGCTGGCGACATCGTAGCTGGGCTCGCGCAGCATCCGGTAGGCGATGTTGAGGATGCGGACGTTGTAGTGGTTGAGCTCCAGGTAACCGCCAATGCTGGTGAGTCCGATCGGGTACATCTCGAACTCGTCGGTGGAGGGGATCACGTCCGCAAGCGGACCCTGCAGGATCACCTCCTGGCGGAAGTCCCAGACCGAGGGCGCATGGAGCAGGATAAGGTCGGGCTCGAACACTCGCCGCCACGCCCTGGAAACGGCGCCGGGTCGGCTGGTTGGCATTGGCTGGAGTGACCTCAGCAGTCACGCGCGGGCCGTGGTTGGGGATGACTGCAGAGTGATTGTGGCACGGCGAGATCCCGCTGCCCGCGCGTGGATCCCCCTGATTCTGCCCCGTTGAAATCCCCCTGGGAGCCGCCGTCGGCAGCGTCCATGATCGAGGCATGGTCGTCTCTGGGCGGGTCAGCGCGGACGCCCTGGCCCATCTCTCCGGCGCTCCGGCGTGGGGCGGTGTCGCCGCGACGGCATCCGCCTCGAGCACTCGGTTCGCGGACAGGGGGCCGGGCACCAACGCCCCCACGGTGGAGTCTGTAGGTCCAGCCGGCGGCAGCTTCCGAATCGATGCCGCGGCCGCCTCCCAGCGCAGAATCAGCGGATGGACGCGGGCGGGTTCCGGGCGAGGACGAGCGCTCCTCTGAGGCGTCCGATCGCCGGCTCGTTCGCCAACCGAACACGAGGTGATTAGAGCAATGTACGGGTACGGTGGGTACGGATCGGGCCAGTGGGTGTGGCTGATCGTGATGGCGGTCTTCATGGTGATCTTCTTGGTCCTGGTGGTCTGGGGCATAGCGGCCCTCAGCGGTCGGGCCCGCGGCCCTTGGCGGCCCCAGAGTGACCCTCAGGCGCCGGAGCAGATTCTGGCCCGGAGGCTGGCCATGGGCGAGATCGACGAGGAGGAGTACCAGCGTCGGCTGGCCGCCCTGAGGCGGGGGGGACAGCCTCCGGCCTAGCTGCCGGCACCACCGCTCCCACCTCGATTTCAGCCCCTGGCCTTCGCTTGGAATGACTGTGCCGGGGAGACGGCAGCGGCGTCAGCTGGCTGGAGCAAGGGAACCGAGCCGCGCGTCTCCAGCAGCTAATCTGGGCGGCATGGCTCCCCACCCGACCGGTCTTTCGCGGGCACGTTCATCAAGCGGCCTGGCGCTGGGGGCGGCTGCATGGCCGCGCTAGTCCGGCCGGTGGGCCTGGGACTCGCCTCCCACGGCGATGTCCGCGACGCTGTGCGCCACGCCGAACGCGCCGGCAGCGCCGGCCTGGACTCGGTGTGGTTCCACGAGTCCTACTTCGAGCGGGATGCGGTGACCTACACGACAGCGGTGGCGGCCGCCGTCCCCGGCATCCGGGTGGCGCTGGGAGCGATCAACCCCAACACCCGCCACCCGGTCCTGATCGCCATGACCGTGAGTGCGCTCGATGACCTGGCGCCGGGGCGGGTCGTGCTGGCCCTGGGGTCCGCCCTGCCCCTGCGCCTCCGCCAGATGGGCTACGACTACGATCCCGACCTGGCCACCGCCAAGGTGGAGACCACCATCTTCGAACTGCGCAAGCTCTGGTCCGGCGAGCGCCTGCCAACCGCGCCGGGACTACCCGAGATCGAGCCCATGTTCCCCCCCCTGCACCACGTCCCGATCTGGGTTGCCGGCTACCGCCGGGGCTTTCACGAGCTGGCGGGGCGGAGTGCGGACGGGTTTCTGGCGCGACCGGCCGAGTCCCTTCCGGCGCTCCAGCTGGCCGTGCGCCGGATCCGGGCGGCCGAGTTGGCGGCGGGACGTCCTCCGGGGGTGGTGGAGGTGGGCGGGTACCTGCTGGCCCTGGCCGACTCCAGCCGCCGGGCCGCACTCGACCGGGCCAAGCGCGAGCCCTTCGTCATCTACATGCTATCCGTCCAGTCGGACTTCGCCATGCGCCGGGCGGGCCTGGACCCGGCTCTGCGCCAGGCCATCGCCACCGCCTGGCGGGCGGAGGACTACCACGGGGCGGCCCGGATCATCCCCGATGAGCTGGTCGACGCCTTCCTGCTGTGCGGCACCCGAGAGGAGATAGCGGCCGGGGCCCAGCGCTTCCGGGATGCGGGCATGACCCTGCCCATCCTCCAGCCGGTGCTCCAGGAGGATGACCAGGTGGAGGAGGTGGTCGACGCCGCCCTCCTCTACGCCAGCTCGGGGGACCTGGTGGCCGGCACCGCCGCCACCTCCCGGAGGGCCGCTCTCAGCAGCGAGACCGGGATCGGCCTGGGCCGGCGGGCCCGGGGCTGGCTGGAGATCCTGCGCCCCTTCAGCCTGACCGCGTCCGCCATTCCGGTGGCGGCGGCGGGCGGCCTGGCCCTGGCCGACCACGCCATGAACTGGCCGCTCTTCGCGGCCGCCTTCTTGGGTGGGGTGATGCTCCAGGTCGGCACCAACGTCATCAACGAGATCTACGATGTTCGCAAGGGGATAGACGCCATCACCTCGCCCCGGGCCAGCCTGGCTCTGGTGACCGGACGCGTAACCGAGAGAGCCGCCTTCATCCTGGCCGCGCTCGCCTTCCTGCTCGCGACTGGGGTCGGGGTCTGGCTGATCACGGTCCGAGGCTGGGAGCTGGCCCTGCTGGGTGTCATCGGGCTGGTTGGCGGCTGGGGCTACACCGCCCCTCCGCTGCAGTACAAGTACCGAGCGGCCGGGCTGCCCCTGGTGTTCCTGCTGATGGGGCCGCTCATGGTCATGGGCGGCTACTACACGGTCACCGGCACCTGGTCCTTGACCGCTGGCGTGGCCAGCATCCCCATCGGCCTTCTGGTGACCGCCATCCTCCACGGCAACGAGTGGCGCGACATCGGAGAGGACGCTCGGGCCGGGATCAGCACGGTCTCCATCAGGGCCGGCCGGCGGGCGGCCCACGCCCTCTACGTCTTTCTCCTGGTGGGCGCCTATGTGGCTCTGGCGGCGGCGGTCGCGGTGGGTGCCCTGCCTCGGCTCAGCCTGCTGGCCTTCCTCTCCCTGCCGCTCTTCGTGCGGGCCATGCGCGCCTCCGAGCTGGGGGCCACGGGTCAGCAGAGGGCGATCTCCATGATCGACCTCCAGACCGCCCAGCTCCACATGACCTTCGGGCTGCTGTTGGTGGCGGGGCTGGCCGCGACCGCGCTCTGGAACCCCTGATCCGACCCCGGACGAT
>Ga0307374_10014772_pt1 | contig 10589 bp, 9 predicted proteins | sample OX3MG_FD_202532 | JGI IMG/M metagenome (GOLD analysis project Ga0307374, IMG submission 202532) | Soil microbial communities from Risofladan, Vaasa, Finland - OX-3 | ecosystem: Environmental > Terrestrial > Soil > Coastal area > Acid sulfate soil | place: Finland: Risofladan, Vaasa | collected...
GCGCAGTTCCTCGGGACGCGTCGTTCGCAGTCGCCCCCCGAGCTGGTCGGCGAGACTGGCCCCACCCAGCGCGCCGTCGCGCGGTAACACAACCAGGGTGTCGTTGGCTCCGCGCGCGAGCGCGAGGCCGACGAGCCGGGCCTGGCGCGCGTGTAACGCGACCTCGGTGACGTCAGCGTCACCCGCGAGCTCCACCACGGGGTTCTCGTAGCGCGTACGTCGAATTGAGCGAAGGTCCCGAATCATCTGCAATGAGTCGCGACCGACGCGCACGGTCGATCCCGCCACGTCGTCCCAGGTGACATCGACCGGGCACACAATGAGGCCAAGCTTTTGAGCCAGGTAGAGCATCTCGGCGTCGAAGACGAACCGGTCGAAAAAGCCCAGGAGTCCCAAGACCCGCGCGGGACCCAGGCGGAACCCCTTGGCCCCGCACTGGGTGTCACGAAATGTGGTCCCGGTGTAGTGACGCACGAGCAGGTTGAACGTCTTGCCGGCGACCGTGCGCAAGGGCGACTCGTAGGCGCTGGAGCCCTCCTTCACCCTCGAGCCCGGCGCGACGTCGCACGCGTCGAGCGCCGCCAGGAACTCGGGGAAGTGGCGCGGCCGGATCGACAGGTCGGCGTCACTCGTGATGATCCTTTCTCCAATCGCCACGGCTATTCCCAGTCGCACGGCTGCGCCTTTGCCGCGGTTGACCGGTTGCTGAACGAATCGAGTGTGCGGCAGGTGTCCGAAGACCTCGTGGGCAACACGCAGAGTGTCGTCGCGCGAGCCGTCGTCGACCACGACGACCTCGGTTCGTTCAGGGTCCATCGCGTCCAACTCGTCGCGCAGGCGCTCGTAACCCGCGGCGAGACGAGCCGACTCGTTGTAGGCGGGTATGACCAGAGAGGTGGCGACGCCGCCCGCCTCGTTCACGGCCGTCTGGCGCCGACGAGTCCGAAGGTGAAGAGTGGCGCGTAACTCACGTTGGTCCCCGAGTGGGCGGCCGAAATGATCGTCGAGGTGCCCCAGGGCCCGCTGCCGGCGTACATGACCACGTGGTCGACCTGGTGGTCGCCATCGAGGTTGTAGTAGTAGAGCAAGTCGCCGGGCTGCAGGGCGTTGAGCGGAACGTAGTGGAGCGCCGGATACTGGGTCTGGGTGGTGCGCGGAATCGAGAATCCCGCCTGGGCCCAGGCCCACTGGACCAGTCCCGAGCAGTCGAAGCCGTGGCCGGGGGACTCGCCGCCCCAGACGTAGGGCACGCCGATCTCCCTCTCGGCGGCGTGCAGGGCCGCCATGCCCTGGGCCGAGCCCGCGGCGACCCCTTTGACCAGGGGTGGCGTGGCGGCCTGAATCGCCTCGAGCACCCTGTTGGCCGCATCCTGACCGCCTACCTCGGACGCGGCGGCGACGGCCTGCTCCTCGCCAGCGACGTCTCGCTTTCGCGCCGCGGCGACGCCGACGGCGATCTCGTAGTTGATGATCTCGTTCGCGAGCTTGTGCGTGACGACGGCCAGCGTGGCCCGCGTGACCGATTCGTTGTGGGCATTCGCGACGAGTAGCCCCTCGATGGTCGCAGTCTGTCGCTGGGCCCTGGCGCGCTGCGCACTCACTTCGGCGATCGTTGCGTCAAGCGAGTTCTTCTCGGCTTGGTAGTTGTTCTCCAGTGTGGTGAGGTCGCCGATGACCTGTTGTTCGTAGACGTGTCGCGCGCCGCTGGTCGAGACGTCCTGATTGAACAGTCCGAGGATCTGAGCCTCGGCCGCCCCCACGACGTAGGCGCGCACGACAGCCACCGCCAGCTTCTTGGCCGTGACGGCGATGGCCCCGCGCTTGGCCACCTCCCGGGCGTCCAACGAGGTGATCTTCCGGTTGATCTGCTGCAGTTTCACCTTGGCCGCGTCGTACTCGTTGGCGGTGATCTCGCTGGTCCTCTCCTCCTGGGCCAGGGTCGAGGAGAGTCGCGCGATGCGCGCGCGGGTTTGGGTGATGCTGTCGGCTCCGACGGTGATCGGCGTCAGGGCCGTGACGAGCACTGCGGTTCCGATGAGGAGGCAAGCGAATCGGCTCGTGCCCCGACGCACGCGAGTCATTACTCAAGCGTACCCAGGGGTTCCGCGCCAACCTCGCTCCTTAGCGCATTGTTAAAGAGTGCGTTACGGTTACGGCACACCACGCCGCGGGGGCGTAGCCCAATTGGCAGAGGCAAGGCGCTTAAACCGCCTCCAGTGAGGGTTCGAGTCCCTCCGCCCCTACGCGAGGGAGCCCGCGTCAATCTTTAGTAGCGTGGCCCGCGTGGCTAAAAGCAATACGGGCAGGTGGGTTAGTCGGGTCGGCTCGTCCGGCGGCGGCAAGGCCTACCGCAAGACGCGCCCGGCGAACTACTACGGCGCCCTGGTCGTCATCGTCGTGCTGGGCATCGCTGCGACGCTGCTCGCGCGCTACGACTACCTCCACCCCCACCACACCGTCGGGACGCCCCCGGCCATCGGCACTACCTGGTACGCGTCGCTGCGCATCGAGGCCTGTGGCAAGGCCCTGCCCTACCTGAACCCCGACCCCAGCTACGTAGGTGGCTTCCGGGTGGGGACCGACGACGTCATCCAGCTCAGCCCGGTTTCGGCCGCCGACTCCGGCAGCCACGCGACCGTCGCCCAGTTCGCCAACGAGTTTCCCGGTTTGATCGTCTCATCGGGTGAGATCGCCGTCCCCACCGCGACTGGCACGTCCAACCCCAAGACGACCTATCACAATGGCGACACCTGCCCAACGGGCTCGAAGTACGCCGGACAGACCGGTCAGGTGAAGTACGCCTACTGGACCTCGTTCGGACAGTCCAAGCCCAAGACCACCACCAACCCGGCCTCGATCAAGTTCAGCAAGTACCTTCGCATCACGATGGCCTTCGAACCGGCCGGGGTGACACCCGCGCCGCCGTCCAAGACGACGACCGACCTCATGTTCCAGATCGGGTCCGCCGGACCGACCACGACCGTGCCGGTGACGGCCCCGCCGACGACGGCCGTGACCACGACCACCGCGCCAGGCTGACGTTGCAGTCGGTCATCCTCGTCGGTGGCGAGGGGACTCGCCTGCGGCCCCTGACCTTCCAAACGCCCAAGCAACTCCTGCCCATTGTGGGCGTCGCGATGATCGAGCGGGTGATGCAAGAGCTCGTGGGTCACGGGGTCACCGACGCGGTGCTGGCGCTGGGATATCTGCCCGATCGCTTTACGGATGCCTACCCGACCAACGTGATCGCCGGGGTGCGCGTCTCGTACGCCCTCGAGCCCGAGCCGCTCGACACCGCCGGGGCCATCCGATTCGCCGCCGCGACGGCCGGTATCGACGACACATTCTTGGTGGTGAACGGCGACGTGCTCACCAACCTCGACATCACCCGGCTACTGGACTTCCACCGACAACGTGGGGCCGAGGCGACCATCGCGTTGCACCGTGTCCACGATCCTTCGCGCTTCGGGGTGGTCGAGACGACCTCGGACGGACGTGTCGCCGCCTTCATCGAGAAGCCGCCGCGCGGCCAGGAGCCGACCAACCTCATCAACGCCGGCACCTACGTGCTGGAGACCAGCGTGCTCGAGCGCATCGCGTCGTCTGGGCGCGTCAGCGTCGAGCGCGAGACCTTCCCCGAGCTCTCCGCGGCGGGCGCGCTGTACGCGATGCACGATGACGCTTACTGGCTCGACACCGGCACCCCCACGACCTACCTCCAGGCCAACGCCGACGGCCTCTCGGGGCGCGACGGACGGCACTCCGACGGGGTCGTCGACGGCTCGTGGGTCCACCAGAGCGCGAGGGTCGACGCATCCGCCAGCGTGGTGTCCAGCGTGATTGATCGTGACGTCGTCGTCGGCAGTGACGTCTCCTTGGAGGACGTCGTGCTGATGCCCGGTTCGGTCGTCGAGGACGGCGCGCGAATCCGAACGTCGATCGTCGGCCCCGGCGCCGTGATCGGGCGATACGCGATGCTCGGTGCGACGTGCGTGGTCGGAGCCAAGGAGCACGTGGCTCCCGGTTCGGAGCTCTCTGGCGACGTGCGTCTCGGGGGCGTCTAGCGAAAGAGGTCTTCGGCCACCGGACGCACGAGGTCCGCGGCCACGGATCCGTCGCCGAAGTAGGACTCGTCGAGACCCCGCACGAGGGCGAATGGTGTCGCCGCAGCCTTGCCGAGCACCAGATTGGCCGCCGCGGCGATCTCGTCAGCGATGGCGACCTCGGTGGCGTCGAGCATGCGGCCGTTCGCGTCACGCGTCCCGCGTAGGTCCAACAGCGGTCGCAAACCGGCGACCCCGATGGCCACGTCAGTGACGCCCTGGCGCCACGGACGTCCGAACGTGTCGGTGACGACGACGGCGACCTCCACGCCGCGGCGCCGCGCAATTTCGCCGCGCAGCGCGCGAGCCGACCGGTCGGGATCTCGGGGCAGGAGGACCGCCGTGCCGTCGTCGGTGTTGGATAGATCCACCCCGGCGTTGGCGTTTACGAAACCGTGTGTGGTCTCGGTGATGCGCAGCGGTCCTCGCCGACGAAGCACGCGCCGCGACTCTCGCTCCACTAACGCGACCTTGGCCTCTGACGTGTCCTCGATCGCCACGACGCGACCCTCGGACTTGGAGACCACCTTCGAAGTGACCACGATCAGGTCGTGCCGCGCGAGGTTCAATGACTGTCGGTCCAGGGCGTCGAGCAAAAGTGTCGCCAGTTCATCACCGTCGCGAACCTCGCCAACTCCCTCGATCGCGGTGAGTGTGACCGCGCTCACGTGGTCACCGCGGCGGCGAGGCGGCGGGCGTTGGCCTCGTCGGACATGACAGTCGTGGTCACGATGACGTTCAAGTCCCGCGCGCGCAGTTCGTCGACGACGTCAGCGTCGGCTTCGTCGACGATCATCGTGCTGATCAACCCCTTGTAGAGGTCGGCAACCCCCACACTGGTGCTGGCGTAGCCGAGATCGGTCATGAGGCGTGCCGCCGGACCTTTGAGCGCCTCGCCCGCGATCAGTGGTGAGACCGCGACCACGTCGTCGCGGCGCGCGGCCAGGGCGTCGCGCACGCCGGGCACCTGGAGGATCGGCTCGATGGAGATCACTGGGTTGGAAGGCGCGATGACCACCCGAGCGGCGCGCGCAATCGCCTCCAGCACCCCCGGCGCTGCGACGGCCGTCTCCACACCTTCAACCGTCACGCCGGTGACCTCGACGTCGTGGCGGTGTTGGACGAAGTACTCCTGAAAGCTCAGTCGCCCGACGGCGGTGTCGAACACGGTGGCCACGGTGTCATCGGTCACTGGGATCAGCGCGACGCCGACACCCCACCTCGTGCACAACTCGCGGGTCACCCCGCTCTTGGTCGCACCCTCGGCCAGGCGCTGCGTTCGATACAGGTGCGTGGCGAGGTCGCGGTCGCCGAGGCGGAACCACGACTCCCCGCCGAGTGCGCCAAGTTCGTCCATGACCCGCCAGCTCTCGCCGGCGAGTCCCCACCCGAGCTCGTCATTGTTGAGTCCGGCCAGCGTGTAGCAGATCGTGTCAAGGTCCGGGCAGATGGTGAGTCCGTGCAGGACGACGTCGTCGCCCACGTTGACCACGCCGGTGAGTTGGGTGTCGTCTACGACAAGACGAAGTGAGCGAAGGAGGCGCGCGGCGCCAACGCCGCCGCTCAGGACCGTGAACACCTTCGAAACACTAGGGGTGCGTCGGTAGAGTCGGGTGTTGTGACGAGCGACCTCCTGGACGGCTGGCCGGCCGGCTCCAGCGCGATGGTGTTCCAACTGCGCGACGGAATCGTCGAGTCCCGTGAAGAGGCCGGTGACCTCGACAAACGTCGAGCCTGGGCATCGGTGTCCAAGTTGGCCGTGGCCCTCGCCTTCGGGGTGGAACACGATTGGGGACTGCACGACTTCAACGAGAGCGTCGGACCTCGCGGCGCGACGATCGCCGATCTGCTGAGCCACAGCTCGGGCCTGGGCCTAGAGGACGGTGACCCGGTCTCACCAATCGGGACGCGACGTGTCTACTCCAACGTCGGCGTCGATACCGCGGTGGCCGCCGTGGTGGGCGAGCGTGATGCGGCGTCGTGGTTGGACCAGCGGGTCTTTGCACCTTTGGGCATGGTGACCACCGGGCTCGAGGATCGACCGGCCTCGGGGGTCGTCGGCTCGACGCGCGAGCTGGCCACGCTCGCCGTCGCCTGGCTGCGGCCCGACGGCGTCGCGGTCGCCACCCGTGACCGAATGATCGCGCCCTATCGACCGGACCTCGACGGAGTCGTGCCCGGCTTTGGACGCTTTACGCCCTGCCCGTGGGGACTAGGTCCCGAGGTCGCCGGCCACAAGCGCCACTGGATGGGGGACTGGCCCCCCGAGAGTTTTGGGCACTTCGGCCAGAGCGGAGCCCTCGCTCTCATGAACGCGCGCGACCAGCTCGGGGTCGTGGCGACGTCAACGCAGCCCTTTGGGCGCTGGGCCGCGGACCTGTGGCCCCGGTGGACCAGCGCAGTGCGCCGGCGCGCGCTCGACGGGTGAGTGCCGAGGCCGCACTTCGGGTCGGACTTGACCTTGACGGTTCGCTTGAGTCGCTCGGCGATTCGATGACCGACCTTGCCGACGCCCTCGCGGCTAGCCCCGGGTTGGAACTGGTGCGGTTCCGCACGTTGGGCTCACCGTCGGACGGCGAACAGCGACTCGCGGGCCGCGCCCTGTGGGCTCCGCTGTGGCGGCGCAGCCTTGGCCGCCCCGTGGACGCCCTGCTCCCACCGCTGGATGTGATCCACGTGGCCGGACTGGCGACACCGCCCACGCGCACGACGCCGCTCGTCGTGTCGGTCGACGACCTGCGCGCGCTGCGGGGCGAGACGCGCATCGTCCAACGCGTGGCCGCTCTGCGCCGGGCCGCGGCGCGCGGCGCGGTCCTGGTGGCGTCGACGCGCACGGCCAGCCACGAGGTCTTGGCGGTTCTGGGGTCGCGTCGGAGTCAGGTCGTGGTCGTTCCTCCCGCCGTCCCGCTGGTCGCTCCCACGATTGACGGGCGCGACCTCGTCGTCAACGTCACGGGACTCGTCGACCGATTCTTGGTCTTGGCACCCGAGCTTGAGCGCTTCGCGCGGTCATGCGGCGCGCGGCTCGTCGCCGTCGCGAGCGCGCAGGCGCGCCAGAGGGTGCGCGCGAGCGCGGTCAACGTGACCTTGCGGCCCCGCGACGAGGCCCGAGCCGCGCTGGGTGATGCACGGGTGGTGCTGCACATCTCCGACGGCGCGCGGTTTCCCTCCTTCGCGGTCGCCGCGCTCGCCGCGCGCGTGCCCACCATCGCGCGCTCCACCCGGATCAACCGTGAGCTGCTCAGTGGCGCGGCGACGCTCGTCGCCGACGACGAGGGATGGCTCACCAATCTGGCGGACGTGTGGTCCAACGAGGCGCGTCGCTCGATCATGGTCGCGGCCGGCGTGGCCCGCGCGGTGGATTTCTCGCCGGCGACCGCGGCCCGTTCCTACGCGGACCTGTACCGCGAGGTCGTGCGAGGCTGGCCGAGGTGAGACGCGTCCTGGCGATCAGTGTCGAACAGCTCTATCGACCTTCACCGGGCGGCATCGCGACCTACGTGCGCGGGCTGGTGGCTGGGCTGGCCGCGCTCGACGATCCGTCCTTCGAGATCGTGGGGCTCACCCCGCGAGGTCCAGCGCCGTCCGGCGTTGAAGACCTCGCACTGCGTCGCGTCTCGGCCGGACTCTCGCTGAGCGTCTTGACCCATGCGTGGGCGAGGTGGCCGCTCGGGGTGCCGCGTGGCGCGGATGTCGTGCACGCGACGACCGTGGCCGGTCCCTTCGCGGGAGGCGCTGCCCGGGCGCTGCATAGCGTCGCCCTGCACGACCTGTTGTGGCGTGACGAACCGACGGCGACCACCAGAGCCGGAGCGAGGTTCCACGAAGCGCGCCTCCGGATGCTCGCGCGACGCGAGGACGTGCGCGTCTTCACGACGTCGCCGCTGTTGGCGGAGCGTCTGGTGTCGGAGGGATTCGCTCATTCGCGTCTCGTGCGGGTTCGCCTCGGCGTGGCGCACGACGTGATTGGCGCGTCGCACGAACAGGTTCGCGACCAGCTGTCGTCTCACGGGGTGGTGGGTCCTTACACGCTGTACGCCGGCACCCGCGAACCGCGCAAGAACCTGACGACGTTGGTGGCCGCGCACCGGATGGCTCGCGCGTGTGAGCCGGCGTTGGGCGCGCTGGTGCTGGTCGGACCGGGCGGGTGGGGCGCCGTCGACACCGGCGACGCCACCGTGCTGGGGACGGTCGACCGCGCGATGCTTCGTGCGCTCTACCGTGACGCCGCGGTCGTGGCCTACGTGCCGCGCGCCGAGGGGTGGGGCCTCCCGCCGGTGGAGGCACTGGCCACCGGCACCCGGGTGGTGGCCTCGGCCGTGACGCCCAGCGTCGCGCAGAACCCGGAGGTCGTCCTCGTCGACGCCAGTGACGTGGCGTCCGTGGCCGAGGGTCTCACGCGGGCCCTCGAGATGTCCGATGACGACGCCGCGCGCGCGCGACGACGCGCGTCCGTAGCGCACCTCACGTGGCGCCAGTGCGCGCTCGACCACCTCGAGGGGTGGCGATGAGGGTCGCCCTGGATGTCTCGGCGGTGCCGATGCGCGTGGCCGGCGCCGGACGCTACGTCGTCGAGCTCGCTCAGCGCCTGGCGTCCTCCGGAGTGAGTCCCACGCTGGTCGCGCGTCGCAACGACGCCGCGCGCTGGACCGAGTGGTGTCCGGACGCCGCACTCGCGGCCGTCGTCCCGTCGGCGCGCGCGGTGCGCTTGGCCTACGAGGCCTGGGCAGTGGGCACGAGCCGCGTCGCGCGTGACGCCGACGTATGGCACGGACCTCACTACACGATGCCCCGTCGCGGATCAACGCCCGCGGTCGTGACGATTCACGACCTCACCTACTTCACTCACCCCGAGTGGCACGAGCGTTCCAAGGTGGCCTTCTTCACCCGCGCCATCACCTACGCCGCCCGTCACGCGCGCGTGCTGATCAGCGTGAGCGAGACCACGGCGCACGAGCTCGATCGACTCGTTCCGAGCCACGTCCCGGTCGTCGTCGCGCCTCTGGGCGTCGACCTGGAGAGGTTCAGTCTTGACTCAGGCGGCGACCGCGACGCCCTCTCGCGCGCGGGACTGCCACTGGACGTCGCCTACCTGCTCTTCGTCGGCACGTTCGAGCCGCGAAAGGGTCTCGACGTCCTGTTGCGCGCCTTCGTCGACGTCGCGGCCCAACACCCCGGCCTTGAACTGTGGCTGGTCGGCCAGGCCGGGTGGGGAATGGGCGAGGTGGACCGACAGTTGCGTGAGCATCCGGAGGGCTCACGCGTGCGCCGACTCGGTTTCGTCGATGAAGGCCTGCTGGCACCGCTGATGCGTTCGGCCACCGCGGTCACCTATCCCTCGCGCGGCGAGGGTTTTGGGCTGCCGGTGCTCGAGGCGCTGGCCTGCGGCGCGTCGGTCGTCACCACCGCCGACACGGTGATGGCCGAAGTCGCCGCGGGCACGGCGTCGCTGGCGCGCGCGGGCGACGCCGAGGACCTCGCCCGGGTCCTGGATGTCGTCGTGCGCGCCGGCCCCGATGCGCCCGCGCGCGAGCGGGGTCGCGCCCGCGCTGCGCAGTTCACCTGGGACGCGATGATGACACGCCACCTCGAGGCGTACGAGCGAGCTCTCGCCACGTGATCCGCGCCCTCGTGACTGGGTCCGACGGCTTCGTCGGTCGCCACCTGACTGAGCACCTGGTCGCGAGTGGCGACGACGTGTCGGGATTTGACCGCGAGTGCGACGTGACCGACCGCGACGCCGTCGCTCGCCAGGTGCGCGCTGCGGCGCCCGACGTGATCTTCCACCTGGCCGCGCTGACCCACGTCGGCGCGTCGTGGACCGATCCGGACGAGACGTGGCGCGTCAACGTCGCGGGCACCGCCAACGTGCTCAGCGCCGCGCGTGACGAGCGCAGCGCCCTGGTGGTGGTCGTGAGTTCGGCCGATGTCTACGGCGTCGTCGGCGAAGCGGATCTTCCGCTGCGCGAAGACCACCCGGTCTCGCCCGTGAGCCCCTACGCGCGCTCCAAGCGCGAGGCCGAGCTGGTCGCACTCGACGCGGCGCGCACCTTGGGCCAGCGCGTAGTCGTGGTACGCCCCTTCAATCACGTCGGACCGGGTCAGTCGACGTCCTTCGTCGTGCCGGCGCTCGCCAGCCGCCTCCTCGCCGCGAAGGCCTCGGGTGCGAGCGAGATCTCGGTAGGTGACCTATCGGCGCGCCGGGACTTCAGCGACGTGCGCGACGTGGTGCGGGCCTACCGGCTGGTGGCCGAACATGGTCGCCGGGGCGAGGTCTACAACGTGGCGTCGGGCCGCGACGTCTTGTTGACCGAGGTCGCGGCCACGCTCGTCGACCTGATCAATCCGGGCACCCGTCTGGTGGCCGATCCCGCCCTCAGCCGACCGGTGGAGATCCCGGTGCTACGCGGGAGTGCGCGCAAACTGCACGACGCCACGGGTTGGGAACCAAGGATCAACTGGACCACGTCGCTGCACGACGTGGTG
>Ga0307374_10014773_pt1 | contig 10589 bp, 7 predicted proteins | sample OX3MG_FD_202532 | JGI IMG/M metagenome (GOLD analysis project Ga0307374, IMG submission 202532) | Soil microbial communities from Risofladan, Vaasa, Finland - OX-3 | ecosystem: Environmental > Terrestrial > Soil > Coastal area > Acid sulfate soil | place: Finland: Risofladan, Vaasa | collected...
AGGTCCTGCAGCAGGGCTCGGTGTGCGCTGACGGTGAGTTCGCCCTCGGGGAGCGGCTGTGCCCACCTGGCGGACAGGGCGGTGATCGCCTCGGTGATCTCGCCGCTGTCGGGGGCCGGCGGTGCGGGTGGGTTGTGGACGGTCGCCGGCAGCGGCGCCTCGGCCGACGGCCACGCCTGTTCGGTCGGCCGCTCCCGCGCGGTCGGCTCGCCCCCGGCGGGGGCCGCCGCCAACGTCCGGGAAAACTCCCCCGGCCGGTGGGCGGGCGCCACAACCGCCCGTGGCTGCGGGGCACCGCCGGTGTCGGGCCGGTCTCCGTCGGCGAGCCCCTCCACGCCCACGGTGCCATCGCCGCGAAACCGCAGGATGTGCCGACCGACCAGCAGCGCCACCCCCTGCGCATCACGCCGGCCGCCGGCCGGGCCGAGGAAGTCGGCCAGCGAGGCGAGCAGCCAGCCCGGGGCCGCGGTGCATTCGCCCTCACTCACCCGGAGCGAGACCTTGCCGCCGGGGCGGAGGTGGGCCAAGAAGCCGTGTCCCACGAAGGTCAGCGCGTGGTCGGTCTCCAGGCACTGCGCACCATAGGTCGCCCGCAGTGCCCAGAACAGGGCGTCGGCCTCCGGCATTGGGCGCACCCCCGATCAGACTTCCAACGGTTGGGGCAGGGCCGAGGCGAACATCTCCGGCACCAGGCGGATGAACTTGACGCGATCCGCCCAGGGGTGCTCGACGTAGAGGTCCGGATCGAGGAAGTCGGTCACCAGCGGCGGGTGATCGCTCCTGAGGGCACGGAAGGGCAGGAGTTTGGGGAGGCCGTCCACGTCGGCCACGTCCACCAGGACGCAGGGGAGGAGGCGCACCCCGGCGGCGGCGAGGCCGACCGCGCGATGCGTCCCGTTCTTGAGGTAGAGGCGGCCGTCCAGGCGCGCGACCTGCAGGAAGAGGGCCGTCTTGCCGATGGTGAAGGTGACGCGCAGGGGCTGGGTCTCCATCTTCGCCGCAGTGATCTGCACGTTGGGATCGCGCGTCATCAGCGAGACGCTCGGCGGGTCGCCGCGCGTGACGCCCCCCCAGAGTTCCAGCGCTTCCGGTTGCACCGGCAGGCACAACTCCAGGACGTCGGCCGTCCCCGGCTGAGCCCCCGCGCGCCGCAGCGCGTGCGTGAAGTGGAGGTGGGCCTGCACCGCGATCAGACTGGCGACCGGCACCGCGGCGAAGCGCCAGGGCAGTTCGCCGTAGAGCCGTTGGAACAACGGCCGCGCCACCACCGCCTCCAGATGGGGCCGCCAGTCCTCAGGCACCCCCTCCGGGCCCGGGAGTGTCGCCACGGGCGGCCGCGCGCCACGCCGACGCTGCGCCTGCGCCGTGCGTTCGCTGAAGTCAGCCGCGGAGAGATCGGCGTCGCACTCATGCCGGAGGAAGCTGCGCGCCTCCTCCGGTTCGGTCACGCCCAACAGGTAGCGCCCTTGCACTGTCTCCGGCCTCCCGACTGCCCTGGGGACGCGCCCTGCCGCGGGGCTGCCGCCCGTGGTGCCGCCGCTGGGCGTTCCACCCCCGCCGGCGCCACTGTATGTCGGCCCCGGACAGGCGTGCTTGGCCGAGGCGCAGACTGCGACCGCCCCAACCAAAGGCGAAGGCGGGGCCCCGTTCGCCCCGCCCCCGCCGGCCCCGCGCACCGGACGCCCGCACGCCCCGTGTCCGCGGCTCGACCGCTCCGTCAGCTCTCGACGATGGAGACGATGTGACGGAGCGGAATGTAGGCGAGGCGGATGGCAGTTTGCGCCCCACCCGCCCCACCCGTGCCCGTAGTGCCGGTGACCGCCATTGTGATGAACCCCGTGTCGACATCCACCAGCTTGCCGATCTTGGTGGTGTCGTTGCCGGACAGCTCCACCAGAATCGTCTCGTTGAGCAACGAATGCACCAGGTGGTGGAAGGACGTGGACCGGTTCGGGTCGCTGACCATGGTTGCCCCCCCCTCGACGGGTCTGTCGTCCTCTGCGGGGAGGAGAGACAACCCGTTGCGCGTCCCACAGTATGCAGGGCCGGGCGAAGTGCCCCAGGGCGGCGACCGATCGGGTGCGCGCCGTCAGCGCGCGATAACGGCGCTGATGTGGTCGGTGGCCAGGAAGGTGACGCGCAACCCCCCATCCACCAGGGCGACGTAGTCGCGCCGCACGCGCAACAGGATCCCCCGGTGGTGCCGGTGGCGCACCACCAGGATGGTGACGTGCCGCCGGACCAGGCGGCCCAACAGGCGGTGCCAGGTTGTCTCCGTGGCCGCTCGCCCGGGTTCGGCGAGCCCGTGGACCCCGCAGGGGGTCACCCCCGCCTCCGGGGCCGAGGGCCCACCCGCGACCGACTGGACCGGCGCGTGCGCCTCGCGTGCGCCCCCGGCCCCTGGCGAACCCTGGCCCGTGCCGGGGCCGGTCGGCTGGGCCGGTGCCTCGCTGGCCGCAAGGTTTGCAGCGGGTGCCGGGCCCCCGGGCCTGCGGCGGGGTGCCCGACGGTGGGAGCCCCCGACCGGGGTCGCCGTTCCGGTGCCGGTGGCGGTGCGGTCCGGGTGCCCCTGGGCCGCCGACACGACGCCGGCGATGGCCACGACCAGGGCGTCGTCGGTCGCCGCTCGGTCCACGTCCCGGGGCGCGGCCCCTTCGGCGCCGTCTGTGGGCACCCTCGAGGCGGCCAACCCTCCCCCACGCGGCGCCTCCCCCAGAGAGTCGAGCGTGGGGGGGGCCGCCGCTTCCACGGTTGGCCAGCTCACCACCGTTCCCGGCTCGGCCAGCCCCGGCAGCAGGGGGCCCCCGGTCGTCTCTGGGCGCGATCCCCGGGGCAGGCTCAAGGGCGGTGCCCCGTCGTCTGCCGCCGGCGGTTGTCGCCACCAGGGGCGCCGGGCATCGGGTCCGCGGTTCAGCCGGGCGAGCGCGGCCGGGGCGAAGCCAATGCCGGCGCGCAGGGATGGCTGTGGCCGTCCCGCCGCGGGGTCTGCGGCCGTGGCCCACCCCGGCCCGCCGGCGCGTGCGCCGAGGCAGCGACTGGGGAGGCACGGCCACCGCATGGGGGGACCCGGCACGGTCACACGCGCTCGGAGCACGGGCGGCCCCACGGCCGCCGGCAGCGTCCGCAGTGCCCGCCAATAGAGGCTCATCGCTTCCACCCTCCCAAGCGGGGCCCACCAGGCTCCCCTGCGGGGCGGACCGGAGCCCTCCATCCTATGGACCGGCCCGGGCAGCGGCTACCGCGCCCGCTCGCCGTGCGCCTAGGCCACCGCCCGCTGCAGCCCCGCCGCCGCGTCCGCCCCTGCACGATCCCGGCCGGCGGCGTGCGAGAGGGTGACGCCCTGCCGCGCGCTGGCGCAACCGGGAGGGGGGATCCGCCAGGGCTGCCCGGCCCGCCTGGCGCGGGCCAGGGCTACCCCTACCCCCGCGGCTGGCGTGGCGCGCGAGGGGGGGGCCAGCGTGGGCAAACGCGTCGTGCCTCTCCGGGACCACGGCGAGGGCGCCGTCGTGCTGCGCACAGGCCAGGCAGGCGACGCCCGTGCCGAGGGTGATGCGGCCGAGGGTGGCCTGCCCATCGCCGCCGCCGTGTCTGCCGTTGCCAGGCTGACCCCCGCGCGGTACCATGCGGCGATGCTGTGACCGAAGCCCGGCGGCACCGCCGCAGGCCGCGCGCCCTGGGTGGCGCGCCGGCCCGGCAAGGGACGGCGCGGGTTTCGCCAGGACCTCGTCCCTCTGACCCTGCCGCCCCGGGGAGAGACCGACCAACGCCCGTCAACGTGCCGCGGGCCGTCCCCCTGCCAGGCCCGGCGGCGTCGGTCGCTGTGATCCGGTGACCGCGCCCTGATGGTGCAGCCGTCCTGGATCCCTCAGGCGCACAGCGCCGCACCCCCCACGCGGTCGCTGGTGGGTGCGGCGTGGTCAGCTCCTCTTGCCTTCCCCAGGCGTCGCCATTGGCTCCCGCGGTCACGCCGCCCTGACGCGGCGCCCGCTGAGCGGCGGGCGTACAGAGGGCCGCCGGCCCGCGTACCCCACCTCAGGAGGAATCGCCTGTGTCCGCCGTTCCCGCGTCGATCCCCCCGGCCCCTGCCGCCCCGGGTTCGGACGCCCGCAAGTGGTGGACCCTGGTGGCGACCTGTTTCGGCCTGTTCATGGCCCTCCTGGATGTGACCGTCGTCAGCGTGGCGTTGCCCACGATGCAGCGGGACCTCCACGCGAGCCTTGCCGACCTGCAGTGGGTGGTCAACGCCTACACACTGGCGCTCGCGGTGCTGCTGGTCACCGCTGGCCGGCTCGGCGACCTCTTCGGGCGCCGGCGCGTCTTCATCATCGGGCTCGCCGTGTTCACCGCCGGGTCCCTCTTCTGCGGCCTCTCCGGTGGGCTGTCCATCGGTGGCCTCTCGCCCATTCATGTGCTGGTGGTCGCCCGTGCCCTGCAGGGGCTCGGTGGCTCCGTCATGGTGCCATTGAGCCTCGCGATCATCTCCGCCACCTTCCAGGGGCACGAGCGGGGCGCGGCCATCGGCATCTGGGGCGGTGTCAGCGGGCTGGCGGCGGCCATCGGACCACTGGTGGGCGGGGCGCTGGTGCAGCACGTCAACTGGCAGTCGATCTTCTATCTCAACGTGCCGATTGGTGCGCTCGGCATCCTGGTCACCCTCTGGACCGTGCGCGAGTCGCGCGATGAGCACGCGCCGCGCTCCATCGACGCCTTTGGTCTGGTCACCGTCACGGTCGGGATGTTCTGCTTACTCCTTGGCCTGATCCAGGGGGCCAGCCGCGGCTGGACGTCGGCCTACATCCTCGGCCTGTTCGCCGTGGCCGCCGTGGCCACCGTCGCCTTCATCACCGGGGAGATGCGGCGCAGCAACGCGATGATGGACCCGCGGCTGTTCCGCAACGCCAGCTTTACGGGGGCGGCCGTGTCCGCCTTCACGCTCAATGCCGGACTGTACTCCATGCTCTTCTTCCTGGCGCTCTACTTGCAGAACTACCTCGGGATCGGCGCCCTGGGCACGGGCCTGCGTCTGCTACCGCTGAGTGCCGTGACGCTCGTCGGCGCGCCCCTCGCCGGTCGGTTCACCGACCGCTGGGGCGCCAAACCGATTCTCGCCGTGGGCATGGGCCTCTGCACCCTCGGCGTCCTGCTCATGCTCCGGGTGACCCTGGGCACGCAGCCGACCCATTGGATCGCGCTGCTGCCGGCCTTCCTCCTCTGCGGCCTCGGCAGCGGCATGGTCAATCCGCCGGTCTCCACGGTCGCCGTCGGCACTGTGGCCCGCGCCCGCGCCGGCATGGCCTCGGGGGTGAGTGCGATGTGCCGGCAGATCGGCAACGCCTTCGGGATCGCCCTCCTCGGGGCGCTGTTGGCCGGCCGCTACGCCAAGGTCGTCACGGACGGCATCATGGGCCTCCAGGGTCCAGGCCTGAGCCCCGATGTGCTGCAGGGGCTCGCCGACGGCGTGCGCCAGGCGGGCGCCATCGCCGGCAGCGCCGGTCTGCAGGGGCCCCCCGGTACGGTGAACCCCTTCGCGGGGCAACCCGCCTTCCCGGCGATCCAGAGCCTCGCGCACTTGGCGTTCATGGACGGATTGAAGGAGCTGTTCTGGGTCGCGGCGGCCATGCTGGCCGTCGGGTTCGTGGCGGCGCTGCTGGTGAAGCGCTCGGACATGGTCGAGTCCCACCGGCCCGCGCGGTGACGCCTGGGACAGGCCTGGCGCCGCTGCGACCGCTGACGGGGTCGGCCCGGCTGGAAGGGCAGCCGCGGCGCCCCACGCCGCCCCCGCCGCAGGGGGCACGCCCGACGGCCCCCGGGGCCCCTGCTGACCTGCCCCAAGGCCCGCCTCGTGGGCGTTCGGCGCAGGGGCGACCGCCGCAGGAACCCGCTTTGACGCAGGCGGGGCGGCTGGACTTCGCCCCGCTCGCAGGCAGGGCGCTCCCTGTGTCTCGCCTCGGCGGGCAGGGCCCAAGCCCCCGCCTCTCGGTCACCCCGGCACTCTCGGCCAGGGCCAGGGAACCGCGCGCTACCCCGCTACCACTTCTCCAGGATCGCCCCCTCGCCGCCGAGCCAGCTCTGCACGGCGGCGACCTCCGCATTGCCGAAGCGGAGCACCGGCTGGCCCTCCCGCGCGGAGAACGCGGCGGCCACGCCGGCGGCGTCGCCCAGGACGCAGAGGTTGGGCGCTGTGCGCAAGGCCCACCAGGCGCGCGACTCGATGCGGGCCGCATAGCCGGGAACGAGCAGATTCGCGACCGGGGGGCAGAGGATGGCCTCCAGCGGGAGGAAGGCCGGGTGGCCCGCCGCCGCGGTGGTGCGCAAGACCTCGCCCTCGGTATACCCCGCGCTCTCGAGCCAGTAGAACCCCAGCCCGATGCGCCGCGCCCGGTGGCGCTGGTCCAGGCCGTCCTGGGCCGCGGCGCCGGCCCCGGTCAGGTCCTCCACCGTGACGGCGAATGGGTCGGGCTTGGGGCCGGTGGCGTGGACCGATTCGCGCAGGAAGAGCACCTCGCCGGTGCGCGGCGCGCCCTCGATCTGGGCGACGCGCACCCCCTCCAGGCCGGGGAAGCGGCGCAGTGCCCCCAGCAGGTCGGGGGAGCCGGCCAACTTGCGGGCCTCGCGGTAGGCGGTGTCCACGTCCCGGGACATCATCGTCACCGGTTGCGCATCGCGGTCGGTGCCGGCGTCGTAGCCGCGGCGCCGCCCGTCGACGTTGTAGACCAGCAGCGCGGATATCCAGAAGACCCCTGGCTCCGCCTCCCACGCTCGGGGCGCGCCCACGCGAAAGCCCGGATGGGCATCGGCGAAGGCGCCGAGCAGCGGGTCAAGGGCGGCGATGTGGGCACCACCCCAGAAGCTGCGGTGCGGGCCGTCCGGGGATGTCTCGGTCAGCGTGCCCCATACGGCCTTGTCTGCCGCGTCGCGGGCCGCGACCAGGGCAGCCCAGTCGACCTGTTCAACGGCCAGCAGCAGGGTGGCGGCCATCTGGCGGCCGTCGGGATTCCAGTCGGTGCGGCCGACGCTCCCCGGCACGCCCGCCAACCGCGTCAGCCGCCCAGTGGTGGAGGCGTCGATGAACACCCTGGCCGGTAGTTCCGTTGGTGGCTCGCTCTCGCTGAAGACGGGTCCCCGTTCGCCGGCTGCCAGGGGACGGATGCGCACGGCCGCGATGGCCGTTGCTGGCCCGGAGCGCGCCTTCTTTGACCGCGAGCGGGCAGCGGTCTTGCCCGGTCCCCCCTCGGGGATGACGGTCTCAATGTCGCAGCCGGCATAGACCCGCACGCCTGTGGAGGAGAGGTCCAGGGCGAGGGCGGCCGCGAACGTGTCGGGGCGATAGATGGGGCCCATCTCCTCCAGCCAGACGGCGAAGTTGCCGCCCTGAGGATCGGCACGCCGTCCGGCGTGCATCCAGGGCCGGCGCTCCCATGCGCAGAGGCCGCCCACGGTAGCGACGCCGCCGGGGGCGCTCTCGGGAAAGACGAGGGCAACCTCGGTACCGGCCGGCGCGCGCCGCGCCGCGGAGAGGGCGGCGGCCACCCCACCGGGCTCGCCGCCGTAGACAACGATGTCGGGCACTGCGCTAGCCTCCTTCAGGACCGGAGCGGGCATCCGGGCCAATGCCGACGCGCTCGGCCCCCTCAGGCGGGGCCGCCAAGCACTTTACGCGGGTGTGCTGGCCCGGCAGCCGGCAGCACAAGGCGTCTGGAGCCGGAGCCGCGACCAGAGCAGCGCCGGGAGGCGACCTGTGGGCTGAGGCGACTGGGTGCTTCCAGGCGCTGGTGCGGCGGAACCCTCTGCCCGTGTGCGCGCGGCCGGCTCCGGGGGCGGTGGCCCAGGTGGCGGGGCACCTCTGGGCCGCCGCCCTGGGCTGTGGGACGCCGTGGCCCCAGCTCGCCGAGGATTCGCACGGGGCTCCGCAGGTCAGGCAAACAATGCCCCACACCGCGGCGGGTGCGGGGGCCCGGGCGGTGGTGCCCGGCAGCCGATTGCCGTCCCTGCCCAATTAGCCTTCCCCAGCCCGCTTTCCTCCGAGGGGCCGGCGCTCCGCGACCGTCCGCCCTGGAGCCCCGCCGAGCGTACGGCGCCGGCGGTCCCCCTCGAGCGGGGGTCAGGGGAGCCGGTCGGCGACAAAGCCCAGTTCGTCCCTCACCCGGCGCACGTCAAAGAGACTGGCGAACTCCTGCCCGGGCTGGTGGAAGTAGGCGGCGTCCACGCTCGCGCCGTACCATTCCCGGAGGATCCGGGCCGTCGGCACCGCCACCCACGCCAGGGGCGGTGCGGCGTTGAGGACGCGCGCACCGGGGCGGCGGGGGGCATCCAGCGCCAGCGTGAACGCCCGCACCGCGTCGCTGAGCGCCATCACGGTGATCCCGGCCGGGGCCCAGGGTCCCAGGGGACGGATGCCCTGGGGTTGGGGCAGACGACGGTCGTCGTCCACGGAAGCCAGGCGGAGACTCAGCCCATCGAGGTCGGGGCACTGCCGACTGAAGTACCGGGCCAGTTCCTCCATGAGGTACTTGGACAGCCCGTACGCGTCGCGCGCCAAGCAGGGGTGTTCATCGGGGATGGGTACCTCCAGGGGGCGAAACGCGGGATCGGCGAGGCCGACGGCGGCGATCGAACTGGCCAGAACGAACTTCCTGCACCCGCGATCGAGCAGGTGGCGGATCAGGCCCCGCGTACCCGCCACGTTGACCCGGAGGCCATCGCTTTCAGAGCAACCGCCGGTCACCGCGGCCAGGTGCACCACGGCCTGGAGGTCGTACGCATCGAGGCGCCGCAGGTCGGTGGCACAGGTGAAGTCGCCCACCACGGTCGGTAGGGCGCTATCCACGGCGCGTCGGCTCAGCGCGACCACCGGCCGGCTGCCGGAGAGGGCCGCGAGGAGCGCCCGGCCGATGAGACCGTTGGCCCCGGTCACCAGAGTGTAGCCCATGGCTGCACGTCCCTCCTGATCAGGCGGTCGGCGTATAGACCCCCGCTTGGATGGCGGCGATCAAGCCCCGGGCCGTCGCGGCGTTGGTGGCCGCCGGGATGGCGCGCACGTCGCAGAGCCGCAGCAGGGCCGACACGTCCGGCTCATGCAGGTGGGCGGTGAGGGGGTCGCGGAGGAAGAGGACGCAGTCGATGCGGCCGACGGCAATCTCGCTGCCGATCTGTTGGTCACCACCCAGCGGGCCGGAGAGGTAGCACTCCACCGGCAGCCCCGTGGCCTCCGCCACCAAGCGCCCGGTGGTGCCGGTGGCCACCAGCGCATGGCGCGAGAGGACCTCCCGGTGGCGAGCGGCGAAGGTGAGCATCTCGGGCTTGAGTTTGTCGTGGGCGATGAGGGCGATGCGCAGGGGTACCGCTCCTTCCGGTATCAGGGCCTCGTCGTCCGCCCGCGCAGGGGGGCCGGAGTCGCTCGGCCGGGCCGGGGCCCGCCATAAGCCGGCGCAGCCGCGAAGCGACGCGTCCCCAGTCGCAGCCGTAGGGCGGCGGCAGGCCCCAGTTCCACGCGGAGCCAGGGGCCGGCGACCTCCACAGTGTTCCCACCGTCGACATCGGTGGCGGTGGTGAAGCAGTGCTCTCCAAAGGCGCCCCCCTGGACGATCAGGGCATGCGCACGGAGCGGGTCGGCATTCACCAACTGCACGGTGACCCCTTCTGCGTCGACCGACTCTACAAGGGCGCCGACCGCCGGCGGCAGGCTCGGCCGGTCCGCCTCCGCATCGAAGTAGGTAACGGCGCAGTGCAGCAAACCGCCGTGGTAGATCGGCTGCGGCGCGCCGAGCATGGTCTGCACCAGGCCCTCGCACAGCACGGGGTTCCGATCCTGCCAATGGTGGACATCCCAGGTGGCCGGATCGCCGTCATCGCGGCGAATCGCCTCCAGCCGCCGGACCACGTGCCGTTGGTCGAGCCGGAGAATGCGCTCGGGGTAGTCGGGCAGATGCCCCGTCACATAGCGGTACCAGGGCAGCGTATGCGCCTGGTCGCCCTTGCCGATGTGATCCGCAACGCGGTCCCAGGCAGCCTGTCCGGGGATGCGCGCGATGCGGGCGGCGTCCTCAGGGGCCTGCGCGAGGCTCCAGAGGAGGATGGGGAGGCGGGCGTCGGCGGGCCGGAACTCCGTCCACCCGGCGTCCAGGTGCTTGTTGGGCGTGGTCCAGGCGCCGTCCTGCTCTCGGCCAAGACCCCACAGGAGGTCGAGCTGCGCACGCACGAGATCGAGGTGGGCGGTTTGGCCGGTCAGGAGCGCCGCGCAGTTGCAGGCGATCGCCACCGCATCGAGCAAGACGCCGGCGCCGTGCGGCCAGCGCCAGCCGTAGTAGCCGCCCCACCACTTGCCGCCGTCCATGCACTCGCCGATGCGGCCGGTCGGGCCCACATTATCCGGCAGGATGCCCCCGTTCTCGGCGGCGCGCCCCTTCCAGGCATCAAGGTAGTCTACCACCCACTGGCGGTACTTCGCCCCTCCGGTGAAGAGGAAGGCGTGTGTGATGAGGCCTGCCGCGGTCAGATTGAGGGGGACGTCGCCCGCTCCCATGCGCGCGTTGATGCGCGCCAAAACCTGCTCGAAGATGGCGTCGTCCGTCCAGGGACACTTTGGGCCG
>Ga0307374_10014774_pt1 | contig 10588 bp, 15 predicted proteins | sample OX3MG_FD_202532 | JGI IMG/M metagenome (GOLD analysis project Ga0307374, IMG submission 202532) | Soil microbial communities from Risofladan, Vaasa, Finland - OX-3 | ecosystem: Environmental > Terrestrial > Soil > Coastal area > Acid sulfate soil | place: Finland: Risofladan, Vaasa | collected...
GGACTGGCTAATCTGGTACAACACAAAAAGACCTCATCATACCCTTAAACAAAAAAGCCCTATGCGTTTTCTACTAGAGCATTTACAATTACCAATAGCGGAGTCCAGTATGTTGTGGACGGATACACGCGCTAGACATATGAAGGCATATTGCATACAATGTAGGCATGACAACGACACAATATACTATTAGGGCTATACCGAAGAATCTAGATAATTTTTTGCGTAGACAGGCTAAACTACAAAGCAAAAGCTTAAACCAGACAGTTTTAGACTATATTGAACAAGCCACAAAACTTGACTTGCAGCAAACAGACGAAGACTTTGACTGGATTATTGGTGCTAATACACTAGATAATGACTCTCTGCAAGCCATCACAGAGCTCAAATCCACCGATAAGCTAAAATCCCACATATGAAGTATCTCTTCGAGACAACCACTTATAGCCACTTACTAAAAGGTCATAATGCTGTAGCAGAGACTCTAAAAAATGCCGAGACTATACTTTTGCCAAATGTTGTACTGGCTGAACTAAGATATGGTTTTAGAGTAGGTACGAGACAGGAGGAAAATGAAAAACTTCTTAGTAGATTTATTGCAAACAAAAAGATACAAGTTGTTCTGCCTGACAATGCAACAACTGACTATTTTGTAAATATTGCCGTATTTGCTCGTAAAAAGGGAGTGCAACTCTCTACTCACGACCTATGGATAGCCGCCTTAGCTGAACAGTGGGACGTCACTCTAGTAACTTTCGATAATGACTTCAAGCATTTAGACTATAAAGGCATAAAACTACAATTTGAAAGTTAAGCATAAGCTTAATGGCGGCCCGTAGCTGGCCAGGTCTGAAACTATTTCAGCCTAGAGGGCTATCCCAAATTTCGAGGAGTCGGGTTTCCGAACTATTTGTAGAGTTGATCATGATTGCCAACAGCGACGAAATAAGCAGTTTCATCATCTATCATTTTGAAATGTAACCGCAAGTCACCGCCTATACTTATTGATCGATAGCCCAGCCATTCCCCTTTGAGTGCGTGGTTACGAAAATTTTCACGGAAAGGCTTGTCGATAAATAGATCAATTGAGTCAAGTACTTGTATTTTTTGCCGATTGGTAAGACGTTCCTTAAATTGCCTGTCAAAATCGGTATTAAAGCGAACCAGCATAATAGACTACTTCATTAGTGAACGAAGATGTTTTTGTGCTTCATAACGATTCAGTGGCGGACTAATATTGCGATTAGCTTTTAGGTCTGCCTCGGCCCGACGCATAATCTTTTCTAGATAAGGTGTAGGCTCTAATGTGGGCGTTAGCACAACGCGGCCTTCACGTACCGCCTGTTTTAGTATGACTGTAACAAATGCACTTACAGACAAACCGACCGACGCGGCAAAGCCTGTTATCTCTTTTTTGGTTTCATCATCAGTTCTGACACTTAGTAAAGCATTGCTCATAATGATTACATTGTACAGCAATTGTAATCATTTAGTCAATGTGTGGCGAACTTTAGATTTATTGACAACGATGTCACAGATAGTAGTTCTAGCATCCGGTTTGGTAATACACTAAATAACAGAGGTCGGTTATGTGGCGGGCCATAGTGCAAGATATCTGGAACTATTACTCTAGCCATATAGCTGGTCATGAGTCCCGACGATCATAAGTACAACTTTATTTTTTCTAACCTTAAGAAAGTGAACTCGTAAGTCTTCGGCTACTGTCAAAGAATATTGGGGGTAATATTTACCTGTTAGTTGATGTATCCTGAGTTGCTTTTTATTCTGGCTTGTCATAAATAATCTTAGCGCCGACATTACCTGAATTTGCTGTTCTCGATTCAACTCAGCCCACATTACATCATATCGTTTATGGGTTTGAATTTGCATAACCAAGGCTATTTAGATGTTTCTCAAGTTCTTCAAAGGAAGTAAACGTTTTACTCAGGTTGCGACCTGCTTTAATATCAGCTTCAATTTTAACCAATTCTTTTGCCGTTTTTTCATTGGGAATAAGTTCTTCCTCAAAAACAACTCTTCGTTCAGCTACAACTTCCCTTAACTTATTTTCTACAATAGCACTTAAGCTCAAACCTAATCTTCGAGCGAGTTTCTGAGATTGCTGCTTTACGTCGGCATCTATTTTAATCGTCATTGGAACTTGACTCATACTAACAATGTAATGCTTTTAATGTACTTTGTCTATACTTTGGCGGGCCCGACCGGGTTCGAACCGGCGATCTCCTCCGTGACAGGGAGGCGTGATAGGCCGCTTCACTACGGGCCCACAACCAAGCAACAGGGGCAATGATAGCAATTAAAACCCCAAAAGACAATTATTTTATGGTGCGGGTAGCGGGAGTCGAACCCGCGTCTTAGCCTTGGGAAGGCTACATAATGGCCGTTATACAACACCCGCTCATGGAGCCACCTTGGGGATTCGAACCCCAGACCCCCGCTTTACGAAAGCGGTACTCTAGCCAACTGAGCTAAGGTGGCACCTCTTAAGATTATCCGTATTATATCAAACATAATAATAGGCTTCGGCAGATTAGTATTGGCATATTTATATCTCCGAATGGTACAATATGAATTAGTTAATCATGTCTGTTCCAAAGAAGTATTTTCACGATCACTATATTCTGTTGCTTTTAAGTATCAACACCTTCTTAGTATTTGTCGCGGTAGTCATTGTTTTGTGGCGCCTAAGCGCGGGGCACGGAACGGGATATATTGTTCAGTACCGTGCTGATTTAGGCATAAACGCATTTAAAACAGGTAGTGTAACCGAACTTTTGGGATTTATTGGATTTGCTCTGATGGTATTTGGGATTCATACAGTTCTAAGCTTGCGGACTTATCGAATACATCGTCAGTTATCTACGGCTATATTAATGCTAGGGATATTATTGTTGGTTCTGACAATCATTATTAGTAATGCATTGCTTGTGTTGCACTAGTTATCCGATCCGCAAGTCAGGGCAAGCAATAACTATAAACACCAAACTCCAAGCTTTTGTGCTGTAAACTAAGAAGTGAACCATGACGGACATCGAAATACCTTTTGAAAAAAATCGGCACGGGTGGTATCGTTTTTTTGAAATCTTGCCGGGACTATTGAGCTGGCTCTTGCTTTTCATGCCACTTATATTGAGCCTAATCAATGTTACTCTAGCCATTTTTTTCGTATTAGCTTATCTGCTGATTTATTTTACTAGGACGATTGGTTATGATGTACGTGCTCTCAGCGGTTATCGTACTATGAGGCGATATATGAGACTTGACTGGCAAGGATTGGTTGCAGATATAGAAGCCGCTAGGGCTACTGAGCAGGTAATTGAGCGACCTTCATGGCATTTTGCTAACTTAGCCCGATATCAGGCTCGAAAAGAGGTTTTACGCCCCAGCGAACTATTCCACGCAGTCATTATTGCGACAGTTAATGAGAGTCGAGAAGTACTTGAACCTACAATCCAGTCAATACTTGCTGCAGAGTATGATCCTAAAAAAATAATTCTTATCTTTGCATATGAAGCTAGGGCCGGAGCAGAAACTGCCGAACGCGTTCAGCAGTTACTCAATTTATACGGCCATAGATTCAAACATACATTGGCAGTCGAACATCCAGCGAATTTACCAAACGAGACTATCGGGAAGGGCGGCAATATAACATGTGCTGGGCGGCAACTTAAACTATACCTGGAAGCAGCAAGTATTGATCCTAAAAAGGTATTGGTTACTACCCTCGATGCTGACAATCGACCAGATAAACGCTATTTCGCCTATTTAAGCTATATGTTTTGTATCGTGCCTAATCCTCTAAAGTGTTCATTTCAGCCCTTGCCAATGTTCACTAATAATATCTGGGATGCTCCGACACTGATGCGAGTGATTGCAACAGGGAACAATCTTTACTATATTGTGCTTACTCAAAGGCCCCATCTGGAACGCAATTTTTCGGCTCACGCTCAAAGCATGCATGCTCTAATTGAAATGGACTTCTGGAGTGTCAGGACAATTGTTGAAGATGGCCATCATTTTTGGCGCTCTTATTTTCATTTTAATGGCGATTACCGAGTCTATCCTTTGAGCATACCAATTTATCAAGATGCAGTTTTAGCAAAAGGTTATCTAAAAACCCTAAAGGCTCAATTTATACAGTTACGCCGTTGGACCTACGGTGCTTCAGATATAGCTTACATTGCCCATCAGGGATTGTTCAAAAGCAATAAGATATCTCGTTTTGATATCTGGGCTAAGTTGTTAAGAGCACTAGAAGGACACGTGACCTGGGCTAGCGGTGCTCCTCTTATAACCTTTGCAGCTTTTATCCCGGCTTTTTTTCACCCTCAAAGCTTCGCTGCCAATCAACTACCGTTTATTGTTAGTCGGATTCAACAATTTGGGCTTATTGGACTTATAGTTTCCCTCTTTGTTTGCCTGAGAACGCTTCCCCCTAGGCCCAGTCGTTACCGCAGACACCGGTCATTATTAATGTTGGTACAATGGATTTTCTTGCCAGTTACGGGTATTTGCTATGGTTCAGCTGCAGCTTTTTACTCCCAGACACGCTTAATGTTTAGGAAGTATCTAAGCCAATTTGATGTTACAGAGAAAGCCGTAATAACTACCACTGGCGATAAAGTTAGCTGAGGTTTAGCCATGGAAGGCTTGATAATGGTTGGCAGCAATTCTGTCAAAGCGTAGTAGTGCCACACAAACTACATGAGAAATGGTTGTAACATTGATTATGGGTTCCTCTGCGCTTCTAGCTATACGTCCAATCACCGTATCCGAAAGTCCTGCTGCCTCATCTAGTGCCTCAGGACGGTGCTGCAGGCTATTGTAAAGGCTAAGAAACAATTTATCCCTTGAAAAGGCCTGTAGTTGCCCGTTAGTGGCTTTAACTTGTAGCAGGGCATTATAGTTTGCAGATTCATGAGAGGTAAAAATGGCTCCACAGCTTAAACATTTACGCCGCCGCCAAATCTGGTTTTGTCGTTTTTGATGTCTAGAGTTAACTACAGCTGTCCGAAGGCCACAATATATGCAAACCATGTCAACATATTGTCATAGAGGAGGCGAAAATACTAGTGGAAAAGGATTGAATATCTGTGGAATAAATATACCCCGATATAGATCGGGGTATATTGTGCGACTCAGGGAAGACCTTATTTGCTATTAACTTGGACAAGCCTTCTGGGTCTGCGAATACGATTTGTTGATTTAGTACTTATGAGTTCCTCATAAAATAGCTGGAACGCATCAAGAACACTTGATCTCGTGATACTCACCCAAAATTCCTGTTTAACCGGTCAATGTTAGCAAAAAACATTGACCATGTCAACAGAATATGGTTAAACATAAGCTATTTGGTATCTCTTATTTAGCTTAGACAAATTTATTTATGGTGGGCGATACAGGATTTGAACCTGTCACCTCCTGAATGTCGATCAGGCGCTCTAACCAGATGAGCTAATCGCCCAAAATATCTAATGAAACTTGCTTACAGAATAGATTATAAGGATATATCAGTTTTCTTTGAATTGCAATTTGGCCACAACAACGCTTTCCGGGCGGTGCCGTAGTAGTTAATTATATTTTTAAGCCGAGTGTCGATAGATTAACAGACACATATACCTTGTGTGATATAAAGGACAAAAAGTTATGCACAAGGAAGGGTGTAGGAAATACAGCATAAATAGGCTAGCCATATAATACTAACTTTGCTATAGTTCTTTCTACGGTGGGTTTTGTGAGATGTTTTATCTCAAGAAACGGTTGGATGAAATTGCGAGATTTTCCAACCGTTTTATTTTTTGGGCTGGATGGTGAGATGCTATGATGATTACTAGAGGAGAACAGATGCCCGAGATAAATAATGAAATCTATGCTATGCGCCACAGCCTAGCTCACATTCTGGCTACAGCGGTACAAAGCTTATGGCCAGATGCAAAATTTGGTGTTGGGCCAGTGGTTGAAAATGGCTTTTACTATGACATCGATTTGGGAAAACATACCTTATCAGAAGATGATTTAGTTACGATTGAGGCAGAGATGCATAAAGTGATTGCAGCTGATTACATGTTTGAACATTTTGATAAACCGATAGATGAGGCGATTGCTTGGGCCAGAGACAATAATCAGCCGTATAAAGAAGAACTACTTAATGACCTCAAGCGTGCTGGAACAACAGCTGTAAAGGACCTCGATGCTGCTGAATTAGGCTCTATTGCTGAGGGAGATAGTAAGATCGAAAGTGCTTCTTTTTATAAAGATGGCAATTTTACGGATCTTTGCAGGGGCCCCCATTTAGAATCAACCGCTAAAGTAGGTGCCTTCAAATTAGAACGAGTTAGCGGAGCTTATTGGCGAGGCAATCAAAAAAATGCACAAATGCAACGGATATATGGCGTTGGTTTCAAAACGAAAGACGAACTCGATAACTATTTAAAACTTCTTGAAGAAGTAAAACTACGTGATCATCGACGGCTTGGTCAAGACTTAAAACTTTTCTTCTTTCACGAAACGGCACCCGGCATGCCTTACTGGTTGCCCAATGGAGTGAATATATATAACGAACTGATCAATTTTTGGCGAGAAGAGCATGCCAAGCGTCAATATCAAGAGATCTTCTCACCCTTGCTTAATAAAAAAGAACTGTACCAAACCTCGGGGCACTTTGATCATTACTGGAAGAATATGTTTACATCCAAAACAGAAGAAAATGAAGAATACGGCTTAAAAGCTATGAATTGCCCAAACGCAATGATTGTTTTTGGATCAACTAATCATTCGTACCGGGACTTACCCTTAAGACTTAGTGACACTGATACTCTACACAGATACGAATTGTCTGGCACTCTGAATGGTTTATTACGAGTCAGAGAGTTTAGGCAAGATGACGCCCATATTTTTGTGACAGAGGAACAAATTAAAGAGGAATATGCTCAGATACTTGAAATCACTGATCTTTTCTACTCAATCTTTGGCATGCAATACTCCTTTCGTTTGGGAACAAGACCAGATAAATTTCTTGGCGATGAGGCACTTTGGAATAAAGCAGAAAGTATACTCAAACAAATTTTAGTAAATAGTCAAAAGGAATATTTTATACTTGAAGGAGACGGTGCATTTTATGGTCCCAAAATAGATATACTGATGAAGGATGCTTTAGGCAGAGAGTGGCAGATGGGCACTATTCAGCTAGATTTTCAGCAGCCTCTCAGATTTGGTCTTAAATATACAGATCAAGATGGGAAAGAGAAAACACCAATTGCAATTCATCGGGTAATTTATGGCTCACTCGAGCGATTTATAGGTATTTTGACAGAGCATTTGGCAGGTAAATTCCCGGTCTGGCTAGCCCCTGAACAGATAAGGATCATATCGGTCAATCAAGAACAAAATACACTACAGTTTGCGCAAACTGTAGTTGAGAAAGCTCAGGATCTTAGGCTCAGGGTAGTTGTAGATAATTCAAACGAGACTGTTGGTAAAAAAATTCGCTCTTCTGAATTAATGAAGGTACCATACACGGTTGTAATCGGGGAAAAGGAAATAGATAGTAACCAAGTTACACCACGAATTCGCAAGGACATGATTGTTAATCCTAACGCTCAAGCCATTGGTATTAACGAATTCTTGAAGACAGTTGCTAACGAAGTTAAAAGTCGTGTTAGTAAAACATCTTTATAGCAATGTCCCGGGTTGATGCAGGTTTTAGAGAGCAAATCCAAACCCTGGTTGCTCAAATTCCTAAGGGCAAGGTAATGACCTACGGGCAATTAGCTAGTTTAGCCGGTGCAGCCTGGGCGGCCTGGGAAGTTGGTCAAATTGCTCACATTGGCTTAGCTGATTTACCGTGGCAAAGAGTGGTAAATAAGCATGGGGGCTTGGCAAATGGCTATCCGGGAGGCAAGAAGGGCCATAAGGCTGCCCTAGAAGCAGATGGAATAATAGTTAATCAGGACTACACAGTGCCCATAATGGAGTTGTTGTGGTGGCCCAACAAATAGGACCGTTAATTGTTATTGTAGGAGAAACTGCTAGTGGCAAAAGTGCTTTGGCTATGAATTTAGCCCGACAGTTTAACGGGGAGATTATATGTGCTGATTCTTGGACGGTTCGCAAACAAGTTAATATTGGTACCGCCAAGCCTACGGCTCATGAAAGAACAATTATTCAACACCATTTAGTTGACATTATTGATCCTTGCGAAGACTTTACCGCGGCAGTTTTTAAACAGTTAGCAACAGGTGTGATTCAAGACGTTATAACAAGGGGTAAGCTACCTATTATGGTTGGCGGTACTGGGTTATATATAGATGGCGTGATATATGACTTTGGATTTTTACCAGCAGGTGACCGTAAACTGCGCCAAGTACTCAATAGACTAAGCCTTAATCAGTTACTGGAACAAATTGAATCCCGGGGCTTATCCTTAAAAGGCATAGACCAACGCAACAAACGCCGCCTAATACGTCTGCTAGAAACAAACGGCGCACAGCCAACTAAGCATAGCTTGCGAGCAAACACTTTAATAATAGGGCTACATATTAATAAAAATGAGCTTAAAACACGAATTACTCTTCGCTTACAAGAAATGCTGGAACGAGGACTTGAACAAGAAGTACGATTACTATCTAAAATTTATGGGTGGGATTGTGAGGCACTTAAGGGTGTTGGATATAATGAATGGCAGGGTTACTTTTTAGGGGTCCAGACTTTAGAGCACACCAAACAACGAATTATTAGTGATACTCTCGATCTAGCTAAGCGACAATGTACCTGGTTTAATCGCAACAAAAGTATTCACTGGGTCAGCAACAAGAGTGAAGCTGTTGATCTGATAACAACGTTTTTGAACAAATAACATTTTAAAATCTAGCCAGGACTGTTACAATGTTTATATGGTTGAGCAACTCTTTGGATCAAAAACTCGCGTTAAGTTATTGCAACTTTTTTATAGTAATCCAAACCGATCATTTTATGTTCGCGAAATTACTAGAAAAATTGAAGAGCAAATCAATTCAGTTAGACGGGAACTATCCAATTTACTAAATATCGGTATCATTGTTTCCGATAATAACAATAACCGCCTTTATTATGAAGTTAACCAAAAATATGAATTTTATGATCCACTGAAGATCATTTTTGGGAGAAATAAAAAGAAAAATAGTTCCTCAAGTGATACTACAAATACCTCTCAAAACTCAGATCTAAAAGCTTTAGGGCATGTCGACTTTGCTATCTTTACTGGTCAGTTTACTCGAGACGAATCTGCGGGTGTTGATTTTCTGATTGTTGGCGAGATAAACCCTAATGCACTAGCTAAATATGTTGCCGAACTTGAGGCTAAAGAAAGTAAAGATATTCGTTATACGGTCATGAAGTTAGATGATTTCAAATATCGTCGTCAGATAAAAGATCGATTTATCATAGGTATTATGAATGCCAAGAAACAGATATTAACTGATCCTCACAATCTGGTTAGCGAAGAGGAGGCTTAAAAAAGTGGATTTACAATACTATGGCGCTAATTGTGTTGTCTTAGTCTATAAAGGTATGCGCATAGTGGTAGACGATAATTTAGCAGAACTTGGCTGTAAGAGTATAACCAAAGCCGGAGATGTACTGCTTTACACCTCCTCACCTCGCAGTAAACCGGGCCCAGAGGCTAAGATAGTAATTGACCAACCCGGAGAATTCGAGATAGGCGATATCTCTATAATGGGTATAGCTGTTCGTGGGCATATGGATGATGAAAATCAGCACAGTAACACGATATTCAAAATTATTGCTGGAGAACTAAGTGTCTTAGTGACCGGGCACATGCACCCTGATGTGGTTGAGAACCAACTTGAGGTAATTGGTATTGTCGATGTCATGTTTATACCAGTGGGCGGAAATGGTTATACGCTTGACCCAGTGGGTGCGCTAAAGGTTATTAAAGAAGTTGAGCCAAGCCTTATTATTCCCACACACTATGCTGACAAGGAAATTAAATACCAGGTACCACAACTTGATCTAAATAGCGCGCTTAAAGAACTCGCTATGGAGCCTAAAGAAGTTACCAACAAGTTGCGCCTAAAGACAGGCGAACTAAGTGATATTACCCAGTTAGTAGTTTTAGAAAAGTCCTAGACTGAATGAGGGTCTTTTTATATTAACTGACAATAAAATATCCTAAGTTTTGCTTAAGAGTTAATTAACAGACCCTTTTTCTTGAGCGTTCGTAGGGCGTGGTTACTGACTTTAAGGACAACTTTTTTACCATTCACAATCATAGTTCTGTTCTGAAGATTGGGCTTCCAGACTTTTTTTGTATGGCGTTGGCTAAAGCTAACATTGTTGCCGTATTGTTTGCCCTTACCGGTAATATCACATTTTTGCATAAGACTTACTTTCTTTAAGATTCAAGGTGTTATTTTAGCTGAATAGCCTGAAGAAGTCAATGCTTTGTATCCGTCCACAACATACTGGACTCCGCTATTGGTAATTGTAAATGCTCTAGTAGAAAACGCATAGGGCTTTTTTGTTTAAGGGTATGATGAGGTCTTTTTGTGTTGTACCAGATTAGCCAGTC
>Ga0307374_10014775_pt1 | contig 10588 bp, 10 predicted proteins | sample OX3MG_FD_202532 | JGI IMG/M metagenome (GOLD analysis project Ga0307374, IMG submission 202532) | Soil microbial communities from Risofladan, Vaasa, Finland - OX-3 | ecosystem: Environmental > Terrestrial > Soil > Coastal area > Acid sulfate soil | place: Finland: Risofladan, Vaasa | collected...
CGGCCAAGCAGCTTCTTTCCGGCGGTCAAACCGCCGTTTCCACTCCGCAGCCGCAATCCGCTCAGCCCGCCCCGCAGCAATAGACCTTGACAGAAATGGATATGTCCGTTATCTTTAGTAAGAGGCGGACCTGATGCCGGCCCTGAAAGAATCCACAAATCCCATAGCCATTTCGACGCGCCTGGGGGAGCTCCTGGTCTCCGAGGCCTTGCTCACCTATGAGCAGCTTCACGAGTGCATGGACGAGCACAAGAAGACCGGGCGCATCCTAAGCGCCGTTATCATTGATAAAGGCTACCTCACTTCCGAAAAACTTGTCGAATTTGTAAGCCAAAAGTGCGGCTTTAAGTTCGTGCGGCTCGCCGACCGCGGCGCCATCAAGAAAGACGTGCTGAAGATGGTGCCGGAAAAAATGGTCCGCCAGAAGCTCATCCTGCCCATTCAATTCGCCGACGACCAGTTGACCGTCGCCATGTGCGATCCGTTGAACGTCATGGCCGTAGATGAAATTCGCATAACGACGGGCCTCAAGGTCAACGTCGTCATCACCCCGGAATCAGACCTCGTCGACGCCATAGAAAGGGCCTACGGGAACGAGGAGGCGGCCGGCAAGAAAGTTTTGGAGGAAGCCAGAAAACAAGCGGGCGAGGAAGGCGGGCTGGTCGTTCAAAAAGCCAAGGGAAAATCGGCCGAGGACGAGGATGACGATTCGGCCACGCAGATTAGCCAGGAAGAGCAAGGCGGCATCATTCAAATCGTCAACCTGCTGCTGGTCCGCGCGGTCAAGTGCAAGGCCTCGGACATTCATATCGAGCCCTATCAGAAAACGCTGCGGGTGCGCTACCGCATGGACGGGGTGCTCTACGAGCAGCCCTCGCCTCCCAAGAAGTTCTTGAACGCCATCGTCTCGCGCCTGAAGATCATGGCCAGCCTTGACATCGCGGAGCGGCGTCGGCCCCAGGACGGGCGCATCAAGGTCAAGATCGGCGAAAAGGAGGTGGATCTTCGCATCTCCATCTGCCCCTGCACCTCAGGGGAAAAGGTCGTCATCCGGATCATGGACTCCGCGGCGACGCGCCTTGACATCGGCCAGTTGGGTATGGACCCGGAAAATTTTTCGATTTTCAACAAGCATATCAAGGATCCGCACGGCATCATCCTGGTGACCGGCCCTACAGGCTCGGGAAAATCCACCACGCTTTATTCCACCCTGCACACGCTCAATTCTCCGGATGTCAACATCATGACCGCGGAAGATCCCGTGGAGTTGGTCCTGCAGGGCATCAACCAAGTCCACTGCAACGCTGAAATCGGCCTCACCTTCGCTTCAAGCCTGCGCTCTTTCCTGCGCCAGGATCCGGACATCATCATGGTGGGGGAAATCCGCGATCAGGAAACCATGACCATCGCCATCAACGCGGCCCTGACCGGGCACTTGGTTTTTTCCACTCTGCACACCAACGACGCGCCGGGCGCCGTGACCCGCATCATGATGATGGATATCGATCCGGTTTTGGTTTCCTCGGCGCTCATCATGGTCGTGGCCCAGCGGCTGGTGCGCACCATCTGCAAGGACTGCAAGGAGCCCTATGAAGTCGAAACGCAATGGCTCGCCAATTTGGGGGTCCCGGACAAGCAGCGTCCGGACAAGCCAAAAGTTACCCTTTATAAAGGAAAGGGATGCGAGAATTGCGCCGGAACCGGCTATCGGGGCCGAATCGGCATCCACGAAGTGCTCGAGCTCACGGACAATATCCGGGAGCTCATCAGCCAAAAAGCGACGGCCATGAGCATTAAGGACGCCGCGCTCAAAAACGGCATGATCACGCTCGAGCAATCGGCCGTGCGTAAGCTGCTGACGGGGCTCACCACCGCGGAGGAGGTCATCCGCGTGACCGGCAGCCATACCTAGGCATGAAGGAGCCACGCTGATGGTCTCGATGAGCGACCTGCTCATTCTCATGCATGAGAAGGGCGCGTCGGATCTGCACCTGACGGTGGGCTCCGTGCCCATGTTGCGCGTCGATGGGGATTTGGTTCCGACGTCTTTCGATAAGTTGACCGCCGAGTCCTGCCAAGTCCTGGTGTTTTCCCTTCTGACGGAGACGCAGCGGCAGAAATTCGAAGCGACGAACGAGCTTGATCTGGCCTTCGGCTTCAAAGGCCTGGGCCGTCTGCGCATGAATATCTACCGCCAGCGGGGGGCCATAGGCGCGGCCATTCGTTCCATCCCTTCGACGTTCAAGACCTTCGAGGATTTAGGCATGCCCCCGGTGGTTCACGACATCATGAAGATTCCCAAAGGTCTGGTGCTGGTGACAGGCCCCACGGGCTCGGGAAAATCAACCACGCTGGCCAGCATGATCGACTACTTGAACGAGCATCGCAGCGCGCACATCGTGACCATCGAGGACCCTATCGAGTACGTGCACGCGCACAAAAAAGGCTTGGTCAACCAGCGCGAGGTGGGGCAGGATACGGAAAGTTTTCCCAAGGCCCTCAAGTACGTCCTGCGCCAGGACCCCGACATCATCTTGATCGGGGAAATGCGCGATCTGGACACCGTTTCGGCGGCGCTCACCATCGCGGAGACCGGACACCTGGTCTTCGCCACCCTGCATACGACCGACTGCGCGCAAAGCATCAACCGCATCATCGACGTTTTCCCTCAGGAACAAATCGATCAGGTGCGCGTGCAGCTTTCCTTCGTGCTGCAGGCCGTTTTCGCCCAGCAGCTTCTCGCGCACATCTCCGGCGTCGGCCGGGTGCTGGCTTCCGAGGTCCTGGTCGTGACCGCCGCCATCCGGAACCTTATCCGGGAGCAGAAGGTCGAGCAAATCCAGCTGGCCATCCAGACCGGCGGAAAGTTCGGGATGCAGACGATGAACCAATCGCTGGCGGAGCTCTACCGGAAGCAACGCATCAGCTTCCAGGAGGCGATGGAGCATTCTCTCGATCCCGAGGACTTGAGGCGCCTGATGCAGCGCTCCATGGCTCCGGCTAAATAGTAGCCCAACTTATGCCGACTTTCGCCTATAAAGCCAAGGGAAAAGACGGGGGCATCCGCCAGGGCACGCTGGATGCCGCCGAGCGCCGCATCGCCATCGAGCTTCTGCGCTCCCAGAAGATGGTGGTGCTTGAAATCGGCGAGAAAAAACCGGGGCTGCTCGATTCGCTTAATGAGCGCCTGAACTCAAGCGGAAAAGTCAAGTCCAAGGATTTGACGATGTTTTCCAGGCAACTCTCCACGCTCATCGGCGCGGGCGTTCCCATCGTTCAGGGCCTGTCTATCCTGGAGTCGCAGGCGCAGAACCCGGCTTTTAAAAAGATCATTGCCGCGGTGCGCACGGATATCGAGGGCGGACTTTCCATCACCGACGCGATGAAAAAGCATCCCGGCGCCTTTCCCGAGCTCTATACGTCCATGGTCAAGGCCGGCGAACTGGGCGGAATTCTGGACACGATTTTGGAGCGTTTAACCTCGTACTTGGAGAACTCGGAGGCATTAAAGGCCAAGGTTAAATCCGCGATGATGTACCCGGCCGTGGTGCTTTCAATCTGCGCCTTGGTCACGATTTTCCTCCTTACTTTCGTAGTGCCGACGTTCAAGACCATTTTCTCGGCTTTCGGAGGAACGTTGCCGTTGCCGACCCAAATTCTGCTCAATATTTCGGCCATTCTGAGAAGTTATTGGTACGCCTGGGTTCCTATTCCCATCGCCATCGGCTACGGTTTCAAGCGCTTCTGCAAGACGCCGTTCGGGAGAAAATGGGTGGACGCGCAAATCTTGAAAGCTCCACTTTTTGGGACCATCCTGACCAAGGTCGCCATCGCGAAGCTCACGCGGACACTGGGGACGCTCATCAAATCGGGCGTTCCCATCATGCAGGGCTTGGAAACCGCCGCCGCCACCGCGGGCAACGTGGTCGTTTCGGAGGCGATTTTATCCAGCCGGGAGTCCGTGCGCGAAGGCGGCAAGCTCACCGATCCGCTCAAGAAATCGGGGCTTTTCCCCAATATGGTGACCTCCATGATTTCGGTCGGCGAGGAAACCGGAAGCCTCGATGCCATGCTGGGCAAAATCGCGGATTTCTATGATATGGAAGTGGACACTGCGGTCAAGGGGCTTACTTCGATGATCGAGCCTATCGTCATCGTCATCATGGGCGTTATTGTAGGCACCATCGTCATCGCGATGTTCCTGCCTATTTTCGATCTGGGTCAGTTGGCCTCACAGATGGGCAACTCTAAGCGCCACTGAGGAGTTTTTTCCCGCGCAGGTAGCGGTGGTAGGTAATCGCGAAGCGGTGGGCTTCGTCCCGCAGGCGTTGCAGTAGCCGAAGAGCGGGACGGTGGCGCTCCAGGATAATGGAACGAGTCCGGCCGGGAACAAAAACTTCCTCAAGGCGCTTGGCCAGGGACGCGATGGGGATGTCCAACCCAAGCCGTTCGAGCGCTTGCCGTGACGCGCCAAGCTGGCCTTTGCCTCCGTCGATAAGGATGAGGTCGGGCGCTTCGCCGATGGACCTTCTCCTGTACCGGCGAAAGACGGCCTCGGCCATGGATTTAAAGTCGTCGATGCCCGTGGTCTCGCGGATTTTGAAGCGCCGGTAATGATCCTTGTTCGGCCTGCCTCCCTTGAAGCAGACCATGGAGGCCACGGTGAATCGTCCTTGAAAATGGGAAATATCGAAACATTCCACATGGAAGGGCGGCCGTGCCAAGTCGAGCGCGTCCTTAAGGTCGGTGACGGCCTGCGATTCCAAGATCGGTGCCTCTACGTCCTGGGCGCGCAGGGCCTTTAGGCGCACCCGCTCGCCCATCTGGGCGATGGCCTGAAGATTGTCGCGCAAAATCGCCGCGCGCTCATACTCAAGAGCCTGCGCCGCTTGCCGCATTTCGGATTGAAGCTTTTCCTGCAGCCCCGCGTAATCACCCTGAAAGAAAAGCGCGGCGCGCTCCGCGATGGCATGGTAGCGTGCGGGGCTTATTTTTCCAGCGCACGGCGCCGGGCATTGGCCCGTATGGTAGTAGAGACATGAATGAATCTTGCGCTCGGGAAGCGGTTTTTTGAGGCTGAAGTCCCAGCGGCATGGACGCAGCGGGAAAAGCCGGTTCCGCCAAAGATAGCGCAAAAGACTTTTGATGGAGGCGGCTTTGGGGTAGGGGCCGAAGTAGGCGCTTTTATCCCGGACTTTCCGGCGGCTCATCGTCATGCGTGGGAAATCCTCGCCCAAAGTGATCTTGACGTAGGGGTAGGACTTGTCGTCCTTCCACATCGAGTTAAAAAACGGTTGCTTCTCCTTGATGAGCCTGCGTTCCAAAAGCAGGGCTTCGCGCTCCGAGGCGCAAGGAATGTAATCAATGGCATGAATGAGTGGCGTCAGCGCCGAGTTCTTGAGGTCGATCTTGGACGGGTTAAAGTATTGGGAGACGCGCTTGGCCAAGTCCACGGCCTTGCCGATATAAATGATGTCGCCGGCCGAGTCGCGCATAAGATAGACGCCGCAGGCGTGCGGAAGATGGGAAAGGTCCATGATTTTGCCGAGCCTTCTTAAATTATAAGTTTTTGCGCCGCGGGATGCGGGGAAATAGCGCTTGGCTAGCGCGAGGGTTCGACGACGACGGCCGTGCCGTAGGCGAGGACTTCGGTGATGCCCGCCATGACCTCCGTCGCGTCGTAGCGGACGCCGACGACGGCGTTGGCGCCGAGCTCTGCGGCGTGCGCAAGCATGAGCTCGAAAGCGTCGCTGCGGGCTCGCTCGCACAGGCCGGTGTAGAGGGTGATGTTACCGCCGAAAATCGACTGGATGCCCGCCGCGAAGTTCCCTATGATGGAGCGCGAGCGCACGATGATGCCGCGCACGATACCCAGATTCTTGGCGATGCGGTAGCCGTCGATGGTAAACGCGGTGGTGGTGAGGGAGTGCTCGATGCGGGTCTCAGACATGGGGCGATTATAGCGGAAAACCAGGCGCGGGGCAACGCGCTTGTTCAGGCTGTGGGGAAAAGATAAAATCGTCCCATGCCTGAGATGGAAACAAAGAAGGGCGCGCCCGTCGTCACGGATTTGCGCGAACGCGGACGCGCCGCGGACGGCTCCGTGCAGTTTTCCGAGCGCAGGCTCTTCATGAGCTTTTCGGCTTTTGGCGGCGCGCGCGACTTTCCGCGGCTCATAAAGACCCTCGAGGCCGCCAAGATTCCAGCCGCGCTCTACGCCGACTTGCACGACCCGCGCGGGGCAGGGCTTTTGACCATGAGCGAGGATCCGTCCTTCTTCGTGGGCGAACTGCGCAAGTTCTTTAACGCCGGGCCCTTCGCCGATTTGGAGCTGAAGCCCTCCTACGCCATGGCCGGCCGCACCTACGCCTTGGGCCACGAGCCCAACCTGGACGATTGGCTTGTCGACCGCCCGCGCCGCGTGGCGCTCGACCCCGAGTGGCCCTGGGCGGTGTGGTATCCCCTGCGGCGCACAGGCGCCTTCGCGGCCCTGCCGGCCGAGGAGCAGACCAAGATGCTGCGCGAGCACGGCGCCATCGGCCACGCCTTTGGCAGCGCGGGGCTAGGCAAGGACATTCGCCTCGACTGCCACGGCATGGACCCGGCCGATAACGACTTCGTCATTGGGCTTCTGGGCCAAGCTCTCCACCCCTTGTCCGTCTTGGTGGCCACCATGCGCAAGACCAAGCAGACCTCAGGCTACATCGAACATATGGGGCCCTTTTTCGTCGGCAAGGCCGTGTGGCAGTTCAAGGAGAAACGCTCATGAGCGAAAACCGCACCTTTAAAGTGTCCATGTCGGAGCGTTGCTTCCGGTTTAAGCCGGACGCCCTGGGAAACCATGCGCCGCCTAAGCCCGGCGTCTACGAGTTCGTGACATTCCATCCGGACGGGAAACCGGAAGTGCTTTTCGTGGGCGCGGCGCTGGGGTCCGATACCGTCCAAGATGCCCTGGCCGGGCACATGGCGGGCAAGGCTAAGCCGGGCGCGGACGAACTCTTCGCTGCGGCTAAGGACGTCTACTTCGACTACGTGGCCAACGCGGATATCGAATCGATCGAAGATTTGAAGGACATCGCGGCTGCCTTGGTCCAAAAACACAAGCCGAAATTTAATCCCGGCGGCCCCGCCTTCACCGGCCGCTACGCCGCGGTTTCAGTCGAAGAAATCGACTAAAGAGGAAAGTGAGCCTCTCGTCGGTTCCGCTCTTAAACGCCTTCTTGAACGCCTCGGCGGGCGTTCTACTCGTGATGGGATACGTTTTCGTGAAGCGCGGTCGGTTTTTTGCCCACCGCGTGTGCATGCTGTCAGCTCTGGGCTGCTCGGCCCTCTTCCTGACGGGCTACCTCTACTACCACTTCCGCGCGGGCGTGGTCTACTACCATGGCGCCTGGCGCGCGCTCTACTTCTTGATTTTGGGCACGCACACGGTGCTGGCGGTCATCATCGCGCCCTTGGCGATTTATACCGCGTCCTTGGCCTTGCGGGGGCGCTTCGAGATGCACAAAAAATGGGCCAAGCGCGCGCTTCCCATCTGGCTCTACGTGTCCGTGACCGGCGTCGCGATTTACGCCCTGCTCTTCGGCTTCTAGGCTGAGCGCCGTCTGCGGGCTAGACGCTAAACGAGGTGCCGCAGGAGCAGGTGCTTTTGGCTTGCGGATTCTGTATGCGGAAGCCCGCTTCCATCAGCGATTCGAAATAGTCCACCTGCGAGCCGCCGATGAAAAAATCAGAGCGAGGGTCTACCGCGGCCTTGGCTCCGAAAGCCTCGAAAATGATGTCTTCTGGTGAAACTTGGTCCGTGATGTCGAACTCGTAGCTGAGCCCCGAGCAGCCGCCCGTTCCGACCTTGACGCGGAGGCAGGGCCCGACGCCTTTTTTAGCGGCCATGTCCTTGATTCTGGACGCGGCCTTCTCGGTCAAAGTCACCATGGCGAGTTTAGAACTGCTTGGATTTTCCGCAGCCGCAGGAGCCCTTTTCTAAGGGATTCTTGATGCGGAATCCAGAACTCATCGCGTCATCGGCGTAATCGACGACGGCCTCATCAAGCAGGGAAACACTGGCGGGATCCACCACCACATCGAAGCCCTTCTGCGGCAACACCACGTCCTCGGGCTTTTTTTCATCGAAGCTCAGGGAGTATTCGTAGCCGGCGCAGCCAGAGGGCTTTAAGCCTACGCGCAGACTTTTGCCTCGGTAGCTTTCGTCCGAGGCCATGAATGACTGTACTTTCTCAACGGCTTTTTCAGTCAGCGTGAACATTGGAATCTCCTGAGATTAAGGCTACGAGTAGTATACCCCCGACGGGCACGCCGGGTCAAGGAGGGGCACGCCCGTCCGTTATGAAACCGTAACATGGGACGCCTAAAATAAGGCGTTGCCCATGGGCGAAGAAAACTTTAAGTTGGAATCGGTTAACGATGTGGAGACCGCGCGCTTGGCCCTGCGCTGGGCGCTCGAGCGCCTGCGCAAGGCTTCCGAGGATTTGGCCGCGACCAAGGACGAACGGGACAAGGCCGCTGCGGAGGCCGCGCGTCTTTCCGAGGAGGCCGCCCGCAAGGACGCGGCCATGGCGCGCTGGAAGGAGACCATTCGGCTCTGGGAGTCCTCCATCAAGGACCACAAGGCCATGGAGGAGTCCCTGCGCGAGGACCTGCGCAAGGAAATTCTGCAGGAGAAAAACGTCATCGAGCGCGAGACGCGCCGCCAGTTCGAGATGCAAATCGCAGCTCTTCAGCGCGAGCTCGCCGAACGGGAAGCTCAAATCGGGGCCTTGAAGAGAACGGCCATTGATGCGACGCGGGACGCCAAAATCCACGCCGAGCGCGAGACGGAGACTCTGCTTGAACGGCAAACCCGCGCCCTGGAGGAAGAGAAACGCGCGTTTTTAGACCGCCTGCGCGCGCAGGAAGACGAGATGCTGCGCCGCGGGCGCCAAGCCGCCGCCTCGGAGCAAAAGGCGCTGGAAGACCGCCGTGCCGCACTGGAGGCCGACTTCGCCGCCCGCCGCGCGGCCATCGAAGAGGACTTTCGCCGCCGAGTCGCCGAGGAGTCCGCGCGATTAGACGAACGCGTGCGCGCCGAGCGGCAAAAAGACGCCCAAATTTTCAAGGACAAGGAAGCCGCCCTGGAGTCCCAGGCGCGCGAGCAGACCGATCGCCTCTCCGAGCGCTACGCCGCGCTGGAAAAAGAGTGCCGTGAGCGCTTCGGGGCCATGGAGCGCGACTTGCTCGCCGACAAGGACAAGCGCCTATTGGAAGAGCGGCAGATTCTCCAGCGCGCCTTTGCGGATAAGGAGAAGGATTTGGAGCGCGCGGCGGCGTCCTCCGCAGCGACGGCTCTGGAACGCGAAAAGGCGCTCTGGGCCGAGCATCAGGAGAGAATCGCGCGTTCCTTGGCCGAGGCGCGCGAGCAGATGCTCTCCGAGCGCCGCCAATTCGAGCAGGATTTGGAGGCTAAGCGCAAGGAACTCGAAGCCCAGGCGGCCGCGTCCTTAGCCGAGCGCGCGCGAGCGCTTGCGCAATCCCACGAGGAGCGCCTGGCCCAGGCCCGCGCGCAGTTCTCCGCGCAGGTCGAAGCCGAAAAAAAGAGCGCGTCGGCGGCCTACGAGCGCCGCGAGGCGCGCCTTCGGGAGGAACTCTCCGAGCAGCAGGTTCGTTGGATGGCCGAAAAGGAGCGCGGGCAGGAAGAACTGCGCAGGGAGCTGGCCGAGAAAAGTCTGCGTGAATCGTCTGAAATGGATGCGCGGCTTTCGGAGCGGCAAAAAGCCTTGGAGGAAGACGCTCGGCGCAAGCTCGCTCAGGATATGGAGTCTTTGCGTGCGCGCTTTGGCCACCACGAGCGCGAGCTTGAAGGCCGCATGCGTTCCTGGCAGATGCAGATGGAGGAGCAGGTTCGTCGCGAAAAGGCCGAGTGGCTCACAGCGGCCGAGAAAGACTTGCAGTCCCGCCGGGCGGAGTTGGAACGTCTGCGCGCGGACAATGAGGCTCGCGTGCAGGAAACCGCCAACAAACTCGAGGCCGCGCGGGCGCAGAAGGAAAAAATCGCGCGCGACGAGCTCGCCATTCGCGAGGCGAAGTTGGAGGAGGATCTTGGCCGCCGCGAGGATGCGGTGCGCGCCCGCTATGAGGATCTATTGGCCAAGGAAAAAGCGGCCATGGAAAAGCGTCTGGTCGAGCGCGAGGAGGCTCTCCGGCAGCGGCTCGAAACCGACCGGGCGGCCTCCGAGCGCGACCAGGCTAGGCGCATGCAGGATTTCACGCGCGGCTTGGAAGCCAAGAGCGCGCAGAAGGAGCAGGAACTGCGCGGCGTGCTCGATGGGCGGCTTGTCGATCTCTCGTGCACCGAGGCGCAGTTGAGGGAATCCTGGGCTGCGAAGGAAGCCCAGATGCAGAAAGCCTTCGCGGAGCGGGAATCCCGCTGGCTCGCTTCCCAAAACGAGGTGCTGGCCCGCGAGCGCGCGCTTTTGGAGCAGGAGTGGGCGCGCGAGACCGGAGAGCGTCGCGCGCGCTTTGAAGAACAGCTTCAGGAACGGCAAAAGGCGCTGGAATTGAAGTCTGCCGAGCTCGAGCGCCGCATGCAGGAGCA
>Ga0307374_10014777_pt1 | contig 10586 bp, 13 predicted proteins | sample OX3MG_FD_202532 | JGI IMG/M metagenome (GOLD analysis project Ga0307374, IMG submission 202532) | Soil microbial communities from Risofladan, Vaasa, Finland - OX-3 | ecosystem: Environmental > Terrestrial > Soil > Coastal area > Acid sulfate soil | place: Finland: Risofladan, Vaasa | collected...
TTGTTAACCGTATCGCGCACCCGCGACTCTTCGCTTTCTTGCATTTCGTTCTTTGGCGGCATAGACTTTTGTTTTGTGTTATTTGCACTACTAATGGAACATCAGACGCGACGTGCAAGAGTCCGGCCCAGCAGCTGGGCAACTTCCCCCGCGCCAACCGAAAATAGGAGGCCCTGTGGCCACGCCGCTGGAAAGTTGGGTTGAGGAGGTTTCTCACCTTACAAAACCAAAAGACATTGTGTGGTGCGATGGATCACAGCGCGAATACGACCACATCGTCGACGGAATGCTCCGCGACGGCTCGTTCATTGAGCTGAATCCGAAGACGTATCCGAATTGTTATCTACACCGCAGCAATCCCAACGACGTGGCGCGCACGGAAAGCGTGACCTTCATTTGCACGCGCGAAAAATCCAACGCGGGCCCCACAAATAACTGGATGGCCCCGGACGAAGCGAAACAGAAAGCCGAGCCATTTTTTCGCGGAGCGATGAAGGACCGCACAATGTACGTGGTGCCTTATATTCTTGGTCCCGCGACTTCGCCGTACAGCAAAGTGGGCGTCGAGGTCACCGACAGCGCGTACGTCGCCGCGAGCATGCGCATCATGTCGCGAATGGGCCAAGCGGCCCTCGACCGCCTCGGCAGCTCTTCCGATTTTGTTCCCGGCCTTCATTCCCTGGGCGATATGGAACCGGCACATCGCCTGGTGCTGCACTTTCCGGAAGAAAAATTGATCTGGAGCGTGGGTTCGGGTTACGGCGGCAATGCGCTGCTCGGGAAAAAATGCTTTGCGCTACGCATCGCCAGCTGGGTGGCGCGCGAACAGAGTTGGATGGCCGAACACACGCTGATTCTGGGCCTCGAAGATCCTTCCGGCAAAGTGACGTACATGTGCGCGGCCTTCCCCAGCGCCTGCGGAAAAACCAATCTCGCCATGATGGTCTCCGCACTCGAAAAGCAGGGTTATCGCGTTTGGACCATTGGCGACGACATTGCCTGGCTGCACATTGGCAAAGACGGAATGCTGCGCGCCATCAATCCTGAGAGTGGATTTTTCGGCGTCGCGCCGGGAACCAACGAAAAAACAAATCCCAATGTGATGACGGCGGTGCACCACGACACGATTTTCACTAATGTCGCGATGACTCCGGAGGGCGAACCGTGGTGGGAAGGGATGTACGCGACGCCTCAATCTGGCCTGACCGACTGGAAAGGCGAGAAGTGGACGCCCAGCAAGGGTCCCGCCGCTCAACCGAACTCGCGCTACACGGTTCCCGCCAAGCAATCTCCCTCCATCTCAAAGCATTTTGAAGACCCGGAAGGCGTGCCAATTTCCGCAATTATTTTTGGCGGCCGGCGCGCCAGAGTAGCGCCGCTCGTGTTTGAGGCTCGCGACTGGCAGCACGGTGTTTTCGTCGGCGCAACCATGGCGTCGGAAACCACGGCGGCGGCCACGGGAGCCGTGGGCGTCACGCGCCGCGATCCCATGGCCATGCTGCCCTTCTGCGGATACAACATGGCCGATTATTTCCGGCATTGGCTGGACATGGGCAAGCGCGTCGCGCATCCGCCAAAAATTTTCCATGTGAATTGGTTCCGCAAAGGCGAAGACGGAAAGTTTTTGTGGCCGGGCTACGGCGAGAACGTGCGCGTGCTGAAGTGGATGCTGGAGCGCATCGAGGGGCGCGCGAAAGCCACGGAAACACCCATCGGTTACGTGCCGGCGCCAGGGTCGCTCACACTCGACGGCCTCGATATTTCCGCCGACACGATGGAACAATTGCTGCGCGTCGACACCAACGTCTGGGCCGATGAACACGAAGGCATCGGGAAATTCTTCGAGAAATTCGGCAAGCGACTGCCCGAAGAACTTCGTCAGGAACAGGAAAAACTCGGCCAGCGATTGCAGCACGTCGCTGTCGCGCAAAAATAGTGCGGAAATAATAACGGCCGCTGAATTTCACTGCTTGCCGCAGCGCGAACGATCATCATCGAAACCAAATTTTCAGGAGGCATTATGCCGATTGCCGTGGGATCCGCTGCACCGGAGTTCACGCTGAAGGATCAGGACCAGAAGGATGTGAAGCTGGGAGATTTCAAAGGGAAGAAAAATGTGGTGATTGTTTTTTATCCGCTCGACTGGAGTCCGGTGTGCACGAACGAGCACGCTTGCTTCGTGAACGACATGAAGAAATTCGAAACGCTCGACGCACAAGTGTTGGGGCTTTCCGTCGACAGTGTGTGGTCGCACAAAGCGTGGGCGGAGAAAATGGGCATACGCTATCCGCTGCTGGCCGATTTTCATCCGCGCGGCGCCGTTGCTGAGAAATTCGGTGTGTATCTGCCGGAAAAAGGAATCACCGGACGTGCCATCGCGATTGTGGATCGCAATGGAAAGCTGGCATGGTTCAAGAATTACGAGATTCTACAGGTTCCCGATACAAAAGAAGTCGCCGACGCCCTGGCGAAGGTTAAATAATCGAGGATGGCAGGCGCTCCCTTCAGCGACGGCAGCGCGCTGAAAGACGCATGATTACTTTCGCGCTGGCGCGCTCGCCGGATGCGCGAAAGTTCGCAGAAGATTGACGAGCTGCCAGCGCTGTTCGTCGGTCAAGCGATTTTTGAAGCTGGGCATCGGTTTCCTGCCGTTGGTAATCTTCCAGAATATTTCACCATCGCTCATCGCATCCACAAGTTTGGCGTCGGTGAAATTCGTCGGTTTCGTGCTGTAGGAGTACATCGAGTCCGGCGGCTTTTTCCCGTCGCCATTGATGCCGTGGCATTTCGCGCAATCATTTTGATAGAGCGCGCGAGCGGCGCCGAGCGTTGTGGAATTCGCGGGAATCGGATTCTTCAATTCTTTTGCAGACGGCGGCACATTCCATCCGCCGCAACCGAAACATGCAATGGCGGCGGCAAAAACCGCGGCAACTAGAAATCGCGCGTGCGCGGCTCTCCAAAGCGCACGAGTCATCGGCTCTCCGACAATCGGTTTACATTTCGAAATCATTCTGGAGCAACGACGGTGCATGCGGAAAAGCATTCCGCCTAATGGCCCGGGTGAACAGCACGAATTACCGAAATCAGGACGATTACGAGCATCACGAACACATAAACGCGCAGGCTCCACAGTAGCCAGCGCACCCCGACGGAAAGATTGCGCTTGCCGAATCGCGTGCGTGTTTTTGTAGCGACCACCTGGTCCGCTTCGAGGAGCGACAGAACAACATTGGGATCTTGTAGGTTCGGCCGCTCGTTGCGCGCCGCCGCAGACTCAACTTCCGCTTCATTACTGCGCTTTCTGTCGTCGAATTTCAATTTGAACCTCGCTTAAGAAATCTGGGAATCTTACGCTGGATTCTCAGCCGCCCAGCAATTTCGGAAAAACCGTGAACAGACCGAAGCCGAGGCCGGCGCAAACCAATAGAAAAGTGACCGTGACGCCCGCGAAATTTCCCCAAAAACCGTTGGCATGTTCGCCCATCAAGTCGCGGTCATTCACAAGTAAAAGCAAAAATGCCAGCGCCGGAGGCATGGCGAGGACCGCGATCACATTGACAGTTAAAATAATGAATTCGAGCGGTGCGTGCGGAATCAGGACCAGGATCGCAGCGGCGCACGCCGAGCCAAGCAGAAAAACATAGAAGGGCCACGCCTCGCGAAACGGCCGGTTCAAACTGTGGGCCGTCCCGAATACTTCTCCGAAGGCGTATGCGGAGGAAGTGGAGATGGCAATGGCCGCCACGATCCCGGCTTCAAAGATGCCCAGCGCGAAAAGAGATGCGCCTACATGACCGATCCAGGGCTCAAGGGCCTGCGCGAATTGCGCGCCTTGAAAATCCGCGGCATTGATGCCGTGGTGGAACAGCGGCACAGTGGCGAGAATGGCGGCAATTGCGAATGTGGAAGCCAGCAGCGTCCCCAATACCGTATCGAGCCGTCCCGCGGGAATGTCCCGCGGTTGCATGCCTTTGTCGACGACGGCGCTCTGCTGAAAAAAAATCATCCACGGCGTGACGGTAGCGCCGATGTCGGCAAGGATAAGGAGCAAAATTTCGGAGTTGTCGCCATGCGGCAGCGGCGTCCACGTGAGCAGTGCGTGGCCAACCTGCGACCATGCGGGATGGGCCAGAAGCGCGGCGGGAATGAACAGCCCGTTGAAAATGGCGAGGCCGAGGGTGATGCGCTCCCAAGTCCAGTAACGGCCCGTGGTGATCGCACCCAGGACCAAAATAAGTGCGGCGCCGACAGCGACGGACGGGCGGATGCCAAAAAATCCCAGTCCCGCGCGAATACCGATAAACTCCGTGACAAGCGTCAGGAAATTTCCCAGCACGAGGTCGCCCATGGAAAAGAAGCCCCAGAATTTTCCGAAACGGTCGAAGATGAGCTCCGCATGACCGCGATGCGTTACCGCGCCCAAACGCACGGTCATTTCCTGAACGATCAGGCCCATCACGAATGTGAGAATGACGAAAGGGATGAAAAAGCCGACGCCGAAACGCGCGCCCGTAGCGGAATAGGAAAGCATACTCGGCGCATCATTTTCGCCCAAAAAAACCAGCACTCCCGGACCGATCAGCAGCCAGAGCAGACGCAGTCCGCCAAACGATCTCCAACTGCGTCCTTTCCATCGGGCGCGTGCGACGCGCCAACGGTCACGGGCGCGATCGCGATCCTCGTGGGTGAGCAGGCCGACGAGTTCGCGAGCAACCGAGGACGTGACGGCCGGTTCGGTGGTTGGTTGAGCGGGCGAGTACGGGGAAGCGGGTTGATTGTCTTTCGGGTGAGCCATCAGTTAACCGAGTTGAACTAGCAAGATAAACTACCCTTAACATCATGGGACGTCAACGATTTCCGCCGCAGGGATCTCCAACAAATGAAATTTGCGCACGCGGCCACAACGCACGACAGGCAGTTCTGCTATAGTGAGCGGAGACGCGGGGAGGATCCGATGAGCGAAGCGCCAAAACCTCAGCAGCAGCAGGTGCAAATCAAGGCCGACGAAAAGGAGCTTGTCGGGCAATATACCAATCTCGCGATGATTCATCACAACGCGGAAGAATTCACGCTGAACTTTATTTATATTTTTCCAAACGTGCCGCAAGGAAAGCTGGTGAGCAGTGTAATTGTGAGTCCTGGCCATGCCAAACGCCTGCTGCGCGCGCTGGGCGAGAACATTACGCGGTATGAAGCGCAGTTCGGAGCGATCCCGGAAGGGCCCGCTATGCCCGATCCGAATGTGGGGTTTGTGCAGTAACGCCGCGCGCGAGACCAGCCGCCCGCGCGAATGCACAAGGTTCAGGCGACCGATCCCGGCGCAGATGCCGAAGCTAAAACCCACTGGCCTTCCAATTCGAGAAACTCGACGCCAATTGAATAGCCCGCTGCGGATGACTCGCAATACGCCACGCGGGCGAGCGAGCGGAATCCAGCCTCGGGCGAAAGAACGCAGATGCTCTCGCCGATGCGCCATCGCCGCACACTGCGCACGCGTGCTCCGCGAGAACTGACGTTTTCAGTGAATGTGGATTCCATGCCGGGCATGAACGTATTCCCGGAAATACGCACTCCGACTTGCATCGGTAAACGCGGCTCGCACCGCTCTACCTGATAATTCTTAGACTTCCTTTTTCCCCCGATTGCCATTGCCCAGCCCCCTGTTTGCCGCGAGAATCGTCAAGTGAACTTTCCCCATCTCCCAAATTGCGATTTGCTTTCATTGCGTACAGTGCGTTGTCCGCCGAATGCAAAAGCTTTTCGATGGTCAGACCGTCGCGGGGATAAACGGCGACGCCGGCGCTGACCGAAATGCGCGGCTCGAGCCCGTCATCGAGCAAACGTTTGCGAATGCGATGTGCCACCTGAACCGCAACCGCTTCCTCGGCTTCGGGAAGGACCAGCGCGAATTCGTCACCGCCATATCGGGCTGCGGTGTCCATGCCGCGGCAGTGGTAGCGAAGAACGTTGGCGAGGCGCTTGAGTGCCTGACTGCCAACGAGATGGCCGTAGTTGTCGTTTATTTTCTTCAGGCCGTCCAGATCAAGAAGAAGCACGGCGAATCCGCGGTCCGTGCGCTGGGCGCGCTGGAGTTCAGCATCCATCACTTCGAGCAAACGGCGATAGTTAGCAAGCCCGGTCAACGGATCGCTGATCGCCAGGTGGCTGACCTGATCGAACAGTTTCGCATTGTCCAGAAGCGCACCGGCCAGGACGATGGCATAACCGGTGGCCTCGAAGAATTGCGCCGCACCCGAGGCCGCGTCGAAACGCATCGATGATTGGCTCATGGCCAGGTGGCAAGCCACATTTGCCGCGCAGCACAGGAATAGAGCGCGGTCCAGAAGCGAATCGAGGTGATCGAGGCGCTTCCAAAAACCCAGGGTGGCGACAAAATAAATCGCGGCCGGCAGCAAATCCCAGGGACGCGGGATAAAGGCGTGAGGATAAATCCTGGGGACCGCGGGAACAGCAAAAAATGCGACGCTGGTGAGATAGGAAACGGCGCCGACAATAAGCAGCGCCCACGCGATTTCCTTGTTTGGTTCTCGCGAAACAGGCAGGCTCCGGTCGACCAGCAACGCTGCCACCAGCAAGATTGCGAGCAGGGTGCGGCTGGCCATCCACGCAAGAGGGACGGTAAGTGAGGTGCCGCTGTTCAAGCCGGGGGCCAGGTTTGCACCCATCTCGATGAGGCCCGCCAGGCCGAAGGCAAATGCGAGGATCAGCGTGATGCGGTCGTGCATCCCGCGGAAACGCACTAAGGCGTTCGCGGCAAATGTGAATGCCAGAACGCTGCTCGCTAGTTGAAGGTAGCGCTCAAGCAGCGGATCTGGATAAAAACCGCTATGGCGAAGTGTCCAAAGGAATGCGGAAAAAGCGGCTCCGACGACGAGCCACAGGAAGACCCACTTCAATTTTTTGATTGTTTTCACCAGACTGGCCTTTGCAATGGACCCCCGAGACACACAAGTGCTTGCCCAAACAGCAGTTAAAGAGCAACCCTCTGGCCGTTTAGAGAAAGGCGGCTTATACCTATATATATTACACATTCTATGTTACTTATTATATTTTCTGGTTTACGAATAATGCGGTGGATCCCCGTCGATGGACTTGTTAGGGGTCAAATTGTTACCGAACAAAACATCCGGGTGCTGGTGTGCATTTCTCCGAAAGCTGTGGAAAGTTGGCATGCGAGAAGAGCTTAGGCGTGCGGCGGAAATACGGCGATCACATCTTTGGGGGCGGAATGGGTGGAAGGTTTTGGGCTTCGATGACGCTCGCAAAGCCGCATTCCTTGTGCGAGCCGTCGCAAAATGGCTTGTTGGCGGAGTGGCCGCAGCGACAAAGCGAGACCGCAGTGCGACCGTTGAGGCCGAAGGCGCGTCCCTGGGAATCGACGATCTCAAAATCGCCCTCGACGCGAATCGAACCGTTATCTTTAATTACAATTTTGGTTCCCGCCATTTTGCTTGTCCCTCGCTTTACCGCTGCGCGTCTTAGTATTTCGGCACGGACGGATCGACTTCGTCAGACCAGGCGAGGATTCCGCCCTTCAAGTTCCAAATTTTGCGGAAGCCTGCTTTCGTCAAAAACTCGACGGCTTCGGCAGAACGCTTGCCACTCCGGCAGTGTGCCACTATCTCGCGAGAACTGTCCAGTTCGCTGACGCGTCTTGGAAGTTCGCCGAGCGGGATGAGATGGCCGTTCAGGTTGCAAATCTGGTATTCGTGGGGCTCGCGAACGTCGAGAATGTATAGATCGTCGCCACGATCAAGGCGCTGCTTGAGCTGCTTCACCGCGATTTCGGGAACTGCGGCGGTTTGCATGGGCGCTTCTTCACCGCGAATGCCGCAGAACTCGGCGTAGTCGATGAGCTTCGTCACAGTGGGATGCTCGCCGCAAACTGGGCATTCAGGATTCTTGCGCAGCTTCAATTCCCGGAAACGCATGCCGAGCGCATCGAAAAGCAGCAGGCGGCCAACGAGCGGCTCTCCCTTGCCGATGATGAGCTTGATTGTCTCCATGGCTTGAATACAGCCGATGATGCCGGGTAAAACGCCGAGAACGCCCCCTTCCGCGCAGGAAGGAACGAGACCCGGCGGAGGCGGCTCTGGATACAGGCAGCGATAGCAAGGGCCGCCGGGGTAGCCGAAAATGCTTGCCTGGCCTTCGAAGCGGAAAATCGAGCCGTAGACGTTGGGCTTGCCGAGAAGCACGCAGGCGTCATTGACCAGATAGCGCGTGGGAAAATTATCCGTGCCGTCGACCACAATGTCGTAGTCGCGCAGAATCTCGAGGGCGTTGTCGCTGGTGAGCCGCGTCTCGTAAGTATCGAATCGAATTTCAGGATTTAGATTCGAGAGTCGTTCGCGCGCGGCTTCGAGTTTCTTGCGGCCTACATCGCTGGTGCCAAAGGTAACCTGCCGCTGCAAATTCGTGAAATCCACCGTGTCGAAATCGACGATGCCGAGGCGGCCGACTCCCGCAGCCGCAAGATAAAGTCCGAGCGGCGCGCCCAGTCCGCCGGAGCCGACCATCAACACTTTCGCCTTCTTTAGCTTGAGCTGCCCGTCCATGCCGACTTCGGGCATGATCAGATGCCGGCTGTAACGAAGAACTTCTTGCTTGCTCAGCGCCGGTTCGGCGGCGGGCGCTGGAGCGGGTTGCGTCAATCGCGTGGCCATGATTCGTTGTCCTTTGATTTTGCGATACTGATCCTACGCTTTCGCGCCGCCCGCGATGGAGGGCACGATGCTGATGGTGTCACCCTGCTGCACGGCGGTTTTTTCCCGCTGCAAATAGCGGATGTCCTCATCGTTCACGTATACGTTGACGAAACTGCGCAAACGCCCGTCGTCGGAATAGAGATGCTTCTTCAGATCGCTGAATTGCGACGTGAGCGCATTCAATGCATCGCCGACGGTGCCGGCTTCCAGATTGACGCTTTCCTGTTTACCGGCGAATTGCCGGAGAGGCGTCGGGATCATTACCTTCACAGCCATGAGTATTGTCTCCTTGGGTCTTCAGAAATTGCGATTCATGCGGGCGCGCCCGCAATGTATTCGATGCCCTCTTCATCATAAGAAGCACGGTCGTCGTTGAGCCGCCAGGAACGCATCTCCTGCGGTTCAGCTTTTTCGACGCGGAAAATAATGTAGCTGTACCACGGCCACGCGTGCTCGCGGTCGAAATCACTGGGACGCGCCGGCGAATCCGGATGCGAATGATACCAGCCGATCAGCTCCCAGCCTTTGTCGCTGGCTGCCTTCTCGGCCAAACGGACATCTTCGGAAGTGATCTGGAAGCGATTGCTTGGCGAATCCTCGCGTTGATTCGCGAGTGGCACCAGGCCGAGGACGGTCCGATCGGCTCCATCATCATTTCCCAACAAAGCCCCGCAGCATTCGTTGGGATAATCGCGCGCGCCGTGCGCTTGAATTTGTTCGAACAGAGACTGCTTCAGTATAAGCATCGCGATTTATTCTTCGTTCCAGAAGCGCTCGCTCAGGTAGCGGTCACCCGAGTCGGGAAAAATTGTGACGATCACGGCTCGCTCGCCGCGTTCGAGTCCTTCGGCGGCTTTGCGGCACGCGCACACCGCCGCTCCTGAACTGACGCCGATGAGCAACCCATTTTCGCGCGCGAGCTTTCGCACCGTCGCGAATGCTTCTTCGGTGCGCACGGTGATATTGGCATCCGCGAGCGACGCGTCGTAAATCACGGGCACTATTGCGGTGGCCATGTGCTTCAGGCCCTCGAGGCCGTGGAATGCTTCGTCGGGCTGAATGCTGATGGCGCGAATGGCGGGATTCAGTTCCTTGAGCCGCCGCGTGACGCCCATGAACGTGCCGCTGGTGCCCAGGCCCGCGACGAAATGAGTGACCCTGCCGTTTGTCTGCGTCCAAATTTCGGGAGCGGTGGTTTCGTAATGCGCGCGCGGATTGGCAGGATTGCTGTACTGGTCAACGTAAAAATACCTTGCGGGATTTTCGCCGGCGATCTCGCGGGCACAGCGAATCGCGCCGTCGGACCCTTCTTCGCCCGGTGTCAAGATCACATTTGCGCCCAGCGCGCTCAACATCGCGAGGCGCTCGCGGGAGGCACTCGCGGGGATGCAAAGTTTGACGGTGTAGCCGAACGCGGCTCCGATCATCACCAACGCAATGCCGGTATTGCCGCTGGTCGCGTCGAGGATCGTCTTGCCGGGGCGTAAAGCGCCGCTGCGCTCGCCTTCACGGATCATGTAGAGGGCTGCGCGGTCTTTTACCGAGCCGCCCGGGTTCGCCCACTCAGCCTTGGCATAAAATTCAACGTTGGAGAATTCCGCACTCAGACTGTCGAGGCGCAGCAGGGGCGTATTGCCGACCAAGTCCACCAAGCTCTTCCCGAGTGGCCTGCCCGCGCGATGCGCGTTTTCCTCGATAATCGGCCTTGAAGCCATGTTCCCTTTCCGCCTGCCCGACAACGTCAATAGACGCCGAAAAACCAGCTTGGGCGTATTGGATGCAGGAAGGAATCCCGCGTATTCAACGAATATGCCTCAGCTTACCAAAAATACCCCCAAGTTAGTAGGGAATGGC
>Ga0307374_10014780_pt1 | contig 10586 bp, 8 predicted proteins | sample OX3MG_FD_202532 | JGI IMG/M metagenome (GOLD analysis project Ga0307374, IMG submission 202532) | Soil microbial communities from Risofladan, Vaasa, Finland - OX-3 | ecosystem: Environmental > Terrestrial > Soil > Coastal area > Acid sulfate soil | place: Finland: Risofladan, Vaasa | collected...
TGACAGCGCCGCGGCCGAGGCCCCCCCCGGCCAGCCGGCCCCCGACGGTAGGGTCGCGGCGCATGGACCAGAGCGATCCTCCGACCGGACCCTGGGCGGCCAACCCCGCGGTCTGGCCCGACGAACTGCTCGAGGTGTTCGCCCGCTCGGTAACCGCTGAGTTCGCCAGCCTGACGCGGGCCGGCAAACCCGTCACCATGCCCACCACTCCCTACATGGGAGGCGAGCGCAGGACCCTCGACGTGTCGACGGGGCTCACGTACCCTGCGAAGGCGGAGCGGGCGCGCCGCGACCCGCGCGTGTGCCTCCTGTTCGCGGACCCCGTCGGGTCGGGGCTCGTCGATCCCCCCGTCGTACTGGTGCAGGGGCTGGCCACCGTCCGCGACGCCGACCTCCAGGCCAACACCGACCGCTACGTGCGCGTGAGCATGGAGAAGATCCCCGCCGCGACGAAGGGCCAGCCGCGCTTCGTGCTCAGGCGACTGGCGTGGTACTACGCACGCATCTGGGTCGAGGTCACACCCGTGCACATCCGCTGGTGGCCGTCGCGCGCCCTGGAGGAGCCGGCGCGCACCTGGGAGGCGCCCGAGGCCACGGCGGCGCCCCTGTCCGACCCGGCGCCGGGCGGCGCGCAGCCCAGCGCCTGGCTCGCCCCCCCGGCGTCGTGGCGCACCGTGGCCGAAGGGGCGGTGGGGCGGCTGCCCATGCGCGACCTCACGGTGGTCGACGACAACGGCTTCCCGGCGTGCCTGCCCGTGGCCCGCTCGGAGCTGCTCGACGACGGCTTCCGTCTCCACCTCGGACCCGGCGCGCCGGCCGTCACGGCCGGGCCCGCGTGCCTGACCATGCACGCGCACCCCGAGGTCTTCACGGGCCAGGAGAACCGGACGTTCATCGGGACCGTGGACGCCGACGGCGTACGTGGCGCTGCGGTGCGGTTCCGGGCCGAGCGTGCCTTGGCCGACTGGAGCCTGGCCGGCGGGCGGGCGAGGACGGCCATCGGGTTTCTGACAAAGGGCCGCCGGCTGTCACCACGGCTGGCGGCCGAAGCACAGCGCCGCTTCCAGCCCGTGCCCGAGGTGCGGCTGCCGGGCCGACGCTGAGCGGCTCCCACCGATCCGCCACGACCGACCGACCCACCCACCGACCCGCCCCGCGCGTCGAGCCGACGACGCGGTCCAACCGGGCAGCCCACGTGTCGGGCCCGCCCGGCGATGGTCAGGGACCGGGAGTCATCTCCCGCCCCTCGTACTCCCGGAGGCGGTCGAACATCTCGCGCAGCTCGACGCGCCGGGCCCGGTCGTGAGCGAGGTTCACCAGCTCGAGCGGGTCGGTGTCGTGGTCGTACCACTCGTGATCCTGGTCGTCGAAGTCGCAGTCGACGTCGAAGAGCTTCCGGCCCGGGTCTTTGCCCCACAGCCCGGTGGAGGGCTTGCCCCCGCCCACCCCGTAGTACCGCGCGTACTTGGTCCGGCCGTCGAAGAAGCCGCGCAGCGCGTAGCGCACGGCATTGAGATTGCGGGTCTGGGCGGAGTCCTGGGCGAACAACACGTGGTCACGCACCGACGACGTCGGGTCCGCAAGGACCGGTGAGAGGTCCGCGCCCTGCAGCCCAGCCGGACCCTCGGCCACCCCGGGACCGACCCCGGCGAGCGCGCAAATGGTGGAGGCCAGGTCGACGTGGGTGGCGAGGGCCTCCGTCGTGGACCCGGCCCGCGTGAGACCCGGGGCGCGGACGTACAGCGGTACCCGCATGATCTCGTCGTACACGAAGGGCCCCTTGGAGCGAAGGCCGTGCGACCCGCACATGTCGCCGTGGTCGGAGGTGAAGATCACGATGGTGTCGTCCCAGGCGCCGCTCTCCTCGAGGGCGCCCAGCACCGTCCCGAGGCTTTCGTCTGCGAGTCGCTGCAGCTCGACGTAGTAGTCGAGGTGGCGCAGCCACGCTTTGGTGTCGGAGGGGTCGATGTAGCCCCACAGGCCGTGCTGCTGGTCCCAGCGCCACTGACGGTGCGCCTCGGGCTTGGTGTGGAGGTCGTCGTGGAAGTTGGCGGGGAGGGACTCGAGCACCTCGTCGTAGTCCTTGCGGTAGACGGGCAGCGGGTCGTCTTCCTTCCACGCCGCGCTCTCGAGCACGCCGCGGATCGAGGCCACCTCCTCCGGATGCCGCTCTTCGTAGCCGGGCTGGTCGACGGGGAACCACATGACATCGTGCGGATTGACCAGCGCGACGGTCAGGAACCAGGGTGGGGCGTCCGCCCCGTCTGTCGGTGCGGCGTTCGCACGCAGCCAGTGGGCGGCGTTGGACGCGATCACCGGGTCGAAATGGACGCCGGTCCCTGCCCACCCCATGAAGTGGCGGTCGTTGCCGTCCCAGTCGGCGAAGCCGTATGCCTCCATGTCGGGCTGCGCGGACTGCGACAGGTGCCACTTGCCGATGTAGGAGGACCGATAGCCGGCGCCGCGCAGGAGAGAGCCGAGGGTCGGCACGGCGGGGTCGAGTTCCACGTGCTCCGGCATGATCACGTTGTCGACCACGCCGTGCCCCGGCAGATACCGGCCGGTGAAGAGGCTCGCGCGGCTCGGTGAGCACGGGGAGGAGTGCGTGAAATACCGGGTGAACTCGAGGCCTTCGGCGATCAACCGCTCCCGCCAGGGCAGGCGCACGGAGCCCGGGAGCCAGCTGCGCTGTCGCTCCTGGTCGGAGACCACGAGGAGGATGTTGGGGCGGCGGCCGGCGGGGTCGGGGCCGCCGGCGGGCTGTCGTGTCAGCGTCTCGGGCACGGCCGCACCTTAGGCTGGACACGACCCCGTCCGGCGAGGAGGTGGCGTGCGGCGCCAGACACGGCTCCGCCTTGGGCGCGAGGACGGCCCCGGCGCTGCACACGACCACGACGGCGACCACGGCGCTGCACACGACCACGACGGCGACCACGGCGGCGACCACGGCCACGACGGCGACCACGGCGGCGACCACGGCCACCAGGGGGGACTGCGCGGCTTTCTGGTGTCGCTGGTGGTCCCCCACGACCACAGCGCGCACACGTCCGACCGGGTGCTCGAGTCCACGGCGGCAGGGACACGGGCCGTGTTCGTCTCCCTGGCGGCGTTGGCCGTCACCGCCGCCGTGGAGCTGGTCGTCGCCTTGGCCAGCCACTCCGTGGCGCTGCTCGCCGACACGATCCACAACTTCGCCGACGCCCTCACCGCCCTCCCGCTCGCACTGGCCTTCCGCATGGGACGGCGCCCTCCGACGCGGCGCTACACCTACGGGTTCGGACGGGCCGAGGACCTGGCCGGCCTGGTGATCGTGGCGATGATCGCGGCGTCCACCGTCGTGGCGGCGTACGAGGCCATCACCCGTCTCCTGCACCCCCATCGCGTCACGGGGGCGGGCTGGGTCATGCTGGCGGGAGCGGCGGGCGTCGCGGGCAACGAGCTCGTCGCGGTGTACCGGGTGCGCGTCGGCCGCCGGATCGGCTCGGCCGCCCTGGTCGCCGACGGTCTGCACGCCCGCTCCGACGGGTTCACGTCCCTGGCCGTGGTGGTGGGTGCGGGCGCCTCCGCCGCCGGGGCGGCGCGTGCGGACCCCATCGCCGGGCTCGTCATCACGGCGGCTGTCGCCATCGTGCTGTCGGGCGCAGTCCGCACCGTGTACCGCCGGCTCATGGACAGCGTCGACCCCGAGCTCGTCGACCAGGTGGAGGAGGTGCTCAGGGCCGTGCCCGGGGTCGAGGCCGTGGGCGGCGTGCGCATCCGCTGGGTCGGCCACGAGCTGCGAGCCGAGATCCAGATCGCGTCGGACCCCGTGCTGAGCCTGGTCGACGCGCACACCATCGCGCAGGAGGCGCACCACCGGCTCCTGCACCAGGTGCCCCGCCTGGCCGAGGCGGTCATCCATACGAACCCGGCGGGGCCAGACGGACGGAGCTTCCACGAGGTCGTCTCCCATCACTTCCGGGACGAGGCCGCCGATGAGCCGACGGGACCGTCCGCAGACGGCCCGCACGACGACAGCCGGGCCTGACCGTCGACCTGGCAGGAGAGCACCAGCGTGGCGGATGGCTACACTGCCCAGTCCGTGAGCGCCGACCAGACGGAGGAGCCTGCCGGGCCGGTCGTCGTCGAAGAGGTCACCGCCGTCACGCCGGCGGTCGTGACCGCGCTGCGCGCCCTCGTGCCCGAGCTGTCCAGCTCCGCGCCGGTGCTCACCGAGGCGGCCGTCCGGGAGATCGTGGACTCCCCCGCCACGGTGCTGCTGGTGGCGCGCGACGAGACCGGCATGATCCTGGGATCGTTGACGCTGGTGGTGTTCAGCGCGCCGACCGGCCCCCGGGCCTGGATCGAGGACGTGGTGGTGTCGACGGACACCCGTGGCCGGGGCGTGGGCGCGGCCCTCGTCCTCGACGCCCTGGACAGGGCGGCCGCGGCCGGGTCGCGCACCGTGGACCTGACGTCGCGGCCCTCCCGTGAGGCGGCCAACCGCCTGTATGTCCGGCTGGGCTTCGAGCAGCGGGTGACGAACGTCTACCGCAAGGCGCTCGAGTAGGAGCGCCTACCGGCCGCCGTCGGGCACGGCCGGGCTGTGGCGCTGACACCGGGCGCACCAGGCGACGGGTGCGGCCTCGCTGGCGGGGTGCACGAGGGCCCCGCAGCCGGCGCAGCGCCAGATCACCGGGGATCTCCGAGCGGTAACCAGCCGGTTCACGGTCGCTCCTATCGACGAGTTGGACAGTGCCGACCATGCTTCCCGGCGCACCGGGCGAGACGTTAGCAGCGGCGCAACTTCACCAAACGCGACTGGCCGCCGCAGCACGGGAAGAATGTCCACGTGAGAACCGGGAACATGTACGGGCCCGACGCCACGTTCGCGGGCGTCCCCGCCGCCGACCTCGGGGAGCCGGCCAGCTACGCCGACGCGGGCGCGGTGATCATCGGCGCGCCGTTCGACGGCGGCACCTCGTATCGGCCGGGGTGTCGCTTCGGTCCGCAGGCCATCCGCCTCACCGACTACCTCCCCCAGGACGGCAGCCGGCCGCACCTGGCACTGGGCGTCGACCCGCTCGTCGAGCTGCGTGTGGTCGACGTCGGTGACGTGGAGATGCTGCCGGGTGAGATCGAGGCCGCGCTGGAACGGCTCGAGCAGGCGGTGGCGGTGGTCGCCGGGAGCGGTGCCGTGCCCGTCGTCCTGGGTGGCGACCACACCATCGCGCTTCCCGATATCACCGGCGTGGCGCGGCATGTCGGGTGGGGGCGCGTGTCGGTGGTGCACTTCGACGCCCATGCAGACACCGCCGACCTGCAGTTCGGCTCGCTCTACGGGCACGGCACGCCCATGCGCCGCCTGATCGAGTCGGGCGCCGCCCGCGGCGATCGTTTCCTGCAGATCGGCCTGCGCGGCTACTGGCCCGACCCCGAGACCCTTGCCTGGATGGCCGGCAAGGGGATGCGGTGCTACGAGATGACGGAGATCGTCGCCCGCGGCCTCGACACCTGCCTCACCGAGGCATTCGCCATCGCCACCGACGACTGCGACGCCGTGTTCCTCTCGGTCGACATCGACGTCGTCGATCCCGGCACCGCCCCGGGCACGGGGACCCCCGAGCCGGGCGGGCTCACCAGCCGCCAGCTTCTCGACGCCGTGCGCCGCGCCTGCGTCGAGCTCCCCGTGGCCGGCGTCGACGTCGTGGAGGTGTCCCCGCCCTACGACCATGCCGAGGTCACGGCGTACCTGGCCAACCGCGTGGTCCTGGAGTGCCTGTCGGGGATGGCATGGCGGCGACGCGGCGGCGGCGCCGGCGGCGCGGCGCGCCGGGCCGAAGGGCCGTTGCTCGACGGGCGCCGACCTCCCGGCTGACCGACGGGGACCGGCGCGGGCCCGGCGCAGGATCACGCCGTCGTGGCGATGATCTCCTCGATCATCTCGACGGTCGTGCCAGGGTGGAGGAACGCCAGGCGGGCGGCGGGCTCGCCGTCCCATGACGTCGGCGTCACGAACCCGATCTGACGGTCGAGGAGGCGTACCGACCACTCGTGGTAGTCCGCGCTCGTCCAACCGGTGCGGCGGAACAGCACGATCGACAGCTCGGGGTCCCTGACGAGCTCGAGATGCGGTGACCGGCGGATGAGCTCGGCGCTACGCCAGGCGGTGTCGAGCACCGTCTCGATGGCATCGCGGTAAGCCCCCGCACCGTGCACGGCGAGCGAGAACCACAGCGGGAGCCCGCGCGCCCGGCGCGTGAGGTGCACCGCATAGTCGCTCGGGTTCCAGACCTCGTGGTCCTTGTCGTGGATGACGTCGAGGTACGACGCCTCCTGGGCGTGCACCGCCTTCGCCAGCCGGGGCTCGCGATAGACGAGTGCAGCGCAGTCGAAGGGCGCGTACAACCACTTGTGCGGGTCGATGACGACGGAGTCGGCGTGCTCGATGCCCGCGTACCGGTCGCGGACGACGGGCGCGAAGAGACCCGCTCCGCCGTAGGCAGCGTCGACGTGGAACCACAACGACTGCTCGCGCGCCACAGCCGCGACGCCCGCCAGGTCGTCGATGATCCCCGCGTTGGTGGTGCCGGCCGTGGCCACCACCCCGATCACGTCCCCGGCGTCCGTTGCGCCGGCAGCACCGTCGCGAGCGGCCAGCGCCTCGCGCAAGGCGGCGCCCGTGAGCCGGTGGTCGGCCGACGGGACGACCATGGCCTCCACGCCCAGGATGCGCAGCGCGTTGCCGACCGACGCATGGGTTTCCTCGCTCACGGCGATGTGAGGGCGCACCGGGGTACGACCCAGGCGCATGGCGGCCGTGTCCCGGGCGACGACCAGGGCCGACAGGTTGGCGATCGAGCCGCCCGACACGAAGCAGCCCCCCGCTCCCGGCGGCATCCCGGCCAGCGCCGCCAGGAACCGCAGCACCTCGTTCTCGGCGGCCACGGCACCGGCGGCCTCGAGCCACGACGTGCCCTGGAGCGACGAGCACGACACGATCATGTCGAAGAGCAGCGCGGCCTTGGTCGGAGCGGCGGGGATGAACGACAAGAAGCGTGGGCTGTCGCACGAGATCACGGCCGTCGCCAGGTGCTCGGCGAACAGCCGGAGCACCTCGGCCGGATCGTTCCCGGACTCCCCGAGCAGCCCGGACAGCACGGCGTCGAAGGACTCCTGGTCCCCGCCGAAGTCCAGCGGAACGGGATCGAGAGCAAGCCGCTCACGGCAGTAGGCGAAGACCAGCTCCGTCATGCGCTGGTCGTGAACGAACATCGGGTTCACCATGAGGAATCCTCCGGCACCAGGATCGCACCTTGTGGGCGCCCCGGCGCTCATGCGCCCCGGCCCGACCCCGTCGGGCGGCGGCATGCCGAGCATGGCAGCGTGTGGACATGAATCTGCCCGTGATGCCACCCGTCGCCCCCATGCTCGCCAAGCTGGCACGGCAGCTCCCCACCGGCGAGGGCATGACGTACGAGCCGAAGTGGGACGGCTTCCGGTGTGTCGTCTTCCGGGACGGTGACGACGTGGAGCTGGGCAGTCGCAACGAGCGGCCGCTCACCCGGTACTTCCCGGAGCTCGTCGCGCCGATCCGCCGGTCGTTCCCGGCGCGTGCCGTCGTCGACGGCGAGATCGTGATCGCGGGCTCGGCCGGCCTCGACTTCGACGCGCTGCTCCAGCGGATCCACCCGGCGGCGTCACGTGTTGCTCTGCTGGCGTCCTCGACGCCGGCGTCGTTCGTGGGCTTCGATCTCCTGGCGCTCGATGACCGCGACCTGCGGGGTGAGCCGTTCCGTGAGCGACGCGCCCTGCTCGAACAAGCCCTGGGGGCCGCCGAGGCCCCGGTGCACCTCACCCCGGCCACCACAGACCCCGCGGTCGCCGCCGACTGGTTCTCGCGCTTCGAGGGAGCCGGGCTCGACGGCGTCGTGGCGAAGCGCCCGGACCTCCCGTACCGCGAAGGCGAACGCGTCATGGTGAAGGTGAAGCACGAGCGCACGGCCGACTGCGTCGTGGCCGGGTTCCGTTGGCACAAGGCCGGCGGGATCGTCGGCTCGCTGCTGCTCGGCCTGTACGACGACGACGGTGTCCTTCACCACGTGGGCGTATCGGCCTCCTTCACGGTGGCCCGGCGGCGAGAGCTCGTCGACGAGCTGGCCCCCTACCGACCGGCGTCGTTGGACGGCCACCCGTGGGCGGGCTGGGCCCAGCTCGAGGACCGAGCCGCCGCCGGACGAAAGCCGGGCGCGCCGTCACGCTGGAACGCCACCAAGGACCTGCGCTGGGAGCCGCTCGACCCGGTGCTCGTGTGCGAGGTGGCCTACGACCACCTGCAGGGCGACCGCTTCCGGCACGCCACCACGTTCCGACGCTGGCGGCCCGACCGGCGGCCGGAGTCGTGCACCTACGCGCAGCTCGACACGGCGGTGCCCGAAGAGCTCGACGCCGTGTTCCGGGCGTGACCCCGGCCCGGGCCTGACCCGGACCCGGGCGTGACCCCGTCCCGGGCAATGGCTTGGGTCCTCAGCCCCCCGGGCGACGCGAGCGACTCGGCGCCGCCCGATGCGGCTCCCCGCGCTGCTTGGCGAAGTGCGGTGGCCAGGGGGCGTCACCGAGCCCCCCGGCCTCGTCGCGGTGCGACAGCTCGAGCAGCAGGCCCAGGTCGCCGCGCCGCTCGTCGATGGCGGCCGCGGGGTCGCCGACGGTCCCGAAGCGCGCCGGCACCGTGGCGATGGTGAGGTCGCCGGGGTCGACGTCGGCGACCTCGTCCCATTCGACGGGGCACGACACCCGGCCCTCGGGGTTGGCGCGGACGGAGTACGCCGACGCCACCGTCCGGTCCCGGGCGTTCTGGTTGTAGTCGACGAACACCCGCCGCCCCCGCTCTTCCTTCCACCACGCCGAGGTGGCGACGCCCGGCATGCGGCGCTCGAGCTCGCGCGCCAGGGCCAGCGCGGCGCGCCGGACCTCCGTGAACGTCCAGCGCGGCTCGATGGGGACGTTGACGTGGATGCCGCGCGACCCCGATGTCTTGGGAAAACCCACGAGGCCGTGCTCCTCGAGCACGGCGCGGGCCTCGAGTGCCACCTGTCGAACCGCCTCGAACGGGACGTCGGGCTGCGGGTCGAGGTCGACACGCAGCTCGTCGGGATGGTCGACGTCGGCGCGCCGCACGGGCCAGGGGTTGAGGTCGAGGCACCCGAGGTTCACGGCCCACAGGATGTGCGCCACGCCCGTCGGGCACAGCTCCTCGGCGTGGCGCCCGCTCGGGAAGCTCACCGTGACCGTCTCCAACCACGGCGGCCGGGACGCAGGCACACGCTTCTGGTAGAAGAACGGCCCCTCGGCGCCGTCGGGGTAGCGCTTCAGGACGGTCGGGCGCTCGTACACGCCGCGCAGGGCACCGGGCCCGACGGCGAAGTAGTACCGGACGAGGTCCAGCTTCGTCTCGCCCCGAGCCGAGAAGAACACCTTGTCCGGGTTGGAGACCTTGACGGTGTGCCCGTCCACCTCGAGGGCGATGGTGGGGGGCCCGGCTGCCATGGGTCGATGGTGGCACGGATCGGCCCCGTGGAGGGTCTCTGCCCGGCGCCCGACCGGTCGGGCGCTCGATAGCCTCTGCAGCGTGGACCCTGCCGCCGCGCTGCGCCGGATCGCCTATCTGCTCGAGGCCGACCGTGCCGAGTCCTACAAGGTCAGGGCTTTCCGGCATGCGGCCGCCACCGTCGACGAGACCGATCCGGCCCGCCTGGCGCAGCTGGCCGGCGTGCGTCGCCTCACCGACCTGCCCGCAGTGGGTGACACCACGGCCCGGGTGATCAGCGAGGCCGTCGCCGGCGACGTGCCGTCCTACCTCCGCCAGCTGGAGGACGAGCCCCGACCCGTCCTCGACGGCCAGGCCGCCGTGCTGCGCAGCCTCCTGCGCGGCGACTGCCACAGCCACTCCGACTGGTCCGACGGGGGAAGCCCCATCCCCGAGATGGCGGAGGCCGCCGCCGCGCTCGGCCACGAGTACATGGTGCTCACGGACCACAGCCCGCGCCTGACGGTCGCCCACGGGCTCGACGCCGAGCGGCTCCTGCGCCAGCTCGAGGTGGTCGAGGCCGTCAACGCCCACCTGGCCCCGTTCCGCGTCCTCACCGGGATCGAGGTCGACATCCTCGAGGACGGATCGCTCGACCAGGACCCCGAGCTCCTGGCCCGGCTCGACGTCGTCGTGGCCAGCGTGCACTCGAAGCTGAAGATGGACGGCGCCCAGATGACCCGGCGCATGGTTGCGGCCATCGAGAGCCCCCACACCGACATCCTGGGGCACTGCACCGGCCGCATCGTCGTGGGCCGGGGCCGGCCGGAGTCGCAGTTCGACCACGCCGCGGTGTTCGAGGCGTGCGCCCGGACCGGCACCGCGGTCGAGATCAACGCACGGCCGGAGCGCCTCGACCCTCCCGACCCCCTGCTCCGCCTGGCGGTGGCGGCGGGATGTCTGGTGTCGATCGACACCGACGCGCACGCCCCGGGGCAGCTCGAATGGCTCGGCAACGGTTGCCGCAAGGCGGCGGACGCCGACGTCCCGCCCGACCGCATCGTGAACACCTGGCCGGAGG
>Ga0307374_10014781_pt1 | contig 10586 bp, 11 predicted proteins | sample OX3MG_FD_202532 | JGI IMG/M metagenome (GOLD analysis project Ga0307374, IMG submission 202532) | Soil microbial communities from Risofladan, Vaasa, Finland - OX-3 | ecosystem: Environmental > Terrestrial > Soil > Coastal area > Acid sulfate soil | place: Finland: Risofladan, Vaasa | collected...
CAAACCACCCGGCCCCTGGCATCAGGGCCGAGCGCCGCGATCGCATCCAGCCCGTTGACCGTCAGCTCACGCAGACCCTGAAGGTCCGTGCACTCGCTGCCCAAGCGCTCCAGCAAGAACGTCGGGTTCGCGACCGCGAGCTCGTGCCATCCGTCCAGAGTGGCCGCGTCGCCGTCGGCAGCGCCGGCCCGTTGAGCGAGCTTGTCTGGCATCCCGCTCGACAGGTACCGGACAGTGCGGCCAAAGCCTCCACCCCGACCGCCTCAATCGTTGCGCAGCGCGTCTGCTCGCGCCGCGGCCCACGTCCCGTAGAGGTCGATGACGGTGGCGGGCGCGGGCCAAGTTCCCCGACTCAGACGCGCGAGTGCCTCGCCCCCGCGCTCGCGCGCGTGAGTGCGAGACCAATCGTACGAGGACGGTGGCGCTCCGTACAACGACCGCCAGCGGCGCATCGCCTCGCGCACAGCCTCGCGTGTCAGCCCACGCGCCGCGGCGCCCGGGTGACAGCGCTTGCAGTACTCGTAGGCGTCGCCCTTGCCGTTGCGCGCCCGGGTGGGAGCACCGCACCCTCGGCACACCCCCTGGTAGCGAGCCTTCACCGCCCGGGCCTTCTCGCCGGTCGGGTCATAGAAATGGGTGCGGCTCGCCTGGAGGGACGTTATGCCTCGCGCGGGATGACGCCGTTGGCGTAGCGAAGGTCGTGGTTGCGGTGTCGTTCTTGGGCGAGGTGGTAGTCCCAGTAGGCGTCCAGGTCGCCGTTGCTGATCAGTGCGCGTAGCTTCAGGATCGCTTCGGCTCCTTGGAGGCCCCAGCGGGCGCCGGTGATGTCCATCCGGTCCTTGACCAAATGGCGGCAAGCGCCCTCGATCACGCCGGTCGCGATCGGCCACCCGTTCGAAAGCGCGGTGGGGTAGTCGAGGTAGGGTCGCTTGTTGAGGAGGTAGTCGGCGGCGCGGTCAGCCTTCGTGCGCTTCTCGTCAGGCAGCTTCAGGAGGGTGGCCTTGCGGCGGATCGCTGCGGCGACGATCCCGGCTTTGCCCTCGAGGATCGCGAGCGCTTTCTCGTGCACCCACTGCTCGGCGGCCTGGTCACCCTCGTCAAAGAAGCACCAGGCGGCGCTCCACAGGTACTCCAGGACGTGCACCACATCGATGATGATCGTGACCTTGACCTTGCGGGTCTTGGCCTCTTGTTTGATCCGGTCGATCTGGTGGTTGTTGCCATCCACGAGCGCCACCCATGGACGCTGGTGGCCGGGATCGCGGCGCCCGGCTTCGTCGAAGATGTCCGCCACGACGGTCGCGGCGTCCTGCGCGACGGACGCGGTCAGCCACTTGTGCTTGGCCTTCGGCGCCGGTAGCGCCTTCTCCTTGGTCGGGGCGAGCACGTCGGCGGGGGTCCGCGCGGCCGGCTCGAGGTCGTACACGGCGCCGACTTCCGCGATCCGCTTGCGGTTCGCCTTCTCCCCTTTGGACAGGCGGGTTTTCAGCTTTGGCGACGCTCTCTGCGCCGCCCGGGCGGTCGCCTCCCTGAGCGCCTCTGCGCGCATCACGATCCCCTTCCCGTCCGCGGAGAGCACGAGCACATCGGTCGGGTCGTGCTGCTGCTCGTCGACCTCGCTGACCCGCTCAGCGTAGAACCGCTCGAAGTCGACCGCGGCCCGGACCGTCAACTCCTCAACCTGACGCTTACCCAGCGCGAGCCCGGTCCGTTCGCGTACCTGCCCGGTGGCATGCTCAAACGATCCGGCCGCGGCCTCGACCGCCGCGAGGCGTCTGACACCGTGCGACGCGCGCTCGGATGGCACGTTCAACGCGCCGTCCGCGACATACAAGTTCTGCTCGCCGCGCTGACGGTACGCCAGCCGGTTCACCGTTACCTCCCCAAACACGCTCGCAAGCGGACGACGGTGACCTGGCTCGACCGCCCGGCGCTCAACGCCGTCCCCGTCAGAGACCCCGCCCAGCCGCCGCTCCCGAGAGCTGCGCAGATCGAGATGATCCTGAAACAGGCAGCACAACAACTCCCGCCCAACCGTCTGCAGCTGCGCCTCGAGCTCGCCGTGCTCAAGCCCGCCCGCGCCGGTGCCGTCCAACCAGCCGACGATCTCCTCAAGCCGCTCGCGCGAGCGACCAAACGGATCCCCGCCAACAGAAAACCCCAGGGACGGGAGATCTCGTGCAGCACCCTCACCACCATGCTGGGCTTGCAGGACTTCATCAGCCGGCGCGTAAAATTCACGACAGCGGGTGCCGGAGTCGGTGATCACGTGAGCCCACCTTCCTGGGTCGACGTTGGTTTAGCAACACCGACTTCGGCATCCCCGCCGCCTTCTCCTGCGACCTACAACCCCGCGCGCGGCCAAACCCACAGGAAACCAGCGCTCACAGCCCGCATCACCTGCGAAACCTCAGTACAAACGGGCGCGCATCATCCCTTCACACGAGCCGCACCCCATAGAAATAGCCCTTCACGGTCGCAGGCGCCCGGCCGAGCCGCTGGGCGATCTGCGCGATCGACAGGCCCTCCGCTTCACGGTAATGGCGCGCGAGCGCCACGGCGCGCTGGCGCTCAGCTACGCGATCCGGAGGCGCATCCGTCGTCGATCCCATACCGCGTCGACGCTACCGCAGTGACCTGACCGCTCCTCCTCCTCGGTTGTGGGGGCGCACGCGCGAGACGCGCTATCCATGTTCGTGTACACGGAGCCAGACGACCGGCTGAAGCAGCCGCGAACCTCCGGCGCCTTCTTCGGGACCGGAAACGACACCTTGCAGCCCACGCACCGCGCATCCGACGCGTCCCCGGCACGTCCAGGTCGCGTCCGCTCCAAGGCCAACAGATCCGCGGCTGGGGTGCCTACCGCTTCGCCGTGCTCGCCCGAGTCTGAACGTTGCTCTTGCAGGAGCTCGAGCGCGTAGCTCGTCGACGTGAACCGCTGGTAGGTCTGAACGGCTCGCATCGACGGTCGGACGCTCGGCTATCGGCGAGCGCTCGCACAGATCAGGATCGCGTCGGATCCGCCGGCAGTCCGGTGCGTCTGCGACCGCGACGCCCCCAGCTTGGTGCGCAAGGGACTCTCATTCAGTATTCCCGGCAAGGCCCCCATCCGCTATCCGCCGGTCGCGGGTTCGGTCTGGGCGACCATCAGGACGTAGCCGTCGGGGTCGATCACGCGCATCTCTTCGCGGGGGCCGGGGGTTCCGTCCTCGATCTCCCCGGCCGGCACGCCCGCGGCGATCAGCTGGTCGCGCAGCGCGGACAGGTCGTGCGCGTAGAGGTAGAACAGGACCCCCTCCCGCTGTGCGTCGATCGGCTCGTCCGGGCCGCTGAGCATCAGCTCCGCGCCGTCGCTTTCGAGCGCCGCCCAGACGAGCCGGCCGCGGGGCGCGAACACGCTCTTGGTGATGAAGCCGAGCTGCTCGTAGAAGGCGACGGATCGCTCGACATCGCCGACGCGCACGAACGGCACCAGCCGGCTCACGCGCTGCTCCGGTGGTGTGGCCACCACCTCCGGTGGCCGCACCGTGTCGAGGGTCTCGGCGTCGGGGACGATCGCGGTGTGCATGTAGCTCGTGGCCGCTGCTCGGTTCGCGCAGCCCTTCATCTCGACGATCTTGCCGTCGCGAACCGTCACGACCATGTAAGCGAGCTCTCCGGCCCGGGGTGCTCCGCCCGGTGAAGACGGGTCGCGACGGAATGCGACCATCACGCGCGACCCGTCCTGGACGGTCTCCTCGATGCGTCCGCGCAGGCCGCGAGCGAGATTGCCCTGCATCACCTCGATGATCGTGGCGCGATCCTCGCAGTTCCATGGCCCATCCTCGACGGCACGCCACTTCGCATCCGGCGCCAGCGCGCTCTCCATGAAGCCGAGATCGCCGCGCGTGATCGCCTCCCATGCGCGATGGAGCAGCTCGATGTCCGGACTGTCGCTCACGGCCGTCATTGTTGCTCACCCGCCCGGTCGCGCCGACGCGCGTCTGGACCAGCGGGGTCGCCTTGCCGGCGTGTGCCCGGTCGGGACTGTTCCGCCACCAGCAGTCGCGCGATCTGGAGCTCGCGCCAGCCCCACGTCGCATCGCATGAGATGCCATCGAGTGCGTTGTCGATCGTGCGCACGAGCATCCACTGGCGCACCCGGTCCGCGGCGACCTCGAGCTCGCCCGTGAGGCGGTCGACGGTGGCGTGGAGCTCTGCGCCGGATGGGCAGCGCGGCAGCAGGTCCTGAGCGAGGTACGCGAGGTCGAACGCGGGCTCGCCGAGAACGGGCTGGGGGTCGATAAGCAGCCACGGCTCCCGCTGCGCGGAGATCACGTTCCCGAGATGCACGTCACGGTTTGCGATGATCGCCGGGCCGGCTGGACGTGCCAGCTCCTCGCACGCCGCGAGCGCGGCATCGAGCGGTGCCCGCTCAAACGGCCTCCTCGCCCGGTCGTACCGAACGGATAGCTCCTGCCGCCATCGACCGGCGAGCTCGCTCGCGGTGACGAACGGGTGGTCGGATGGCACGGCTCGCCACAGGCGCCGCAGGAGTCCGCAGACGATTCCGATCGCCTCCTCACGATCGGAGTGAGCCTCGAGCGGCTCGCCGGGCGTGAGCCGCTCGAGCAGCAGCGCGCCCCCGTCAGCATCTGATTCGAGCACCCGGACCGCGCCGTCACCGTCAAACGCGCGCAGCGCCGCGCCCTCGTGGCGGACCTCCTCGTCATCGGGGTTCAGCTTGAGCACGGCGGGCGTCCCATCGCGGCGCGCGACCGGGATCACCAACTTGGCGGCGCCCACCCACGGGATCGGTCGACCGCTCACGTCAAGCTCCCAGTGCTCGAGCTGCTGCTCGAACCGACGTGCCGTGTCCACGTCGAGGCGGTCTCGGGCGAACTCCTCCCATTCCCGCTGCCGAAGCCGCACGAACGGCCCCGAACCTGAACTGCTCATCGAGTAGCCCCGGTTTGCGAGCGGGTCAGCGGGCGCTGACCCCGTGCTGTCTGTCTGGTGTCGGCCATACCAACCTCGTCCTCTCTCTGTCGTGTGAATCACGGGGTGCGTTAATGCACCGCCAGGGAGGCGGTCGAGGGTAGGCCGCATACGGGAGTGGTCAACGTCAACCAGGCATGAAGCGCACGCTACGCCTCGCCACCGCGGCGGTCAACCCACCGGCGTGGGGGACCTCCAAGGTCGTGTCGGTCATGGCGCGGTGCCGAGCATGCTGCGGCGGGCGGGGAGTCGCGGAGCGGGTCAGGGTGGGCGCCAGCTAAGCGAACAGTTTCTCGGCGAGCAAGACCATGCCGAGTGCACTGAGTGCGGCGCCGGCAAGACGTTCGGCGCCTTCGCGGAGGCGTTCGCTGAGTCGGCTTCCGAGGCGGAGCCCGAGCTGAGCCACGACGAACGCTTGGAGCGCGATGAGAATGATCACGAGTCCGGCGGGAAGGCGCAGCAGGCCGAGTGTGAAGCCAATGGCGAGCTCGTCGAGGCTGATGCTCACGCCGAGTAGTAGCGCGCCCACGCCGCTCAGTTGGCTGAGGCGGGCGAGCCGTTGCTCCTCGTTCCGCTCGGGGGTCAGCAACGTGTAGAGGCCGAACGCGAGCAGGACTCCGATCGCGATGAAGTCGGCTCCGCCACCGATCGCACTTCCAAGCGGTGCCCCCAGCGCGAGTCCGATCAGTGGCATGCCTGCCTCGAACGCGCTGAACAGGAGCGAGATGCGCAGCCGACGCGCGGGCGAGACGCCGACAATTCCAAGCGCCGCCGCGACCGCGAACGTGTCGAGGCCGAGGGGGACAACGAGCGCGACGAGCTTGGCGACCACAAGATCAGCGTAGGCCAGCCCAGACGCAACGGATCCTGGCGTCGCAGACTCTTCTGAGGGCGGTGCCCGGCGATCACGCGCCCCTCGCATCCGCGTCTCTGGAGCAATCGCGGCCGTGCGCCGCTAGACACCAGAGCAGGGTCTGCGGGTGTGCAACCCCCGCGAGCGAGGATTGGCGATAGCCCCGGGCGCACGTCGCTCACGCGAGCGCCAGGCCTGTCCCTCAGTCGCGGATTCCGCGCATAGGAGGGCGCGGGGCCCTCTGCCCTGCTGAGCACACGAAGCAGGGAAGGTGCTCGTCCGCCCTGCTGTCGGGGGAAACCAGGTGCGTCGCGTCGGCCGTCACGGCGATGCGCGCACCGTCGGCGGCGAGATGCACGGATGTGGCGAGATGCGAGACGGACGTCGTCGACGGTGCCGAGACCCGCATTCGTACTTGGCGCGGGTATCGGGAGCGAGCGTGGTCGTCGTGAGTGTTCTCTGTCCGGCTTCAGCAACCTGGGGCCGGGCTGACAGCAGCTGACGTGACCGCTCCGCACCAAAAGCAGAGGCGTTGTGCTGGGCCGTGGCGTGGCTGCTCTCGGGGTAGAACGGGCCATCTCGCACACGTCGAGGACACTGCCGCTTCGCAGCGTCGTGCTTGCTGGCCACTGGTGGTGCGGCTAACGCGACCTGTGCTGTCGGCCGATGCGACCGACTTGCTGTCGCGCTCGGGGACTCTTGCCAGACAAGCCCCAGATGTTCGTTGTGGTAGGAAAGCAAAAGACCGGACGGCTGTTGACGGACACGCTGGATGGTGATGTCGGCGCCATCGAGGATGATGATCTGGGTCATGAACGACCAAACGACCAAAGGGTCCCGCGCGCGTTTGAGGCCCCGAGGAACGACGGCAACGAGACGAGCAGGGTCATGGGCGTGTCGTTGTGTGTCGCGCGTTGAGACCGCTGCGCTCCCGCTGGTGATGCTCGCCGCGACAGCGGCGGGGGCTCGCGAGACGTCTCTGGTTGCCGGCAGCGGTCTGGCGAGCATGCGACCCACTGGCGCGGAGCCGCCGCGACCCGGGGGCTCAGAACCCGGGCGGGTCGCGCGGGTGCCCGTGCAACAGGCCAGTCAGCGCCACGGCGAGCTCCCACGGCGATGCCGTGATATCGAGCCGCAGCCGACACGCACGTGCCGCACGGCCCAGCGCGTCGACCGCCTGCACGAACGGCGATCCGGGCGCAGTCGCGTGATCGGCTGAGGGATCGAGCGTGCGCGCCCAGAGCCGTGCCGTAGCGGCGACCGGCTCCGCTCGGCGCGCGAACGTGCGGAGCCAGCCGCGCACCGTCCCGGGGGGCCGCTGCAGCGTGGCCGCGATCGTCCGGTGCCCCTGCCCGTTGGCCTTGGCCAGCAGCGCCCGGCCGATCACCTCCGCCCCGTCGCGCCGACGCGCGACCGCCCAGGCCGGCAGTAACACGTGCGTCTGCTCGCAGCGCCGGCAATACGCGCGCCGTGGCCGCAGCGAGCGCGTTTCGTGAAGCAGGCGCACCGTGCGCTCGCGCGCGAATCCCCACCGCGACAGCGGCCCGTCGCAGACCGGGCAGCACAGACGCCCGGCGGCCAGATCGGCCTCCACCACCGCCGGCTCCACGGTCATCGCCATCACGCTCACATCGCACCTCGATCATCACCCGATCCAGGCTCGCACGACCACCGCGCGGCAGCCAGGGGCAACTCGTGTTGGGAGCAATATCAGACCCCGACAGGACCCGTGAACGGCGCCACCATGATGGTGATCGCCACCATTGCCGGTGGAGCGGCAGGCAGCGATCCGCGCACGCAGTTTGCGGCGAACGCCGCGATTCAGCCGATCATCACCACAACGCTGACGTCGACCGGCACCAGCAGCTGATCACATCACCACGCTCAATGACGCTCGGGGTCTCAATGGTCACCATCGGACGTATCGCGCAACAACCCGGCTTGGAACGGGCCACCACACGGCGCAAGGGTTTTGAGAGGGACGCTCGCGAGTCTCTCCTGCCAGCTCGGCACGATCATCGACGCCGAGTTCCAGCGCGCGTTCGATGGCCCCCGATCCGCTGCGGGGCTCCCCCTGCTCACCGCCGGCCCCGCCGCGGTGTTCGTGTTCGGTGATCGTGAGGGCAGCGGACGTTGGCGACCGAAGCGTGGCCGGCGCAGGTACCGGCCGCGAGCCGATGCCGGCCACGGTGCTCCCCTCGCGGGCAGCCTGGTCTGAGCATGGGAGCCGGCACGAGAAACGATCACAAGCGCGGCAGCTGTCCCCGTGGCGACGCACACAACCAATACGGCGGCGACATGCTGCCGCCGCCTGCGAGTTCCGCAGCTGACGGCGGTGCTCGGCGCGGGTCATCGTAAGCGGCGTCCTCACCGGTCGCGGCACATCGTGCTCTCGCTCCCGGACGGGTGGCAGCCGCGCGGGGTATCCGGGCGAAGTGCGCTGCAACGCTGGGAGCGAATGAGAGCAGCCTCACGTTCGTCTCATCCTCGAGTCATCGACGTGGTGCATCGTGGTGTTCGTGCATGTGAATCGAACGTTCATCGACGAGCGCGGCGGGCGCTGGTCAGCCGCATCCCGCTCCGCGCAGCCGACCGTGCTGCATTATTCACACCACTCGGTTGGTCTCGGTCACTTGGTGCGGTCGCTGGCCGTGGCCGAGGGGCTGACCGAGCGGTTTCGCGTGGTGCTGTGCAGCGGCGGGCCTGTACCGGCGGGATTGCGGCTTCCGCCTAGGGTCGAGATTGTCGAGTTGCCGCCGATCGGTACGGGTCCCGATGGTCGGCTCGCGAGCCTCGAGCCTGGGCTCACGCTAGAGCAGGCTTGGGACCGTCGGCGAGCGCGGCTTCTGTCGCTGTACGCGCAGCTCCGACCCGTGGCCATTCTGGTCGAGCTGTTCCCGTTCGGCCGGGCGAAGTTCGCTCGTGAACTGGTGCCCTTGCTGGAGAGCGCCCGTCGCGATGCGCCGGCGGTCAAGGTGATCGCGAGCGTTCGTGACCTGTTGGTGACCGACAAGCGCGATCAACAGGGTCACGACGATCTCGCCGCCGAGCGGCTGCGCCGTTACTTCGACGCGGTGGTCGTCCACGCGGACGAGCGGTTCGCGCGTCTCGAGGAGACGTTCCGGCCGTCGGCGACTCCAGCGACGCCGGTGTTCTATTCGGGTTTCGTGTCCTCCAGCACCGAGTTGCGGGGAGGCGAGGTCCGCACGCCGCCCGAGGTGCTGGTTTCAGCTGGGGGTGGGTTGCAAGGCGGGGCGCTGCTGCGCGCGGGCGCCGGCGCCCACAGCGTGGCGCTCGCTGCGCGCGGTTTTCGTACGCGCCTGGTGACGGGTCCGTTCCTGGCGGCGGACGAAGCGTCCCGGCTCGAGACGCTGGTCGGCGACATCCCGGGCCTGAGCGTTGAGCGGTTCATCCCGGATCTGTGCCGGGCGATGGCCGGCGCGGCCGCGTCGGTCAGCCAGTGTGGCTATAACACGACGCTCGACGTGCTCCGCTCGGGGGTGCCCGCCGTGGTCGTCCCCTACGACGAGGGGCGCGAGAACGAGCAGGCTGAGCGTGCGCGCCGGCTCGCGCGGCTCGGCGCACTGAAGGTATTGCCATCGGCGTTGCTGACGCCCGAACGATTGGCCGAGGCGGTCCTTGATGTGGTGGACGCCGCGCCGCCGAGCCTCGATCTCGATCTCGCTGGTGCCTCGCACACAGCCGCGCTGGTGTCCGATCTGGTCGGCGCCGCGACGCCCGTAGGGGACAGGCGGGTCGCATGAGTCACTGGCTGGACCCGCTGAGGCAATCATTGGCCGACCGCGGGCAACGGCCGCGCTTGTTCTTTCGTGATGACGACGCCGGCTGGGACGACGCCCGCCTGATCGCGCTCGTCGACGCGTTTCGCTCGGCGAATGGCCACGTCGATCTGGCCGCGATTCCTGCGGCGATCTCGACCGGACTCGGACGCCGTCTGTCCCGAGTCGTCGACGAGGGCTGCGTCTCCGTGCACCAGCACGGTTGGGCGCACATCAACCACGAGCCCCGCGGGCGGAAATGCGAATTCGGGCCGAGTCGACCGCAAGCAGCCCAGCGTCGAGACCTGATTCGCGGTCGAGACGTGCTGGCAGAGCGCTTGGATGGCCGGGCCGCTCCGTTCTTCACGCCTCCCTGGAACCGCTGCACCGACGAGACAGCCAGACTGCTCGTGCAGCTCGACTTCAAAGTGCTTTCCGCCGACCGCTCGGCGCCGCGTCGCGACGTACCCGGCTTGAGCGAGATCCCGGTCAGCATCGACTGGGCGCGGTCGTGGTCGCGCGGCGGTCGCTGTGCCCTGACCGCGGATCTTCGTGAAGTTCTGCAGCGCGTGACTGCCGGCCGTGACCCGTCGGCGATCGGCGTGATGCTCCACCACGCGGTTATGAGCGCCGACGAGCTGGCGGCGCTGCGGGAACTGTTGGTGCTGCTCGATTCAGCGCCAGTCGCTGTCATCACTTCGATCAGTGGTTGCGGCGTGAGAGGACCTTCACGCTCGTCTCATCAACCGGTCACGGATGGGGCTCAAGCTGACCCTATGTACGGAGAGACGCGATGACCACCCCCACGGTGACCTACCTGGGACCGGCCCACCCGCCTGTGGTCCTCGCCGCCCTATCCCACCGCGATCGCCGTCACGACCCTCGACTTGAGGGATTGATCGTGCCGCGCGAACCCGGCCTCGTCCAATTCGCAAACCACGGAGAGAGAAGATGACCACCAAGTCCATTGTCACGGG
>Ga0307374_10014782_pt1 | contig 10585 bp, 7 predicted proteins | sample OX3MG_FD_202532 | JGI IMG/M metagenome (GOLD analysis project Ga0307374, IMG submission 202532) | Soil microbial communities from Risofladan, Vaasa, Finland - OX-3 | ecosystem: Environmental > Terrestrial > Soil > Coastal area > Acid sulfate soil | place: Finland: Risofladan, Vaasa | collected...
GCAGCGCCGGAACAATCAGCGAGGACCCGACCGGCACCGTCTTCACCATCGCCGGCTCGCACAAGTACGCCGATGAAGGTGGCTTCGTCGCCACGGTGACCGTGGGTCACGACGGTGCACCGCCGGTTACCGGTGGTGTGCCTGTCACGATCGCCGACGCTGCGCTGACGGTCACCGGCGTTCGTCCGGTGACGGGAGTGGAGGGCCAGCCCGTGGGTCAGCTGCTCGTGAACTTCACTGACGCCAGCCCTGTGGGAGCCGCCGGCGACTTCGTGGCAAGCATCGATTGGGGCGACGGCAGCAACGGCCAGGGTGTCGTCGCTGCATTCGGCGCTGGGTTCCAGGTCGGTGGGAGTCATGTTTACGGCCGGACCGGCACTTACGCGATCAGCGTCCGCGTGCTCGACGATGGGGGCAGTACCGCCTCGGCAACGGTCTCCGCAGCGATCGGCGGCATCGTGGTGGCGATCGACCCTCAAGCGCACGCGGCACTGATGGTGACCGGCCAGTCGCAGTTGCAGAGCAGCTGGCCCGTCTTCGACGACTCGACTTCCGGGGACGCCCTTACCGCGGCCGGCCAGGCGGTATTGAACGCCCCCAATCTGTCGGTAGCGGGCGGTGTCAGCATCAGCGGCAAAGCGGCCGTCGTGCCGCAAGTCAAAACAGGTTCTGAGAGTGACCCCTTTGCCGGTCTCGCCGTTCCCGCCGCCAGCGGTCTCCCGGCGCCCGCTGGCACGGCAAACATCACGCGCTCGACGACGCTTTCGCCAGGGGTCTACCCGACTGGGATGACAGTGTCCGGCTCGGCCGCCGTGATTCTGCTGCCTGGCGTTTACGTCCTACAGGGCGGAGGGCTGGCCGTAAGCAGCTCCGCCTCCGTCACGGGCGCCGGGGTGGTGATCGTTCTCGAGCCGGGGCCAGCCTCGACCGCCTGCGGATCGATTGCGATCGCTGGTGGCACGGTGAACCTTGCTGCCCCGGATACGGGTCCCGGAGCCGGAATCGCCGTGTGGATTGACTCCCGCTGCGGCGGGGCGTCTGGGGTGACCTTCGCGGGTAGCTCCCGAAGCTCCATCACCGGAGCCCTCTACTCACCCGCTGGCGAGATGGCCATTACCGGGTTGGCTCAGGTGAGCGCGACAAGCGTCGTCGCTGACCGGCTGGCGTTGAGCGGAAGTGGGCGGCTGGCCACGAGTTCGTAACTAGGACCGAGCGCTAGTCTCGGGTAGTCACGAAGCGAAGGCTGCTATCGATAAGCAGAGGACTGACCTGGGCGGACGTCGATTTGAACTTCAGCAGGGTTTGACAGAAGCTCCAGAATCGGCCGACAGGGAGGAGGTTCAGCACCCCGGGCTTGGTAGCGATGAGTCCGCGTGACTGTCAAATGACTGTCATACAGGCGTATGAATACCCTAACTATGACAGCGCAGGTGCAGGCTTCGAATTCAAAATTTGGTGGACCCAAGTTCCCACTTTACGAACCGCCCCGGCGTATTCAGCGGGCCGGCGTTCGACTGGCTGACGGAGACTGCCGAACGCGATGCGGAGGCCCTGGACGCGGTCCGGCGCTTCGTCGCTGACCACGGCACCATGCCGACCCAGGACTCCTGGACGGCGTCCGGGATGAGTCCATGCGAGAGGACCATCCGCAAGCGCTTCGGCAGTTTCCGGGCGGCGGCTGATGAGGCGGAGCGCCGTGAACGCATGGCGGCTGGCGGCGACAGGGCTTGAGTGCCGTAAAAAACGTAGCGCCCGGCCGTTACGCGTGGCCGGGGGATCGAGGGCCGAACAAGCCTCGCATGGGCTACCGTCGACGTTGACGCCGGCAGCAACGCCACTCCTGCCGGCCAGCCGTAGACTCGGCGATCCGCACCAACACCACGCGCCGGTCATACCGGACCGACCGACTGTTGCGACACGTCCCGGCCGGGCCGTTCCGCGCCTCAGCCTGGAGGCGCCTCAACCGGCCTCGATAGCTGAACCGCGACCACTGCCAACAGCACCAGCACGCCCCCGATGACCTGGATCCAGGAGAGACGATCCCCGAGGAGCACGACCGCCAGCATGACCGTCACGACGGGCTCCCAGGTGCTGAGCAGCGCGGCGCGCGCGGAGCCAATCCGAGTCAGGCCCGCTAGGAAGAGCGAGATGGCGAGCATGGTAGGCACCAGCGCGACGCCGACGCAAATGGCCCAGCCTTGCGCGGATCGCGGCAGCGCGAGCTGGCCATCTAGAGCAGCCAGCAGAGAAAAGGCGATGGCGGCGCCGGTCATGATCACCGCGCTCGCCGCCAGCGCGGGCACCGTGCCCATCACTCGCTCACCGACGAGGATGTAGCCGGTGTAAACCACGGGCGACGCGACCGCTAGCACCAACGCCCACGTGATCTGGAGGCGAGCACCACCCACGAGCATGGCCACACCCACCAGGCTCGCGCCCAGGGCGGCCAAGTGCCAGGCTGCGATCGCGCGGCGGAAGAAGAGCCACCCGGCGGCGGCGACCAGGCTCGGATAGACGTACGAGATCAGCACCACCAGAGAGGCGGGCAGGGTGCGGAGCGCCAGGAAATATGCGAGGGACTGGGCGGTGTAGAGGAGAGCGCCCATGGCGAGCAAGGTGATCACCTCTCGGCGCCGCAGGTGCAGGGGGTTCTGCCCCAGCAGCACTGCCAAGGCCACCATGCCCAGCGCCGCGAGCGTGAAGCGAAAGGCGAGCAACTGCTGGGTCCCGAGGCCGGAGGCATACCCCACCTTGGCGAAGATCGCCAGCGTCCCGAAGGCGGTGGCGGAAACCAGGACCATCGCCGTCCCCACCGTCTGCACCGCAGGCGGCGAGCCGGAGCGGGATGAAGCCGTCACAGCCTTGCGAGATGCTACGGGTTCCGAACGCGCGCTGGCAGTTCCTGATGATAGATGGCGGCGACTTGCCCTCGGGCCGCAGGCCAGGCATAGGCTCGCCGATCACTGGTGCAAACATGAAGCCGTGGCCGGAACGGGCGGTCAAGTTTCAAAACGAGGGTTCGGCTGCGATGACCGCGCTTCGAGGTTCGGTCCCCTGCCATACACCCATCGGCTCCACAACAGCCGCGACGAACGCGCCCGCCGGGCCTGATTCGCTGGAGTTCTTTCGGCGAGCGTCGAGAGGTCCCGGGCCGCCTGGTGTATCAAGCCCGGCAAGCCTCTGAGTAAAACGTCGTGAGCCCGCTCGATGCGGCTGGCCACCGTCTTGGCCATGTCCACAAAGGCGCTCGCGGCCGGTTGCCGGTATCGATCTAGGTGCCAAACTGCGGTCAGCACTCGCGGGGGGATCGACTCGGCCAGCTCGACGATGGTCGTCTTGGGGTGCCTCTCGTCGACGGCCAGCAGCGGAATCAGCGCGACGCCGACACCTTCTGCCACCATCGCCTGGACGGTGGCGTTGTCGTTGGCGCGGAAGATCATCCGAGGCTGGATCCCGTGCCCGAGTAGGAAGTTCTCCGCCCCGCCGCCGGTCCGGCCGGGCCGGTATCCAACCATCGTCGCCCCGTCGAGTTCGCTTACCGAGGGTCGGCGTCCAGCCAGGTCGGAGCCGCGCTCGACCAGTAAGACATAGGGATCGTGCATCAGGTCGAGCGTTTCGAATGGTCCCGACCCGACCGGCTGGATGGCGAAAGTAATGTCCAGCCCGCCCTGCTCGACTTCGCGGAGCAGCTCGTCGTCCTGGCTGGCTTCCGAGAGATGTACCTCAACGTCTGGCCAGCGTTCGCGAAACTGGCGCATCACCACCGGCAGCACCTTGTTGGCAACGCTCTGGTAGATGCCAATGCGAAGCGCGCCCGCTCGGCCTGCAAGGAAGGCGCGGAAATCGGCTTCGGCAGCGTGCAGGCGATCGTCGATGCCGATCGCGTGGGCCAGCAGCAACCGTCCCGCCGCGGTCAGTTCAACCGCCCGGCGGCCTCGGGAGCGTTCGATCAGCCGCTGCCCGGTGAGAGCCTCCAGTGCGGCCACATGGTCGCTGATGGTCGACTGCGAGGCGTCGAGACGATCAGCCGCGGCCCAAAAAGTGCCGGTGGCCGCGATGCTCCTCAGAGCAAGAAGGTGCTTGAGTTCGACCGAGCGCCAATTACCCGACACGGCGATATTTTATATCTGTAGTCGGCCTTGCTTCGGTCATTCGCTCGGGGTGATAGTCAGGGCCGTGGAAGCGATCGTGGTCCTGGCTGCCCTCGCCGGCCTCTCAATCGTCTCCGCGTTTTTCGGCGCCGACTCACGCCCGCAGGACCTCGAGCGTCCGACGCGTACTTGGCCCGCACGGCGGAGCGAGTAGACGCAGGACTGCCGGCGCAGTTCGAAGCATGCCCTCATGTCGCAGACTAAGCGGGCCCTCCGACCGCCTCAGGCGACTCCCATCGGAGCTGCTGCCGCCCTACTCGAGACCGAGAGGGGCGGCGTCGTCTTCCTGCATGACCTGGCCTGCTTCGAGTGGGGCCCCGTAGACGAGGTGGGGCGGCGATGGGCGGCGGTGGAGCTGGTCAGGCTGGGGGCAGCCAGCCACCTCGAGGTGGCGGCCGCGTTCGGTGTCCACCGGACCACCCTTTGGCGCTGGATCGATCAGGTGCAAGTGGCGGGGGTGGCGGGTCTGCTGACGGGCAAAGGGGGGCCCAAAGGCCCTACCAAGCTGACATCGGACAAGCAGGAGCTGATCCGGACCCTGGCCAGCGGGGGGCACACGCGGAGGGCAATTGCGGATCGAGTCGGGGTCTCGATCGCAAGCGTGCGCCTGGTTCTACTCCGGGGTGAGAGGGGAGCGGCCGAAGCACGAGTCGGCTCGGAGCGGAAAGCGCCGGGGCTGCGAGCGTTGCCCGCTGCTGAGCAGGGGATCGCCGAGCGCCAGGATGCTCGGGCCGAGGTGCTAGGGGAAACTCCGCCAGTCTTTACCGAGGGCCGGGAGCTGCCCCTGGCCGGACTGCTCCTGATCCTGCCGGCGCTGGCCCAGGTCGGCTTGCTGGAGGCGGCCGAGCAAACCTTCAAGCGCCGGCCCAACGGCTCTTATGGGCTGCGGGCGCTGCTCTTGACCCTGGTCTTCATAGCCCTGTTGCGGGAACCGCGGGATGAGGAGGCAACAACCAGCCGGGTGCTTGCCGACCTTGGTCTCATCCTGGCTTTGGACCGGGCCCTCGACGTCAGGACAATCCGCCGCCGCCTGGGCGAGATGGCCGCCCGAGGCTTGGGCGAGGAGTTGGTCAAGGCGCTGGCCAGTCGCCACACCGCAGTCGCTCCCGACGCCCTCGGCCTCCTCTACGTGGATGGCCACGTCCACGCCTACTTCGGGACTCGCCGTCTGCCCAAGGCCGATGCGGCCCGGATGAGGATCTTCGCCTCCGCCACCGCTGAGACTTGGGCCGCTTTCGGGCGCGGCGACCCGCTCTTCGTGGTCGTGGCCAAGCCCGGCTCTTCCATGGTGAGTGAGATCCGGTGCCTGCTACCCGAGTTGCGGGCGCTGGTCGGCGAGCGGCGGCTGACGATCTGCTTTGACCGAGGTGGCTGGCCGTCCCAGGTCTTCTACGACATCACGCAGGCTGGCTTCGCCTTCGTCACCTATCGCAAGGGCAATTTCAAGGGGGAACCAGCAGGCGCATTCCGAAAGCAGAGATTCGTAGCCGACGGGGTGGTGTACATATATGAACTGGCCGACCGCAACGTCCGGCTCCGACTGCCGAACCGCAAGGGTCGCCCTCAGACCCTGACCGCGCGCCAACTCACCCATCGCAGCGACGATCATCAGACCCCGATCCTGACCAGCCATACCGATCTCAGCGCGGCCGAAATCGCCCATCTTATGCTCGGACGCTGGCGGCAGGAGAACTGCTTCCGCTACGCGCCGGCCAACTTCTCCCTCGACGCCCACGACTCTTATCAAGCGGTCAAGGACGATCCCGAACGCCCGATCTCCAACCCGAAGCGGTCGCGGCTGCGGCGACGCTTGGCCCGAGCGCGAACCACCCTCGCGGAGCGGGAGGCAGCCTTGGGCGCTGCGGCAGTCGCCAACCAGGAGTCGGCTCGGCGCACCATTGGCTGCCTTAAGATCGCCATCGCTGCCCTCGCCAAGGCGGTCAGGTTGGCCCGCGAGCAGCTCGCACCCGACGCCCGGCTGCTGGAGCTAGAGGTCAAGCTCGTCACCCAGGCAGTGGGCATGAGCGCCTACAACGCGGAGTCCATCCTGACCCGCCTGCTCGCACCTCACTACGCGCGCTCCGAGGACGAGGCTCGAGCCCTGCTTCGGGAAATCTTCCGAGGCGCCGGCGACTTGGAGATGCTGCAGGACTGCCTGGAGGTCCGCCTCGATCCCCTCTCAGACCCGCGTCGAAGCCAGGCGCTGGCCGCCCTCTGCCAGCAGCTGAACGAGACCGGGACCAGCTTTCCCGGCACCGACTTGGTGGTCCAATACTCCGTCAAGCAACTCGTCCCGGTTGCGTGAACCCGCTCCTGTGTCAGGAGCCCTGAGATCCTCGTTCAGGCGGACTGTTCTTTGGCGAAGGGTTTGGCCAATTCGCGGTCGGCGACATCGAGCTCGTCGTCGCGTTCGTCAATGTGGCGGAGGTTGGCTTCGACTCGATGTTGGGAGATGGGTGCGAAGGGCGGAGTCTGGAAAGCTGCTCTCGGCCCCGGCGTCCAACCAGGTCGGTGCTGGCGTGCGCCAATCCGTGCTCGGTCAACGGGGCGTGGATCTGGCACTTTGAATCAAGAGCTGACCGAGAGGTGCTGAGAGGGTACGCAGAACGCCGCTCGACGCGGCCGCCCCACGTGGGCCAAGCTCACCGCATACGCCATGCTGTTGGACGATTTTCACGTCGGCGAGTCAGGGCGTTCAGGACTAACGTGAATCGGCCCACTTTGGCAAAGACGCGTGAGAGGATCGAGTCCAAGCTCGAGGACGAGCTGATTTCGGTCGCCGAGAGCCTGATCGTAAAGGGCAAGGAGCTGGGCTATCTCTCGCCCAACGACATCCTCGAGGCATTCCCCGCGATGGAGGCTGAACCGGACCAGGTGTTCCGGGTGATCCAGCTTTTCGGGGAGATGGGAATTGAGGTCACCGACGGCGACCACGATGCCGAGCCGGTCGACCCGATCGACGACGCGCTCCTGATCGACCTCCCAATGTCGGACGCGGCCCCCTTTGACGACCCGGTGCGCATGTATTTGAAGGAAATCGGCCGGGCCAGCCTCTTGACCGCCGCCGAGGAGGTCGTCCTGGCCAAGGCAATCGAGGCCGGCGGGGCTCGCGAGGCGCTGAGCTTGTTGACAGGCCCGAGGGCTGACGCTTTCGGCCACCTGCTCCTGATTGACGAGACTTTCCCGGAGGCAATCGAGAAACTGGCCCGCGCCAAAGACGGTGAGCACAAGGAGGTGGCTCGGGCGCTGCTGGGGGACGACCTCTACGACTTGACCATCCTCAGGCGCGGCGCTGAAATCTATAAAGAGCTGGGGGTTGAGACCGACCGACTGGGGCGGATCGCCAGCGCCAAGGACTGTCTGGCTCGACCCGATCTTGGAACCTCCGCCGTCGACCAGCGGTTCCGCACCATGGATGCTGCCGACCTCGAATGCCTTGGCGCTTTCCGTCGGGCCAAGGAGGATTTGGCGGACCGGCTTCGCCGCTCCCACCAAGCAAAGCAGCGACTAACCGAGGCCAATCTGCGGCTGGTGGTCTCGATCGGCAAGAAGTACATCGGCCGTGGCCTTAGCTTTTTGGACCTGATCCAAGAGGGCAACTTGGGCCTGATCCGGGCGGTCGAGAAGTTCGACCACCACCGTGGCTTCAAGTTCTCCACCTATGCCACCTGGTGGATCCGGCAAGCGATCACCCGCGCTCTCGCCGACCAGTCGCGGACGATCCGGATCCCGGTTCACATGGTGGAGATGATCAACAAGCTGGTCCGAACCTCCCGCCGCCTCCTTCAGGAGCTGGGTCGCGAGCCCACCAACGAAGAGATCGCCGACGAGATGGGCCTCATTCCCGAGCGAGTGCGGGAGATCATCAAGATCGCCCAGGACCCGGTCTCGCTGGAGACACCGATCGGCGAGGCTCAGGAGTCCCACCTGGGCGACTTTGTCGAAGACCTGGAAGCCATATCTCCCTCAGACGCCGGCTCACTGACGATGCTCCACCATGACGTGGGGACCGTCCTTGATACGCTCACCCCGCGCGAGCGACGGGTGATCCAACTCCGCTTCGGCCTCATCGACGGCCACCAGCGGACGCTGGAGGAGGTTGGCAAGCGCGTTGGCGTGACCCGGGAGCGGGTCCGCCAGGTCGAGAACAACGCGCTGCATAAGCTTCGCCACCCCGCCCGCTCCGAGAGGCTGCGCGACTACTTGGTATAAGGCGCGGACAGGCGGGGGTTAAGGGAACCTCTCACCGATGCCCGTCATCACGATCGGTCGTGAGTTCGGAGCCGGGACCGAGACAGTCGGCCAGTTGGTCGCCGAGTGCCTCGAGCAACTAAGCTGCCCCGGCGTTTGGCGGGCGTCCACCGTGACTACCGTCCGGTCTGGATGGTCGGAGGCATCGTGGCCTGTGGGGCACACAAACTCGTCCGAGACCTCGGTTAGCACCGCGAGCTGGTGCGCAGAGCCGCCCGCCTCAAGATCCAGGAGGAGGTCACTTTCTGGCTGGACAGGACCTCCGACATCCGTCCTTCCGGGGGGTGGAAGGCGATGTCTTGACGTGGCCGCGAGTCGTAATACCGCTTCAGTCCCTTGCTCTTGAACTCAGCAGGCGATCACGAAGGCGTGTGGTGCGCAGAAAGTTCATCCTGGGTGGCAGCGATCTTCGCCTGATCGCATAGCCTGGCAACCTTCTCATGGTTGCGGCCAGGAAGGTCGACCACTTACTGTGCCCGTTCGTGCTCCTTGCGTCCTTCTATTCACTGCTCCGGCTGATGATCGGACTGGTCGAGCTCACCGGCATGGCGCAAAGCGAGAAGGACGCCGAGATCCTGGCCCTCCGTCACGAGATCGCGGTGCTGCGGCGACGCGTCAAACGACCAGACCTCTTCCCCACCGATCGTGCCATCTTCGCCGCCCTCGGTAGCAATCTGCCGGCTGGCAAGCTCATGTTCCAGCCGGCCACCCTGCTGCGCTGGCATCGCGAGCTGGTCAGGCGGAAGTGGGCAGCTTTTCAGCGCCGCCCCCGTCGTGGCCGACCTCCGCTCTCCGATGAAACCAAAGCCTTGATCCTCGAGATGGCACGCGAGAACCCACGCTGGGGAGATCGTCGGATCAAGGGCGAGCTGCTCAAACGCGGCATCAAAGTCTCGGCCACCGCGATCCGAATGCTCTTGCGAAAGCATCGCGTACCCCCGGCTCCTCGCCGCACTGGCCCGACCTGGCGCGTTCATCCGAGCGCATGCGGCAGCGATAATCGCGACCGACTTCTTCACGATCGACACGGTTTTCCTGCAGACGCTCTACGTCATCGTCTTCCTGGAACTCGGCACCCGGCGGCTGGTCGTTGCGAACTGCACCGCCAATCCAGATTCAGCTTGGGTCACTCAGCAGGCGCGAAATGTGGCGTACGAGCTCCAGCACCTCGGTGTCCCGGTGCGCTTCGCCATTCACGACCGAGACGCCAAGTTCACCTCCGGTTTCGACGCCGTCCTCGAGTCTGAAGGCGTGGAAGTCATCAGGACCCCGTACCGCGCGCCTCGGGCGAATTCACATTGCGAGAGATCGATCGGAAGTGCACGAAGAGAGTTCTTCGACTTCATTGATCGGAGAACGCCACCTGCGTTTGCTGCTCGAGCGCTGACTGGACCACTACAACCGCGGTCGACCCCACATGGCGCTCGATCTCGTTGCACCCGATCCAAGACCGACGCCGGCAGCCGGTGCGATCGTGCGCGAGCGGAAGCTATTCGGCCTCACCACCGAGTACTCGCGAGCGGCGTAACTCCGCCCGCCGCCGGCCCATCAGGGCTGGTGGTCAGCTCGAATCGGACTGCTGCCTTCGCCCAATTATGCGAGGCTCGGCCCCCTCGGTCCCTCACGGGTGGTTCTTTCGACGCGGCCGAGTTCATGTCCATTACGGCCTGCAGCTACGTTCCTCCTCGCTTCGCCGCCGGGCTCTCACCCGACGCCGGAGAATTCACTTCCGGGCTCCTCTGGCGGCTTGCCCGGGCGGGACTCACACCCGCTGGTCGATCGGCCCTTTGCAGGGCACGCCAGAACTCGAACCGTCATCTCGAGTTAGTGTGGCGGCGATTTGAACTCTAGTCGGAGGACCCGAACTGCTTCCAACTCCCGCATTCTCGTTGATCTCGACGATGCTCCGCGAGTACTTAATCCCTACCCGCTGGCCCGGACCAGCATGGCATTCAGAAGGTAAGTGGTGCTTTGACAAGGTCGTTCGGAGCGTGCGGTTCATGGCGCCGCAATCGCCGTGGTCAGGCGCCTTCTAGCCCAACTGAGAACCGTCCAAGTCGTAGTTGTGTCCGACCGTATTGAGGTAGACCTCGGCCTTGAGTTGAGTGTGAGAGTAACTTGGATTGAGGCTCGCGTTGAACTCAGTCCAGTTGGCCCCGACCGTGATCGGCGTGTAGGTCAGC
>Ga0307374_10014783_pt1 | contig 10585 bp, 7 predicted proteins | sample OX3MG_FD_202532 | JGI IMG/M metagenome (GOLD analysis project Ga0307374, IMG submission 202532) | Soil microbial communities from Risofladan, Vaasa, Finland - OX-3 | ecosystem: Environmental > Terrestrial > Soil > Coastal area > Acid sulfate soil | place: Finland: Risofladan, Vaasa | collected...
ACACGATCCGCTACCGCCTCGAGCGCGTGCGCGAGCTGTGCGGCCTCGACGTCGGCTCCAGCGACGGGCGCGAGAAGCTGAGCCTCGGGCTGAAGGCGATGCGGGTGCTCGGGATGAGCGGCTCGGCTGGGCCGGCGAGCGAGCCGGGCCGCGCCGCCGGTCGCGTGCCGCGGCGCTGAGGCTCCGGGCGGCCCGCGGGCGATCCCGGCCGGACTGCGGGCACTGGGGGGCAGGGACTCGAACCCCGATAACCGGCTCCAAAGGCCGATGTCTTACCGGTTAGACGACCCCCCAAGAGGTACCGCCGCAAGTGTAGTTAGGCTCAAGGAGATGTCCGCCTCCACGGTTGTGATTCTCGCCGCCGGCCGCGGCACGCGGATGCGCTCGGCGACGCCCAAGCTCGCGCATGAGCTGTGCGGTCGGCCGCTGCTCGCATGGCCGGTGGAGGCGGCGCAGGCAGCCGGCGCGGGGCGAGTGGTGGTGGTCGTCGGTCCCGACGACGGGCTGTCCGGCCTGCTCGACGGGGGCGTCGAGCTCGCCGTGCAGCAGGAACCGCTGGGGACCGCCGACGCCGTGGCCGCGGCGGCCGGCCTGATCGACGGCGACGACGTGGTGATCGTGCTCGCGGGCGACGTCCCGCTGGTCGAGGCCGAGCTGCTGCGCGAGCTGGCCGATCACCACCGCGCAGCGGACGCCGTGGCGACGATGGTCACCGCGGTGCTCGCCGATCCCGCCGGCTACGGGCGGGTCGTCCGCGGCGCCGCGAACGAGTTCGTACGGGTCGTCGAGACCAAGGTCGCCGGCGATGCCAGCGCTGACGAGCTGGCGATCACCGAGGTCAACACCGGGATCTACGCCTTCGACGGCGGCGCGCTGCTCGAGGCCCTCGAGCACGTCGGGACCGAGAATGCGCAGGGTGAGCGGTATCTGCCGGACGTGCTCGAGATCCTGCGCGCGCGCGGTGCGCCGATCGCGACGTTTGCCGCGAGCGACCCGGCGATCGTCCTCGGTGTCAACGATCGCGTCGGCCTCGCCGCCGTGCGCGAGGAGGCGCAGCGCCGCATCCAGGAGCGTCACATGCTGGCCGGCGTGACGATCGTGGCGCCCGCGACCACGAGCATCGACGTCGCGGTCGCGATCGGCGAGGACACGGTGATCGAGCCGTGCACGCAGCTCCGCGGCTCCACGCGGATCGGGCGGGGAGCGACCGTGGGACCGCACAGCACGCTGATCGACGCGCTGATCGGCGACGGCGTGAGCATCGTGCACTCGCACCTCGTCCGCTGCGAGGTCCGTGAAGGGGCGAGCGTCGGGCCGTTCGCCTACCTGCGTCCCGATGCGCTGCTGCGCGAGCGCTCGAAGGTCGGCACGTTCGTCGAGGTCAAGAACTCCGACATCGGCGTCGGCTCGAAGGTCCCGCACCTCTCCTACGTCGGCGATGCCGACATCGGCGAGAGCTCGAACCTGGGGGCCGGTTCGATCACCGCCAACTACGACGGCTCGAGCAAGCACCGAACGACCATTGGCGCTCGCGTGCACGGCGGCGTCGACACCGCGTTCGTCGCGCCGGTGACCGTCGGCGACGACGCCTGGACCGCCGCCGGAACGGTCGTCACCGTGGACGTGCCCCCCGGAGCGCTCGCCATCGCCCGGTCTCGCCAGCGCAACGTCGAGCGCTATTCGGAACGGCGCGGCCAGCCGTGAGGCGTCCGTGCCGGCGGCGTGCGCGTGCAGGCCGAGCACCGGTTGCTTTACTAAACTCCCGCGGTGATGAGCGTGACTGAGCCGCAGCCGGCCATCACCAGTCTCCCGATCGACTACGACAAGCGGCTGATGCTGTTCACCGGCCGCGCGACGCCGCAACTGGCGGCCAACATCGCCAGCAAGCTCGGGGTCGAGTTGGGGCCGACGACGCTGAAGACGTTCTCCAACGGCGAGGTGTACTGCCGCTATCAGGAGTCGATTCGCGGCGCCGACGTGTTCATCGTCCAGTCGACGTGCAGCAACGCGCAAACCGGGCTGACCGCCAACGACGCCCTGATGGAGCTGCTGGTGATGATCGACGCGGCCGTCGGCGCCTCCGCCCATCGCGTGATCGCCGTGGTGCCGTGGTTCGGCTACTCGCGCCAGGACAAGAAATCCGCGCCACGCGAGCCGATCAGCGCGCGGCTGGTGGCTCGCGTGCTCGAGGCCGCGGGCGCCGACCGTGTCCTGACGATGGATCTCCACGCCGGCCAGGTCCAGGGGTTCTTCAGCAAGCCCCTGGACCACATGACCGCCCGCTTCATCCTGGCCCAGCACTTCGTCGACCTGCACCTCTCGGACATCGTCGTGGTGGCCCCCGACGTCGGACGCGCGAAGCTCGCGCAGAAGTTCGCCGAGAAGATCGGCGCCGACCTCGCCGTGCTGACGAAGGAACGGCCCGCCCAGCAGGTGGCCGAGATCGGCTATGTGATCGGCGAGGTCGCCGGCAAGACAGCGGTCATCATCGACGACATCATCGACACCGCGGGGACGCTGTGCGCCGCCGCGCAGACGCTGATCGAGCAGGGCGCGGCCCGGGTCTACGCGGCGGCCACGCACGGCGTCTTCTCCGGTCAGGCCTACGAGAATCTGGCGAGCGCGCCGTTCGAGCGGATCGTCGTGACCGACACGATCCCGACGGCCCCGGGCGCGCCTGACAACGTCGTCGTGCTGCCCTGCGCCGAGCTTCTGACGGACTCGATCCGGCGGATCTTCACCGACGGATCGGTGAGCGAGGTGTTCGGCGGCGAGAATCAGCTGTTCTGAGGCTGTCGCCGCCGTGGGCCTGCGCGAGGGGTGTTGAGCGGGCCGCTTAGCGGCGTGGTGGAGCGCCTGGCGCTGAGCGACGAGGAGACGCTCGCGATCTTCGAGCTGGACGCGCTCGGCGCGATCGCCGGCCAGGTCGAGCATCGGCCGGAGGTCGGGATCCTCCAGGCGCTCACCGCGGAGGCGGCGGAGCGACTCGGCGACGACGTGCTGGCGCGCTGGGTGCGCGCCGGCCCGCCCATGGCGCGACCGCTGGACCTCTTGCTCAGCGGCGACTTCGGCGCGTTCGAGGACGCGCTCGCAGCGCGTCTGGCGGAGCTCGGATGATCCGCACCCGCAAGGGGAAGCTGCTGATCGCCTGCGGCCTGATCGTGTTCGTGCTGCTCAGCGCGCTGCTCGCGCGTTGGCTGTCGCTCGAGAACATCGAACGCGACGACATCGTCACGCTGCTGCAGGCTGAGGCCCGCGGCGACGCCCGGGCGATGTTGGCGCAGCTGCACGGGTGCGATCGCCACTGCCGCGCGAACGTCGTGGTGATCGCCCGCCGGCTGAAGCGCCCCGGCACCGTGCTGATCCTCGCCGACCAGTCGAAGACCGCCTATTCGCTGACCAGCGCGGTCGGCGAGACCCGCATCGCCTGGAAGGCGACCAGCAACAGGTTTCCCGTCGTGCAGTGCGTGCGGGTCCAGCGCAGCGGCAATGTTCTCTCCGGGCTCGTGATTAGGCTCCTTGCCGTGAGCGTCCCGATCCCGGACACCGCTGATTGCTGACCGCGGCGCGTAGGCGCACGGCGGCCAGTCCGGCGGCACGACGGTTCGCAGCGGGCGCCCTCGGGCTGCTGGCGCTGCTCGTGCTGCTGGCGCCGGCGGACGGCGGGACCGCCACGGCGAGCGGTACCGCCGCGGCGAGCGCTGCCGCGAGCCAGACGCCGACGCCCGGTGCCCTCTACACGGCCGGCCCGGGCGGTCGCTATCTCCTCGGCGGGCGATGGCTGTTTCGCTTCGACCGCGGGGTCGGCGCGAGCGAGCGCTTCCAGGACTCGCGTTCCACCAGCGGCTGGACCGCGGTCGAGGTGCCCAACGCGTGGAACGCGGGCGAGCAGACCGCGGCCAGCTACGCGCCGACGGTGGGCTGGTATCGCAAGGACTTCGTGCTTCCCTCGAGCTCGCCGGCGGACACCTGGATCGTCCGGTTCGAGTCGGTCAACAACCGCGTCACGATCTGGTTGAACGGGCACCGCCTGGGCGTGCACACCGGCGCGTTCCTGGCCTTCGAGGTCGTGCTGCCCGCCTCCGATCTGCACCGCTCGGCCGTCAACCGGCTCGTGCTGCGCGTCAGCGACACGCACACCGAGACGGACCTGCCGCCGCTCAGCCGGCCGGGGCCGAAGGGAATCGTCGGCGGCTGGTGGAACTACGGCGGCCTGCTGCGCGAGGTCTACCTGCGCCGCGTCGAGCAGATCGACTTCGCGAGCGTCCAGGTGCTTCCGCAGCTTGCCTGCGCGAGCTGCAGCGCCCGCATCTCCTACTCGGTCGTGATGCACAACTACGCCTCGCGTGCCGAGCGCGTCGCGCTCCGCACACGCTATGGCGCCATCAGCGCCAGCCTGGGGGAGCACACCATCGCGCCCGGCGCGAGCGCCACGTTCGTCGGCCAGCTGCGCGTCCGCCGCCCGCTGCTGTGGCAGCCGAGCGCGCCGCATCTGTACCAGGTGAGCCTCGACGCGAGCGCCGGCGCCGCGGCCTCGCGGACGTCGCTCGTTCCGCTCGCGCACTACGTGCTCGAGAGTGGCATCCGCGCGGTGAGCGTGATCGGCGGGCGCCTCTATCTCAACTACCGGCCGCTGGCGGTCCGCGGCGTCGGGCTGGTCGAGGACTCCGCGAACGCCGGCTCGGCGCTCAGCCCGGCGCAGCAGCGCACGCTGATCACCGCCGCCAAGGCGCTCGGCGCGACGATGATCCGATCCCAGTACCCGTTGTCGGCGTACGAGGAGCAGCTCGCCGACCAGCTGGGGATCATGCTCTGGTCGGAGATCCCGGTCTACCAGGTCAACGACACGAAGCTGCGTGCGGCGACCCCCGCGGCGCTGGCCATGCTGCGCGAGAACATCCTCGAGAACGGCAACCACCCGTCGATCGTCGTCTGGTCGATCGCCAACGAGCTCCAGCCGGTGGTCACTCCCGCGCAGACCGCCTACATCGCGGCAGCGGTCAGCGCCGCGCGGCTGCTTGACCCGACGCGGCCGGTCGGCCTGGCCTACCAGGGCTACCCGTCGATCGGCTGCCAGCCTGGTTACGCGCCGCTGCAGGTGCTCGGGATCAACGACTACTTCGGCTGGTATCCGGGGCCCTCGGGCCAGATCGCCGACGTCAGCGTGCTCGCCGACTACCTCGCCCAGGAGCATGCCTGCTACGGCAAGCAGGCGATCCTGGTCAGCGAGTTCGGCGCCGAGGCCAACCGCTCGGGGCCCGTCGACGAGCGTGGCACCTACGAGTTCCAGAGCGGGTTCGTCAGCGCGCAGCTCGCCGAGTTCGCGGCCACGCCGTGGCTCAGCGGAGCGATCTACTGGGCGCTCGAGGACTTCCTCGTGCGGCCCGGTTGGACGGGCGGCAACCCCTACCCTTCGCCGCCGCTCTTCCACAAGGGGCTGCTCGACTTCAGCGGCGCCGCCAAGCCGGCATGGGCCGTTGTGCAGCAGGCCTATCAAGCCACGAGTCAGGTCGGGTAGCGCCCGGCCGCGAACACGACCGAGGAGCCATCCGTGACCAACCCGACATCCGTCGTCAGCGGCGTCGACTTCATCTCGGTGCCCACCCGGGACTATCCAGCCGCGGCTGCCTTCTACGGCAGCGTGCTGGGCCTGCACTGCTCCGCCGAGTACGAACGAGTGCCCGGAGGCGAGTTCGAGACCGGCAGCCTCACGCTGCAGGTGATCGACGCCGGGGCGATCGGCCGCGAGTTCCACCCCACCGGTTTCCGATCGCGCTGCACGTCGAGGACATCGAGGCGGCGCGCGCCGAACTCGAGTCGCGCGGAGTCTCCTTCACCCACGCCCTTGACTCCGGCGTCTGCCGGATGGCCTTGTTCGAGGATCCGGAGGGCAACGCCTTCCTCGTCCACCACCGCTACGCGCCACGCGGGTCCGCGCCCTGATCGGTCACACGGTCTCGCGCTCGGGAGGGCTCGCGCGGTGCCCGGCCGTCGCGCTCGGGTCGGTCCCCCGAGGTGAGTCCGCTACGATCCCGGGCGCTCATGGAACGCACCGCGCTGACCCGACTCGATGTCTCAAGCCGCACGGCCGGCGGCTCGCGCGTGGCCCGGCGGCTGCGCCACGACGGACTCGTCCCGGGCGTGCTCTACGGTGGGAGCGGTGAGCCGGTGAGCTTCGCGGTCGAGGCTCGCGCGCTGCGCACCGCGCTGTCGGCGCACGGCGCCGTGCTCGAGGTGGCGTTCGACGGCGGGCGGCCGACGCCGGCGGTGCTCAAGGAGGCCCAGCGCCACCCGGTGCGCGGCGACACGATGCACGTCGATCTGGTCCGCGTGCGGCTAGACCAGCCGATCCAGGCGACCGTCGCCGTCGAGTTGCTCGGCGGGGAGGACTCACCGGGCGTCCGCGACGGCGGCGTGCTCGAGCACGTGACCCATACCGTCTTGGTCGAGGCGCTGCCCACGGCGATCCCCGAGTCGATCAGCCATGACGTCTCGGCGATGTCGATCGGCGAGACCCTGCTGCTGTCTGCGCTGAGCGCGCCCGAGGGCGTGGTGTTGCTCGGCGATCTGGACGAGATCGTGGTCGCGACGCTGACCCCGCCACGGCTGCGTCTCGAGGATGAGGAGCAGGAGATCGAGCAGGAGACCGAGCTGGTCGGCGAATCGGAGGCCGGCGGCGCCGGCGCCGCGGACTCCGACGCGGAGCAGCCGGCCGACGCGGTGCCGGGCGACGAGCGCGAGTAGCTCCTGCGGCTCTCGCGCGGTCCGTCGATCGACTGGCTCGTCGTCGGGCTTGGCAACCCGGGTCGCGAGTACCAGGGCACGCGGCACAACATCGGCTTCGCGGTGGCGGCGGAGCTCGCCGAACGCTGGGGGCTCCCGCAGCCGCGCGAGCGCTACCGGGGAAGGCTGCGCGAAGGGCGAGCCGGGGACGGGGGACCGCGGGTGGCGCTGCTCGAGCCGCTGACGCTGATGAACGACGCCGGACGCAGTGTCGGTCCGGCCCGCGGCGCCTACCGCCTGCCGCTTGAGCGGGTGCTCGTGATCCACGACGAGATCGACCTGCCGTTCGGCGAGGTCCGCACTCGCGTCGGCGGCGGCCTGGCGGGGCACAACGGGCTCAAGTCGCTCAAGCGCGAGCTCGGTGGCAGCGACTTCGCGCGCGTTCGGGTGGGGGTCGGGCGACCGGACTCGACCGACCCGGAGATCGTCGCCTCCTATGTCCTGGGGCGTTTCCGCGAGCCGGCGGACGAGGTCGCAGCGCTGGTCGACCGCGCGAGCGACGCTGTCGCCGCGCTCGTCGCGGCGGGGTGAGGATGCTCGCACCGCTGCTCGATCACCTTGCCGAGAGCGAGGACGGGCTGGCGCTGGCACGCGACGGCGGCGAGGCGTTCTGCTCCTCGGCGCTGCGCCCGTTCCTGATCGCCGCCCTGCTCGCGCACGCCGAAGAGCGTCCGGCGGTCGTCGTGGCCGCCGACGACCGTGCGGCCGGCGAGCTCGCGGCGGATCTCTCGGCCTGGCTCGCGCCGCGGCGCGTCTGCTTCTACCCCTCACGCGGCGTGACCTACGAATCGCACCTCGCCCCGCCGCCGCACCTCGTCGGCCTGCGGATCGCCGCGCTCGACGCCCTGGCAGCCGCCGCTCCCTCGGCGGGCGCCGGCGGCGCGCCGGTGCTCGTCGTCTCGGCGCCTGCGCTCTCGGAGAAGGTTCCCGACCCGGCGCTGCGCCCGCACTCCTTCGAGCTGGCCGTCGGCGAGCTGCTCGACCTCGACGAGTGCGCGCAGACCCTGGTCGAGATGGGCTACGAGCGGGTCTCCCAGGTCGAGGACCGCGGCCAGTTTGCGTTGCGCGGCGGACTGCTCGACCTGTTCGCGGCGACCGCCGAGCGCGCGGTGCGCGTCGAGATGTTCGACGTCGAAATCGAATCGCTGCGGACCTTCTCGACCTTCACGCAGCGCTCGCTCGAGTCGATCGAGCGGATCGAGGTGGCGCCGGCCGCCGAGCTGGCGCTGGAGCACCGCGGGACCTGGCTCGAGGGCGAGCGTCCGGACATCGCGGAGCTGCTGCCGCTCGAGCGGTTTCGGCCGCTGCTCGAGCTCGTCGGCGATGACCCGGCGGTCATCGTCGCGGCGAGCGACGAGATCGGCCCGACGCTCCGCGACCACTGGGCGGACGTCTGCGCCGCGTTCCATGACGCCGAGGCCCACCACCTCTACGTGGCGCCGGAGGAGATCGAGGCCGTGCTGAGCGCGCGCACCCGGATCCGTCTGCACTCGCTGGCCGGCAGCACGCCGGTCGAGTTCCACGCCCAGGCGGCCGGGGGGGTCGCGCGCTCGCTCGGCGAGGCGGAATCGGCGCTCGAGCGCGACCTGCGCTCGGGCTACCGGACCGTCGTCACCTGGGCGCGGCGCGGGGACGGCGAGCGCGCCGCCCACAACCTGGCGCGGCTGAGCGCGAACTGGCTCGAGGATGGCCCGCCGCAGGATCGGCTGACCTTCGCGCAGGCGTCGCTGCGAGAGGGCTTCATCGCCGCGGGACTGCGGCTGGCCGTGATCCCCGACCACCTGCTGTTTCACCGTCGCCGCCGGGCGCCCGCGCGGCCGGCGGTCGGCCGCCGTGGGGCGCTGCGCTCATTCGCCGACCTGCGCGCCGGCGATTTCGTCGTGCACGAGGATCACGGGATCGCACGCTTCGCCGGCTTTGAAACGCGCACCGTGGCCGGGGTGACGCGCGACTACCTCTATCTCGAGTACCACGGCGACGATCGCGTCTTCGCCCCGACCGATCAGTTCGCGAAGATCTCCCGCTACGTCGGGGCCGGCGGCGAGCATCCCACGCTCTCCCGCCTCGGTGGCACGCGCTGGGACACGCTCAAGGCACGCGCGCGCCACGCCGCCCAGGAGCTCGCCGGCGAGCTCCTGTCGCTGTACGTGGAGCGCAAGCGACGTGACGGGCATGCCTTCGCCCAGGACGGTGAATGGCAGCGCGAGTTCGAACAGCGCTTCCCCTACACCGAGACCCCCGACCAGCGCGATGCCATCGAGCTGGTCAAGGCGGACATGGAGGAGCCGCGGCCGATGGACCGCCTGATCTGCGGCGACGTCGGCTACGGCAAGACCGAGGTCGCCCTGCGGGCGGCCTTCAAGGCGGCTGCCGACGGCAAGCAGGTGCTGCTGCTCGCGCCGACGACGATCCTCGCCCAGCAGCACTACGGCACCTTCCGCGAGCGGCTCGCCGACTATCCGTTCACCGTCGACGTGCTCTCGCGCTTTCGCAGCGCCGCCGAGCAGCGCGACACGCTCGGACGGTTCGGCGACGGGCGCCTCGACATCCTGATCGGGACCCACCGCGTGCTCTCGCGCGAGGTCCGCGCGAAGGATCTCGGGCTGCTCATCATCGACGAGGAGCAGCGCTTCGGCGTCAAGCAGAAGGAGCGCCTGCGCCAGCTGCGCCTGCGCGTCGACGTGATCGCGATGTCGGCCACGCCGATCCCGCGCTCGCTGCAGATGTCGCTCGCCGGCCTGCGCGACATCTCGGTGATCGAGACCGCGCCCGAAGGACGCCGGCCCGTGCGCACCTACGTCGGCGAGTCCGATGAAACGCTGGTGCGCCAGGCCCTCGAGCGCGAGCGGGAGCGCGGCGGCCAGGCGTTCTACCTGCACAACCGCGTTGAGACGATCGACGAGGTGGCCGAGCGCCTGCGCGGCCTGTGTCCCGACATCCGCTTCGCGGTCGCCCACGGGCAGCTCGAGGAGCAGGAGCTCGAGTCGCGGATGATGTCGTTCCTGCGCGGCGACGCCGACGTCCTCGTGTGCACCTCGATCATCGAGTCGGGGATCGACATTCCGGCCGCCAACACGCTGATCGTCGAGCGCGCTGATCATTTCGGGCTCGCCCAGCTCTATCAGATCCGCGGCCGCGTGGGGCGCAGCCGCGAGCGTGCCTACGCCTACATGCTCTACGACGCGGCCGCCTCGCTCACCCCGGAGGGGGCCCAGCGGCTCGCCGCACTGTCGGACTTCACCGAGCTCGGCTCGGGCTTCCAGATCGCGATGCGCGACCTCGAGCTGCGCGGCGCCGGCAACCTGCTCGGCGACGAGCAGTCGGGCCACGTGGCGGCGCTCGGCTTCGAGCTGTACATGCAGATGCTCGACGAGGCGCTCGCCGCCGCCGAGGCCAGCGGCGAGCCGCGTGACGACGACTGGGAGCCCGTCCGCCTGGATGTCGACGTCGACGCCTACGTTCCCGCCGGCTATGTCGGCTACGAGCAGGCCAAGATCGACCTCCACCGGCGGATCGCCGGGGCCCGTGACGTCGCCGACATCGAGGCGCTGCGCGAGGAGCTCGAGGACCGCTTCGGTCCGCCGCCGGAGCCGGTCGAGCACCTGCTGGCGCTCCAGCGCGCGCGGATCAAGCTGGGCGCCGCGGGCGCACGTGCAGTCAGCGTCCGCGCCGGGCGCCTGGTGATCGCCCCGATCGAGCTCGACTCGGCCGGTGTGCGCGAACTGCGCGGGCGTCTGCCCCAGGCGGTCTATGAGTCCGGCCGCTCCCAGGTCTCGGTGCGCGTGGCCGAGGATGCCAAGGA
>Ga0307374_10014785_pt1 | contig 10584 bp, 7 predicted proteins | sample OX3MG_FD_202532 | JGI IMG/M metagenome (GOLD analysis project Ga0307374, IMG submission 202532) | Soil microbial communities from Risofladan, Vaasa, Finland - OX-3 | ecosystem: Environmental > Terrestrial > Soil > Coastal area > Acid sulfate soil | place: Finland: Risofladan, Vaasa | collected...
CGGCATGGCGGTGGTGATGATGGTGGCACGCACCATCATCACCGAGTGTTCTATTTCCAGGGGGCTGACTTTAGGCGAATTCGTGGGGGTGCTAGCCAAATAGGGCAGTCATCAATCGCCTACTGTTTAGCTACTTATTAGTGCATTAGCGGTCTGCATCAAAGTAAAGAAGAGTTATCCTATTGAAATAATTAACAAAATAAGCATGAAAATACCCTTATATGCTATATAATAGGGTTATTAGGATACATTAATTTAGGGTTTATGCCGACACTACAGGAAACAATGGCTAAAGCACTGGCCGCTGCAAGAAACGTGGCGGCAGGTGGGCGTGTCGTGCGCAGCAACGACCTCAGTAGAGCCCAGCGGGAGCGCTTGGTCAATGCCGAGTGGCTGACCCTGATTGCGCGCGGTTGGTACTTGTTGTCGCCACCCGGAACGGGGGGTGAGCAGGCAGCGTGGGCGGGAGCTTATTGGCCTTTCGTAGGGCAGTACCTAGCGGATCGCTTTGGAGATAACTACTGTTTGTCCGCGGATTCATCGCTGGATCACTGGCTGAATCAAGCGGCCCTACCGAGACAGCTGAGCGTGATGAACTCGAAGGGCATCAGCGACAAACTGGATTGGCCACATGGTGCTTCCTGCGTCCTATGGCCCACACAATCTCTGCCGCCCACCCAGACGGATGCCCATGGCGCTCGGGTCATGCCGTTGCCCTGGGCGATTGTGCGGGCATCCGCCGGCACATGGGAAAGGCAGCCGCTGGATATGCAGGCGGCGCTGGCGTCGATAAAAAATGCTGACGAGATAGCCCAGCCATTGGTGGCTGGCAACCTCGTCGCAGTTGCAGGCAAGGTCATCGGCGCCTACCGGGCCCTCAGGAACGATGCGATGGCCGATGCAGTACGCAATCGGGTTGACAGTGCCGGGATGCGGGGCGTTGCCGAGGTAAACCCTTTCGTGGTGGCACCGTTCGTGCTCGGTCCGCGGCAGTACCACTCGCCCTATGCGGCCCGAGTTGAGGGCCTGTGGAACAAGAACCAGGCCGCTGTACTCGCAGTTTTCCCATCACCGCCGGGCATACCCAAAGACGCAGAACTAGCGATTAAACGGGTGCAGGAAACCTACATCCATGATGCCTACAACTCGCTCTCCATAGAGGGGTACGAGGTCAGCGAGGCTTTGATTGAGCGCGTAAGGAGTGGTACCTGGAATCCGGACGGTAATCCTGCCGACGGAGATCAGCGCAATGCGCTTGCCGCCCGCGGTTATTGGGAGGCGTTTCAGCAGGTTTGCGAAGATCTAACTGAGATGCTAAAGGGCAAACCATCAGGTGAGGTTGCAGCCAACGGATTCCATAAGTGGTATGAGCTACTTTTCACTCCGGCTATGCGGGCCGGTATCCACGCCCCCAAGGATCTGATTGGCTACCGCACTCATCCCGTGTACCTGCGCGTGGGACAGCATGTGCCTCCACCCCCCGATGCCGTGTCTGACGCAATGGAAGTTTTTGAGAAATGTCTGGCATCGGAAGTAAACCCCGCGGTTCGCGCCGTCCTGGGGCATGCATTATTTACCTATATCCATCCCTTTATGGACGGTAACGGCCGTACTGCCAGGTTTCTCATGAACACGCAGCTTGTAAGCGCGGGGTACCCTTGGACCATTATCAAGAACGACGCGAGCAAAACACGATATTTTGCTGCTCTGGATGCATTATCAACAGAACAGGATGCCAGCCAGATTGCGAGATTTATCCATGAAGCCATGAAAGTTGACTGGTCAGCCGTACCCAAAGATGAAACTGGCAAAGTATCGATCCCATCGCCGCACGATGGATCAGCCTGAGTTGGGGCAACGAGCGTGGGAAATGCACATCCCTCATTATCAGTCTCCATGGAGCCGCCGGCTGGCCCGCTCAGGAGATGCAAGTAAACCAATGGAACCGGTTGGCCGATGAACATGGATTCATCGGATGTTACCCGTTTTCGTAGACGAAAATGTGAAAAATTGGGTCGAGAGCCAAAGTGCCGCTACGGGTCGTAAGCGGCACTTAAGAGTTCTATGTGTAGGCGCTATTAGTCGCTCTGGCCGAACTTGGCGATATCATCGGGTACCGCTTCGGTTGTAACGACTACCTCCTTGCCTTGCACCATGGTACGGATTTCTTCGACGATAGCTGGGTTTGCCAGGGTCGTCACATCACCCACATCGCGCCGGTTGGAGATGGAAGCGAGCACCCGGCGCATGATTTTGCCTGAGCGCGTCTTGGGCATATCGGGCACGATATAGACATGCTTCGGTCGCGCGAACTTGCCGATGATGTCCTCGTTGGCCTTGATGATACGGCTGATGACATCGGGCGTGCCTTGGTAGTTTGGTTTGAGCGCAATATAGACCTCGGGCACGCGCCCCTTGATCTCGTCCGCGACCGGTACCACCGCGGCTTCAGCGACCTCGGGCACCGTCAAGCATGCGGATTCGATTTCCTTGGTGCCAAGGCGATGACCCGAGACGTTGATGACATCATCAATGCGGCCCAAGATGCGGAAATAGCCATCCGCCGCCTGCATTGCGCCATCACCCGCCAAATACGGCCAATCTTTCCAGTCCTTGCTCTTGGGATTCTTGCAGTAGCGTGTGTAATAGGTTTTCACGAAGCGATCGGGATCGCCCCAGATCGTCTGCATGATTCCGGGCCACGGATTGCGGATGCAAATATTGCCCGCATGGCCGGAACCCGCGTTAATTTCTTCACTGTTCTCGTCGTATATGATCGGAAAGATGCCGGGCACGCCGGGTCCGGCACTGCCGGGTTTCATGGCGTCGATTGCGGGTAGCGTGCTGCACAGGAATCCGCCGTTCTCGGTCTGCCACCAGGTATCTACGATGACCGCTTCTTTTTTGCCGACTTCGTTGTAGTACCAACGCCACGCTTCCGGCTCGATGGGTTCGCCGACAGTGGTCATGTGCTTGAAGTGGTAGTTATACTTTCTCGGCTCCTCAGGACCTTGTTTGCGCAGTGCGCGGATTGCCGTCGGTGAGGTGTGGAAAATATTGACACCTAAACGCTCGGCGATCCGCCATGGACGCCCAGCGTCGGGGTGCGTGGGCACACCTTCGTAAATGACGCTGGTCGCCGCGAGCGCCAGCGGACCGTAGACGATGTACGAATGCCCGGTGATCCAGCCGATATCCGCCATGCACCAGTAAGTGTCGGTTGGATGGATATCCTGAATATACTTGGAAGTGCCGGCGACATAGGCGAGATAGCCGCCGGTACGGTGCTGGCAGCCCTTGGGCTTACCGGTGCTGCCGCTGGTGTACATCAGGAACAGCGGCGCTTCCGCGTCCATCGGCATTGGCTCAACGCGTTTGCCCGAGTATTGCTTCAGGATTTCGTCGACGAAGAAATCGCGCCCCTTGACCATCGGTGTTGGCGAACTGTTTTTGCCGGGATAACGCTGCCAGATCAGCACTTTGTCCACCGGCTGCCCCATTTCTTTCGCGGTTTGTACCGCGATGTCGGCATTTACTTTGTGATCTATAAGTTTGCCGGCGCGCCAGTAGGCGTCCATGGTGATGAGGATATGACTGCCAGAGTCCTGGATGCGCGTGCCGCACGCCTGACCGGAAAATCCGCCGAACACCTGCGAGTGAATCACGCCCAATCGCGCACAGGCGAGCATGGTGATGGGCAGTTCCAGTGTCATTGGCAGGTGCAGGGTGATCCGATCGCCTGCCTTGAGTCCGCAGAAGTCGCGCAACAACGCCGCCATCTCATTAACCCTGATATAGAGTTCCTGATAGGTCAGTGCGGTTGGCGGATCTTCTTCAGGTTCTGCGACAAATATCAGCGCCGCTTTATTGCGATACTGTGCAAGATGACGGTCCACGCAGTTGTAGCTGGCATTGAGTTTGCCGCCCACGAACCATTTCCAGAAGGGTGGATTGCCTGTGTCGAGGACCGTTTTATACGGCTCGAACCAGGTCAACATATCCGCGTATTCCTTGAAGCAGTCAGGGAACCTCTTCAGACTGAAACGCTCGCGAATCTCCGGATCCCGTACGTTCGCCTGTTCGATGAATTTCTTCGGTGGTTGGAAATACCCTTCTTCCTTCCAATGCACCGCTATCTGTGCTTCGCTGATCTCGGTATTTTCATTCCCTTTGGTTTTGTCTGTCATAAGAACTATCTCCTTACGAACACCCACACGCCGCAAAATGTGCTTTGTCTAGCTATGAAATATGCAAATCGGCTGCGATTGAATGGATGGTCGCTCAACGCGACCATCCATTCAATCTCGGTTTTCACCTAACCGCCGCGTACACCAGTCGGCAACACGGTCTTGCCAAAGGTGGAGTTGGTCACAAGAGCGAAGCTCGTGTACATGGCAAGCAGTCCGCAGATCAAGCCGAGCCAGCCTCCGGCCAGTGACAACCAGTGCATGTCGAGCAGGGCACCGAAGCCGAGTAGAAAGAAGGTAATCCACAGGGTCAGGAATACCCACCACACGGCCTTGGACAGCCTGAATGACGCCACCCACATGTAGAGTGTGAACACGCCCCAGCCGATCAGCGCCACTGCGATGGTGCTGCCGGCCTGCGACAGGTCCAGTACCCCGTGCCCGCCGAGGAGTATCAGGAATGCAAACCACCACCAGAATGCACCGTAACTCAGGAATGCCACCATGCCGAAGGTGTTCCCGGTACGGAATTCGAGCAGTCCGGCGAGTATCTGGATGAGTCCGCCGAACGCAAACGCCAGCGGCAGCACTACCGGCTCACCGCCCTTGGGCAATATACCAGCGTTGATCAGACTCAACATCACGGTGGTGAATCCGAAGCCCACCAGGCCAAGCGCAGCCGGGTTGGCCAATTTTGTTTCTTCTGCCATAGAAATCCCCTCCCAACATTGTGAAGCGTCAAAACTTATATTCCTATACAGCGTATCTCGCAAGAGCTTCCCTCGGACATCCATGGCATTACCGCCCGGGCTGGTATCTCTGGAAGCTGGTATCGGTAAGTGCCGCTCTTGGGTTTAGCCATATTTAATAATTGCTTAGCATTATCAATTCTCGAAAAATCTTAACTTCAACAATCATGTGTTTACACTTTAGAATGAATATAACGGGTGTGCGCATCGGCTTGACACAGGGGAATGGTGGGGAGTAAAACCTTCGCGTTCGCTGGCTTTGACCAGCCGACCCGATCAAAATACCAACTTCTGTTTTGCCAGGGGAGAGTCGCCATGAGCAGGAACAGTGTGAGTACGGGCTTGGTTTTCGGTTTAGTGGCAGCGTTATTCATGTTTTCAGCAGCGGCGTTTGCCGATACATCTGGCAGCACCGCCAGTTCCGGTCCAACCATTTCATTCCACGGATTTTTTAGTACGAGTTTTTTCTGGCAAAACCAGGACTTCGCTTTCGGCAATGGCCAGAACGCCGAGTGGCCGGAACCCAATACCGGTTCGAACCATAACCTTTCCGGGTTTGACGTGCGCAACACCCGCGCGTGGATAGACTTCTCGGGTGTCAAGCTGTCCGATGGCTGGGCTGTGAGCGGCCATCTGGAAGGCGATTTCTTCGGCGGCTTCAACGGCACGGGCCCCTACAGTGCATCGCAGGAAACGCCGCGCCTGAGACAGGCTTTCATGAAACTGTCCGATGCCGACAGCGGCAGCAGTGTGACCATCGGCCAGCAATGGGACCTGCTGTTTCCGATCGAAAGCATTCCGGAATCGCTTGCCCATATCGCGTTTCCGCTGGGGTTCGCCAACGGCATGATCGGCTGGCGCTTCCCTGGCGTGGTGTGGTCGCAGAATTTCGGCCAGCCGTCGCCGGATTCCATGGCATGGCGGCTGGATTTGGGTGCGTTTACGGGCTCCTGGGACGGACCGGGTAATAACGTCAACTTTGACACCGCCGGCAATGTGAGCTTCCGGCCCCAGATTGAGGCACGCCTGCATGCACAGGAAGGCGACTGGCTCGGCTACATCGTCGGCCATTACAGCACCGAGGATCTGAGCGGGGTAACCGGCACCACCCCTACACCGATCGCTGGAACCATCACTTCTTCGGCACTGGAGCTCGGAACCGCCTGGCATCCCGGAGCCTGGTCACTGGTCGGGGCCGTGTATTCTGGCAAGGGCTTGGGACAGGTGTTCGGCGCCATGGCACAGTTTGGAAACATCAGTGAAACGGGCGGTTATGTGCAGGGCGGCTACAAGTTCACTCCCCACTGGGGTCTGTATGCTTCCTATGCCACCGCCCATCCCAACGAAAACGATGTTATTACCTGGATTGGCCAGGGCTCCAGCGGTCTGCTCAAGAGCCAACAGTACGCCATTGATCTGCTCTATGGTGACGGCCCCTTTGGCGTCGGTCTGGAATGGATGCATGCCACCCTGGATAGCACCACGGCGGCTACTGCACCCGCCACAACGTCCACCAGCGGAAACCAGTTCTCGCTTAGCGCGATCTATCATTTCTGAAGGTAACCAACAGTGCCATCCGCACACCAGGTTGTAAGTCCCGTTTGGTGTGCGGATGGCACAACATCCTCATTATTCGCATCTAAACAGTAGATGGAGGCTGCCCCATGAGCTCAAGTACCAATGGCAAGAAGCGGTCTTCCTGGCGGCTACTCTTGCTCGTGCCGTTCATTGCCACATTGTGGGTGCCTTTCTATAACCGTGTCGAACCGACGTTCATCGGCATCCCGTTTTTCTACTGGTATCTTCTTCTGTGGGCGCCATTGAGCGCCCTGATCACATGGATCGTCTTTTCACGGAATGACTCTCCAGATAATGACCGATAGGCCTGCATAATTATCCTCGGGAGTGCTGACAATGAACTGGACGATGATTGGCGTTTTTCTCGCACTGTTCGTCTTTGTGACGGTACTGGGTTTCGTCGCCGCACGCTGGCGCCATGGGGATCTCACGCAACTCCAGGAATGGGGGCTGGGGGGGCGACGATTCGGAACCGTGGTCACGTGGTTCCTGCTGGGCGGCGATGTGTACACCGCCTACACTTTCATCGCCGTACCGGCGCTGGTATTCGGTGCCGGCGCCATCGGCTTCTTTGCGCTGCCGTACACCATCATCGTCTATCCGCTGGTGTTGCTGGTACTGCCGCGGCTCTGGTGGGTGTCTCACAAGCATAACTACGTCACTGGCGCCGATTTCGTGCGCGGGCGCTATGGCAGCCCGACCCTCGCGTTGCTGGTGGCGCTTACCGGCATTCTTGCGACCATGCCTTACATTGCACTTCAGCTTGTGGGTATCGAGGTCATTATCGCGGCGCTGGGTTTCCACGCCGGCGGGTGGGCAGCTGATCTGCCGCTGATCATCGCGTTCGTGGTGCTGGCCGCCTATACCTATACCAGCGGTCTGCGCGCACCGGCATTGATTTCGATTGTGAAGGATCTGCTGATCTACATCACGGTGATTGCCGCGGTGATTATCATACCCATGCAGCTCGGCGGGTTCGGCAAAATTTTTGCCGCCGTGCCCCATGCCAAGATGCTGCTCGCGGCCCCGCCGAGCGCAAGTCTGGGCAGTTACGGCGCCTTTGCCACCCTGGCATTTGGTTCGGCGCTCGCCCTGTTCGCCTACCCGCACACCATGACCGGTGTATTGAGCGGCAAGAATCCGCGCGTACTGAGGCGCAATATGGCGTTACTGCCTGCCTATACCCTGGTACTGGGATTGCTGGCGCTGCTCGGCTTCATGGCTCTCGCCGCCGGCGTTGACAAGCTGCCCGCCTTTGCCAGCGGATTCCAGCAGTACAAGGCCAATTTTGCGGTACCCGCCCTGATATTGCACAGTTTTCCGGCCTGGTTTTCCGGCGTGGCATTTGCCGCCATCGTGATTGGCGCGCTGGTTCCGGCTGCGATCATGTCCATCGCCGCCGCCAATCTGTTCACGCGCAATATCTATCGAGAGTATTTCCGGCCGCAGTGCAGCAGTGCCGAGGAGGCGCGTGTCGCCAAGTGGGCGTCACTGGTCGTCAAGGCCGGTGCGCTTGTCTTCGTGCTTGAGCTGCCATCCATCTATGCGATCCAGTTCCAGCTCCTCGGCGGAGTGTGGATCGCCCAGATCATCCCCGCCGTGGCCCTTGGGCTTTACACCCGCTGGTGGCATCGCGGCGGGCTGGCTCTCGGATGGTTGTGCGGCATGGTTGTGGGAACCTGGATGGTGGCGAGCCTGCATTTTGCGGGAACGGTTTATCCGCTGCACCTGTTCGGCTTCACCATTCCCGCTTACGCGGCGCTGTGGGGGCTCATCCTGAATTTGATCGTGGCTTTTGTGTTCACCCTGATCTTCCGGGCGTTGCATCTTGCGGAAGGTCAGGATGCAACCGCGCCTGGCGATTACACGGGGCAATCAGCGCAGTAACCTGTGGCATAAACCGCAAAGCACGGATTGCACTCCGCTCCTGGTCTTTTAACCGGGCTGCGATGTGCCACACTTCCCATTGCGCTGCATGGCGTGCCAGCCGTGCTCCTTTAGAGACTGGCGATGACAGGCACGTGATCCGAGGGTCGTTCCCATCCGCGCGGTTCGCGATCAATGACCGTGGCGAGTGAACGCTCGGCGAGCGCCGGCGACAGCAGGATGTGATCGATGCGCATACCCTGGTTGCGGCTGAAACCCGCTGCCCGGTAATCCCACCAACTGTAAAATCCGCCGCCGTTCTGGTGCAGCCGGAAACTGTCTCGCAGGCCGTGTTTCAACAACTGTCGGAAGGCGGCGCGCTCCGGTTCACTCACGAGTACTTGCCCAACCCAGGCCTGCGGATCGTGTACATCGCGATCCTCGGGCGCGATATTGAAATCGCCGAGTATCGCAAGTTGCGGGTATTTATCCAGCAGCGTTGTAACCCACAGGTTCAGTTGGGAGAGCCATTCGAGTTTGTAGCGGAACTTGTCGGATTCAATACTTTGACCATTGGGCACGTACAGGTTGAGCACCGCCAGGCTGCCAACAGTCGCTGCCAGCACGCGTTTCTGGGGATCGTTAAAATCCGGCAGTGCGGTTGTGAACACCTCCATGGGCAGGCGTGACAACAGCGCCACGCCGTTATAGGTAGGTTGGCCGCAAAAGGCGACTGAGTACCCGGCCGCTTCAAATTCAGTCACCGGAAAATGTCGGTCCTCAGTTTTCGTTTCCTGTAGCGCCAGGACATCGGGGCGGTGCGTATCAAGCCAACGCAATACCTGCGGCAGGCGCACACGCAGACTATTCACGTTCCAAGTTGCAATTTTCATATTTGCGTTGTTCTCTCAAGAACCTTCCTGGATGCGCCGGCCAGCCCGGCCCACGCGCTTGGCAATCCTGCTCCGCTTGTGGCCCTGGGTCGCCATCCACGGCAGACCGCTCGAAACATGCTTCTCGCCCATGGCTGGGCGTTCGGCGGCGCGCAGCAGTGCTTCGCGTATTTCGGTCTCACCCCGGCGGCGATCTTCATGCGGCAATGCCATTCAGGCGCAGAAAGGCATCCAGAGTCGGCTGGCGGCCGCGGAATTCGATGAACAGTTCCATCGCTTCGCGGCTGCCGCCCTGTCCCAGGATGGTGTCCAGAAAGCGTTTGCCGGTGACGCGATTGAAGACGCCGGTTTCCTCGAAGGCGGAGTAGGCATCCGCCGCCAGCACCTCGGCCCAGAGATAGCTGTAATATCCGGCAGCATAGCCGCCGGCGAAAATATGCGAGAAGCTGTGGGCGAAACGGTTCCATTCCGGCACGGGTACCACACTTACCTGGCGGCGTACCTCCGCAAGCGTCGCGGCAATGAAATCCTCACTCATGACTTTACCGGCATGCAGGTGCAGCTTGAAATCGAACAGGCCGAATTCCAATTGCCGCAGCATGCACAAGGCGGTATGGAAATTCCGTGCGGCCAGCAGTTTTTGGTACATCTCGTCCGGTAATGATTTACCGGTCTGATAATGGCCGGAGACCAGTGCCAGACCTTCCTGGGTCCAGGCGAAGTTCTCATGGAACTGGCTCGGCAACTCCACCGCATCCCAGGCGACGCCGTTGATGCCCGCGACCGATGGGTAATCCACTTGTGTCAGCAGATGCTGCAGGCAATGGCCGAACTCATGAAAAAAAGTCAGCACCTCATCGTGGCTGAGCAGCGAAGGGGTTTCACCAATGGGCGGTGGAAAATTGCAGGTGAGGTAGGCCGCCGGAATCCGCACCCCGCTCGAAGTACGCCGGCGGCTCAAGGCATCATCCATCCAGGCACCGCCGCGTTTGTCCTTGCGGGCGAACAAATCCAGATACAGCCGGCCGCGCAAGCTGCCGGATTGATCATGGATTTCATAAAGTTTGACGTCCGGATGCCACGCTTCGACGCCGACCGTTTCCGTCAGCGTGATGCCATAGAGTTTATGCATGATTGCAAACAGGCCGGTGCGCACCCGTGGTAACGGAAAATACGGGCGCAGGGCTTCGTCGGAAATGGCGTAACGCGCTTCCCGGAGTTTTTCCGCGTAATAACCCATGTCCCAGGCGGCCAGTGATTCGAGGCCGTCCCGTTCGCGGGCATAGCGCTGCAATTCCGCAAATTCGCCCT
>Ga0307374_10014787_pt1 | contig 10583 bp, 14 predicted proteins | sample OX3MG_FD_202532 | JGI IMG/M metagenome (GOLD analysis project Ga0307374, IMG submission 202532) | Soil microbial communities from Risofladan, Vaasa, Finland - OX-3 | ecosystem: Environmental > Terrestrial > Soil > Coastal area > Acid sulfate soil | place: Finland: Risofladan, Vaasa | collected...
TGCTGCCATGTCGCACCCCGCGCGGGGTGCGTGGATTGAAACAACTGGAAAGCCATTTTGCTCCTGGGCGGGGGTGCGTGGATTGAAACCGCTCTGCGTCATGCGCTTTCAGTTGCATGGGCTAGGTTTTTGCTCTCTGAGTTTTTCCGCTCGTAGAGTCACCGAGGTCGCGCCAGGCGCAGCGTTTCCACACTCTGTGATATCCCGCGCACTTCAGTTCCAAAGTAACCGGCGCGTCGAACAATACAGAACATTTCCAGATGTAATCCACAGCCGTTTCGGCGAATGCCCTTGTATTGTGCGGCACTTTGGACCTGCGTCTCCTGCAAGGCTCTGCCGGGCGTGGAATACCTGGCATCGGATGCATTTATCTTCACCTTTTGCTCTGGAGTCGGCTTGATAAACTTATAGCAAAAGTCGATAAACCCATTGATCTTTGACAACATGAACCATTCGCCTCTTGCGAGCTATCTTCGTTCTCATCGGAAACGGTCCGGCCTGAGTCAGCGAGACGTTGCCCACCTGCTTGGATACCCTGACCAGGGGCCGGTCTCCCGTCATGAGCGATTGTGCTGCGTGCCGCCGCTTAGGATCGCGCTCAGTTATCAGGCGATCTTCCGCGTACCCGTATCGGACCTCTTTCCGGGTGCTTACGAAACGACAAGGCAGGCAATCGAAGAACGTTTGGCAAGGATGGAAAGCACCCTTCAGCAGTGCAGCGCCAAAGGTCGCAATGCCGCGATGATTGCCCGCAAACTTGAATGGATGTGGGAGCGGCAGAATCCGGAACAATCCGATTCAATCCATGCATCAGAAATCGCCTGACCGGAGAATCCTTGCCATCGCGCTTCGCTCGCGGCGATTCGGCTTTGCGGTGTTCGAAGAATCCAACCGGCTGCTGGACTGGGGCATGGTGTTCTACCCATTGAACAATAGTGCGCAACGCGTGGCGGCAAGCAAGCGGGTGGCGTCTCTGCTCACGATGTTTACTCCCTCGGTAGTCGTTCTGGGAACGGCGCGTCCGCTGAATGGCCGCAGCGGCTCTGGCATCCGCCCGATTCTCAGATCGATCAGGCGCGAGGCATCAGCACGGTTGATTCCCATTCATCTCATGAAGAGCGCGGAGGTGAGAGAAATTTTTCGTCCACTTCGCGCCATCTCCAAGCACCAGATTGCTTCGGGGCTCACCGAAGTGTTTCCGGAGCTTCTCTGGAAGCTGCCGCCAAAGCGCAAGATATGGGAGACCGAGCACTTTCGCATGGTCCTATTTGATGCTGTTGCGCTTGGATTCGCTTACTGGCTACGCAACGGTGAGCGCGATCCAACCGAGGAATGATGATGCCTTCGGCAGGAAAACAGGTTGGGCCTTCCCGCCGGCCTCTCGGTGACGTATAGACGAATGATTCGTCCGTCATGCCGTGAGAGGCCGACGAGAGGGCTGTCAACCCAATGCCTTGGTGGTTACACGTCCCCTTACCGTTTGGATGATTCTCTGAAAATCATGGCAAACGATTTGAACTCTTCGGCCAACTGGTTCCAACTCTCACCAGTGGGGCGCACCACATTTGTATCTACGGGCAGACCGGCCTCGAAAAACGAGAGAAGATGCCCCTTGGAAGCGGTTCCAACGCGCCCGACAACATACCCCTTCGGGAGCGTAATGTGTTGGAACCGTCTCTGGAATTCGATGGGGACCGCCTTCCAGGTATCGGCCAGTCGGGTGAGCGGCCTGCAGATGAGATCGAGATCGCGGAGCACCGAGTCGGGATCGGCGGCGGATTTCTCGCTGCCCGTTGCTCCGTCCGCCAGTCTCTCCGAGAGGATCAGCCGTTGGGTTCGGAATTCGCCGTCGGTAATGAGATCGGCCATTTTCATGCGGATCAACTGCTGGAGTTCCGTTTCGGCTCGCTTGCGGTCTGCGCCGCGTTTCTCGGCAACCGCGGCGCACTCGGCCTTCCAGTCAGCCGCGAAGTTCCGGATGTATTCGCGCAGGTGCGACAGTGCGTGGCGGTTCGGGCTCACCTCATAAAGGAACTGGGCATACTCCTCATGGACCTCGTCCAGGGCGTAATAGCCGTGCTGGTCGCAGTTCCGGCGATGGCAATGGTAGTAGGGGTAGATGCGGGAGCGGCCACGGGAGAAGGAGCCGGTGAGCGCCTCCTCGCAGTTCGCGCATCGGACGAACGAGCGGAGCGGAAACTCCGGTCGTAGGCTGCGATGCGGGAGGGAACGATTCCGCCCAAAGATGACCCGCTGCACCGCCGCGAAGGTTTCCCCACTCACCATTGCCAAATGCTTTCCCATGTGATCTTCATTGCTCCACGGATCTCCTATCACCCCTGCGTAGAAGGAATCGGAGAAGATATGATCGATGATCTGGCTCGAGAGCGGATTTCCCTGACGGTTGCGTAATCCGCGCTGGTCGAGCATCCTGCGGATTTGCGCCTTCGTGTAGGCTCCGGTCGCGAATTCATTCCAGGCCTGTTGGAGGATGCCGAAAGCGGGCTGGTCGGGAACATCCGGCTCCGTCTTCTTGCTGCCCGGCTGCGCCGCACCCTTGTACCCGAGCGGCGGCTGCCACGGGAAGATGCCCTCTTGAATCTTCCGGCGCATGCCTTGAACGGTGCGGGCGGCGCGGATGTCGTTGTCGAACTGGGCGAATCCGGCAAGGATCGTTTCGAGCAGCTTGCCTTCGGGCTTCGCGTCGATTGGCTCGGTAACCGAGACGACGCGCACGCCGAGCTTCAGCAGGCTTGCCTTGATGTTGAAGTGGTCGCCGACGTTGCGCGCCAGCCGGTCCACTTTCCAGACGAGCAACTGCTCGATCCGCTCTTTACGCTCCCCGCAAAAGGCGAGCATTTCAAGCAACTGCGTGCGGTCGGCGAACTTGGCGGACTCGCCGCGTTCGACGAAGACCCGCGCCACCGTCAGGCCGTTCCGCGCCGCGTATTCCCGGCAGGCAAGCTCCTGCGATTCGAGACTCGTGCCATCCACCTGCTCTTTCGAAGAGACGCGGCAGTAAATGACTGCGTTCATTGCATAGTGTTGTTTTGTTTTTCGACCTTTCTTTCAGTGTGCGCAATCGTTCGGCAAAGTCAACGCGGCGCGGCCTTATCGGTCGACTGTTGGCCGTGCGCTTCGAGGTAGATGTCAAAGAACAGTCGTGCAAAAGCTCGTAATTCGCGCTCAAGCTCCGGATCGGTACGGTCGCAAGCGGGGCAGCCCTTCACATATTCGAGATCGTCAATTGGTTGTTCACTGCCGCGATAGAGGTCCTCCAGCATGGCGTAAGTATGGCGGGGAACCACGCGGAGGAATAGGCATGGAAACTTGTACGGCGCGCAAGGCGACTCCGCAACCTGTCACGGCGTGCAATTTTCCATGCCTATCATTCCGTCTCACCCAGCTATACGATTCACGCTGGGCCGCTCGGCGGGTGTCAGCCGCACGAGAGGGCGAAGGCGGCTGGTGGTTCTGCTACTTCCCACCCGCGCTCCCATGCACGGGCGGCCCAGCTTTTATAAAGGTCGAAATCAAATTCCTCTGCGGGATTCTCGTTACCCCGATCCATGTACGGACCGTTCAGCTACATCGGCGGCAAGCGCATGCTCGCGCCGCGCATCCTCGAGCTCTTCCCCGCGCACAAGGCATACATCGAGCCCTTCGCCGGTGGCGCGCAAGTCTTCTTCCGCAAGGAGCCGTCGAAGGTAGAGGTCCTGAACGATCTCGACCACGAAATCGTCAACTTCTACCGCATCTGCCAGCAGCACTACGAAGAGCTCGTCCGCTACCTGCGCTTCACGGTCGTGAGCCGCCATTGGTTCGATCTCCTGAACGAGACGGACCCCAAAAGGCTCACCGACATCCAGCGGGCGGCCCGGCATTTGTATCTCGCGAAGACCTGCTTCGCCGGCCTCGTCCGGCACCGCAACTTCGTGCCGCACGTCGTCGAGCCGCCGGGCTTCAACCCGGAGCGCATCCCCGCGCTTATCGAAGAGGCCCATGAGCGCCTCTCCCGCGTGCAGCTCGAATGCCTGCCGTACGAAGATGTCCTCAAGGTCTACGACCGCCCGACGAGCCTCTTCTACCTCGACCCGCCGTACTACGGGCGCAAGCTCTACCGCTACAACCTCGATCCGAAGGATTTCGCAACGATGGCCGAGCGGCTCGGGAGGCTGAAGGGTAAGTTCATCTTGTCGCTAAACGACCTGCCGGAGGTCCGGGCGCTCTTCAAGGGTTTCCACATCCGTCCGGTCGAGCTCGCGTACACCACGCAGAAGATCGCCGGGCGGCGCTACGCCGAGGTCCTCATCACGAACTTCTGAGCCTGTCCCACGGGAACGTGTCAAACATTCTTTGAAGAAAAGTTCCCTGGGGCAAATTGTTGAATCGTATGGCTCCGTGAGGACACCACCCGCCCTCTTGTTACCGTTTCTGACACCCCATCCCAAATACTCGCTCCATGCTTCGCGTGATCGAACACATTGCCATCGCGGTCTGGAACCGGCTGCAGAACCGGCGCACCAAGGCCACGCCGAACGGCGCGAGCCAGACGCGGCTCGGTCTGCGCGTCGTGGAGGACCAGGTGACGAACCGCACCGTAAGCTTGAGCGAAACGCGCCGGACGATGCACATGGCCCTGCTCGGCAAGACCGGGAGCGGCAAAAGCTCGCTTCTCAAGTACCTCGCCCTCCAGGACATCGTGGCAGGCCGCGGCTTCCTCTACTTCGACCTCCACGGCGACGCGACGCCTTTCCTGCTGCACGCCATCGCGAAGGAAGAATGGCGGCGGCAGGAACACCTCGCCGACCGGCTGATCGTGATCTCTCCCGCCGACAGTGAGTTCTCGGTCGGCATGAACCCCCTCGAAGACACGGAGCCTGACTTCGTGCGCATCGCCGAATTCGCCGAGGTGCTCCGGCAACGCTGGGGCCTCGATCACTTCGGGGCACGCACGGACGAGCTGCTTCGCAACGCGCTCTACGTCCTCGCGGCCAACGGGCTCACGCTGCTCGAACTCGCGATTTTGCTCACCCATAGCGGGTTTCTGAAACAGTGCCTCAAGGCGGTGCCGAACGCCGATGTCCGCCATTACTTCGAGTCCCGGTACGGCGCGGCGAGCGAGCCCATGAAGGCGACGATGCGGGAGCCGATCCTGAACAAAACCTCGGCCTTTACTTCCGATCCGCGCTTCCGCCACATCGTCGGCCAGCCCCAATCGACTTTCTCCATGAAGCAGGCAATGGACGAAGGGTACTGGGTCATCGCAAACCTCGAAAAGGGCAGGCTCGGCGGCCAGGCCCTCACCCTGGCGAGCTTGCTCTTCACCGTGGCCAAAAATGCGCTCTTCACCCGCGAGCGGCGGCGGCTCTTCTCGATCTACGCCGACGAGTTCCAGAACCTCGTCGCGCAGTCGAGCGATGTGGAGACGATGCTCTCCGAGGCACGCAAGTTCGGCGTCGGCTTCCTCTCGGCGAACCAGTTCCTTGACCAATATCCGGCCCCAATGCGGGCGGCGGTGCTCTCCGTCGGCACGCACGCCCTCTTCCAATTGTCGAGCGCCGACGCCGGGACGGTAGCGCAGATGCTCGACGGCGGCAAGTCACTCGTCGAGCGGTTGAAGAATCTGCCGCAGCGCCACTTCATCTTGAAGTCCGGCGCGGACGCCTGGCTCGAAGCGGCGGTCCCCGCCATTGAGGACAAAGGCCGCGGCTACGGCGATCTGCTCGCCCGGTCCCGCGCGCTATTCACCCGCCCCCGCGCCGAGATCGAGCGCGAGATCGCCGCCCGCCATGCCGTCCTCACAAAATCCACCGACGAGGTGCTCCATGACTGGAACTGACGCCATGAAGAAACGGAATGCACATCGTCGGCGCGGCCTCGTCCTGCAGGCGCGGGACTTCACCGTCCTCCACGAATCTGCCACTCTACGCGTGGCCGACCGCGAGCAGTTGAAGGTCGCCGCCGGATTCAACTCGACAACGCGGGTAAACACGCGCCTGCTGGCGCTCGCCCGCGCGGGGCTTCTCCGGCGTTTCTTCCTTGGTTCCGGCGGGGGACGCAAAGCCCTCTACGCGCTCGCACCCAAGGGTGCGCAGATGATCGGGGTTCCCTGCCGGGGACCGCGCCGCCCGCAGAACGCGACGCTTGTCGCAGACTTCTTCATCGAGCACCAGCTCCGGGTAAACGACCTCTACTGTGCGCTCAAGTTTGGCGCGATTCCCTTCCCTGATATCCGGTTCGTCAACTGGATCGCCTTCCACGAACCGCTCACGGCCGCCCTCCGGCTCATCCCGGACGGCTATGTCGAGCTTTCGACCTCGGACGGCATCGACGGCTCGTTCCTCGAAGTCGATCTCGGCCACGAAGGGTTGCCCATCTGGAAGGAGAAGGCGCGGAACTATCTCCAGCTCGCCCTTTCGGGCGAGTACGAGCGGCTCTTCCGCCATCCGCGTTTCCGGGTGCTTGTGCTCCTGAACTCCGAGCGCCGCCTCCAGTCGGTTCGTGCCGCCGTCGCCCAGATCACCGAAAAGGTCTTCTGGTTCGCCACGCTCGACGCCGTGAAGGGAGAGAAGTTCTTCGCGTCCGTCTGGCAGCGGCCCACGGGGGAAGCCTATCAACCGCTCTTCAAGGAAATCCGATGAAGTACTGCTACCACTGCGGCAAGATGACGGCGGGCGAACCTCTCTACTGCTCGACCTGCGGGCGGACCTACGACGTGAAGCTCTGCCCCCGCCAGCACGTGAACCCACGCGGGGCGGAGGTCTGCTCGCAGTGCGGCAGCAGGGAGCTTTCGACGCCGCAGCCGCGCATACCGATGGCGCTCCGGCTCTTGGCCCTCCTTGCCCGCCTGGGGCTCGGCCTCTTGCTCTTTTACGCCACGCTCAGCCTTGCAATCGCGGCCATCGAAACGCCCCAGGTCCGGCAACTCCTCGTCGCCTGCGGCATGCTCCTCGCCATTCTCTGGTGGCTCTGGACCCGCCTGCCCGACTGGTTCCAGGAAGCCATCCGTTCGCTCTGGGTGACGCGAAGGAGGCATCGCGATGACGACTGAGAGACACATGTCTGACTTCAGTCCGCGTGAGAAACCCTCCGAATCCTTGAGCTTTCCGCACCTCCCCCACGGGCAGAGCTACCCGAGGCAAAACCCTAGGCCTGCAGGAGTGAGGGAGGAGCCAGCCGAGCCCGTGAACCCACTCGGCGAGCCGCTCTCGATCCGCCAGGTGGCCGCGATTCTCGGTTGCTCCGCCTGGACGGTGCGCCATCGCTACATCCCCGACGGGTTGCCGCACTTCCGGTCGGGCCGGATGGGCAAACTCGTCTTCTTCCGCACCCAAGTCGTCCATTGGATTCTCTCCCAACAGAAGAAAGGAGGCATCTAGCCCATGTCACTTGTGAAGCGTGGTAACAAGTGGTGGTCCTTCATCTGGATCGATGGGGTCCGCCACGCACAATCCACCGGCACGGCGAACCGTCGCCAGGCCGAAGCCGTCGAACGTCAGATCCGTGACCAGTTGAACGAAGCCCGGCACAGGCTGCCGCAGCTCCAGCCCGAGATGACCTTCGGCAAATTGGTCGCCCGGTTCATCGCCGAGGGCATTGCGAAGCCCCATGCGCTCGACCGGCTGAAGCATCTCCTGCCGTTCTTCGGTGGAATGCCGCTTATTGACATCAACGGCTCCGCCGTCCGTCGGTACCGGCAGGAGCGCCACCGCGAGAAGACGCTCACGGTGGCGACCGTCAACCGCGATCTCTCGGTCCTGCGCCGCGTTCTCTACTGGGGCGTTGAGGAAGGATATCTTTCCGCGAACCCCCTGGGACGCCTGCGCATGGAACGGGAGCGCCGCACCAAGCGCCCGGTGATGAGCCTCCGCGAAGAGCGCCTGCTCCTCGCGGCATCCCCAGACCACCTCAAGCGGATCATCCTCTGCGCGCTCCACACCGGGATGCGCCGGGGAGAGATCCTTGCCCAGCGTTGGGAAGACATCGACTTCGACCACCGCATCCTCTACGTCACCCACTCGAAGACGCCGGAAGGGGAGGCCCGCGAGATTCCGCTCACGGCCTCGCTCTTCGAATCGCTTCAGGTACACCGCCGCCCGCAGGGCCCGATCTTCACCTACCTCGGCGACCCGATCAAGATCGTCAAGACCACATGGGCGTCGAGCCTCCGCCGGGCCGGAATCCGGCACTTCCGGTTTCACGACCTGCGGCACACCGCGAACACCCGCATGATGCTCGCGGGCGTGCTCCAGGAAGTCCGCCGGGAGATCATCGGCCACACTTCGCGTCGCTCGCGCGACGTGAACGACCGCTACACGCAGATCGAGCTCCCCGAGAAGCGCGAGGCCATCGCGAAACTCGAAGCCTGGCTTGAACGGCAGGCCCGCGAGCTTGCCGCCGCCGAGGCGCAGGCGCTCCTGCCCCCACCTCCAACCCATGCATGCGAGGAACACCGCGATGACAACACCCAATCATCCACCCACACCGCCTGAGCTCGACAAGGAAGTCCGTAAGGTCATCCTTGCCCGGGCGATGGCGACAAACGCCAAGCTCCTGGCCCGGTTCGCGACCGCTTCGGACGATCTCGACCGAGGCAACCACCGAGGCGCACTCGGCGCGATCGACGGCGCGGAAAGAGATATCCAAACCCTCCGCGTCACCCTGCTCCTGCTCCCGTAGCCAGAGTTCAGCACTTTCACAACCTAACCCATACGCACAAGGAGGCGTTATGAGTCCACAAAAGCCAGCACCTGCAGCCGCGAAGTCAACTTCGGCGGCGGCATCGACCTCCGCGGCCACGGCATCCATCGGTCGCAAACCTTGGATCAAGAAAACCCCCGTCGAAGTTGTCCTCGAACAGCGTGGCAAGCAGGCAGAACGTGTTGCCGCGATGCGCGAGGACCTCGCCCGCGAGGAACACTTGCTCGAACAGTTGGACATCGCCTGCAAGGCACTCCAAGGCAAATAACCACAGGGGAGTTGACCATCATCCGGCAGCTCCCCTTTTCCCTACTCACCCATCCCAAGGAGGATGCCATGCCCACCATTGCTCAACGCATCGCTTCCGGCGGCGTGAAGCCCCGGCGTCTCGAAGCCCTCGCCTTTTATCTCGGTGCGCACGGGATCGACAAGGAACCCGTGATGGCCGAGATCGAAGCGAGGCTTGCTCAGGATACTTCCGAAGCCAAGGAGGAGCCGCGTCGCGTGCTCCATGCGCTCGAAGCCAGGCGTGAAACCGTGAAGCGCGAGCGCCCGGAGACCGAGGCCGTCTGGACGCGGGTCCGCAAGGAGCTCGGTGACGTGCCGCCGCCCTACTTCCACGCGGTCCTCATGGCAATCTTCGCCGTCTTCGCCATCGCGCTCGACACGCTCTTTCTCGCGCCAACAATGGACATCCTGAATATTGCGCACCCGGCGCTGCAGTTTCTCGCCGCCTCCGGCGTCGCAGCTGTCTCGACCGGCTACTTCGAGCTCACCGGCACCTTATATATAGAGGCGAAGGGAAACCTGCCCAAGCGCATCACGGCCGCCTCGGTGGCCGCGCTCGGCGTCTTCGCCCTCGTCGTCTGGGGCCTCCTGCGCGGCGACCAGCTCCGCTTCGCGGCAGGGCTCGCCGGTAACCCCTTGGGCGACTTCCTCGCGGCGCACCCCGTGCTCGCCGCGATTTTCTACATCTTCATCACGCTTGTCACTCCCGTGATCGGCGCGGTCACCCTCCTTCTCGGTTCGCGGGAGTTTTCCCGTGCCCGTACCTGGCGGCGGGTGAAAGAACGCTTCGAGTCGCTCCGCAAGGCTGAGATCAATCTCAACCGGCAGGTTCAGGCCGAGGAACAGCGCCTCAAGGAATTCGACCGTCGCAAAGATGCTGAAGCGAAGGAGTGGAAGGCCATCTTCCACCAGTTCTATGCGCGCGGGCAACAAAACGGCGCTTGTCGGGAAACGCGCTGGTCGGTCCTCCGCAAAAGCGCACTTGGGGGCCTGGTCGCAAGTCCGCTCGGCCTCCTCATTCCCGTTGTCTGGTTCCCAGCCCAGTGCGCGCCACTCGTCCTCGCGGCGCTCGGCTTTTTCGTCTACTTCAACCACCGCCGTCACCACCCGAGCCACGAGCGTTATTTGAAACAAGAGAACACCCACTTCGCGGTGATCCCGGACGCCCGCCCGGCAAAGACCCTGCCCGCGCCGCCGCCGCACCTGCTCACGAAAGGAGACTCCGAATGAAAGTCCTCCGCACTTCCGCTCTTGCGCTTCTCTTTACCCTCAGCGCCTGCCAGCAGCGGACGCCCGTTGTGACGGTCGTCCTCATCGACACAAGCCTCAGCGTCACGCCCCGTGCTGAGCGCGCTGCCCTCAAAGCCGTGGGGGACCGAATTACGCGCATGGGGCGCGGCGACCGGCTGATTCTCATCCCCATCACCGGCGACGCCCAAAACGATGTCGGGGGGCGCATCCTGCGTCTATTGACTGCTGCATAAATAATGCAACGATTTAACGCAAAGAAAAAGGCAACTCGGACTGCGCGATGCATCCGCTGAGTTTCTCGGGAGAGTTGCGAATGGCGTCGATGGAAATGAGAATGTCTT
>Ga0307374_10014788_pt1 | contig 10583 bp, 10 predicted proteins | sample OX3MG_FD_202532 | JGI IMG/M metagenome (GOLD analysis project Ga0307374, IMG submission 202532) | Soil microbial communities from Risofladan, Vaasa, Finland - OX-3 | ecosystem: Environmental > Terrestrial > Soil > Coastal area > Acid sulfate soil | place: Finland: Risofladan, Vaasa | collected...
TTGAAGAGCGAGCGCAGCTGGTAGCCGGCTTGCTCGACCCTGGCTCGGCCGCCCTCTTCCCGATCCAGGAGGGTGTAGATGGCCACGATCCGGGCCCCCGTCTCAGCCACCTTGGCAGCGGCCGCCAGCAGTGAGCCGCCGGTGGTCAGGGCGTCATCCACCAGCGCCACTGGCTCCCCAGGCTTTGGCTCGGGCCCCGCGAAGCTGCCCCCGGCGCCGTGGTCCTTGGACTCCTTGCGCACGATGAAGGCACCGATTCGAGGCCCGTCGTCGAGAGCGCTGCAGAGGGCTATCGCGGTCACCATGGGGTCAGCGCCGAGGGTCGGGCCGCCGACCCTGACGACGCCGTCCTGCCGGGCCCAGCTGGCCATCTCCCGCCCGATGAGCAGGGCGCCCAGAGGGTCGAGCGTGACCAGTCGGCCGTCGAAGTAGTAGCGGCTTCGCCGGCCACTGGTGAGCAGGAAATCTCCCACCCGGAAGGCCCGGGCGAGCATCAGATCAAGCAGCGCCTTGCGGTCGCCCCCCGACAGCGTCAAAGGCCGGCTTCGGCCTGCCGCCAGCGGAGCACCAGGTGGCGAGCCGCCTGGACCTCGTCCACCCGCCCAACCGGGGCGTTGTGGGGCGCGTGGCGGAGCATGTCCGGGTCCCGCTTGCCCTCCTCGAGGATCGTGATCACGATCTCGGCGAGCTGGTCCAGAGCCCGCTTGGACTCGGTTTCTGTGGGCTCGAACATCATCGCCTCAGGGACCGTGATCGGGAAGTACACCGTGGGCGGGTGGATACCGTGGTCGATCATCCGCTTGGCGATGTCGAGCGCTCGCAGCTCCGAGTAGTCCGAGCCCTTGGGAGTGGCCACGAACTCGTGGAAGCTGTCGGTCGGGACGGCGGTCGGCAGATGCCCGCTGAGGCGGTGGCGCAGGTAGCGGGCGTTCAGGACCGCGTCCTGGGCCACCTGCCCGATCTCGTCCCCGTAGGCGCGGATGTAGGCGTAGGCTCGCACCAGCATGCCGAAGTTGCCGTAGAACGAGCGCACCTTGCCGATGCTGTGGGGTTGCTCGTAGTCGAGCTCGAACCGGTCGCCCCGCCGCACCACCCGCGGCACTGGCAGGAACTTGGCGAGGGCGCCGGCTACCCCGACCGGCCCAGCGCCCGGGCCACCTCCTCCGTGGGGCGTCGAGAAGGTCTTGTGAAGGTTGAGATGGACCACGTCGAAGCCCATGTCGCCCGGCCGCGCCATCCCTACCAGGGCATTCAGGTTGGCGCCGTCGTAGTAGACCAGCGCCCCGGCCTCGTGGGCAAGGCGCGCCATCTCCTCAATGTTCCGCTCGAAGATCCCCAGCGTGTTGGGATTGGTCAGCATCACCGCGGCCACCGTCGGCCCCAGCTTGGCGCGCAGATCAGCCAGGTCCACCGTGCCATCCTCAGCGCTCTTGACCGTGATCACCGAGTAGCCGCACTGGACGGCGCTGGCGGGGTTGGTGCCGTGGGCAGTGTCCGGGATGATCACCGCCGTGCGCTGGTGCTCTTCTCGACTGAGGTGATAAGCCTCGATCATGCGCAGTCCGGTCCACTCCCCGTGGGCGCCTGCGGCCGGCTGCAGGGAGACCGCGGCCATCCCGGTGATCTGAGAGAGGTACTGCTCGAGCCGCCACATCAACTCCAGCGCGCCCTGGATCGACGCCACCGGCTGCCAGGGATGCAGGTCGCTTAATCCGGCCAGGTTGGCCGCCTGCTCGTTGATGGCGGGGTTGTACTTCATGGTGCAAGACCCCAGCGGGTAGGGACCCTGCTGGAGGTTGTGGTTGCGCCGAGCCAGACGTCCAAAGTGACGGGCCAACTCGGGTTCGTTGAGAGCGGGAATGTGGGCCCGGCGGCGACGCCGCAGAGCAACCGGGAGATCGGCGTCGATCCCCGGGGCGTCGACGCCGGCGCCGGGCAGCCGGGGGGCTCTATCGGGGTCGTGCGCCAGCTCGAAGAGGAGCGGCTCCTCGCCTGACCAGCTCGGCTGCTCGATCACACCCGCACCACCTGCGCCGCACTCCTGGGCACCAGCTCGCCAAGGGCGCTCTGGTAGCGGGCGATGGCCGCCGGCGAGCTGGTCTCGGTGGCGCACACCAAGTGACAGTTGACCAGCTCCGGATCGACGCCGCCCAGGGGATAGCCCCCCAGGATCCCCTGCTGCTCAAGCTGCCCAAGCGTGAGCTCGGCCGGCTGCGGCCCCTCCAGCACGAACTCCCACAGAAACGGTTCTTCTGGGAACCGGAGCCGGAAACCTGGCACCGCCGCCAGCCGGGCCGCCAGCTCGTGGGCTCGGCGGTAGGAGATGTCGGCCACCTGCCGGAGCCCGGCCTCGCCCATCTTGGCGAGATAGGTGGTGGCGGCCAGAGCCATCAGCGCGTGGTTGGTGCAGATGTTGGAGGTGGCCCGCTCGCGGCGGATATGTTGCTCTCTGGTCTGCAGCGTGAGGCAGTAGGCCCGGCCCCCACGGGAGTCCGTGGTCATGCCGACCAGTCGGCCAGGAATCCGGCGGACCAACTCCTGGCGACAGGCGAGCAGCCCGACGGTGGGACCTCCCAGCTGCGGGGGTATTCCCAGCTGTTGCCCGTCGCCAGCCGCTATGTCGGCGCCCAGAGCCCCCGGCGGCTCCACCACCGCCGCCGCCACCGGATCCGCCACCACCAGGGCCAGGGCCCCGGCGCCGTGGGCCAGTTCCACCAGCTGCGCGACGGGTTCGAGGAGGCCCAGGAAGTTTGGCTGCGGCGTGATCACGACCGCCGCCTCGCCCTCGCTCAGGAGTTGGTCCGCGGCGACCAGGTCGGCCGTCCCCGCCACGGTGGGGATCAGGACCAGGTCGGCACCTCTCCCTGAGATGTAGGTCTTCAGCACCGCCAGGATCTCGGGGTGGAGGGAGGCGACCGCCAGCACCCGGCGCCGACCGGTGTGCAGGGTGGCCAGGAGCGCCCCCTCGGCGGTGGCGGTGGCGGCGTCGTACATCGAGGCATTGGCGACATCGAGGTCATAAAGCTCGGCCACCATTGACTGGAACTCGAATATGGTCTGCAGGTAGCCCTGGCTGGCCTCCGCCTGATAGGGCGTGTAGGCGGTGTAGAACTCCGGCCGGCCGATCGTCGCTCCCACCACTGCCGGGATGAATCGGGAGTAGATCCCGGCCCCCAGGAAGCAGTCCCACTGCCCGAGTGGTCGGTTGGCATCGGCCAGACGCCGCATCTCCTGGCCCAGTTCCAGCTCGCTCAGCGGCGAGGGCAGATCCAGGTCGGGGTGGAGCAGGTGCTCGGGAATCTCCCGAAACAGTTGCGCCTGGTTGTCCAGGCCGAGCGCGGCCAGCATCTCGGCCCGATCGACGTCGGAATTGGGCAGGTAAGCCATTGGTCAGAAATTATCCCTGCGATCCAGCTCGGCTCTCAATGGGGGTCGGACTGCGCATAGGAATCGTACGCGGCGGCGTCCATCAGCTCGGCGGGGAGATCGCCCTCCAGCTTCAACCGGAACAGCCACCCCGCCTGGTATGGGTCCTGGTTCACCAGTTCCGGGGTCGACGCCAGCGCGGGGTTGACCTCGACCACCTCGCCGCTGGCCGGAGAGTAGAGGTCGCTGGCTGCCTTGACGGACTCGATAGCCCCCAGGCGGGAGCCAGCTTTGAGGTGGGCGCCGACGCTGGGCAGCTCGAGAAAGATGACATCGCCCAGCTGGGACTGGGCGTGATCGCTGATGCCGACCAGAGCCTCGCCCTGGCCTTGCGGACAGACCCACTCGTGACTCTTGGTGAAGCGGTAGGAATCGAGCTCGGGCACCTGTTCAGCCTCCTCCTGGTGATGTGGCCGCGATCTGGCCGTTCCGGCTCAGCTGCCGGGCCTACGGTAGAACGGTAGCGGGACCACGGTGGCATGTGCCCACTGCCCGAGCTCGGGCCTCAGCGACACCTCCAGCTCCCCGCCCTCCACTTCCGCGCCCGGGATCACGCTGCCCATGGCGATGCCGTGCCCCAGGGTGAAGCTGAAGGACCCGCTGGTGACCACTCCCACCGGCTCCTGATTGCGATAGAGCTGCTGATGCGGGCGGGCTATCTGGCGGGCGTCCAAGCTCAGGCCCACGAACCGCCTGGGCGGAGCGCTGGCGATCGCCTGCAGCGCGTCCCGGCCGCGAAAGTCGCCCTTGGCCAACTTCACCACCCAGCCCAGGCCGGCGGATATGGGGTCCGTGGTCTCATCGATGTCCTGCCCGTAGAGGCGCAGCCCCGCCTCCAGCCGGAGGGTGTCCCGGGCCCCCAGACCCGCGGGGAGCAGGCCCAACGGCCCACCCCGGTGTTGGATCGCCTCCCAGAGCTGAGCCGCGGCCTCGGCCGGCCCGTACAGCTCGAAGCCGTCCTCCCCGGTATAGCCGGTCCGAGAGATGCGCACCGGCACACCCGCGACCGTTCCCGCGAGGTGGTGGTAGTAGCGGATGCCGGCCAGGTCGACCCCCTCCGCGAGGGGGGCGAGGATGTCCAGCGCCAGCGGTCCCTGCACCGCCAGCAGGCAGGTGGCGGCGGAGACATCATCGAGCTCAACTTCGTCGCCGGGCAGCTGGGCGCGCATCCACGCCAGATCGTGGTCATGGCAGGCGGCGTTGATGACCACCAGGTAGGCTTCCTGGTCCTGATAGACGAGAAGGTCATCGACGATGCCGCCATCGTCCCGGCACATGACGGTGTAGAGGGCCCGCCCCGGGGACAGCTTGCTGAGGTCGTTGGTGACCAGCCGCTGCAGGTAGGCGAGCGCGCCGGGACCGCGCACGGCCACCTCACCCATGTGGGAGACATCGAAGATCCCAGCCCTTTGCCGGACCGCCAAATGCTCCTCGCGGATGCTGCTGTACTGCATCGGCATCAGGTAGCCGCCGAAGGGCACCATCCGGGCTCCCAATCGACGGTGGATCTGATCCAGGGGTACCGCCTGAACGTGCTCGCTCATTCTTCCTCCATCTCGCCCAGCGACTCCATCAGCTCCGCGTCGTGCTGTGAGCTCGCCTCGGCCACCGCCCGCCGCAACTGCTGCACGCGCTCCTGGTCCCAGCCCAGATGGGAAGCGAGCTGGCGGTCCGTGGGCGGCTCCCCCGACTCCAACCGCAATTCGGCCTCGGTGACAAACAGGCGTTCTGCATCCCGAGCCCACTGCTGGTCGTGCTCGCGGGCTTGGGCCTCGTCCTCAAGGGTGGCGCTGATGGCCGTCGCCACCGCCGCTCGGACCTGGGCGAGGAACTCGTCGGCGCTGAGGCCGGTGCCGGGGGCCAATCCATGCGCCAGCTTTAGAAGAGCGGTGGTGCCTTCCTGGAAGAGATCGGCGGCCGGAATGCCTGGCGAAGCGGCCGCCTCCGCCGCCTCCAGCACCAACCAGAGATGCCCCTGGACCAGCTGGCGGCGGGGATCAGCGTCGAGCCCCTGATCCGCCACCTCTGACAGCAGCCTGGCCGTGGCCCGGCTGTCAAGAGCAGGGAACTCGGCCACCATGCGCTGCAGGTGGGCGAGTTCGTCGGGGACCTCGTCGGGATCCTTCAGAGGGCCCTTAGCCGTTGCCACTGGTCGAGTATAGGCGCGCGCCAACACCCCTCTACCGCCGCCTGGTGGCAACCTCCCTTAAACTCGCTGAGTGCCCCAAGAGCCTCTTCTCAGGATCCCCCCCAACCAGGACCTGGTGGTTTTCGGGGCGACCGGTGACCTCGCTCGCCGCAAGCTCCTGCCAGCCCTCTATGAGCTCAGCCGTCAGGGCCTGCTGCCCCGTCGGGGGGAGATTGTCGGCACCGCCAACGAGGAACTGGACGATGAGGGCTTCCGGCGGCTCGCCCATGAGGCGATAGGGGCGTTCTCGCGGACCGGCCTCGACGACCGGGCCTTTGCGGATTTCGCCCAGCGGCTGCGCTACATCCCGGCCGTGAACGACCCCGGGCCAACCCTCGCCCGGACCCTGCAGTTGCCCCACCGGATCGTCTACCTGGCTGTGCCCCCATCCTCGTTCGAGCCGATCCTCCAGGAGTTGAAGGGAGCGGGCATCGCCAAGGGTTCCTCGATCATCATCGAGAAGCCGTTCGGTCACGATCTGGCCTCGGCCCAGGTTCTCAACCGGGCGCTGCAGCGGATAGTCCCTGAGGAGAGGATCTATCGGATCGACCACTACCTGGGCAAGGAAACCGTTCAAAACCTCCTGGTTTTCCGCTTCGGCAACACCTTGATCGAGAAGATATGGAACCGCGAGGTGGTGTCCCATGTCCAATTGACAGTTGCGGAAGACATCGGCGTTGAGAGTCGCGGACACCTCTACGAGGAAACCGGGGCCATGCGTGACATCATGCAGAATCACCTCTTCCAGCTCCTGGCCCTGACCTGCATGTCTCCTCCCAGTTCTTTCGATCCCGAAGCTCTGAGGGACGAGAAGGTCAAGGTCCTGCAGTCGATCCACCCGGTCTCCCCCCAGGACGTCGTGCGGGGCCAGTACACCAGGGGCTCGGTGCGGGGCAAGACTATGCCGGGCTATCGGGAGCTGGAGGGGGTCTCCCCCGACTCAAACACCGAGACCTACATCGCCCTTCGCCTAGCGGTCGACTCCTGGGAGTGGGCCGGAGTGCCCTTCTATCTCCGCTGCGGCAAGGCGTTGGTCACGCGCCGGACCGAGATCATGCTCTTCTGCCGCGACGTGCCGCTCCACCTATTCGAGGGGACCGGGATCGAGGCTCTGCAGCCAAACCGGGTCACGATTCGCATTCAGCCGGACGAGGGCATCTCCTTCTCCTTCGTGGCCAAGAAGCCGGGTCCGACCGTGGTCGAGCAGGGGGTGCGGATGGACTTCTCCTACGGCCAATCTTTCAAGACCGAGCCTGCCGAGGCGTACGAGCGGCTGCTCCACGACGCCTTGCTCGGCGACCACACCTTGTTCATCCGCCAGGACGAGACCGAGTACGCCTGGAAGGCGCTCCAGCCGGTCCTCGACGACATGCCCCGGATCAACCTCTACCCGGCTGGCAGCGAGGGGCCGGTGGAGGCACAGGACCTGATGCTCTCCGGGGCTTGGCACAGCCTCGCCCACCACGCCGACGACTAGCTGGAGGCCCCGCCCATCCGAGCCGGCACCTGATCGGGAACCAACTCATCGGCTTCGATCCAGCCCTCCTCGGCGTCGTCTCCCGCCCCAGCCCTGACCTTCACCCAGCGCCCGTGCTGCTCTAGGGCGACCAGCGCGCTGGACGGCCGCACCGCGCGGCCCCGACGCGCCTCGTGAGCGGGTTCCAGGTAGACCGGGTAGCCAGTGCCCGCCCAGCTCTGCACGATCGTGCAGTTGCCGGGGGGGATGGCGCGGTAACGATAGACCGTGTGGGAGTCGACCTCCCCCTGGCCCAAGATCCGGATCAGGTTGGCGGCCCGCATGGTGGCCCTGCGATCGCCTACGGTGGTCACCGTCACCCGGGTTCCGGCGTCTCCATTGTCGCATTCGATCTTGATTCGATGGCGCGGGTACCTGACCTTGCTCCACTGCCCGAACAGCCCGTTGGCAATGTCCTGGACGGCCTCAGCGGTGCGCTCATCGACCACCCGAAAGCTGAATGGCGGCAGCCCGAGGACTTGCTCCGCAGTGGCGAAGACCTCTCGAGGCGGCGCGAAGACCACCGCCTCCCAGCGGTCGCTGCGACGCTTTCCCAAGTAGAGCACAGAGCCAGTTTAAGACTGTGAGGGGCTGGGAGCCGTGCCTTCAGGTGAGCAGCGGCCGACGCCGCAGCATCCATGACTCCAGCCGGTGTGCGGGGACGTCAAGTGGACCCATCATGGGGGCCACCATCAACCCGCTGTGAGAGGCAAGCCGACCTCCCCAGCGGGTCTTGAAGAGGGCGTAGCCGTGCGCCGGGTCGCTGCGGTCGAAGTTGCGCGGAACCCCCCACATGTCGTACTCGGTGCACCCGCGCTGGATGCCCCACTGGATCATCGTCCAGTGCAGTGCGTAGCTGGCCCGAACGTCCGGCCTGCCCGTGGAGGTGCCCCCGTACAGGTAGATCAGGCGCGGGCCACAGGCGGTTCCGACCGCGCCTGCCAGGTCGTCACCGTCAAGGCCCGCCAGGAACACCCAGGCTCCCAGCTCCTCGACCGCCGCCTCGTAGTACGAGAGGGGCCGGCTTTGGAACTCCTGGCGGCCTACGGTCTGGAGATGGAGTTCATAGAAACGGGCCACGTCCCGGGGATCACGTCCGATGGAGACCTCCACCTTCGCCCGTTCTGAGATGTGGATGTTGCGTCGGGTTGAGGCGGGCAGGGCGGCCAGGGCGGCTGGCGCGGAGGCGGGGAGCTCGACCAGCCAAGTTCGCCGGTGCTGGATGTCGAAGTGAGCCGGACGCAGCCGCAGGTTCCGCCGCAGGGTTCGAGCCTCCGTGGCGTCCAGATCCCACTCCGGGTCCAGTCGGAGCACCAGGACCCGTCGTCGCAGGAGCTCGAGCCGGGCGCGGGACAAGAGCCGCTCGGCGGCCCTGAGATCAGCCGGCATGGGAAGGGCGGGTCCGCGCGGGGCGTACGCCCAGCCGATGCCCCCGGGCAGCAGCCTTCGATACAGGATCTGAATCGCGGCCCGCCAGCCGCCCTCCTCCTCCGCTATCAGGCGCAGCACCTGCCAACCCGAACGACGACGCAGCTCACCCCAACCCCAAGTCTGCATCAGGATGCCGCCGCAGGAGCCGGCCACAAACATGTCCCAGGCAGCTCTGTCGGCGGAGCCCGCCAGGCGCACCGCGGTCTCAGAGGAGAGGTCGTCGGGGGCGGTGGGCATGCCGGGATTATGCCGATCCGGGGCCGGCCGGCTCGGCAAAAACAGCGTACACTGAATTGGCTATGCGCCCTGTGGCGATCGTGAGCGCGGCTCTCGGAGCCGGAGGCTTCGCCCTGGGGGCCCAGCTCCCAGTTCTAGCGGCCAGCGTGGGGCCGCCAACAGCGCCGGCCATGACTCATCAGCTGGCGCTCCCCGCCGCGCTGGGATTCCTGGCCGACCCCACTCTGGTGTTCGGCCTGCTCTTATTGGCGCTGCTCGGGATCGGGGTGGAGCTGGTCCACCCCGGAGCCCTGGTGCCCGGCATCGTTGGGCTGTTGGCCGGAGTTGCCGCGGTCGTGGGCCTGGTGGCCCTGCCCCTCAACCCGATCGGGTTGGTGGTGGTGGCGGCAGCGGTGGGGCTGTTCATCTTGGACATCTCGGTTCCCAGTCACGGGACTGTGAGTTTGCTCGGGATCGCGGCGGCGATCGGCGGCGGCTGGCTCCTTTTCCGTAGTCCGGGAGTCAACCTGATCGCGCTGCTGGGGCTGCCGTTGGGAATGGGGGCGCTCTGGGTGAGCGCCAGCGGGCGGGCGCTGGCGGTCCGCCACCGGCCATTTCCGCAGACCCCCAACGAACTGCTCGGGATGACCGGTGTGATCCGGGAGCGAGCCGCTCCCGTCGGCCTCGCCGAGGTCGGTGGCGAGCTCTGGAGGGCGGTCGCCCGGGACGACTCGGCCCTGGAGGTCGGCAGCGAGATCGAGGTGCTGGCCCAGGACGGGTTCACCCTCATCGTCAGGTTGACCGGGCTACCGGTGCCGTCTCTTTCATTCCGCCCGGCTCAGGCCGTCGGCGGGGATCGGTAACCAGGAGGAATTTCGCGATGACTGCGGCTCTAGTAGCGGTGGTGGTGGTGGTCGTGGTGCTGGCACTCCTGATCTTGATCGCGTTCGCCACCGGCTTTCGGGTGATCAACGAGTACGAACGGGGCGTGGTGCTCCGCCTGGGTCGGCTGATTGATGTCAAGGGGCCCGGGCCGCGGCTCATAATTCCCTTCGGATTTGATCGGATGGTGAAGGTGGACCTTCGAGTCATGGTCCACGAGGTTCCGGCCCAGGACGTCATCACCAGCGACAACGTCACTGTGCGCGTGACCGCGGTGGTCTTCTTCCGGGTGGTGGACGCCCGCGACTCCTACGTCAAGGTGCGCGACTACATGAACACCATCTCCAAGACCGCCCAGACCACCCTGCGTTCCATCCTGGGCCAGTCCACCCTCGACGAACTCCTCAGCCAGCGGGAGCAGGTGAACGCCAAACTGCAGGCCGTGATCGATGAGCAGACGGAGCCCTGGGGAGTCAAGGTGACCGCGGTGGAGGTCAAGGATGTGGACCTGCCCCAGTCCATGCAGCGCGCGATGGCGCTGCAGGCCGAGGCCGAGCGCGAGAAGCGGGCCAAGATCATCAGGGCTCAGGGGGAGTTCCAGGCCGCGCAGACCCTGGCGGACGCGGCCAAGGTGATTGGCACCCAGCCCGCCACCTTGCAGTTGCGCTACCTGCAGACCCTCTCTGAGATCGGAGCCGATCAGAACACCGTGGTGGTGTTTCCGGTGCCGCTGGACATGTTCGAGCCCTTCTTGCAACTCAGGCGGCAGGAGACGGCCAAGAACGGCCACAAGGTCGGAGCGGCCGACGCTCCCGCCCTGGCCAGCCGGCCGTCCCCCGGCAGCGGAACGGGGGACCCGGTCAGCTGACCCTCTCTGACGAGACGGACGGGGTCGACCCTGTGCCCGGCTCGTCCGGGAGATTT
>Ga0307374_10014789_pt1 | contig 10582 bp, 12 predicted proteins | sample OX3MG_FD_202532 | JGI IMG/M metagenome (GOLD analysis project Ga0307374, IMG submission 202532) | Soil microbial communities from Risofladan, Vaasa, Finland - OX-3 | ecosystem: Environmental > Terrestrial > Soil > Coastal area > Acid sulfate soil | place: Finland: Risofladan, Vaasa | collected...
CCGAGGCCTTCTGGCTGGAGTTCTGCCGCTCTCTGGTGGCGCGAGGGCTGCGCGGGGTGCTGTTGGTGATCTCCGACGCCCATGAGGGGCTGCGGAGCGCGCTGGCCCAGTGCTTCGCCGGCGCCAGTTGGCAGCGCTGCACGGTGCACTTCCTGCGCAACGTGGTAGCCGCCTGCTCCCGCCAGGATGCTCCGGCGGTGCTGGCGCTGGTGAAGACGGTGTTCGCCCAGCCCAGCCAGCCGGCGGCGAGCCAGGCGATCTCCCAAGCGCTGGAGCTGCTGGAGCCGAGGTACCCCAAGGTGGCCAAGCTGCTGCGCGATGCCGAGCAGGACATCCTCTCCTACCTGGCGTTTCCCACTGAGCACTGGCGTTCCATCCGCTCCACCAACGCCCTGGAACGGGTGAACGCCGAGATTGACCGCAGAGCCAAGGTGGTGGGTATCTTCCCCAACAGCGCTTCCCTGCTGCGGCTCTCCACGGCCGTGCTCCAAGAGCAGCACGACGAGTGGCAGGACGGACGCTGCCACTTCTCCCAACAGTCCATGGCCCGCCTGGACCCCGACAACCAAGACCGCCTCACCAACCCCCTGACTGCAGGCTTAGCGGCCTGATGAATCTATCCCTGAGTTCCGCCCGCTTTTACACCAACGATGGGACTTGACTGCGTCGATCTCGAGCAGAGACCCGCTCGAGTTCGAAAATTCATTTCAGATTAGTCGCTGAATGGTGTCTTTCTGGCCCTCAGTCCGGTCCCCAGGCCGCCAGGTCGAAGATTTCGGGGTCGCCAACGCCGCCCATGACGCGGGCCGTATACAGGGGGTCGATCTCTGGGGCGGAACAGAAGTCGGCGAGGTCGCGAATGGCCTGTAGCGACCTCTCCCCGGTCACTTGGAGGAACTCACGAAGAGGCAAGGGAGCGGTGAGCTGCTCGACCAGCCAAGCCCGACGCAGCCTTTCCACCGTGATGAGTGCCCCCGGGCGATGAGCGCAGAGTCTGTCCAGAAGGTGCTGAACCAACCTATTAGCGGTGCTCGCTGGGAGGGGCAGGCTCTGATCATAGTCGCCAAGCAGGGGTCCTCCGCGGGCCTGGCGGGCGAGCTGCCTCAGGTCGTCGGCGAAGCGGTGCAGCACCGGCACTCGACGGTCGTGACCTGGACGAGTGAACTCCACCCAGAGGCCGGCTTTTGGTACAGCGACCACGTCTGCCCCAGCCACGTAGCTCATGTCGGAGGCCGTGGCCCCAGCGCCTCGGGCGAGCAGCAACATGGCGTCAAGCTGCCGGCGTAGGGCAAGTGGCTTGAAGTGAGCAACAGTCTCCCTGGCCAGAGCGAACTCAACTCCCGTGATTGGAGTGTGGCCGAAGGGAATGGTGGCGCGGCGCTAGATGGTGGTCGGATCCATCGTGGTCACAAGGGCCTCCTCAACGTGATCCGGTAATACCCTATGAGTATATACCACCGTTGCGCCGACGTGGGGCTTAGACTGCCCAACTGTGGTGGGCAACGAGAACCGCCGGGTTTCGGCATCCGAGATCAGGGCTCGGCTTGAGGCGATCCAGGCGGACGAAGACCGACTGGCTGGCCAGCTGGCTCACCTGAAGGATGCCCGGCGACGCCTAGCGAGCGAGCGAAGGGTTCTTCAGACGACCCTCGAGTGGATGCGTATGGGGAGCAACTCGGCAGACGCACCACTTGCCGCTACAACCATCGGCGAAGCGGCCGCGGAGATCCTGGCTCGTAGTGGTCCGATGCGCGTAGCCGACCTCACCCGAAAGCTCCAGGATGTGGGCAAGCTCCCTCTGAGCGCGTCGGCCTACCCGACCCTGTACAAGACCCTCGCTAGGGACAACCGGTTCAAGAAGTCACCGGGCAACCGTGGATACTGGAAACTGGCATGAAGCCCCACTCTTCCTACGTGGCAGACGAACCTGTATCCGGCGCCTAACGCCATGATGGACTCTTCCACAGTAGATGCCTGGCTTGCGACTCCGACCGAGGACGAACACCTCGACTTTAAGGAAGCGAGAAGTCAGTTCGACAAGACCAAGCTTGCACGCTACTGCGTCGCTCTGGCGAATGAGCAAGGTGGGTTCCTCATACTGGGCGTCACCGACCGACGGCCCCGCAGAGTGGCGGGAACTGGAGCATTCCCAGCTCCTGGACAGACAAAGGCGTGGATCCTTGAGAAGCTTCACCTCCGCATCGAGATCACTGAAGTAGCGCATCCGAACGGCCGTGTGCTAGTCATCGAAGTGCCTTCCAGACCGCAAGGTCATCCGTATGCATTCGAGGGGACATACTTGATGCGCAGCGGAGAACAACTGGTCGCGATGACACCCGAGCAACTGCGAAGGATTTTCTCGGAGACCGAAGCCGCTTTCCTGCTTCAATCGGCCGCCAGTGGGCTCGATGACGATGGCCTCTTCGCTGCGCTCGACATCCCGGGGTATTTCGAGCTCGTCAAGCTCCCGTTCCCATCAAGCAGGCATGCCGCGGTCGAGCGGCTCATCAGCGAGCGGTTCGCTCAGAAACACGGGTCGCTCTATGCCATCACGAACTTGGGAGCGCTTACGCTGGCAAGGGATGTCCGCCATTTTCCCTCTATCGAACATCGCGCTGTTCGTGTGGTTACTTTCCGCACCACCGACAAACTCCATGCGGAGCACGACGATTTCCTGCCTCGCGGCTACGCGATCGGTTTTGTCGACCTACTTCGACATATCGAAGACCTCCTGCCAGCCAACGAGGTACTCGCCGGTGCACTTCGCAAAGACTTCTTGCTCGTTCCTCCCGACGCCATACGAGAATTAGCGGCTAACGCCCTAATTCACCAGGATTTTGGCGAGTCCGGATCCCCGGTCACCGTGGAAATCTACTCGGATCGTATCGAGTTTGGGAATCCTGGCACGCCGCTCATCAAGACAGCCCGGTTTGTTGACGAATACAAGTCACGGAATGAGCTCTTAGCGGATGTGATGCGGCGACTTGGTATCTGCGAGGTGAGAGGAAGTGGGATCGATCGGGTGGTAGCGAGCACTGAGTTCTACCAGCTCCCTGCACCCGACTTTCGAACCAGCCCCACCCGCACAACAACAATTCTGTTCGCTCCTCGTGCTTTCGCCGACATGAGCCTGCTAGATCGGGTGAATGCTTGTTACCTGCATTGCTGCTTGAGGTGGGTGAGCAATCGGCAAACGACCAATCAGAGTCTTCGAGAGCGGTTTGGCTTGACCCCGACGCGAACTCATACGTCACAGATGTCCACGATCATCGCGGAGGCCATTTGCTCCAACCTTATCCGAGTAGCCGAAGAGAGCAAGGGGAAGCGATATGCGAAGTATGTGCCTACCTGGGCATGATCTCTCAAACAATCGCTAATGTCAAAACACGGCTAGCGAGGCACCATTGCGGCCGATTTGATCTCGGAGTTCAAACAATCGCTAATGTCAAAACAGCGCTAGCGAGGCACCTGACTCACCAATTTGATCTCAGACTTCAAACAAGCACTAGTGCCGCGCCGTAGCCGGACACCTCCGGCCACGGAGGGTCAGCGGAGTGCGATCACCCTCTCGCCAGCGCTTGGTTGCGGCTGGTTGGATGAGAGCTGGGTTATCTGAGCGTGGCTAAGGGTGGTCCTCTAGGTTTTGAGGAGACCCTGTGGAAGGCAGCCGACAAGCTGCCCGGCTCGATGGACGCCACGCCGTTTCTGACCCGGGACCGCGCTCAGCTAACTTTTGGAGTGGTTCTCTGCCACGCTTGCGCACCCATCTGCATCGCGTCCCAGGGGCTCCCTAGGGGCGGCGTGTAGGAGAGCTCCAGGTCACTGATCGCGTCGACGGTGATGCCGTGGAAGATAGCTGTGGCGGCGATGTCGATTCTCTTGGCCACCTCCGCATGCCGGTGTCCGAATAGCTGGACACCTAAGAGCTGGCTAGTTCGGCGATCGCCCGTGTAGCGCATGGAAATCGGGTGGCTTCCCGGGTAGTAAGCCTTGTGGTCATTGGCCTCAGAGGGCACCGTGGTGGGATCGAAGCCGGCCGCCTGAGCCTCGTGATCGCGGATCCCAGTCCGGCGGCGGCCATCTCAAATATCTTCACCACCTTGATCTCGCTTTCCCTACACGCCAAATTGAGCCACCACCCTCCGGTCCCCATGGTTGACACTCCCCTAGATATGGCGTACCGTGCTGGCGTGAGCAGCAGGCAACGCTTCTCCATCCGGCGGAGTCGGACGGCACCCGATTCCGTAATGCAATCAAGCAAGAATCGAACGGAATGATGCACCTGCTCCGGAAGGTCGGGCTTCCCGTGGCGGCCGTCGTCGTCCTAGCGGCGGTTAACGCGCCAGGTTGGGGGACCGGGAGCGCCGTTGGCCCTCCCCACGTCAAGGTCTCGGCACATGTTGCAAAGCCAGCTTCGCTCGATCCGGCTCCTGAGGAACTAACAAAGCCGCTACCCGTTCCGGGAGTCTCCGGTGCTTACTACGTGACGTGCTACGCCGTCGACCTCACGGCAGCATGCCGCGCGATCTTCACTGTCGAATCGCTACCGGGGGCTACGAAACGAGATGCTGGATGGTCCATGACGTTTGCCTGCCGACCGCCTAAGTGTTACTACAAGCAGTTTGCAAAGGCGATGGCTCACGTTGGTAAGTCACGCTCCAGGCCGCGGTAAACCGAGAGGGATGAACTCAAGGAGGGGGTCGATGGGTACTAGGCAGCGCGTATTAGTGGCCGCCTTTGGCGTCTTATTCGTCTCCGCCGCCGCCGCCCTCGGTGCGTCTGCGCCAGCAGTGGCCGCGTCGGGACCGATATCCGCTTCTGCCTCCAGTTCCCCGTCCTCGCCAACCTCGTACACGCCGCAACCCACCCCGACTCCGTCCGCTATCCCCTCGCCGATCGCTGGGCTTCCCGGTGATTACTACGTAACGTGTTTCGCTTCGAATATGACGCCCGCCTGCCAGAATGCCGTGAACACTGAGCCAAATCCGGAGGAACCAGCACAGCCGCTTTCCTATACGATGAAGTCCACGACGTTCCTCTGCGCACCACCTAATTGCGTTTACCAAGACTTTGAGCCGTTAGCAGTCAGTCCTGCACTCCCACCTAAACCCTCTCCGGAGCCCGATCTCTTCCCGGCCAGTAGCAACCTTTGGGAGCCACTGGCAGTTTCCGGCAGTGGCACGACGTGGGGTACATCAGAGGACGGCGTCCTGCCAGACTATGAATACGTTCCTACGAATGCCACGATCTCAATATGTGCCGCAATACAGGATCCTTATCAACTGTTTAGAGCGGGGTTCGTAAACGGCGTCTGGGGACCCCAAGGGACCTACTCGCCATATTGGTTCCCGTTCTTCTCTGATGGCATCTACGCCATTTTCGACAATAACGTGCCGGCGGATCCCGGAGACAACATGTCCTCCCGTATGGTGAACGTAACCACAGCCCCAGAGGGGGAAATCTACGACTACACACTGGGCTATTACGTTGCCACCTTTACGTTTCAGGACTACGAGAATGAAACACCGCGCACAAACGAGTCATTTACCGCTATCAGCACGAATCCGACGGTGACGGTCAACAACAACAGTGGCTACTGGCTGCACGGCTATTATCAACCCGCAAACACCGAGACGCTCAACGCGTGGGGAGCGTACCTGGTCGAGTCGGCGAGCCCTTACACCGTTGCGAAGCTGAACGGGACCAACTGGTTCGCCACTCCGATCCTCAATTGACGAGGGGCGGCCGGATATGTGGTCGTCCCTGCAACGGGCGCAGGGTGGCCACCAAAGCTCTACTGCGAGGCACAGACTTCGGTCGCAACGGCAAACACGGCTGGGTCGCGTCCCTGGGAACTCGGCCAGTGATGCACAGGCGCACCTCGCTGAGATCGGAGCTTCGATGGGGTCAAGATGCCGCTCAAAGGTGCCGTAGGCGACTCTCAACCTGGCCAGCACGGAGGTCCCCGCTGTCGCTTATTTGCGGTTCGACCGCCAGTCCGCCTGATCTCACCATGAGATCAGCCCTGTCGGTGTCCGGTTTGACGCTCTCGGCGTGTACGAGCCTCTCTGGAATGGCTGGCTCAGGCCAGTTGCCTAAAGTCGGCGGAGGCGTGGCCCAGCGTGCACCGATCTCGGGTTTACAGATTGCCGTCACCAGGGTTTACAAGCCCCGGCCCCGCAACCCTGAAAGGGACTCCGTTCGAAGTCCAGCTGGGCCCGATTGGCAACCTTCAAACAACCCCACCAAGGCAGTTTGAGTTCGAGTCTGCAGGATGGGCCCGAGGCCCGGTCGAGGTACCTCGGAGATCCGGTGCATGGCATCCCGCCGCTCCAGAATCGCTCTGGTCGGGACAGATCTCCCTTCAACTCGTCTGGTAGGCGATCAAATGGACCCCACAAATGCCAGTGGCTCAGGGGTGCGGACCCATTGAGACGATGGTCAGCGTGTCAGGTCCCGAGTAGATCCAAAACACGCGCCACGCGCTCGGAGTCTGGTTCTCTAAATAGGACTCCCACACCTCCTCTCCTCTCGGGCCGACCATCGACTCGTAACGATGACTATCCAGACCAGGATGCCTGGGACCGACGTCGCGGAGAAGTCGCAGGCCCTTTTGCGCCTTCTTTAGTTTCACCCGGTATTGAGGTCGGGTTAAGTCCGTAAGGATCCTATTAGCTTCGTCGGTGAAGACCAGCTTGAACGGCGGGGCGCTCACTCCTCCAGGTCTTTGTCGAGAAAGTCATCGCGGTCGCGGACGCGCCCGTGCCGATAGTCGTCCAGCCCCCGAAGGAGCGAGGTCATCACGTCAGTCCGCTCCCAGATGAGCAACTCCTGCTTCGGGATGCTCGCTACCGGGGTCAGCAGGATCTCACCGCGGGAGCTTACGGAGACCAGGAACCGATCCCGCCCCCGCACTCCGGCCCTGCCAAAGGCGACGCGCGCCCTGTCGTCGGCTGCTACTTCACCTCGCGGCTCGAAACCGGGCATCAGGGTCATACCGGTCTTTTCCCTCCAAACACAGTTGTTCTTCCTCAGATCATACGCGGGATGGGCAAGTGGGTATTACCCACCCCCGGTAGCCCCGGGCTGAACCCTACTCCCGCTACCACGGCGAGGGACGACGGCTCGCCGTTAGCTCGCCGAGGGGATCGTTGGACGAACCGCCCACGTCCCTCTTGCGGCGGCCACTTCTCGGCAAGGATCAGGTGGACCGTGTCCCGTGGGATAGTCGGGTGATGGTGAGACTTGGCGATCAGGCTGACCGAGGCGAAGCGCCGAACGTCGGGGACCCGTTCACCCGTTCCCTCGACCGGCTTGAGTCGCAGCCAATCCGTGACGACGAACTGACCGCACTCGCCGTTCGGTTCTCATATGTGCTTCCGGACCCGCTGCTGCTCAGCGTCCTTCGGGGCCTCGCTCCCTTGGTTGAGATCGGGGCCGGCACTGGCTATTGGGCGCATCGGCTTCGGCAAATGAAGACTGACATCATCGCCATCGACCAGAGCCCTCCGGGCGGCTTGTGCACGAACCGGTACCACCCAGACGCCCCTAGCTGGACGACGGTTGTGGAGGGTGACCAGACCATGCTCGCCGCTCATTCGGACCGCACCCTATTTGTCTGCTGGCCGCCGCTCTTCTCGTCGCTCGGAGACTGCCTGACCTTCTACGCGGGCGACGCGGTCGCGTGGCTCGGCGATACCGGCGTGCGGACCGCCCAACCAGCTGGCCTATCGGAACAGTTCCGGCAAGTGGCCGTTTACCCGGCGCGCGCTTTGGAGCCCTCGCGGAATGATCCGGCGACACTCCGTATCTGGTGTCGGCGCGGGCATCGAGCGCCTCGATCTCCAACAGAATGATCCGTCGCGCATACCGACGACGCGACGTCCCCTCTGAGGCGTGACCAAAGCTGGATGCGGACACGGAGGAGGTGAGCCGCGCCCAGGTGGCTCACCGGTGCCCCGTGTGGCTTCAGACAGTCTTCAGCCAGTCGGCGCCGCCACCACATCGCAGAAAACGAACCCCTCCCGGGTAACAACTTCGCCCGTCCGGCAGGGAATCGGGGCTAAGTACATGGGAGCCGCCCAGACGAACGTGTGGAACTCCCCCCGCTCACCGCACGGATCAACGCCATCGGGCAGGTCGGCTAGGAGCCGCTCGTCGAATTCCCGGCCAGCGAACGAGGTAGGCAGAACCCGAGGGTCGACACAGACTACGGTTGCCCGGATACCGCAAGAGATCATCTCTTTGGCCAAGGCTGCCGTGTCCCGGCCCCAGAGTGGGAATACTCCGACCTTGCCGACTGAGGCCAGGCGTTCTTCTCGGTAGGCCCGGACGTCTTCCAGGTACAGGTCCGAAAACGCCATGTGATGGACGCTGAGGAGAGGCTCGGTGGCCAAAGCCTGGGACATCCGCGCCTGATAAACCGAATTGGGGCAGTCGGGAGGGATCCAGACCTTGACGAGCGGCAACCCGAGCGTCCGAGCCTGGCTGTCGAGGAGTTCCTCCCTAACCCCCGACATACTCACGCGGCCATAACCCTCGGTGAGCGTGGTGAGGAGGCCGCACACCTCGAACTCGGGATCTCGCTGGAGGGACCACAGACCAAAGGCCGAGTCCTTCCCTGCGCTCCACGAGAAGAAGACTGGAGTCGGCATGAGGGGAATTCTCACCCAGGAAGCTAGGCTTCCTTGATCGCCTGAAGAGTGAAGCTGTGGGCTAACCTCCCAGGGCGGTCGGCCAATCGAAATTCACCGCCTTCTAGCGCTTCCATCTGACCCGGAAGCGCGTTCCAGGGAACGCTGTCGTGTTCTACCAACCCGGTGATCCGCAGTCCATGTCGGAGCACGGCGGTTACGATCTCTCCCAACCCGCGGCTCCACTCGTACACCGTGTTGTGCTGGAAGACCGCATCGGTCTCGACATAGGTGCCGACTTCGCTTTCGACCAATGGTTCAGACACTCCGAAGTAGGGATACTCCAGCACCAGCAGCCCGTCAGGCCGGGGGTTGCACACCGACCACAGCATCGGATGGCCTTCCCGAATGAAGAGACGCCCGCCTGGTACTAGCAAGTCGGAGACGACTGCGGCCCACCCATCGATGTCCGGCAGCCAGCAGAGCGCTCCAATCCCCGTGTACACGAGGTCGAATCTCCTCTTCCCCAGGGCGGTCACCGCGTCATAGAGATCCGCCTGAACAAAATCCACGTCCAGAGCCGTCGCAGTGGCCAACCGTCGCGCTTCGCGCAGGGCTGCCGGCGAGAAGTCCAATCCGCTCATGCAGGCCCCGAGCCGAGCCAGTGAGATGGTGTCGGTGCCGATGTGACACTGAAGGTGCACGCAACGCGCGCCCTGGATCTCTCCGAGGCGCGGTTGATCGAAGCGGACCACGTCGCTGAGGTAGGTCGGGTCTTCCATGAATCGGTCAAACGCGTAGTCAGGAGACTTGGCGTGAGCCGGGGCGCGCTCGTCCCAGTTGGCCAGATTGGCGGCGCGATATTGCTCCACGGCCGGCGATTATCGCACCGGCGATCGCTCACTCAATCGAGCAGGCGCCCTCGGTGCACTCTCAGGCCGATCGCCATCAGACCCCGTCACGCACCTAGGAGCAGAGGTCGACATCCTTGGCTGCCAGGACCTGGCTCACCGCGTCGACCAGGCGCGAGTTGGATAACCGGCCATCTGCCACCGCAGCCACCACGGCGGCATCGATGGCGGCGGTCACCTGCTCGGGGTCGCCCGAACTGAACATGATCATGTCGGCTCCCGCGGCGACCGCGTCTACAGCCGCCTGGGACACGCTGAGGCCGATGTCGGCGATCGCTAGAGCGCTCAGGGAGTCGGTCAAGATCAATCCCTGGAAGTGCAGTTGACCCACCAGAAGGCCTTGGATCGCCGCCGAGGAAAGGCTGGCCGGAAGAGTGGTCAGTCCCGGAATGGAGGCGTTGGAAACCATCACGGCGGGAAGGCCCGCGTTTACCGCCGCCTCAAAGGGCAGCAGTCCGGCGCTCTGAAGCGTCGAGTAGGGCAAAGTGGTCGCCGGCCTGTCGTCGGTGTTGGCGCTGGCCCCACCCAGCCCCGGGAAATGCTTGACCACCGGGATCACCCCGGCTGCCTCCAAACCCTGCGCGAACGCCAGCCCATCATCGCTGGCCACCGTCGGATTGGGACTGAATGACCGAGAGCCGTCCGGGTCCGTCGCGCTGGGACCGACGCCACCGTCAATGTCCAGGACTGGAGCCAGGTCCATGGTGACGCCCTGATGGAGCATCGCCCGACCAACGGACTCCGCGGCGGCCTCGATCTGGGCTGGAGTCATGGCGCTGCCCATCTGGCGCGCCCAGGGCAGCGATCCCACCAGATTGGCCATCCGTTGCACCTCACCACCCTCCTCGTCGGTCATGACCAGCGGCACGATTCCACTAGGCGCGGCAGCTTCCAGGCTCTTCAGCTGAGAACCTAGATCGATAGGGGCGGTGCTGCCAAACAAGAGAATGCCGCCCACTCCCTGGGCAACCTCGGCCCGGACCGCGCCCACGTCGGTCTCTTGCACCGGTACCGCCACCAACTGCTCCGCCAGCTGGT